>Ga0209922_100191_pt1 | contig 153064 bp, 154 predicted proteins | sample ThiBiot_500_biof_FD_183946 | JGI IMG/M metagenome (GOLD analysis project Ga0209922, IMG submission 183946) | Wastewater bioreactor microbial communities from Cape Town, South Africa - Thiocy_expt_500_biof (SPAdes) | ecosystem: Engineered > Bioreactor > Thiocyanate-remediating >... | reverse complement strand
TGGCCCCCAGCCTACAAACTGACCTGTGGCTGAAGTCACCAGAAAACGACCTAAACTGTTGCTTTGTATAGGTTTTTAGCGTCATGCCCGACGTCAAGAAAGGCTTGACAGCGGACATTTTTTATTGGCTGCGTAGCGCGCTCACATCTTCGCCACCATCGCCTCGGCAAACTGCGAACACTTCACCTCGGTCGCGCCGTCCATCAGGCGCGCGAAGTCGTAGGTGACCGACCTGGCGGCGATGGCTTTTTCCATGCCGGCCACGATCAGGTCGGCCGCTTCGATCCAGCCCAGATGACGCAGCATCATCTCGGCCGACAGGATCAGCGAGCCCGGGTTGACGTAGTCCTTGCCGGCGTATTTGGGCGCGGTACCGTGGGTGGCCTCGAACATTGCCACCGTATCGGAAAGGTTTGCCCCCGGCGCGATGCCGATACCGCCGACTTCCGCCGCCAGCGCATCGGAGATGTAGTCGCCGTTGAGATTCAGCGTGGCGATCACGTCGTACTCGTCGGGGCGCAGCAGAATCTGCTGCAGGAAGGCGTCGGCGATCACATCCTTGATGACGATGCCGTTGGGTAATTCCATCCACGGACCTTCACCGATCAGTCTGGCGCCGAATTCGCGCGCGGCGAGCTCGTAGCCCCATTTCTTGAAGCCGCCTTCGGTGAACTTCATGATGTTGCCCTTGTGCACCAGGGTTACCGAGCGGCGCTTGTTGTCGATCGCGTACTGGATCGCCTTGCGGATCAGACGCTCGGAACCTTCGATCGACACCGGTTTGATGCCGATGGCCGACGATTCGGGGAAGCGGATCTTCTTGACGCCCATTTCCTTTTGCAAGAATTCGATGACCTTTTTTACCTCAGGCGAATTGGCTTCCCACTCGACACCGGCATAAATATCTTCGGTGTTTTCGCGGAAGATCACCATGTCGACCTTCTCCGGCGCCTTCACCGGGCTGGGCACGCCGGTGAAGTAGCGCACCGGGCGCAGGCATACATAGAGGTCAAGCATCTGCCGCAGCGCGACGTTGAGCGAGCGGATGCCGCCCGAGGTCGGCGTGGTGAGCGGGCCCTTGATCGAGATCACATAGTCCTTCACCGCCGCGACGGTCTCCTCCGGCAGCCACTGGTCGGCGCCGTAGACCTTGACCGCCTTCTCGCCGGCAAATACTTCCATCCAGGCGATCTGCTTCTTGCCGCCGTAGGCCTTGGCCACCGCCGCATCGACCACGCGGCGCATCGCCGGGGTGATGTCGACGCCAGTGCCGTCGCCCTCGATGAAGGGAATGATGGGCGTGTCCGGCACGTTCAAGGTGTTGTCGGCGTTGACGGTGATTTTTTTTCCTGCGGCGGGAATCTGGATATGTGTGCTCATAATGTCTCGAAACGATAAAATGGGGCTTTATCCCCTACCGAAGTGTCGCGTCTTATTTTGTTCAACAAACCCTACGGCGTACTCAGCCAGTTCACCCCGGAAGGGCGCTGGCAGGGTTTGCAGGATCACCTCGCGCTTCCCGGCGTGTATGCAGCCGGCCGGCTGGATGCCGACAGCGAGGGCCTGCTGATTTTAACCGATGACGGTGCGCTCCAGCGCCGCATTGCCGATCCGGCATACAAACTTGTCAAAACCTACTGGGCGCAGGTCGAGGGCACGCCCGACGCGACCGCGCTGGAACCGCTGCGGCAGGGGGTTGACCTCGGCGATTTCGTCGCTCGGCCGGCACAGGCGCGCCTGATCGGCGAACCCGCCAGCCTGTGGCCGCGTCACCCGCCGATCCGATATCGGGCCAGCATCCCCACGGCCTGGATCGAACTCGCGATCAGCGAAGGCAAGAACCGGCAGGTACGGCGGATGACGGCGAAGATCGGCTTCCCCACGCTGCGGCTGATCCGTGTCGCCGTAGGCGACTGGAAACTGGGTCATCTGCAGCCCGGAGAATGGAAAGAACTGTATGTCTGATGTAAACCCTTCAGGACAGACCTGGCACCCCCACGTCGTGGTCGCCGCCGTCGTCGAACGCGACGGCAAATTTCTCTTCGTGGAAGAGCACACCGCTGAAGGCCTGCGGCTGAACCAGCCGGCCGGCCACTGGGAACGTGGCGAGGCCCTGACGGACGCGGTGCGCCGCGAGACGCTGGAGGAATCCGCGCATCATGTCGAGCCGACCGCCCTGCTCGGCTGCTACACCACGCACTACCCACGACGCGACATCACCTATCTGCGCTTCGCCTACGCCTGCAAGGTGACCGGCTTCGACCCTGAACGCACGCTCGACGACGGCATCGTGCGCGCGCTGTGGCTGACGCCGGGCGAGCTCGCCGCCAGCCCGATTCCGCATCGCAGCCAACTGGTCATGCGCTGCGTCGAGGACCATCTCGCCGGACGATGTTTTCCACTCGATTTTGTGAGCCACCTGTGAGCACGCGCGTCGTCGTCGGCATGTCGGGCGGGGTCGATTCGTCTGTCGCAACCCATCTGCTGAAGCAGCAGGGCTACGACGTGCTCGGTGTTTTCATGAAGAACTGGAACGATGACGACAATACCGAGCGGTGCACCGCACGCCAGGATTTTCTCGACGTGCTGGCGGCGGCCGAGGTGCTCGATACCGAAGTCGAGGTGGTCAACTTCGCCACTGAATACAAGGAGCGTGTGTTCAGCTACTTCCTCGCCGAATACCAGGCCGGGCGCACGCCCAACCCCGACGTGCTGTGCAACGCCGAAATCAAGTTCAAGGCCTTCCTCGACGACGCCATCGCGCGCGGCGCCGAATTCATCGCCACCGGGCATTACGCCGGCAAGGGTACCGACGACGCCGGCCGCGCCACCCTGCTGCGCGCTCAGGACGGCAACAAGGACCAGAGCTACTTCCTCTATCGCCTGAGCCAGGCGCAGCTCCGCCCTGCCCTGTTCCCGCTGGCGCACCTGCCCAAGCCCGAGGTGCGTGCGATCGCAAGAAGCATCGGCCTGCCCAACGCCGCCAAGAAGGACAGCACGGGAATTTGCTTCATCGGCGAGCGCAACTTCCGCGAATTCCTCGAACGCTACCTGCCGCGCGACCCCGGCGCGATGCAAACGCCCGACGGCCGCGTGGTCGGCCGTCATCAGGGTCTGATGTATTACACGCTGGGGCAGCGCCAGGGGCTCGGCATCGGCGGACAAAAGGACGGCAGCGCCGAACCGTGGTTCGTCGCCGCCAAGGACATGGCCAGCAACACGCTGATCGTCGTGCAAGGCCACGACCATCCGCTGCTGCTGCGCGCAACGCTCGCCGCCGGCCAGCTCAGCTGGATCGCCGGCGTCGCACCCGACCCGGACAGACCCTGCACGGCGAAGACGCGTTACCGCCAGACCGACGCCGCCTGCCGCATCACGCGCCTGGAGGGGGACACCCTGGAGCTCGCCTTCGAGCAACCGCAATGGGCGGTCACCCCCGGCCAGTCGGTGGTGCTGTACGACGGCGAGGTGTGCCTGGGCGGCGGCATCATCACCTGACCCATCGTTGCCAGCGAACCGCTAAAGGACTATATTCAGTCCTGATTCAAACGGGGCCCACCATGCGCTACTCAACCCAGGTCAAACCCATCAGTTATCTGAAAGCCAATGCCGCCGAGGTGCTGGATCGGCTGACGACGCAGCGCGAACCCATGGTCATCACGCAGAACGGTGAGGCCAAGGCGGTGCTGCAGGACGTGGCCAGCTATGAAGAAACACAGGAAACGCTGGCCCTGCTGAAAATCCTGGCGCTCGGCAACCAGGACATCGAGGCCGGCAACACCCGCCCCCTCACGGACGTCGTGAAGCGCCTGCGCACCAAGTAAATGCCGCATGAAGTTCGCCTGTCCGCCGGCGCCGAGCAGGATCTCGAATCCCTCTACGACCACATCGCAGCGTTTGACTCGAAAGCCAGCGCAAACCATGTGCTGGATCAATTGCTGAAAGCCGCAGAAGGACTCGCCGCCTTTCCCGAGCGCGGCAGCCGTCCGCGTGAACTCCTGGCGCTGGGCATACGCGAATACCGCCAGGTCTTTTTCAAGCCGTATCGACTGATTTACCGGATAATCGGGCAACAGGTCATCGTCGTCCTGATCGCCGACGGACGCCGCGACATGCAAGCCCTGCTGGCGCGCCGCCTGCTGGGCGCCTAGTCCCAACCAGGTCACCTATTCACCGACGCCTCTGCAAAATGAGCAACCCCCCTGCCCCCGCCGCCAACTTCATCCGCAACCTCATCGACGAGCAGAACGCCGCCGGCAAGTGGGGCGGCCGCGTCGAGACGCGCTTCCCGCCCGAGCCCAACGGCTACCTGCACCTCGGCCACGCCAAGTCGATCTTTCTCAACTTCGGCCTCGCGCGCGACTACGGCGGCGTCTGCCACCTGCGCTTCGACGACACCAACCCGGAGAAGGAAGAACAGGAATACGTCGATTCCATCGTCGAATCGGTGAAGTGGCTGGGCTTCGACTGGGGCACGCACCTCTACTTCGCGTCGAACTACTTCGACACCATGTACGCCTGCGCCGAATACCTGATCCAGTCCGGCCACGCCTACGTCGATTCGCTTTCCGCCGACGAGATGCGCGCCTACCGCGGCACGCTCACTGAAAAAGGCAAGGACAGCCCGTACCGGACGCGTTCCACCGAGGAAAACCTCGATCTGCTCCGTCGCATGAAAGCTGGTGAATTCCCCGACGGCGCGCACGTGCTGCGCGCCAGGATCGACATGGCCTCGCCCAACATCAACCTGCGCGACCCGGCGATTTATCGGATCAAGAGAGCCACGCACCACAACACCGGCGACACTTGGTGCATCTACCCGATGTACACCTACGCGCATCCAATTGAAGATGCGATCGAGCACATCACGCACTCGATCTGCACGCTCGAATTCGAGGACCAGCGCCCGTTCTACGACTGGCTGCTCGACAAGCTCGCCACTGGGGGCTTCTTCACCCGCCCGCTGCCGCAGCAGATCGAGTTCGCCCGCCTCAACCTCACCTACATCGTGCTGTCCAAACGCAAGCTGATCCAGTTGGTCGACGACAAACACGTCAGCGGCTGGGACGATCCGCGCCTGCCGACGCTGGTCGGCGCGCGCCGCCGCGGCTACACGCCGGAAGGCTTGCGCCGCTTCACCGACCAGATCGGCGTGTCGAAGTCCGACGGCTGGATCGACTACAGCGTGTTCGAGGCCTGCCAGCGCGATGTGCTGAACGACAGCGCGCTGCGCCGCGTCGCCGTGCTCGATCCGGTCAAGCTCATCATCGACAATTACCCGGCAGGCCAGTCTGAGGACTGCTTCGCGCCCAACCACCCGCAGCAACCCGAGCTTGGCAAGCGCGCCATCCCGTTCTCGAAAGAACTATGGATCGAACGCGAGGACTTCGAGGAGACGCCGCCCAAGGGATACTTCCGTTTGTTCCCAGGCAACTCGGTGCGCCTGCGCTACGGCTACGTCGTGCAATGCACCGGCTTTGACCGCGACGCCGACGGCACCCTCACCGCTGTGCACTGCGACTACCTGCCCGACACCAAGTCAGGCACCCCCGGCGCCGACTCGGTCAAGGTCAAGGGCAATATCCACTGGGTAAGCGTCGCGCACGCATACGAAGCCGAAGTGCGCCTCTACGACCGCCTGTTCAGGACCGCGCAACCGGGCGCCGAGACCGGCAACTTCCTCGACGACCTCAACGCCGATTCGGTGAAGGTGATCCGCGCGCAACTGGAACCCAGCTTGCGCGACGCCGCGCCCGAAGCGCCGTTCCAGTTCGAGCGGCACGGCTACTTCGTTGCGGATCGGGTCGATACGAAAACCGGAGCGCCGGTGTTCAACCGGACAGTGACCTTGAAGGATTCGTGGGTGAAGGCGGACAAGTAATCGTCATTTCCCCTGTTTGCCGCGCGCCTCGTCCAATTCGCATCGAGCCATGCCACGGCACGCGCCCGGCGACCCACTTGTGTCATATTCCCCGCAAGTCCCCCTGACCGACCTGCCGCGCTGAGTTGTCGGCAGGAACCTGGCTTGCCTGCTACCGCTACACACGGACACGCGTCATCATTCAAGCCCCGAGCCGGATCAGTTGGGCACTCGACCCACCGTGATCTCGACCACATGACGTGTCTGAAACTCACGTCCATGCATGATCCTAAAAACCGCAGTTGGCCGCTCATTACCCTCATTTGATGATCTGACGCCCTGCTCACCCATGAAGTCAGTCGAGTCACTTTCTTCCCCATGAATAAAATACTCGATACATTATTATGTAACTCTCATTACTATTGATGTAATATTCAATTCTTGTTGAAGAATCGAGTATTACAGAATGGATTGGCTGCTTCTCATTGCAACCATCCCCGGCCAGGCCGGCAGTCTCCGTTTACGTTTCTGGCGGCTGCTCAAGGGGATCGGCGCCGCGAATTTGCGTGATGGCGTATACCTTCTGCCTCTCCAGGAGGGCTTGCGCGCCACGTTGACCGCCCTGTGCGATGAGTTGATCGCTGCCGGCGGCAATGCCTGGTTGATCGAGGTTCCGGGCCAGTCTCCTGACGTGGAAGCGGTCTGGAGAACAATGTTCGACCGCCGTGACGCCTACCTTGAATGGGGACACGCGCTTGGCACCTTCGTGGAGAGCCTTGCCGCCGCGTCCGAAATGGAGGCTCGGCGGCAGGTGCGGCAGTTGCGCAAGGACCTTGATGCCATTGCCGGCACCGATTTTTTCCCGGGCGAATCGCTCGATGCCGCGCGACGCGCGCTTGCGGATACCGAGAAACGGCTCACGCGCCAGTTCGCGCCGGACGAGCCGGAGGCGGCGCCGGGCAGGGTGGCCTTGCTCGACCGTTCGGATTATCGAGGCCGCCTCTGGGCCACGCGCGCGCGCCCCTGGGTGGATCGTCTCGCCTCGGCCTGGCTGATCCGCCGTTTCATCGATCCGCATGCCCGCTTCATCTGGTTGAAGGATATCAAGGATTGCCCCGCGGACGCGCTCGGCTTCGATTACGACGGAGCGGCCTTCACGCATGTCGGCAAGCTCGTAACCTTCGAAACGCTGCTGGCGAGCTTCGGGCTCGATACCGATCCGGCGCTTGCACGGCTGGGCGGACTGGTTCATGCCCTTGATGTCGGCGGTCTGCCCGTGGCCGAGGCGGCGGGTGTCGAGACGCTGCTTGCCGGTCTGCGAGCGTCCGAACCGGACGATAACAGGCTGCTCGACCGCGCCTGCGATCTGCTTGACTGGCTACTGCAGAGTTACAAAGAGGACACACCATGAACGCTCCGCTCCCTGCGCCCACGGCAGAGCAAGCGCGGCCCGCCCACCCCTCCTTCCGGGAAGCCTTCCTCTACTGGCTGAAACTCGGATTCATCAGTTTCGGCGGACCGGCCGGGCAAATTGCCATCATGCATCATGAACTGGTGGAAAAACGCCGCTGGATATCCGAGCACCGTTTCCTTCACGCGCTCAACTACTGCATGCTGCTCCCGGGACCCGAGGCGCAGCAACTGGCCATCTATGTCGGTTGGCTGCTGCACCGCACCTGGGGAGGCATCGTCGCCGGCACCCTGTTCGTGCTGCCTTCCCTGTTCATTCTGGCCGCCTTGACCTACGTTTACCTGGCCTTCGGCGATGTCACCGTGGTCAAGGGCATTTTCAATGGCATCAAACCGGCGGTTGTTGCCATCGTGGTATTCGCGGCATGGCGCATTGGCAGTCGCGCACTCAAGAACGGCGTACTGTGGGTCCTGGCAGCGGCTTCGTTCATCGCCATCTTCGCTCTCAGCGTGCCCTTTCCCTATATCATCCTGGCGGCGGGCCTGCTGGGCGCCTTGGGCGGCAGGTTGATGCCGGACAAGTTCAAGGTGGGCGGCGGTCACGGTAGTTCGAACAAACAATATGGCCCGGCCCTTATCGACGACGACACGCCGCGCATCCCGCACACCCGTTTCCGCTGGACCTATCTCATCACCTTGATCGTCACATCGCTGGCCATCTGGGGAACGGCCATGGCCTTGCTCAGCCAGCCGGTATTGCGCGACATGGGCGAATTCTTTACCAAGGCGGCGCTGATGACTTTCGGCGGCGCCTATGCCGTGCTGCCCTATGTATACCAGGGAGGAGTGGAGACGTATGGCTGGCTCACCGGTCCACAGATGATCGACGGCCTGGGGCTTGGCGAAACCACGCCGGGGCCGCTCATCATGGTGGTGTCCTTCGTGGGGTTTGTGGGCGGCTGGACCAAGCAGATCTTCGGCCCCGACTTCCCGGGGCTTTCCGGATTGGCCGGCGCTTCGGTCGCTGCCTTTTTCACCTTTCTGCCCAGCTTTGTATTCATTCTCGCCGGGGCTCCGCTGGTCGAGGCCACGTACGGCGATCTGAAATTCACCGCGCCGCTCACGGGCATCACTGCTGCGGTAGTAGGGGTCATTCTGAATCTTGCCCTGTTCTTCGGCTGGCATGTGATCTTCCCTCATGCCACCGAGGCCGCGCCGCTCTCCGGTGGCTTCGAGTGGTTCTACGCCCTGATCTCGGTGGCCGCCTTCATCGCGTTGTGGAAGTACAAACAGGACATCATGAAAGTCATCGCGGCCTGCGCCGCCATCGGCCTCGTTTACACCTATCTTGTTTGAGGAGCCAGCCATGCCCTATGAACTGTACGAGCACAGCTATCACATGGACTTCGGCGCCAAGGCCGGCGCCTAGGTGGACACCTTCATGCAGAACCTTTCCCGGGCCGCCGCCGAGGCGGCCTTCGCCAGAACTGGAGCCTGAACATGGATCGCACCATCAAACCCGAAACCCTGCAGACAGAACTGGCCGGCAAACTCATCCTGGACGTGCGCCGCGCCGCCGACCGCGACGCCTCAACAGAGCAGCTCGCCGGTGCGAACTGGAAAGATCCGGAGACACTGGCCGTGTGGGCCGAGAACCTGCCAAAGGACCAAGACATCGTCCTCTACTGCGTGCGCGGCGGCTCGGTCTCCAACAGCGTGGTAGCTGCCCTCCAGGCCAGGGGCCTGAAGGCCCGTTTCATCGAGGGCGGCATCGAGGGCTGGAAAGCGGCGGGTGGTGAGGTGGTCAACAAATGAAGTGGGTGACGCGGGAACATCCCAAGATCGACCGCATCGCCTGCCCCTGGCTCATCGCCCGCTTCATTGATCCAGCCCCGGAATTCCTCTACGTACCGGGGGGTGACGTGCTCAAGGTGGCGGCGGAGACCGGCGCCACGCCCTACGACATCCCGGGCGTGGAATACGGTCACCACGGTGACCAGTGCAGCTTCGACGCTTTCATCGAGCGCCACTCACTCACCGCTCCGGCCCTTGCCAGGCTGGCCCTGATCGTGCGCGGCGCGGACTGCGGCGCGCTCCATCTGGCCAGGGAGGCGGCGGGCCTGCTGGCCATCTCCAGGGGCTTGTCCCTCAATTTCGAGGACGACCACGAGATGCTCAGACACGGCATGGTGATCTACGACGCGCTCTATGCCTGGTGCGCCGATACGCCGTTCAGGCAACCGGGGCTGCCCACGGGCTTGCCGTGATCCGGCGCCGCCCGTGTCTATCGTCAGCTTCCAGTTAGCCGCCCTCCGCGCCCCTCAACTCAACACTTCGGCCCAGATGTTCTTCGACCAGGATTCGGCAAAGACGAAGTTGGATTCGTCGCCCTTGGCGGTGGCACCGCCTTCGGGAGCGCTGACGTAGCCCTTGCCGGCCTCGAAACGGTACACGTTGGCGACATAGCCCGCGGTGCTGTCGGAGGTGGCGGAGTAGCAGGTGTTGGTGACGACCGGGAGGGGGTCGGGCTGACGGCCAGCCAGCAGTTCGACGATGGCGGCGGCGCAGACCTTGGCATGGTTGGTCGCCATGTGGCCCGACTTCGGCAGGTTGGACAGCACCGAGTCACCGATGATGTGGACGTTGGGAACGGTGGTCGACTCGAAGGTGGCGAGATTGACCACGCACCAGGCCTTGTTGCTGTCGTTGCGCGCGCCTGCCAGGTCGCAGACCTCGCCGGCACGCTGCCGCGGCACGACGTTCAGCACGTCGCCCTTGACGTCGTCGAACTCGGTGGTGACGATCATCTTGCCGCCATCCACCGCAAGCGGCGCGTTGTTGGGGCGATAGTCGATCATGCCCGGATAGAAGCTGTTCCAGGCCCAGGTGAACAGCGCTTTCTTGGACGCGATGTCGGCGTTGCCGTCGAGCAGGATGATCTTCGATTTGGGCTTGGCCTGCTTGAAGTAGTGGGCCACCATGCAGGCCCGCTCGTAGGGGCCGGGCGGGCAGCGGTAGGGCGAAGCCGGCACCGACATGACGAAGGTGCCGCCGTCGGGCATGGCTTCGAGCTGCCGGCGCAGCAGCGCGGTCTGGGCGCCGGCCTTCCATGCGTGCACGACCTTGCCGGCGGCCTCGGCTTCCTTGAAGCCCTTGACCGTGTCGGTCAGGATTTCGATGCCGGGGGCGAGCACCAGGCGGTCATAGCCGATGCTGGCGCCGCCGCGGGTCGTGACCATGCGCTTGTCGGGGTCGATGGCGACGACGCTGTCCCTGACCATGCGGATGCCGTGCCCGGGCAGCCTGTCGTAACCATGAGTGATGTCGTCCATGCTGCGCAGGCCGCCCAGCACCCAGTTGGAAAACGGGCAGGACACGAACTTGTCGTTCGGCTCGATCAGGGTGACCTCGATATCGGGACCCCACTTGCGCAGGTATTTGGCGCAGGTGGCGCCGCCGAAGCCGGCGCCCACCACGACGACGCGGGCGCGGGCCGAGGTGCTGGGCCGGGTGGCGCAGCCGGCGAGCGCAACCGCTGCGCCAGCGCCGGAAATCTTCAGAAAATCGCGACGATTCAGCGTCATTTTTCGGTCTCCTCGATGGATTACTTCAGGCTGGCGAAATAGTCGCCCATGGCTTCGATTTCGGCCTCGGTGTAGCCATTGGCGAGGCGTTTCATGACGGATGAAGCGCGTGTGCCGGCCTTGAATTCCGTCATGACCTTGACGAAGTGATCCTTGTGCAGGCCAGTCAGGCTGGGGATTTTGCCCTGACTCTTGCCGCCGGGACCGTGGCAGGACATGCAGGTGGAGGCGATGACCTCGGTGTGCATGTCCGCCGCACCGGTGATGCCGGAAAACGCCAGGCCGATGAAGCCGCCAAGCATCAGGATGGTTTTCTTGTGCATAAGTCTCCTCCAGAGACGTGGGACCAGAGCGGAGCCGAAACGGCCCCGCAAGCCTTGATTCTGGCGGGGTCTGGAACGCCCCGCCCAGGAGAACCATGCGGGAACCTCAACACCTTGTCAATAGCAAGGGATTTATATGGCGCGGCTGTGACGTGCGCTCAATGGAGGGTGAGCCGGCCTGTTCGGGTACGGCACGAGGACTGCGTTGGAACTCAATGATACTGGCCGGGCGTGAGGCTGCGGCGCGGCGGCTACGGCTTGAACCGCTCGGCGAACTTCGCCTCCGCCTTCGCCACCTTCGGGGCCACCACGAACTTGCAATAGGGCTGGTTGGGGTTCTGCTCGAAGTAGCGCTGGTGGTAGTCCTCGGCAGGGTAGAAGGTCGTTGCCGCGGCGACTTCGGTCACGATCGGCGCACCGAACGATCTGGCTGAAGCCAGTTCCGTCATCATCGCTTCCGCCTCGACTTTCTGCTCCGGCGTGTGCCAGAAGATGGCCGAGCGGTACTGCGTGCCGACATCGTTGCCCTGGCGGTTGAGCTGGGTCGGGTCGTGCAGGGTGAAGAAGACGTCGAGCAGGTTGCGGAACGAGATCACATCGGGGTCGAACGTGAGCTGTACGACTTCGGCATGGCCGGTGTCGCCGTTGCAGACGTCCTGATAGGTGGGGTTCGACGTATGGCCGCCCATGTAGCCGGAGACGGCGGATTCGACGCCACGCAGCCGGTGGAACACCGGTTCGATACACCAGAAGCAGCCGCCTGCCAGAGTCACTACCGCATGGGTCATGATAATCTCCGTTCAGACGACCGGCACGGTTTCCTGGAACGAGGTACGCGTCATCAGCTTGTTGTAGAGGCCGGCCAGGTTGGGATGCGCGGTGCGCCAGTCGATTTCGGGAAAGCGCAGGCCCAGATAACCGAGCGTGCAGCCGCACGCAAGATCGGCCAGCGACATGCTGGTGGCGCCGCCCAGGTACCATGGTTTCTCACCCAGCGCTTCCGACAGCGCTTCGAGCCCCCGGGACAGAGCCCTTTCCTGCAGAGCCAGCCAGTCGCTGTTCTGCTTGTCGGCCTCGCGCTTCCTTTCCAGATGGATCGCGACCGCTGCGTCGGTGACGCCATCGGCCAGCGCTTCGATGCCGCGCACTGTCATACGGATTTTTGGTTCGCTGGGAATCAGGTGGGCGACCGGGCTGACATGATCGAGATATTCGACGATGACGCGTGAGTCGAACACGCTGACGCCATCCTCCAGCACCAGTACCGGCACCTGGCCGAGAGGATTGAAACCGGAGACCGGGGTGTCCGGCGACCAGGGGTTTTCGATCTGGAGCTGGAACGGGATCTTTTTTTCCAGCAGGACCACGCGGACTTTGCGGCCAAAAGGACTGGTAAGCGAGGTGATCAGTTTCATACGGATTCGTATCCTGGATACGTGGTTGTCAGGTTGGATGATGAGGGCTGCCATTATCGCCCGCCGAACGCAGCGCTCCAACCCGTTCGCGCAGGGCCGGCAGGACTTCCGCCTCGAACCAGGGGTGACGCTTGAACCATAGACGGTTGCGCGGACTGGGGTGCGGCAGGGGAAAATAGTCGGGGCCAAAATCGCGCCAGGCCTGAACCGTGTCGGCCAGCGTGCGGCCACGGCGTGTTCCCAGGTAATACATCTGGGCATAGGCGCCGATCAGCAGCGTCAGTCCGATCTGCGGCATGGCCTGAAGGAATGGCGGATGCCAGCGCGGCGCGCATTCGGGGCGTGGCGGCAGATCGCTGCCCTTGACGGTGCCGGGATAGCACAAGCCGGTGGGGATGATGGCGATGCGCGAGGCATCGTAAAACTGCTCGCGCGACAGGCCCAGCCATTCCCGCAGGCGGTCGCCCGAGGGGTCGTTCCAGGGGATGCCGGTTTCATGCACCCGCCGTCCCGGCGCCTGGCCGACGATCAGCAGGTGCGCGCTGGGCGACGCGAGGATGACGGGGCGCGGCGGGTGCGGCAGGTCGGCGGCGCAGGCGGCACACGCCCGCGCCCGTGCCAGCAGCTCGGCAAATGCCTCGGGCGGAGGGGCGTTGCACGGTATCTTCATCGCCACCCGGCGCGCCGGTCAGCTGGCGTGGTCGACGATAAACTGCTTGACTGCATGCACGTCGGCATCCAGGACGTGTTTCTTCTGCGGCCGTGCTTCGAGGCCGACGAGTTCGGCCGGGCGCACCGGCTCGATACCGAGCGCCTCGCGGATCGCGTCCTCGAACTTGGCGGGCTGCGCGGTCTCCATGCAGATCAGCGGCACGCCTGGCTCGCGGTGCTCCAGCCCGACTTTCAGGCCGTCGGCGGTATGCGGATCGATCATCGTGCCGTACACCTCGTACACCGTGCGGATGGTATCGAGACGGTTGGCGTGGCTGCTCGAGCCGGAGACCATGCCGAAGTCGGCGACACGCTTGAAGAGGCCGTCGGCGTTCAGGTCGAAGCTGCCGCCCGATTCCACCGCGCGCCACAGCGTGCGCACCTTGGCGGCGTCACGCCCGGTCAGGTCGAATACAAAGCGCTCGAAATTGGAGGCCTTCGAAATATCCATGCTCGGACTGGAGGTGTGCTTCGTCTCCGGGCGCGGCCGGTAGACGCCGGTCCTGAAGAATTCGTCGAGCACGTCGTTCTCGTTGGTGGCGACGATCAGCTTGTCGATCGGCAGTCCCATCCGGCGCGCGATGTGGCCGGCGCAGACGTTGCCGAAATTGCCCGACGGCACCGAGAACGACACCTTCTGGCTGTTGTCGTGCGTCGCCGCGAAGTAGGCCTTGAAGTAGTACACGCTCTGCGCCGCGACGCGCGCCCAGTTGATCGAGTTGACCGCGCCGATATGGTGCCTGGCCTTGAATTCGAGATCGTTCGATACGGCCTTGACGATGTCCTGACACTGGTCGAACACGCCGCGGATCACCAGGTTGTGGATATTGGCGTCCTGCAGCGCATACATCTGCGCCTGCTGGAAGCGCGTCATGCCATGCTCGGGCGACAGCATGAAGACGCGGACGCCGCGCTTGCCGCGCATCGCGTATTCGGCGGCCGAACCGGTGTCGCCCGAGGTGGCGCCGAGGATATTGAGCTCGCCATGGGTCTTGTCGAGCGCGTACTCGAACAGGTTGCCGAGCAGTTGCATCGCCATGTCCTTGAACGCCAGCGTCGGGCCGTTCGACAGCGCCAGCACGTGCAGGCCGGGCTCCAGCGTTTTCAGCGGGGTGATGTCGGCGGCGTTTTCCCTGTCCGTGACGTAGCGGTAGACGTCGGCGGTGTAGGTCTTGTCGATCAGTCGGCGCAGATCGTCGTGCGGGATGTCGTCGATCAGGCGCGACAGGACGGCGAAGGCCAGTTCGCGGTAATTCATGCCGCGCATCGCCTCGAGCTCGGCGTCGCTGAAGCGCGGATAGGCCTCCGGCACATAGAGGCCGCCGTCGCTGGCGAGCCCGCCGAGCAGGATTTCGGAGAAACGGAGTGGCGGTGCCAGCCCGCGTGTGCTGAGGTAGTTCATGTCTGTTTTACCGTTATCTTGCCGCCAGTTCTTCGAGACGGATGCGCATCACCTGCCCCGCCACGGCGTCGAGCGCCTCGATCCTGGCGATCGCGGCATTGATGTTTTTTTCCACCGTGACGTGCGTCAGCAGGATGATGTTGACCTGCTCTTCGCCCTCGGCGGGCTCCTTCTGCACCATGGCATCGATCGAGATATCGCTGTCGGCCAGGATGCGGGTCATGTCGGCCAGCACGCCGGGGCGGTCGAAGGCGCGCAGGCGCAGGTAGTACGCGGTGCGTACCGCGTCCATCGGCAGGATCGGCGTGTCCGACAGCTGATCGGGCTGGAACGCCAGATGCGGTACGCGATGATGCGGATCGGCGGTGTGCAGACGCGTCACATCGACCAGATCGGCGACTACCGCAGAGGCGGTCGGCTCGGCGCCGGCGCCGGCGCCGTAGTAAAGCGTCGGCCCGACGGCGTCACCTTTCACCAGCACGGCATTCATCGCACCGTCGACACTGGCGATCAGGCGACGTTCGGGGATCAACGTGGGATGCACGCGCAACTCGATGCCCGCCTCGGCACGGCGCGCAATACCCAGCAGCTTGATGCGGTAACCGAGCTCCTCGGCGTATTGCACATCTTCGCGCGTCAGTTTCGAGATGCCTTCGGTGTAGGCACGCTCGAACTGCATCGGAATGCCGAAGGCAATCGCCGACAGGATGGTGAGCTTGTGCGCGGCGTCGATGCCCTCGATGTCGAAGGTCGGATCGGCTTCCGCGTAACCCAGACGCTGCGCCTCCTTCAGCACGTCGTCGAAGGCCGCGCCCTTGTCGCGCATCTCGGTCAGGATGAAATTGCTGGTGCCGTTGATGATGCCGGCCAGCCACTCGATGCGGTTGGCGGTGAGGCCTTCGCGCAGCGCCTTGATGATGGGGATGCCGCCCGCCACCGCCGCCTCGAACGCGACCATCACGCCCCTGGCCTGCGCCGCGGCGAAGATCTCGTTGCCGTGCTTGGCGACCAGATGCTTGTTGGCGGTGACCACGTGCTTGCCGTGGGAAATCGCCTGCATCACCAGCTCGCGCGCGGGTTCCAGGCCGCCGATCAGCTCGACCACGATGTCGATATCGGGGTCGTCGACCACGTCGAAGGGATTGGTCGTCAGCGGCAGGTCGCCCGCCAGCGTCTTCGCTTTATCGAGGTTGCGCACCGCGGCACGCAGCACGCGGATTTCACGCCCCGCGCGGCGGGTGATTTCTTCGGCGTTGCGGCGCAGCACGGTCAGCGTGCCGCCGCCAACCGTTCCCAGGCCCAGCAGGCCGACGTGGATGGGTTTCATTAATTGGTCTCGTTAGAACAAATCAAAAAATCTTCACCACAGAGACACAGAGATATGTCCCGCAGGGACGGTATCCCTTGGGACACAGAGGAAGAGCAAGGTGTGGACCGGCGGGGTTTCTCCGTGTCTCTGTGGTGAAAGGTTTTCCGGAATTGAAAATCACCGATGCGCCCGCTGGCGGTCGAGAAACCGGCTGATGCGCGAAATCGCTTCGGTCAGATCTTCCTCGTGCGGCAGGAACACCACGCGGATGTGATCCGGCTGCGGCCAGTTGAAGCCGGTTCCCTGTACGACCAGCACGCGCTCCTCTTCCAGCAGGCCGAGGATGAATTTCTGGTCGTCGTGGATGGGATACAGCTTGGGATCGAGGCGCGGAAACATGTACATCGCCGCCTTGGGCTTGACGCAGGTCACGCCGGGAATCAGGGTAAGCAGTTCGTGCGCCAGATCGCGCTGGCGCGCCAACCGTCCGCCGGGCACGACCAGGTCGTTGATGCTCTGGTAGCCCCCCAGCGCGGTCTGGATCGCATGCTGCCCCGGCACGTTGGCACACAGGCGCATCGACGCCAGCATGTTGAGCCCTTCCAGGTAATCCCTGGCGTGGCGTTTGTCGCCCGACACGATCAGCCAGCCCGAGCGGTAGCCGCAGGCCCGATAGTTCTTCGACAGGCCGTTGAAGGTGACGACCAGCACGTCGTCGGCCAGCGAGGCGATCGAGGTGTGCACCACGCCGTCGTACAATACCTTGTCGTAGATTTCGTCGGCGTACACGATCAGCTGATGCTGCCGCGCGATCTCAAGGATTTCCAGCAGCAGTTCGTTCGGATACAGCGCGCCGGTCGGGTTGTTCGGGTTGATGAGGACGATCGCACGTGTGCTGGACGTGATCTTGGCCCGGATGTCGTCCAGGTCGGGCAGCCAGCCGGCGCCCTCATCGCACAGATAGTGACGCGGCTTGCCGCCGCCCAGACTTACCGCCGCCGTCCACAGCGGATAGTCGGGTGCCGGCACCAGTACTTCGTCGCCGTTGTCCAGCAATGCCTGCATCGCCATCACGATCAGCTCGGAGACACCGTTGCCGACGAAGATATCGTCGATCGTCACCCCGGCGATGCCCTTGCGCTGGGTCTCGTGCATGATCGCCTTGCGCGCCGAGAACAGGCCCTTGGAATCGCTGTAACCCGACGCATTCGGCAGGTTGAGGATGACGTCCTGGACAATCTCCTCGGGCGACTCGAAATTGAATGGCGCCGGGTTGCCGATGTTGAGCTTCATGATGCGATGGCCTTCTTCCTCCATCTGTTTCGCGCGCGCCATCACCGGCCCCCGGATGTCATAGCAGACATTGTCGAGCTTGGAGGATTTGCGGATGGTGCGTAAGCGTGGCTTGTCGTCGGCCGTCATGGCGGGCTTCCTGGTCAACCTGCGTAAAACCAAGGCGAAACAACGTCTTGGGCAGCTGTGAAGTTTACCGGAGGCGTCCCGCCCCGGCAAACAAAACGGGGCTTTGCGGCGTCTGGACGGCCATGCGGCTGCTTACTCCGCGGGCCGAATCTGCTAAGGTTTCATCATGAAACTGCATCTCAGCACCAATGTTGACCAGTTGCTGTTCACCGGCTATGGCCAGGACCACGTCCTCGTCAACGGCCATCGCCATGAAACCAGCCTGCTGCTCAGCGCACGCGGCATCGAGATCGCCCCATGGGCCGGACTCGGATTCGATGCCCTGACCGCGGCCCATTTCGAATGGGCCGCCCGCCCCGAACTCGACATTCTGCTGCTGGGTACCGGTTCCCGGCTACGCTTTCCCCATCCTTCGCTCACGCGCGCACTGATGGACGCGCGCATCGGGCTGGAAGTCATGGACATCGGGGCGTTGTGCCGGACTTACAACATCCTGGCGGCGGAAGGACGGAACGTGGCGGCGGCGGTGCTGATCGAGCCTGTGGCTGGGGACTGAGCCTGTCGTTGCGAGGCGCGAAGCACGTCTGAGTAGTTGGCGGTTCGCAGAACCACTGACCGTTGACCGGGGGTAGCCCGGCAGCTAGTTACTTTTCTTGTCTCGCCAAGAAAAGTAACCAAAAGAAGGCGACCCCGACAGCCCCGAATTCCCGAAGATCAAGTGTGTCGGGTGGGCGGCAAAGAACTCGCCCCGCCTTTGATGTGTTTACTCACTAGTCGGTAAATAAGTCGACAAATATGGAACTTTTGCGCCACATGACGATCGAATGTTTCATGAAGAGAGACGGTCGTTCATTTGATCACAAGACGCTGGAAGAAATTCGGCTGATGGCAGTCGAGCGGGTGCGCGAAGGCGAACCTGCGGCGAAGGTCATTGAGGCCTACGGATTTAACCGGACGACGATTTACAAGTGGCTGAATGCCGCATTGCGCCCGGGCGTTGGTATCAAGGCGCTGCGCTCGACGAAAGCGACCGGGCGTCCGCGTACGCTGACACCGGCCCAGGAACGGCAGGTGTTTCGGTGGGTCAATGGTCGGGACCCGAGGCAGTACGGGTTGAATTTCGGTTTGTGGACACGCGCCGTGGTTGCCGAACTGATCGAGCAGAAATTTGGTGTGAAGCTGGGGCTGACTGCTGTCGGCGAATTGCTGGCGAAGTTGGGCCTGACGCCGCAGAAGCCTTTGCAACGCGCCTATCAACGCGACCCCGAAGCGATTGAACGCTGGCAATGCGAGACCTACCCGGCTATTGCCAAACAGGCCAGGAAAGAAGGCGCCGAGGTCTTTTTCTGGGACGAATCGGGCTTTCGGGCAGATACGGTTCATGGCAAGACCTGGGGCGTGCGCGGTCAGACGCCGGTGGTTGAGCGCCCAGGCCAACGACAATCGATCAGCGCTGCCTCCGCCGTCAATGCCCAAGGGGCGTTCTGGTTCTGCACGTACCCAGGTGCGCTCAATGCCGAGTTGTTTGTTGAACTGCTGAAACAGATGCTGGAATCCCGCAAGAAGCCCGTTCATCTGGTGGTCGACGGCTTGCCGGCCCACAAAAAGCTCTGCGTCAAAGAGTTCGTTGCCGCGACCAACGGGCGTCTCACGCTGCATTTCCTGCCCGGCTATGCCCCGGACCTGAATCCCGATGAATTGGTATGGAGTCATGTCAAGCGCACCGGAACGGCTCGGCGACCTTTGCGCAAGGGCGAAAGTCTGCGCGAGAAAATCGAAGAACAACTCGCAAATATTCAGAAAATGCCCCAACTCGTTCGCTCATTTTTCGGGGCACCTTCTGTCGCCTATATTGGCGACTGGTGAGTAATTGATTTTTTGTGGGCGGAGCTCAAACACCTTTGCCTCTGATCCACCGACGCGCTTGATCTTCGGCGGGTCTGTAAGGGGAGAGAGGTCAAAACCAGTTTAACTGGTATACAACCGTCACGAACCGGGTCAAGGGCTTCGCTTGAGGTTTCTCGCCCAAATACACAAACCGCCCGGTCATCACCGTCCTGATTTTGACTTTCCTCCCCTCTCAGTCCCGCCGGAAATCGGGCCTGCCGGGCGGATCAGCGGCAAAGGTGTCTGAGCCCCGCTCGCCTTCGAAATACAAAAAAAGCGGGGCGAGTTCTTTGCCGCCCACCCGGCAGGTTCGGTTTTCGGGAATTCGGGGATGAGCGGGGTCGCCTTTTCTTGGGTTACTTTCTTTTTGGCGAAGCAAAAGAAAGTGACTAGCCGCCGGGCTACCCCCGGCCAACGGCCAGCAGCCCCACGAGGGTCCTTCCATTGGCGATGCTTCGCGCCACGGCTCACCCATCAGGCATCACCTGCCCGAAACTCGTAATCGCCTGAAACGTCCCGCAATCCTTGTGCGGCTGCCGTGAATCCGGGTTGCACACCGCCAGCAGGTGCGCCACGCCATAAGCCTGGGCGCTCTTCAGCACCGGCAGGCTGTCGTCGACGAACAGGGTGCGCGTCTTGTCGAACGGCTCGATCGCCTGCAAGCCCTGCCAGAAGTCGGGATGCTCCTTGGGCAGACCGATCTGATGCGACGAGAGCAAGGCGTCGAAATACGTGTCGATACCGGTCCTGTGCATTTTCAGTCCAAGGCTCCGGGGATGGGCATTGGTCACCATGACCATCCGGCGGCCGGATGCGCGCACCGCCTGCAGGAATGCGGGGACGTCGGGACGAACCGCGATCAGATGCGCCACTTCTTCCTTCAGTTGCACGATGTCGAGCGCAAGCTCGCTGCTCCAGAAATCCAGGCAATACCAGTTGAGTGTGCCGGCATGGCGCGCGTAATGCGCACGCAGATGCGCGTGCGCCGTCTCCAGCGCGAGGCCGTGATATTCGGCATAGCGGCGCGGCATGTGCTCCAGCCAGAAATGATTATCGAAATGGAGATCGAGCAGGGTGCCGTCCATGTCGAGGAAAACGGTGTCGACCTGCGCCCAGTCGGTCATGGCAACGCTACGCCGGTTCCGGTCAGAACAGCTCGTCCCGGGATACGCCGCGCCGTCTCAGCAGTTGCCTCAGTACGCGCAGGGATTCCATCTGGATCTGCCGCACGCGCTCACGCGTCACCTGCAATTCGAGCGCCAGATCCTCCAGCGTGCAGGCTTCGCGGTTGTTCAGGCCGAAACGGCGTTCGATCACCCAGCGCTGCTTGTCGTTGAGCTGGGTGATCCATTCATGGACGTGGTGCTCGATCTCCTCGAGCTGAAGCATTTCATCCGGCAGATGCGCATTGTCGTCGGCAATCGCTTCTCCCAGCGACAGCGTGGGGTCGACATCGAGCGGGGCATCGAGCGAAGCGACCCGCTCGTTCAGTTGCATGATGCGGCGCACGTCTTCGACCGCATGCCCCGTCAGCAAGGCAATATCATCCGCGCTGGCATCGGTGATGCCGTGCGTTTCCAGATGGCGCTTGGCGCGCAGATAGATGTTGAGTTCCTTGATGATGTGCACCGGCAGTCGAATGGTGCGCGACTGGTTCATGATCGCGCGCTCGATGTTCTGGCGGATCCACCAGGTGGCGTAGGTCGAGAAACGGAAGCCGCGCTCGGGATCGAATTTCTCCAGTGCGTGGATGAGGCCGAGGTTGCCCTCTTCCACCAGGTCGAGCAGCGTCAGGCCGCGATTGGAATAATGCTTGGCGATGTTCACCACCAGGCGCAGGTTGCGCTCGATCATGGTCTGGCGCGCTTCGAAATCTCCCTGCACGGTGCGCCGCGCCAGGGCGACTTCCTCTTCCGCGCTCAGCAGGGGGGCCAGCCCGATCTCATTGAGATACAGCTGGGTGACGTCGACCTGAGGTTCATCGAGGATGGCGGACGCCAGAATCTCGTTGCTATCCATCATGGCATGCTGATCCGGGTCTGGTTGCTCCGGGCTCAGTTCGTCTGGTTCGTCACTGGGTGGATGGCTCATGGGCGCTCCGGCAAATAGGACAGGGGATCGAGTGGTTTTCCATAACGGCGGATTTCCAGATGCAGCTTGACCCGGTCGGCATCGCTGTCGCCCATCAGGGCGATCTTCTGCCCGGCCGTCACCATGTCGCCCTCCTTCACCAGGATGGCTTCATTGTGCGCATAGGCCGAGAGGAATTCCCCGGCATGCTTGATGATCAGCAAGCGCCCGTAACCGCGCAGACCGCTGCCACTGTATACCACCTTGCCGGCGGCCACCGCCCGCACCGGCGTGTTGCGCGCGCCGGCGATGTCGATCCCCTTGCCGCCCGCCGCGCCGAAGCGGCCGATCAGCGCACCGTCCACCGGCCACTGCCAGCCTTCCGCCGACGTGCTGGCGGCGGATGCTCCGGATGCGGGGGCCGGCGGTGCCGCCACCGGGGCAGCAGGCGCCGCACTGGCCGCGGCGGACGCGGGCAATGGGGCTGGGCGAGCACTCGATACCCGAGCCCAGTTGGCGTCGGAATAGACCAGCAATTGCGCCTGTGGTTCACGCAGCACGGGCAGATCGTCCAGCGGCCGGGCGTTTGGCACCGGCTCCTCATCGAGCGGTTTGATCTCGACCGCGCCGGCCGGCGGCGTGAGCCGCAACACCTGTCCGACCAGGATGCGGTCGGCGGACTCGAGCTGGTTCCAGATGGCGATCTCGCGATAATCGAGGCCGTTGGCAAAGGCGATGGCGTACAGCGTATCGCCACTCTGCACGGTATGCAGGCCATTGGTGGACGGCGCGATCTGCGGCGTGGCCGGCCGTACGCTTCCAGGCTTCGCGGCATGCGGCACTGGCGAACGGTTATCCACCGGCGCGATCCCGGATGACGCACAGCCCGCCAGTCCCAGCAGCATCACGACCAGCCAGACGGAACGGCGCCCCGCTGCCCGGCTCATTACGCCACTCCTGGCAGTAAAGGAACGAATTTCACGCCTTCGAGCAGGCGTTCGGTATACGTGTCGTTCTGGCGCTCCATCACGCACAGCGTCTGCGTGACATTGCCGAGCGGCATCACCAGGCGTCCGCCATCGGCCAGTTGTTCCAGCAGGACGTGCGGCACTTCCGCGAACGCGGCGGCGATCACGATGGCGTCGAACGGCGCGAAATCCTTTGCGCCGTGCATGCCGTCGCCATGCTTGGGCTTGACGTTATTGACCCGCAGCGCCCGTAAACGCACGCGCGTCTTGCCGACCAGCGCCGCGATGCGTTCCATCGATATCACCTCGCGTGCCAGTTGGCCCAGTACCGCCGCCTGATAGCCGCAACCCAGCCCGATTTCGAGTACGCGGCCCAGTTCGCGGCCGTGACCATGCTCGCCGTGACGCGCCAGTTCGACCATGCGCGCCACGATGTAGGGGCTGGAAATCGTCTGTCCGAAACCGATCGGCAGGGCGGTGTCTTCGTAGGCGCGCGACTCCAGCGCCTGGTCGACATACAGGTGGCGCGGCACGCTGCCCATCGCCGCCAGCACCCTTTCGTCCTTGATGCCCTGCTCGCGCAGGCGCTCGATCATGCGACCGCGCGTGCGCGCCGAGGTCATACCGATGCCGGTGCGGGGGTTCAGGGTTTCAGCCATGCGTTCACACTCTCCATCTGGCTGAAACGGGTGAGGTCCATTTGCAGCGGAGTGATCGACACCCGGCCCCTGGCCAGGGCATGGAAATCGGTCCCTTCGCCCGCGTCCTGCGCCGCGCCCGCCGCGCCCACCCAGTACACGGTCTGGCCGCGCGGATTGGTCGTCTTCACCACCGACTCGGCCTTGTGGCGCTTGCCCAGACGGGTAACGGACACACCGTTCAGTTCGGCGGTCGCGCAGTCCGGCACGTTGACGTTGAGCAGCATCGGTTCGGTCGGCGGGCGCGTCTGGATACGCTGCACCAGTTCGGCCACCACCCGCGCAGCGGTGTCGAAGTGCCGTGCATTGTGGCTGGCGAGCGAGACCGCGATCGACGGGATGCCCAGCAGGTAGCCTTCGGTAGCGGCTGCCACCGTACCGGAATAAATCGTGTCATCGCCCATGTTGGCACCGTGGTTGATACCGGAAATCACCATGTCCGGCAGATGGTCCAGCATGCCGGTCACCGCCAGATGAACGCAATCGGTCGGCGTGCCGTTGACGTAATGAAAGCCTGTCGGCGCCTGACGCAGCATCAGCGGGCGGTCGAGCGTGAGCGAATTGGACGCGCCGCTGCGGTCGCGCTCGGGCGCCACGACGGTGATATCGGCGAGCGGGGCGAGCGCCTCCGCCAGTGCGGCCAGACCGGGCGCGAAGTAGCCATCGTCGTTGGATAACAGGATGCGCATCAGCAGCAGCCTTCGGGCAGGGCAGGCAAACGAAACGAAAGGCTCATGGCAGCGATGCGGACTTCTAACATGCGCCCGATTCTACCATCGGGATTTGATCTGTTCAGTCGTATTCCCGTGTGTAGAAGGCATCGAAGCTGCTGGGCTGTCCGGCCTGCGCTTCGAGACGCACGTGGGTGGACAGCTGATACAGCACTTTCACCACCTGGCTCAGGCCGTCGAGGCTCTGCTCGTAGCTCAGCGTCGCGCGCGAGGACAAACGCTTGCCGACGCTGACCACGGTACTGGCGAGCGATTCGCCGTTTCCGGAGCGCACATCGAAGCTGTCGATGCCCAGGGTTTCCGCCAGTTTCGCCTGCAGGTTCACCGATTCGGCCTGGCTCAGCAAGGCGCCTGCCGCCACCTGCATCAACACGAATTCCTGCTGGCCGCTGCTTTCCAGACCGTGTCCCAGCACCAGCCAGGCAAGCTTCTCGGTATCGGGCATCGCCGGATCGGAATAGAGCGTCACCTGGGGGCGCTGGACCGAGCCGCCCACCTGCACGCCTACCGTGACGTTCGTCAGTTTTCGCACCGCCAGCACGTCGAGGCCGGGATTGTCGAGGGGGCCGGCAAAGCGCAAGACACCGCGCTCGATGTCCAGTGTCTGCGCATAGGCGGCATACCGCCCTTTCTCCACCTGGATCGTTCCTTCGCCGCGCAGCGCCTGGTTCACGGTGAACACACGCAGCCGGCCGCCCAGCCGCGCGTCGAGCCCGGCGCCCTTGAACAGGAAATCGTCTCCCAGCTTGAGTGTCAGATCGAGCGCCAGCGGAAAGCGTTGTACCACCGGTTTTTCGCGCGGCGGCCGGCCAACGACGATGACATCGCTCGACAACTCGGGACGGCTCGCCTCGGGCATTTCCAGACGCGCCCGATCAGCCGTGAGTTCGCCGGTGAGCTGCAGGCGTTTCGGGTCGAGGTTGAGCCGGGTCGTGCCGGACACGGTTACGTTGCGGTCGCTGCGGTGGGTCGCCGCGAATTTCTCGAAGGTGAGCGTAAGCCCGGCCTGCGGGTTTTTCAACTGGGCGTCGCCGCTCACCACGATGCGGCCGCCGGTGCCTTTCAGCACGCCCTCCTGCACCTGGACCCGATCGTCCGCCAGCAGGAGCCTGAGTGTGCCATCGGTGATCGCCACGCCCTGCTCGGGCATGGAAAAACGGATGACGTCGGCGGCCACGCGGCCATCGATGCGCGGTGCCGCCAGGCTGCCGCTGCCGCTCAACTGCGCATCGACGCGGGCATCGGCGCGGATGCCGACCGGGATGAACGGCTTCAGCAGGCGCAGATCCGGCACGTCGAACCGGGCATTCCACGTCAGCGGCGCGCTGCGCGACAGGGTGAATGCGGCCTCCGTGCGGACCAGCATGCCCCGGCCATCCAGGCGCAACTGTCCCGCTTCGTGCGTGTCGGCGGCGAGCCGGACATGGGCCTGGCCGCCGGCCGCCTCGGCATCGAGCGTGAGAGCGGTCAAGCCCATGGCCAGCGCCGGCTCGGTCAGTCGCACATCGCCGGACTGGCGGCGCAGCTGCAGCCGGCCATCGAGCGATTCGCCCGCACGCAGATCCCAGTCGCCGTTCACGCGCAGGTCGGTGGTGACAGGCGGCGCCGTCTCCATCAGCGCAAGCACGGGTGCCAGCGGCAGATTGGCCAGCGTGCCGCGACTGGCCAGATGCGCGCCCTGACGGTCGAAGTGTTCGACCGTCAGGCGGCCGCCTGCCACGCTCAGTGCCAGACCGTTCACCTGCTGCCGTTCGCGCGACAGCAGCAGGGAGGCGGGGGCCACCAGCTTCGCTGGCCAGTCGCCCTGCACCTCGGCCTGGTTCAATTGTCCACGCCACACCTGGCGTGCATCCAGGCCGCCTGCCAGGTTCGCGCTCAGCCGCCACGCCGGCAAGCGGGCATCGAGCGTCAGCGTGTGGGCATTGCGGTGCCCCTGCAGGATGGCCCGAAGGGCGTCCAGACGCTGCCCCGCCAAGTGCACCCCGTTCGCGTCGAGCTGGCCGTTGAAGGTGCCGTTGTCGGTAGCCTGCATGTCCACGCGCAACGCCACGGATTCGGCGGCGAGGTCGCCGGGCAGGCGCAGACCGCGGGCGGCGAGCTGCGCGTCGATCTGCAAGCGGGCAGGGTCGCCGCTGGCGCTGCCACGGCTGGTCAGGCGCCCGGCCAGTCCCAGATTCAGGCGTGCCAGCGCCGGTGCATCGACGTCCCAGACGAACCGGTCGCCCGCCCGGCCATACGCGCCTTTCAATTTTGCCCGGTTGCCGGCCAGATTCAGATCGATGTCGGCGTCGACGAGGTGGCGGTTCTCATAGCGCAGCCGCCCCTGTCCGCTCACCGGACGGCCTTCGAGGTCGCCCGGCGGCAGGCTGAACTGCGCCTGCACGCGCGGCGTGGGCAACCAGGCACCGCTGGCCTGGCCGCGCGCATTGAGCCGTCCGCGTGGAAACTTGCCGAAACGGGACGGATTGATTTGCGTGGCATCGAATGCGACGCTGAAGGCACGCGTGGCGTCGAGATGAAGTACCCCGTCTGCGGTCAGGCGCCCCGCCTGTCCGGCCAGACTCGCCGATTCCAGATGCAGCACCGCGTCGGCGTGCGTCAGCGTAAAGCGACCCTGCCCCCAGCTTTCGCTGACGTCGGCCGTGAGCGTCTGGCGCGTCGCGTCGCCGTCCAGTTGCAGGCTGGTCTTGAGTCGCGTGGGATACAACTGGCGATGCAGCCCGGCGAGGTCGAGGCGCGGGCTGTCCAGGTTCACGTTCAAGCGGCCATTGCGCCACTGCCCGCTTCCGTTCAACTGTCCGGCTGCGCCCAGATCGATCGCCAGCGCGCTGAAATCGGCCCGTACGCTGTCACCCACCACCGCGCCGGTGAGGTTGGCGAGCGGCAGACGATTCTGGTCGAGCCGCCCGGCCAGCCGGTTGCTGAGGCTGAAGCTGCCCAGCAGGCGTTCGCCCGGCTGGCCTTCGAATACGCCGGAAAACGCCAGGTCGGCGGCCGGTGCGTCGGCGGCGAACAGACGCGGATCGAGGCCCTGCCCGGCCACCAGCAGCCGGGGCAGACGCACGCGCGCAAACGGCGCGGCTTCGCCGCTGGCCATCATGGTCATGCCGCTGGCCTGCGCATCGAACCGGAAACCGATGGCCGCCAGCCGCCCCTGTACGTCGAGCGTGGCGCTGATCGGAATGGGATCGCTGCGCGTGGCCTCGATGCGTCCCGCCAGATTGAACGGCGCGTCCTTGCCGAGTTCGAGCCGACCCGTCATGGCTGCCCAGGGAGTCGTGACCGTCATGCCGGTGAACCGGTAGCGGTCGCCGTCGCCGTCGAGGCCTCCATGCAGATGACGGAAATCGAGCGTACCCCCGCTATCGACGACAGCGAGATGCGCCACATCCCAGGCGGCCACGTGCACGTCGAGTGGCAGGCGCAGGCTGGCGGGCAGCGTCGGGGGCGTCGGGTCCGGCTTCAGGATCTCGACCCGTACGGTTTGCGCCGCCAGCAGGCCGATGTCGAGCCGCCGTTTCAGCAGCGCGCGCGGCTGCCATTCCAGCCGGATCTGTTCGAGCGTGACGCGCTCCGTGTCCGACGTGAAAACAAGTTTCGCGATTCTGATGGGAACGCCGACATGTCCGTCCACCCCTTCGATGGCCAGCCGTCCTCCGCCCAGGGAAACGGCCGTCTCGCTCAGCCAGCGGAACCCCGTGTCCGTCGTCGCCATGCCGATCGCCACGACGATCAGCATGACCAGCGCGACGGGCAGCGCGGCCAGTCCCCACAGCACGCGCTTCAAAACGACACCCCGAGCGAGAAATGCAGGCGGAATTGACGGGTGGCTTCGCCATACGCCAGGTCGAGGTTCACCGGCCCCACCGGCGAGCGGTAGCGCGCGCCGAAGCCGTAGCCGAACACCGGCGACAGCCGGCCTGGCACATCGGCTGCATCGCCCCCATCGACAAACAGCGCCATGCCCCAGTCGCTGTTGAAGAAATAGTTGTATTCGGCACTGCCCGTGGCGAGATAGCGTACCGATTCCACCCCGCCGGCCAGTGCGTGCCCCAGGCTCTGGTAGGCGTAGCCGCGCACCGAATTATCGCCGCCGGCCCGGAACAGGAAGTCGGTGGGAATGCCGTCACGGGTGTCCGCCAGCACACTGCCGAACTCGCCGCGCAGGATCAGACGGCCGTGGGGACCCGCCGGGAAATACTGGGTATGCCGGGCATACAGACGGATGAAATTGGTATCCGACAACAGGGCGGCCGCCGCGCCGCCGCCTTGCAGGGTCAGCACATGGCCGCGGCGCGGGTAGAACGCGTGCCCCACCGTGCGCTGCGTCCACGCATAGTTTGCCGTCAACGCCTGGTTGCGCGCATTGAGCACGTCGCCGATGCTCTGCTGCTCGGTCTGGTATTGCAGCGACAGCGTGGTCTCGATCTGCCCGCGCGTGCGGCTGCGCTTGGCCACCGCCAGCGTGGAGCGGGTCTTCTGGCCCTTGATGTCCTCATGTTTGAGCTGGGCACCGAGGCTGTTCTCGTAGCCGGAGGACGTCCGCGGCCAGGCGAGTTCCGCCGCGCCGGATTGCTGCGTGGTTTCGATACGCGCATCGAGTTTCAGACGCAGGCCGCGATCGGCGATGTTACGCATCAGCCACCCTGTCTGCAGCCGCGCGCCGGTATCCGTACTCACGCCCACGCCCACGCTGAAGCGTTTTTCCGGCCGCTCCACCACGTCGACCAGAACCGGCACGGCTGCCGCCAGAGCGGGATCGGGCTCGATGTGGACCGTGGCATGCGTGTAATAGCCGCTCGCTTCCAGCGCCAGCTGGTAATCGAGCAGATCCTGCTGGCGAAACGGTTTCCCTGGCTTGACGGGGTTGAGGTTGCGGATGATCGTTTCGGGATAGCGCCGGGCGCCGCTGACGACCGGCTCGCCATAGAAGAATGCCGGCCCGCTGTCGATCGTCAGCGTCAGATCGGCCGCCCGTGTGGCGGGATCGATGCGTGCCTCGCTCGTCACCAGCCGTGCCGCCGGATAGGTGCTCGCCAGCAAGGGGCGCAGCACGCCCAGCTTGGCCGCGCTCCAGTCCGCCTGGCGGAACGGCATGCCCTGCCTGAGCGAAAAACCGCGTTCGACACGGCCGCGCAGGCCGGCCGTGTCGGCACGCGTCTTCAGCGCGCCTTCGAATACCAGCGCCACACTGCGTACGGTCGTGCGCGGACCGGGGTCGATCCGGTAGTCCAGTCGCCAGTCGTCGCCCACCTGTTCCAGCGTACTCTCCACCTGCGGCGAGAAATAGCCCTCGGTTGCCAGCAGGTCGTGTGCCGTCAGTTCACTCTGCCGCTGCAGCCGCGCGACTTCCTCAGCGTCGGGTTTTTCACCCGAGCGTGCCGCCCGCACCGTTTCCAGATGCTGCGTCAGAAGCGCCTTGAGCTCATCGGGCGCCTGCACTTCCACCGTCAGCGCGTGCGCAGGCATCGCGGCGAGCGCGGCAAGAAACAGCACGGTTTTGCAGAAACGGGCAGGCAAGACGATCCACGCGAAAGAAAATGTCAGCCCATTCTAGGGGGTGCGCCGGGGATCGGGCAAAACCGCGAATGGACATCCGGGCGCCATGGTATCCATTGCGGACATAGGCTATGCTGAGTCTGACTGTCCGGCACGTTCAGGATCGAAGGTCCACGACAATCCCGGCGCAAGGAGCCCCCATGACGCAGATTGAGGCAACGCTGCTTGGCGTGATGATCGCGACCATCGCGTTGATGATCGGCCTGCTCACTTATCTTCTGTCCCGGGGACTGCTTCCGCTGACGCCGAGCGGAAAGCTCTGGGACCGCGTGTACGAGCTCGACAAACTCGTTCTTGCCTATCCCGATGTGTTCGTCCGCTTCATGCAGGAGTGCCCGCGCACGGCGCCTTTCTTTTATGCGGACCCGAGCGTCGTTCCGCGCACCAGGGACTTCTATCAGTTGAAGGCATTCGTCTACTTCCATCTCAACGTCTTCGAGGAGATTTTCCTGACGACGGAGGGCTCCGGCTGGATCGCCCGGCAGTTCGAGCGAAGCGACTGGGACAGCTACATTCTTCGCAAGATGCGGCACCCGCTGATCCGCGAAGTCTTCAACCGGGAAGCCCGGCTGATCTACCCCGGAAGGTTCCGCGAATTCATCGAAAAGAACCGGGCGTCCATCGAAAAGCCGGTCGATCCCGACGCATTCTGAGCGGATGCCGCCGCGCCTGCGTATGCGAGCCCCATGGCAGGCGCAGCGATAAAAAAAGAGGGTGGCAATCCCCACCCTCTGCATGCCTGTCCAGCCTGATCAAGCCGCCGGTGCCGCGGCCTTCTCGAAGCTGAACACCCCGTTTTGCGCATCGACGCGTATGGTGTCCCTGGGTGCGAAGTGGCCACCGAGGATTTCCTTCGCCAGCGGGTTTTCCAGTTCGCTCTGTATGGCGCGCTTGAGCGGCCGCGCGCCATACAGCGGATCGAAGCCGGCCTTGGCGATTTCGGCCAGCGCGGCGTCGCTGACGTCGAGCTTCATCTCCATCTGCGCCAGACGCGCCTCCAGTGCCTGCAACTGGATCTTCGCAATGCTTGCGATGTGCGCTTCGCCGAGTGCGTGGAAGACGACGACCTCATCAATCCTGTTGATGAACTCGGGGCGGAAGTAGGACTTCACCTCGCCCAGCACGGCGAGCTTCACCACCTGGTAGTCGTCGCCGGCCATCGACTGGATCATCTGGCTGCCGAGGTTGGACGTCATCACGATCACGGTGTTGCGAAAATCGACGGTGCGGCCCTGGCCGTCGGTCAGCCGGCCGTCGTCGAGCACCTGCAGCAGCACGTTGAAGACGTCCGGGTGCGCCTTCTCGACCTCGTCCATCAGGATGACGGAATACGGCTTCCTGCGCACCGCTTCGGTCAGATAGCCGCCTTCCTCGTAGCCGACGTAGCCGGGCGGCGCGCCGATCAGGCGCGCGACCGAATGCTTCTCCATGAATTCGCTCATGTCGATGCGGATCATGTGGTCGGCGGAATCGAACAGGTATTCGGCCAGGGTCTTGCACAGCTCGGTCTTGCCGACGCCGGTGGGGCCGAGGAACAGGAAGGAACCGAGCGGCCGGTTGGGATCGGACAGGCCCGCGCGTGAACGGCGGATCGCATCCGACACCACGCTCACCGCCTCGTCCTGACCGACCACGCGCGCATGCAGCTTGTCTTCCATGTGCAGCAGCTTGTCGCGCTCGCCCTGCAGCATCTTGGCCACCGGGATGCCGGTGGCGCGCGATACCACCTCGGCGATTTCCTCGGCGCCGACTTCGGTGCGCAGCAGCTTGAACGCCGGCCTGGTATCGGCGGCTTCGGCGTGTTTCAGTTGCGCTTCCAACTGCGGTAGCTTGCCGTACTGGATCTCGGCCACTTTATCCAGCTTGCCCTGACGCTGCAGCTCGACCATCTCGCCGCGCAGTTTGTCGATTTCTTCCTTGATGTGGGCGCTGCCCTGCACCTGGGCCTTTTCCGATTTCCACACTTCCTCGAGATCGGCGTATTCGCGGCCGAGTTTCTCGATTTCCTCTTCCAGCAGCCCCAGGCGTTTCTTCGAGGCCTCGTCGGTTTCACGCTTGACGGCCTCGCGCTCGATCTTCAACTGGATGATGCGGCGGTCGAGCTTGTCCATCACCTCCGGCTTGGAGTCGATTTCCATCTTGATGCGCGCGGCCGCCTCGTCGATCAGGTCGATCGCCTTGTCGGGCAGGAAACGGTCGGTGATGTAGCGGTGCGAGAGTTCCGCGGCGGCGACGATGGCCGGGTCGGTGATGTCGACGCCGTGGTGCAGTTCGTAGCGTTCCTGCAGGCCGCGCAGGATGGCGATGGTCGACTCGACCGAGGGCTCGTCGACCAGCACCTTCTGGAAGCGGCGCTCCAGCGCGGCATCCTTCTCGATGTACTTGCGGTATTCGTCGAGCGTGGTGGCGCCGATCAGGTGCAGCTCGCCGCGTGCCAGCGCGGGCTTCAGCATGTTGCCGGCGTCGATCGCACCTTCGGCCTTGCCGGCGCCGACCAGGGTGTGCAGTTCGTCGAGGAACACGATGTAGCGGCCGGCGTCCATCGCCAGTTCCTTCAGCACGGCCTTCAGGCGTTCCTCGAATTCGCCGCGGTACTTGGCGCCGGCGAGCAATGCGGCCAGATCGAGCACCAGCACTTTCTTGCCCTTGAGCGTCTCCGGCACCTCGTCATTGACGATCCGCTGCGCCAAACCCTCGACAATTGCCGTTTTTCCGACGCCGGGCTCACCGATCAGCACCGGGTTGTTCTTGGTGCGGCGCTGCAGAATCTGGATCGAACGGCGGATTTCGTCGTCGCGCCCGATCACCGGGTCGAGCTTGCCTTCGCGCGCGCGCGCGGTGAGGTCGAGCGTGTATTTGGCGAGCGCCTCACGCTGTCCTTCGGCCTCCTGCGACTGCACCCCCTCGCCGCCGCGCACCGCCTGGATCGCCTGTTCCAGCGCGGTCTTCTGGGCGCCGTGCTGCTTCAGCAGGCGGCCGGTTTCGCCCTTGTCGTCGAGCGCCGCCAGCAGAAACAGTTCGGACGCGATGAAGGCGTCGTTGCGCTTCATCGCCTCCTTGTCGGTCAGGTTCAAGAGGTTGTTGAGTTCGCGCGAGATGCTCACTTCGCCGCCCTGGCCTGCCACCTTCGGCAGGCGATCCAGCGCCTGGGTCAGCGAGGCCTTCAACGCCGGCACCTGCACCCCGGCGCGCGACAGGATGGCCGCCGCGCCGCCGCCTTCCTGGTTCAGCAGCGCCAGCAGCAGGTGCTGCGGCTCGATGTAGGCGTGGTCGCCGCCGACGGCGAGGCTTTGCGCGTCGGAAAACGCCTGTTGGAACTGGGTGGTGAGCTTGTCGAAACGCATGGGTGACCTCGTGCTTAAGGTATATTGAATGTCAGCTAAATGATGCCTTGCCGGGCGATTTCAACCCTTTATGTCTGAATTGAATGTAGAACAGGTTTTGTCCGATGTCGCGCGCGCGCTGGCCGAAGACGTCGGCTTCCCTCTCCCCAACCCTCTCCCGTTTGCGGGAGAGGGTGCGAGCGCTGCGCTGCGCGCGCCCGAAGCGATTAACGATCTGACCGCCCAGCTGATCCCCGCAGCGCAAACCGCCCGCGCCCGCGTCATCAGCCGCGAGCCCGCCGTGGTCGCCGGCCGGCCGTGGTTCGACGCCTGTTTCCGCGCACTCGACCCCGCCTGCATCCTCGACTGGCGGGTTGACGAGGGCGACGTCGTCGCCGCCGGCAGCGTGCTGGTAGACATCGGCGGCAATGCCCGCGCGCTACTGACCGCCGAACGCCCGGCGCTGAATTTCCTGCAGACGCTGTCGGCGGTGGCCACCGCCACCCGGCCCTACGTCGAGGCGGTGCGCGGCACCCACGCCGCCATCCTCGATACCCGCAAGACCCTGCCCGGCCTACGCATCGCCGAGAAATACGCGGTGCGGGCCGGCGGCGGACAGAACCAGCGCGTGGGTCTCTTCGACGGCATCCTGATCAAAGAAAACCACATCGCGGCGGCGGGCGGCATCGCGCAGGTGCTCGACGCCGCGTTCCGCCTGGCGCAAGACAGGATCAGCGTGCAGATCGAGGTGGAAAACCTCGACGAGCTCGGTCAGGCCCTCGCCGCCGGCGCGCCGCTGATCCTGCTCGACAACTTCAGCCTGGCCGACCTGCGCCACGCGGTGCAGCTCACCCACGGCCGCGCCCTGCTCGAAGCGTCCGGCAACATCACCCTGGAGACGGTGCGCGCGGTGGCCGAAACCGGGGTCGACCGCATTTCCATCGGCGGCCTCACCAAGCACATCCGTGCGGTCGACCTGTCGATGCGCATCGACGCCGATGATTGAGCTTGTCCGTGCCCGCTACGACGACCCCGTACACGATCGCGGTGCCTGCAAGCTGACGCTGGAAGGACTTTCCGGCAACCGCGCCGCACGGGCGCGCTACGAAAAGCCGGGCTTCGACGACTACCGGCTCGATCCCGCCATGGGCGACGCGCGGTTCATGCAGAAGTGGCTGGCCTGAGCCGCATCCTGTTCGTGCTGTGCCTGGCGCTGGCCTCGCCTCCGGCATGGAGCGACAGCGCCCCGCCGATGCTGCTGGCCGAGGTGTACGCGGCCGGCATCGATGTCACGCAATACTGGGTAAGCGAGAAGCACGACGGCGTACGCGCCCAATGGAACGGCCAGACGCTGCGCTTTCGCGGTGGCGGCCGTGTACCGGCGCCGACGTGGTTCACGGCGGGCTTCCCGGCGACGCCACTGGACGGCGAACTCTGGATCGGGCGCGGCCGCTTCGATGCGCTGTCGGGGACGGTGCGAAAACTCGACCCCGTGGATGCCGAATGGCGGCAGGTGCGCTATCTGGTGTTCGAATTGCCCGGCGCGGCGGGTGATTTCAGCGCACGCGTGCTGCAGATGCAGACGATCGTCGCGCGGGCGGCCGTGCCCTGGCTTGAGGCCGTCGAACAGACGCGCGTGACCGATCACAGCATGCTGATGAAGCAGCTCGACGCCGTGACGCACGCGGGTGGTGAAGGCCTGATGCTGCACCGCGCCGATGCGCCCTATCTCACCGGCCGCCGCGACGCGCTGCTGAAGTTGAAACCCTGGCTCGACGCCGAGGCGGTCGTCGTCGGCCACCTCCCCGGCAAGGGTAAATACCGGGGCATGACCGGCGCGCTCCTGATGGAAATGCCGGACGGCAAACGCTTCCGCCTCGGCAGCGGTCTCCCGGATACATTGCGCCGCCGGCCGCCGCCTCTCGGTGCACGCATCACCTACCACTATCAGCAAACGACGAAAAAAGGCGTGCCGCGTTTCCCGCACTATTTGCGCGTACGGGATGCTTTTTAGGGGATCGGGGCAGGGTCCGGCGTCATTGCGCGAGCCTGCTTCAGGATTTCTCCTGGCGAAGCGCACGCTCGATACGGGGGTCGGGCACCAGCCACAGGATCGCCACGCATACATAGATCGCCTGCGCGATCCAGGGCGCCAGGAAGGTCGCGGCGATGGCAGTGCCATAGAGAACCGGCGACAGCTTGCCTTTCCAGTCCCACCCCACGGCGCGCCGGAGAACCGAGGCCGTTCCCTCGGAGGCGATGATCGCCTGTTCCAGCAGCCAGTAGGCGATCGCCGCCATCAGCAAAACCACTCCATACAACGCCGTAGGCATGGCAGCGAAGTGGTTCTCGCCCATCCAGCCGGTGGTGACTGGAAACAGCGACAGCCAGAACAGCAGATGAAGATTCGCCCACAGCATGCGCCCGGTGACCCGGGTGGCGGTATGCAGCATGTGATGGTGGTTGTTCCAGTAGATGCCAATGTAGACGAAGCTCAGCACGTAGCTGAGAAAAGCCGGTAGCAGCGGCAGCAAGGCATCCAGTGTCTCGCCATGAGGGACTTTCAACTCCAGCACCATGATGGTGATGATGATGGCCAGAACGCCGTCGCTGAAGGCTTCGAGTCGGGTCTTTCCCATGTTTCTCCCTTGGGGTGCAGTGATGGCCTGCCTTTGCGGCCAGGGTCGCAACGTTTACGTCAGCCAGATCAGCGAGGCCATGCGCCCGGTCACGCCGTCGCGGCGATAGGAAAAGAACACGTCGGTCTCGCTGAAGGTGCAGCGCCCGCCGCCGTAGATCGCCTGCACCCCGATGCGATCAAGGCGGATGCGCGCGAGCTGGTAGAGGTCGGCGAGCCATTTTCCCGGCACGGGCTGCGGGACGAATGCAGCGGCGGCTTCGGGATGCCGGTCGACAAAGGCCTCGCGCACCTCGTCGCCCACTTCGAACGCCCGCGGGCCGATGGCGGCGCCCATCCAGGCGAGAACCGCATCCGGCGGCACCTGCATGGCGGCGACGGCGGCTTCGAGTACGCCGTCGGCGAGTCCGCGCCAGCCGGCGTGGGCGGCGGCGACGACGCTGCCGGCGCGGTCGCAGAACAGCACCGGCAGGCAGTCCGCGGTGAGCACCGCGCAGACCTGCCCCGCCTGGCGGGTGAAGGCGGCGTCGGCTTCGCGCTCGGCGTCGCGCCCGAGTTCGACCACGCGCGCGCTGTGCACCTGCCCGAGCCAGCCCGGCTCGGCGGGCAGCCGTTCCCGCAGGCGCGCACGGTTGGCGGCGACGCGGGCCGGATCGTCGCCGACGTGGTCGCCGAGGTTAAGGCTCGCCCAGGCAGCCTGGCTTACGCCTCCAGTTCGGGTGGTCATCAGGCTTCTGACCCGCGCGGGCGCAGGCCAGTCGGGAACCACAGGCTTCGACAAGCTCAGCCCGAACGGTATTGATTGCTTCACTTGCCCCAGTCGGTGTCGTCGCGCAGCGCCGCCAGCAGCGAGGCGAAGTCGGGCGGCAGCGGGCATTCCCACTGCATGGATTCCCGGGTGACCGGGTGGATCAGGCCCAGTCGCTCGGCGTGCAGCGCCTGGCGCGGGAACGGAATCTTGAGATGACTGCGGCGGCTGGCGCTGTAGACCTGCTCGCCGACCAGCGGGTGGCCGATGTGCTGCATGTGGACGCGGATCTGGTGGGTGCGGCCGGTTTCCAGCCGGCAGCGCAGCAGCGTCACGCCGGGGAAGCGTTCGACCACGTCGTAATGCGTGACGGCCAGCTTGCCCATGCTGTGCACGGTGCGCCGGGTGCGGTTGTGCGGATCGCGCGCCAGCGGCTCGTCGACGGTGCCCGCGTGGTCGACCTCGCCATACACCAGGGCGAGGTATTCGCGCTTGACGGTACGCGCCTGCAACTGGCGCACCAGGTCGGTATGGGCCTGCAGGGTTTTGGCGACGACCAGCAGGCCGGAGGTGTCCTTGTCGAGCCGGTGCACGATGCCGGCGCGCGGCAGTTCGGCCGACTGCGGCACCCGGTGCAGCAGCGCGTTCAACAGCGTGCCGCGCGGATTGCCGCTGCCGGGATGGACCACCAGCCCGACCGGTTTGTCGATCACCAGCAGCACCGGATCTTCGAACACCACGTTGAGCGGGATGGCCTCCGGCGCGTCGGGCGTGGCGTCCGGATCGGGCTCGATTTCGACCCGCACCGCCTCGCCGCCGCTGACCTTCATCCTGGTCGTGCCCCAGGCATCGTCCACCGCGATCTTGCGCGCACGGATCCAGTTCTGGATGCGGTTGCGCGAAAATTCCGGCAGCAGGGCGGCCAGGGCCTGATCCAGGCGCTGGCCGCCCTGTGCGTCGGGGATCACCAGCTCGCGGACGCCGTCCCCGCTATTTCCCTTATAATCGTCCGACAAATTTTCTGTGTCTTTTCCCATGCTTAAGCAATGTTCATCCGGTTCCAACGCACTCAATCGGGTTTTGGGTGGCGTGCTGCTCGCTGCCGCGCTCACCCTGGGCGGTTGCGGCCTGCTGCCCGAAGTCAAGGACGAAACCGCGGGCTGGTCGGCACAGAAGCTCTACGCTGAAGCCAAGGACAATCTCAACAGCGGCAACTACGAGCGCGCGGTCAAACTGTTCGAGACGCTGGAATCGCGTTATCCCTTCGGGCGTTATGCGCAACAGGCGCAACTGGAAGTGGGTTACGCCTACTACAAGGACAACGAACCGATTTCAGCCATTGCCGCCTGCGACCGTTTCATCAAGCTGCACCCCAATCACCCTAACGTCGATTACGCGTACTATCTTAAGGGCCTGGCGAATTTTAACGACGATCTGGGATTGCTGGGCAATCTGGTCGATCAGGACATGAGCGAGCGCGACCCCAAGGCCGCCCGCGATGCGTTTATGGCCTTCAAGGAACTGGTCACCCGCTTCCCCGACAGCAAATACGCCGAGGACTCGACCGCCCGCATGAAATACCTGGTCAACGCGCTGGCCAGCAACGAAATCCATGTCGCCCGCTACTACCTGAAACGCAAGGCCTGGATAGCCGCCGCCAACCGCGCCCAGGTCGTATTGAAGGACTACCCCGATGCGCCTGCCCTGGAAGAGGCACTGGGCATCATGGTGGTGGCCTACGACAAGCTGCACCTCGCCCAGCCGCACGACGATGCGCTGCGCGTATTGAAGCTCAACTTCCCCCACAGCAAGTATCTCAAGGGTGTGGCCATCCGGGACAAGGCGTGGTATCGGTTCTGGTGACCGATTAGGGCCTGTTAGCGAGGCGGCGGTTCAGACCGCCGCTTCGCCCGACTCGCCGGTGCGGATCCGCACCACCTGCTCCACCGCCGTGACGAAAATCTTGCCGTCACCGATCTTGCCGGTATGGGCAGCGTTGATGACCGCCTCCACGGCGCGTTCCAGCAGGCTGTCGGCCACCACCACCTCCAGTTTCACCTTGGGCAGGAAATCCACCACGTATTCGGCACCGCGATACAGTTCGGTATGGCCTTTCTGGCGTCCGAAGCCCTTGACCTCGGTGACGGTCAGACCGGTCACACCGATCTCGGACAGCGCTTCGCGCACTTCGTCGAGCTTGAACGGCTTGATGATGGCTTCGATTTTTTTCATGGCGGGTCTCCTTTAATCGGTTTTGGCATTGCGTGTTCCCTCGCCCGCTTGCCGGGATAAGCGGCGACTTGCCCGCCTGCGGGCCTGGCCGACCGCCTGGAGGCTGCATAGAGGATGTGGGTGGAGGATAGATTGCCTGACGTCATCCAGCATCATGTCATTCGGTTTCGCTAAGCGAGGTCCGGTCGGTATTTCGATGTGATGGGATAGCGGCGATCTTTTCCAAAGTTGCGTGGCGTGATGCGCGGACCCGGCGGCGCCTGGCGGCGTTTGTATTCGGCAAGATCGACCAGGCGGATGACTTCGCGCACGGTGGCGGCGTCAAATCCCGCCGCGACGATGTCGCGTGCCGGCAGATCGCGCTCGACATAGGCCGCAAGAATGGCGTCGAGCACGTCGTAGGGCGGCAGGCTGTCCTGGTCGGTCTGATCGGGACGCAGTTCGGCCGACGGCGGCCGGTCGATGATGCGCTGCGGAATGACCCGCGAGAGGCCATTGCGATAATTCGCCAGCCGGAACACCCGCGTTTTCGCCACGTCCTTCAGTACCGCGAAGCCCCCCGCCATGTCGCCGTACAAGGTGGCATAGCCGACTGCCATTTCGCTCTTGTTGCCCGTGGTCAGCACCAGCGTGCCGAACTTGTTGGACAGCGCCATCAGCAAGGTGCCGCGCGTGCGCGCCTGCAGGTTCTCTTCGGCGGTGTCGTTGATCGGCTTGGGCCTGGCGTTCGCTCCCTCTCCCGCTTGCGGGGGAGGGCTGGGGAGGGGGTTGCCGGCAAACTCCGGTGCCAACTGCCCCCGAAAGGCATCGAATACAGGCTTGATGGCGATTTCGGAATAGCGCACCCCCAGCCGCTTCACCATGTCGCGCGCATCCTCGACGCTGATGCTCGCGGTGTAATCCGACGGCATCATCACCGCGTGTACCCGGTCAGGGCCGATCGCATCCACCGCGATCGCCAGCGTCAATGCCGAATCGATGCCACCCGACAGGCCCAGATGTACGCCCTTGAAGCCATTCTTGCCGACATAATCGCGCACGGCCAGGACCAGCGCGTCATAGACGGCGGCCTCCTCGTCGGGCAAGACCTGTTGCGGCCCGTTGCAGCCCTTGCCTTCAAGTTCGGCATAGAACAGGCCTTCCTGCCAGGCCGGATATTGCGCCGCGATCCTGCCGTCGGCATCCAGCACGAACGACGCACCGTCGAACACCAGTTCGTCCTGTCCGCCCACCATGTTCACGTAGAGGATCGGCAGGCCCGCCTCGATCTGGCGCGCGCGCGCCACGGCAAACCGCTCGCGTTCCTTGTTGAGGTGATAGGGCGAGGCATTCGGAACCAGCAGCCATTCGGCGCCTGCTTCCATCGCACGCGTCGCCGGCCCCGGCTCCCAGATGTCGCCGCAGATATTGATCCCGAACGTCACGCCGCCGCAGGCGAACACGCAGGGCGCGTCGCCGCTGTCGAACACGCGCCGCTCGTCGAAGACGGAATGATTCGGCAGGTGATGCTTGCGATACACCGTTTCGATTGCGCCCCCGCGCAGCAGCGCCATGGCGTTGAACAAGCCGTCGTCGCTGCGCTCCGGATAGCCCACGATGAGCGCGAGTTGCGGCGGCGCATCGGCAGCCAGCTGTCGAACGGCCGCTTCGCATGCGGCCGTGAAATCGTGGCGCAGCACCAGATCCTCGGCCGGATAGCCGCAGATCGACATTTCCGGCGTGAGCAACAGGGCCGCACCGGCGGCATGCGCGTCCCTCGCCGCGGCCAGCAGCCGCGCCGTGTTACCGGCGATGTCGCCGACCGTGAAATTGAACTGCGCAATACCAAGTTTCATTGGGCGGATTTCATCGCGTCGCGAGTGCCTGCCGCACCGCTTCGCCCAGCCCGGCCGGGCTTGCCGCAATGACGGCTCCGGCCGCTTCCAGCGCGCGGATCTTCGCATCCGCCGTGCCGGCGCCGCCGGCGATGATCGCGCCCGCGTGCCCCATGCGCTTGCCCTGGGGAGCCGTGCGTCCGGCGATGTAGGCGGCCACGGGCTTCCGCATGTTCGAGCGGATGTACTCGGCGGCCTCTTCCTCGCGGCTGCCGCCGATCTCGCCGACCAGGATTACCGCCTCGGTCTGCGGGTCGGCCTCGAACATCGCAAGGCAATCGATGAAATCCAGCCCCTTGATCGGATCGCCGCCGATGCCGACGCAGGTCGACTGGCCGAGGCCCAGTTGCGTGGTCTGGTGCACCGCTTCGTAAGTCAGCGTGCCGGAGCGCGAGACGATGCCGATCGTGCCTTGCTGATGGATGGCACCGGGCATGATGCCGATCTTGCATTCGCCCGAGGTGATGATGCCGGGGCAGTTCGGACCGATCAGCTTCGCACCGTTTGCTCTGAGCGCGGCCTTGACGTTCAGCATGTCCAGTACCGGAATGCCCTCGGTGATGCAGACGATGACCTCGATGCCGGCGTCGGCCGCTTCGAGGATCGAGTCGGCGGCGAACGCGGCCGGCACGTAGATCATCGTCGCCTGCGCACCGGTCAGCCGCACGGCGTCGCGCACGGTATTGAAGACCGGCAGGTCGAGATGCGTCTGCCCGCCCTTGCCCGGCGTAACGCCGCCGACCATCCGCGTGCCGTAGTCAATCGCTTGTTCCGAGTGAAAGCTTCCCTGCCTGCCGGTGAAGCCCTGGCAGATGACTTTTGTATCTTTGTTGACGAGGATGCTCATGAATCTTCACCGTAGAGACATATCCCGCAGGGACGGTATCCCTTGGGACACAGAGATACAGAGAAAGACAATAGAAAACTCTGTGCCTCTGTGTCTCTGTGGTTAATGGTTTTCGAATGTTTCATGCAGCCTGCTCCACAGCGAGTTTGGCTGCGTGAGTCAGGCTTTCCGCCGCCAGGATCGCCAGCCCCGATTTGGCCAGCAGCGTGCGCCCCAGTTCGGCATTGGTGCCTTCCAGCCGCACGATCACCGGCACCCTCACGCCCACCTCCTTCACTGCCTGGATGATGCCCTCGGCGATGACGTCGCAGCGCACGATGCCGCCGAAGATGTTGATCAGCACGGCGCGCACGTTGGGATCGAGCAGGATGATCTTGAAGCCCTGCGCCACCGTCTCCGGCGTCGCGCCGCCGCCGACGTCGAGGAAGTTGGCGGGCGTGCCGCCTTCCAGCTGGATGAGGTCCATCGTCGCCATCGCCAGGCCGGCGCCGTTGACCATGCAGCCGATGTTGCCGGTGAGCGCGACGTAGTTGACGCTGGCCGCGTTGGCCGCTGCTTCCTTGGCGTCGATCTGGCTGTCGTCGCGCAGTTCGGCGAGCGCACGGCGGCGATACAGCGCGTTGTCGTCGATACTCATCTTGCAGTCGAGCGGCAACACGCGATTGTCGGTCGTGACGACCAGCGGGTTGATTTCGAGCAGGGACAGATCGTTGGCGATGAATACGCGATACAGCTGCGGCAGCAGGCGGCAGAAATCCTTGTACGCCTCGCCGTTCAGTTCCAGCGCGAAGGCCAGCGCGCGGCACTGGAAATCCTGCACGCCCAGCAGCGGATCGCAGGTCTCGGTGAGCACTTTTTCCGGCGTGGCGTGGGCAACCTCCTCGATGTCCATGCCGCCGGCAGCCGAAGCAACGATGGCGACACGCTCGGTCTCGCGGTCGACCAGCAAGGAAAGATACAGTTCGCGCGCGATCGGCAGCGTTTCCTCGACCAGCACCTGGTTCACCGGCTGGCCATCGGGCGCATTCTGGCGGGTCACCAGCGACTTGCCGAGCAGCGACCCCGCCAGGCTGCGCACCGCGTCGAGGCTTTTCACCACCTTGACGCCGCCTGCCTTGCCGCGTCCGCCCGCATGGATCTGCGCCTTCACCACCCAGGCCTCGCCGCCCAGTTCGCCGGCGGCACCGACTGCGGCGTCGGCACTCGTCGCAATCATGCCGCGCGGCGTGTTAATGTTGCCCGAGCGCAGGATGTGCTTGGCCTGAAATTCATGCAGGTTCATGTGTTTTTCGATGGAAGCCGCCAAAACATGCATTTTGAAGCAAACCCCTCCGATGCGGAAGCTGTCATCCGCGTCATTTCACGCATTGCGGAACTGCCCGCCGACGCCTGGAACGCGCTGGCCGGTGACTCGCCTTTCCTGCAGCACGCCTTTCTGCACGCACTGGAAGCCACCGGCTGCGTCGGCCCCGACATCGGCTGGGAGCCGGCGCACCTGGCACTGTTCCGCAATGGCCGCCTCGACGCCGCGATGCCGCTTTACGTCAAACATCATTCCTGGGGAGAGTTCGTGTTCGACTGGTCGTGGGCCGACGCCTACCGGCGACAGGGCCTGAACTACTATCCCAAGCTGGTGTGCTGCGTGCCGTTCTCGCCGGTCCCCGGGCCGCGTCTGCTGGCAGGCAACGACGCCGACCGTACGATGCTGGTTGAGACCGCCCTGGAACTCACCCGCGAACTGGGGCTCTCGTCTTTTCACATCCTCTTCCCGACCGCGCCGGACCACGCCGTACTCGAGGCGCTGCCGCTGATGCACCGCAGCGGCTTCCAGTTCCACTGGAACAATGCGGGCTATGCCGATTTCGACGCGTTTCTCGCCGCGCTGACGCACGACAAACGCAAAAAGATCCGTCAGGAAAGAAAGAAGCTCGCCCGCCTCGGCGTGACGTTCCGCTGGGTCGAAGGCCGCGACAGCCGCGACGCCGACTGGGACCATTTCTTCCGCTGCTACGCCGACACCTACGCCCGTCACCGCAGCGAGCCACACCTCAACCGGGCGTTCTTCGCAACCCTGCGCAAGACCCTGCCCGACAATCTGCTGCTCATCATCGCCGACCGGCACGGCGAACCCGTCGCCTGCTCGTTCTGCATGAAGGATGGCCAGCGCCTGTACGGCCGTCACTGGGGCACGCTGGAATACCTGCCCGGCCTGCATTTCGAAACCTGTTACCAACAGGGGATCGAATACGCCATCACGCATGGCCTGCAGGTATTCGAAGGCGGCGCGCAGGGCGAGCACAAGCTCGCGCGCGGCCTCGTCCCCATCGCGACGCATTCATGGCACTGGCTGGAAAATAGCGGATTTCGCGAGGCGGTCGACCGTTTCCTGGAACGCGAGACCGATGCCATCAGCCATTACATGGACGAACTCGAGGCCCCGTTCCGCCACGAACCACCCCCCAAGGGCTGACGCTCAGCCCAGCACAGCCGCCAGATACGTCGCATACAGCGCGCCGTTGACGAACAGGTGCCACACCCGCAGGCCGCCGTTCAGGGCGACCCAGCGCAGCCAGAATGCCGCGACCAGCGTGATCACTACGCCCAGCAGGACTTCCTTCTGCGGCATCCAGGGGGTCAATGAAATACCGATGGCGGGCAGCAGCGTGCCCTGGAACACCATGGCGCCGGTGATATTGCCGAATGCCAGCGTATCCTTGCGCTTGCGGATCCACAGGATCGAATTCACCTTTTCAGGCAATTCGGTTGCGATCGGGATGATCATCAGGGACAAGAGCAGTGCGGAGATGCCGAGGATGGGCGCAGCCAGTTCGACGCCGTGGATAAAGCCCTTGGCGCCGGCAACCAGCAAACCCAGGCCGAGCACCAGTTGCAGCAGGATGACAAACAGATTCTGCGGCAGGCCCAGGCGCGTCAGCAGCATGTTCGAGCCGGCCTCGGTCGCATGCCCGTTCTCGACCAGACTGGCCGACGCATTCAAGGTCAGCATCACATAGACGAAATAGATCATCACCATGACGAAGGCGAGCGCGCCGCGCACCCAGCCTTCACCGTGCGGCACGAACATGGCGACGAACGCCAGCAGAAAGGCCATCAGGAAGAAATCCAGATCGCGCTTGAGTCCGGATTTTTCCGGGGTAAGCGCGCCCTGAATGCCGCGCTGCTTCAGCACCGCCAGGCCGACCAGGGACAGCGACAGGGTCGACAGCATTAACGGCGCGCCCAGTATGGCGCCCACGCCGATTTCCTCGTTGGTGGCGGTGTTCCCGGTGCCGGAGAAGATCGCCAGCAGCGGCACCAGGGTTTCCGGCATGGCGGTGCCGATCGCGGCGAACAGCGAACCGGTCACGCCTTCCGAGATGTGCAGCTTTTCGCCCAGGTGTTCGAGCGCGTTGACAAAGACTTCCGCCGCCACGAGGATGAGCAGCAGATAGCCGAGAAGTTCGAGAAACAGCATGAGCGTCCGCCACGAGACAAACAGTGATTCTACCAGCCGCGACGCGCCGCCCCCGGGCGTTTTTTCACGGCTGGCCGAAGGGAATTATCATGCCCGTCTCGCCGTCTCGTCTGGCGTCGCGGTGGTGCTGTTCAGCGCGCCGCATTGCGGTGCGTGCCGGGCATGGAAACAGCTGTTGCCGCAGGCATTGGCCGGCATGGCCGCGCATTTTCACGAGGTCGATGTCAGCGAGGCGACCGGGGTGGCGCGCTACTTCGGCATTTTTCATCTACCCACGATCTATCTGTACCGCAGCGGACGGTTTCATGCCGAACTGCAGTGCGAGGCACGCCCCGGCACCATCCGGGCAGTCGCGGCGCATCTGCTGGCAGCGCCGGCCCAGGATGAGCCTTGACGGCGTCCCGGGTTTTCAGCACCTCTTCGGATCAAACGCGCATTTCAACCCAGCGCCCGCCCGACAAACACCACGGCAATCGTCACCAGCCCCAGAGTGAGATTGATGCCAATCAGCCGGCGGATCTGCGCCAGCGCCGCCCCGCCCGCCTTCCAGTCCTGCCGGCCGACCGCCTGCTTGAGTTTTTTGTAGGGCGCAAAGAACACGTGCGCGTAGATCAGCATCATCGCCACACCCAGCACCAGCATGGTCAATGCGTAATGTGGCGCGGCCGCACCGCCCAGCCGCATCAGCATGTCCAGCCCGCTCAGCAGAATCAGCACGACCGACCCCCACACCCAGGGAAAGAACTTGCCGAACACGCCAGACCACAGCGTCAGCCGCTGTGGGGGTTCGAGCACGCTGGCGGCCACCGGGCGCAACGCCAGGTAGGCGAAAAACATGCCGCCTACCCAGATGACGACACTTGAGACATGCAGAAACAGCATCAGGTTCATGGGGGTTCCTTTCAGAAAAATGTGGCCTGGCCGAGGACGAGTTTAACCGGCGCAAAACTGCGCCGGTGCTGCGGGCAGGCACCGTGCGCCTTCAATGCGGCGAGATGTGCCGCAGTACCGTAGCCCATATGGCGGGCGAATCCATAGACAGGGAAGTCTTCGTGCAGACGGCGCATGTAGTGGTCGCGCGCAGTCTTGGCCAGAATCGAGGCCGCGGCAATCGCCGCCACCTTGTCGTCGCCCTTGACCACGGCCTGCGAACGCCACGCCCAGTCCGGACAGCGGTTGCCGTCGACCCACACGTCGTCCGGCGCGCGCCCCAGTCCGGCCACGGCGCGCTGCATCGCCAGCAGGGTGGCCTGCAGGATATTCAGGCGATCGATTTCCTCAACGCTTGTCTCGGCCACGCACCAGGCGGCGGCTCGCTTGCGAATCTCGTCGGCCAGGCGTTCGCGTGCAGCGGCGCTGAGTTTCTTGGAATCGCGCAGCCCTTCGATCGGCCGTCCCGGATCGAGCATGACGGCAGCCGCCATCACCGGCCCCGCCAGCGGCCCACGGCCCGCTTCATCGACGCCGCACAGACCCAGCGGCCCGACATGCAGGATGACCGGCTGGCGCAGCGTCATGGCGCCTCCACGAGGTAAGACTCAAGTGCCTCGGCGATGCGTGCGCTGGCGTTCTGCCGCAGGCTCAGGTGCAGGGTGCGGAAGGTTTCGATGACGGCGGCACGGCGCGGCGCATCGTCGAGCCACGCCAGCGCGTCGTGGGCCAGATTGTCAGGCGTCGCGTTCTCCTGCACCCGTTCCGGCACCACGAAATCGCGGGCCAGGATATTCGGCAGTCCGATCCACGGCAGCAGCGCTTTTTTCCGCATCAGGCGCGCGGTCAGCGCGGGCACGCGGTAGGTGATCACCATGGGTTTCTTGAACAATGCGGCTTCGAGCGTGGCGGTCCCTGACGCCACCAGTGCCACGTCGCAGGCCGCCAGCGCGGCATGGGATTGCCCGGCCAGAAGATGCAGCGGCACCTCCAATCCCTGCCCGGCCTGCCGGACCAGGCGGGCGGCCGCTTCGTTCGCGGCAGGCAGTACGAACTGTGCGTCCGCATGCCGCCGGCGTATGCGCGCGGCGGCCTCCAGCATCAGCCGCGCATGGCGCGTCACCTCGGACAGCCGGCTGCCGGGCAGCAGCGCGATGACCGGGCCAGGCGCCAGTCCCAATTGCGTGCGCGCGGTGACGCTATCGGGTTCCAGCGGGATCACGTCGGCCAGCGGATGGCCGACGTAGCTGACCGGGATGCCGGCATCATGGTAAATCTGCGCCTCGAACGGAAATATCACCAGCATGTGCGATACCGCCTGCCTGATGCGGTAGATGCGTTCGGGCCGCCACGCCCAGATCGACGGGCTGACGAAATGCACGGTGGGAATGCCGGCCTGCTTGAGCCTGGCTTCAAGGGTGAAATTGAAATCCGGCGCATCGATGCCGACAAAGACACGCGGTCGTTCACGCTGGAAATAGCGCGTGATGCGCGAGCGGATCCACAGCAACTCCGGCAAGTGGCTCAATACCTCGACATAACCGTTGACCGCCAGCTTCTCGCTCGGGTAGATCGCACGGACGCCGGCCTCGGCCATGCGCGGACCCGCGATGCCGGCAGCCCGTAAATCGGGATGGTTTTGCCTGAGCGCGGCGATGAAATGCGCGCCCAGAAGATCGCCGGACACTTCGCCGGCGACCACGCCCAGATCGATCACCGGATGATGCCGCGCTCGGCGCGAGCGATGAAGTCGAGCAACTCCCGCACCTCTGCATGGTTCGCGCCTTCGGGTGCGAGCTTGGCCTGCGCTTCCGCCAGGGTATTGCCCTCGCGATAGAGGATTTTGTAGGCACGCTTGAGCGCGGCCAGCGCATCGGCGGAAAATCCCCGCCGCTTGAGTCCTTCGTTATTGAGGCCATGCGGCACCGCCGGCTGGCCGAATGCCATGACGAAAGGCGGAATATCCTTGAACACCACGGTCGCTACGCCGGTCATGACGTGCGCGCCGACCTTGCAGAACTGGTGCACGCCGGTGAAACCGCCGAGTATCGCCCAGTCGCCGATCTCGGCATGGCCCGCCAGCGAGGCGTTGTTGGCAAAGATGGTGTGATCGCCCACCACGCAGTCGTGCGCGATATGGACGTAGGCCATGATCCAGTTGTGGCTGCCGAGGGTGGTGACGCCGCGATCCTGCACCGTGCCGGTATTGAAGGTGCAGAACTCACGGATGACGTTGTCGTCGCCAATCTCCAGACGAGTCGGTTCGCCGGCGTACTTCTTGTCCTGCGGCGCCTCGCCGAGCGAGACGAAATGAAAGATGCGATTACGCGCGCCGATCCGGGTATGACCGGTGATGACGGCGTGGGCGCCGACCGTGGTGCCCGCATCGATCTCGACATGCTCGCCAATAATCGTGTAGGGGCCGATTTCGACGTCGTCGGCGAGCCGTGCGTCCGGCGCGACCAGCGCGGTGGGATGGATCGTCGCCATGTCAGGGCTTGTCGCGCAGGGTCGCCATCAGATCGGCTTCGGCCACCAGTGCGCCATCCACTTCGGCACGCCCCGTGTATTTCCAGATGCCGCGCATCTCGCGCACGATCTCGGCCTTGAGCACCAGCTGGTCACCGGGCTTGACCGGTTTCTTGAAGCGCGCATTGTCGATGCCCGCGAAATAGATGATGCCGATCTGTTCCGGCGTGCATTGCTTGGTCTTGAACGACAGGATTCCCGCCGCCTGCGCCATCGCTTCCAGGATCAGCACGCCCGGCATCACCGGCGAACAGGGAAAGTGCCCGCCAAAGAATGGCTCGTTGATGGTGACGTTCTTGAGCGCGGTAATGCGCTTGCCGGGTTCGAGCTCGATGACCTTGTCGATCAGCAGGAAGGGGTAGCGGTGCGGCAGGTACTGCATGACCTGCTCGATATCCATGATCATGGTTTGCTTTCCAGTTCGGTGAGGCGTTTTTCGAGTTGCTTGATGCGGTTCGCCAGTTTGTCGAGGTTGCGCATGTGGACGGCATTTTTCTGCCAAACGTCGTGCGGGGAGAAAGGCAGCGCCGAGGTATAGGTTCCCGCTTTCGGCAACGACTTGGTGATCAGCGTATTGGTCGAGATACGGGTGCCATCGGCGATCTCGATATGGCCGAAGATCATCGCCGCGCCGCCGATGGTGCAGTGACGGCCGATCTTCGCACTGCCCGCGATACCGGTACAGGCCGCAATCGCGGTATGCGCGCCGATCGTCACGTTATGCGCGACCTGGATCAGGTTGTCGAGCTTGACGCCCTCTTCGATCACCGTGTCTTCCAGCGCCCCGCGGTCAATGGTCGTGCAGGCCCCGACTTCGACGTCGTCGCCGATCAGCACGCGGCCGATCTGCGGGATTTTTTCCCAGCCGCCCTCGTTGGGCGCGAAGCCGAAGCCGTCGGAACCGATGACGCAACCCGAATGCAGGATGACGCGGTCGCCCGCTTCACAGCCGTGATACAGGGTGACGTTGGCGTGCAGCAGGCAATCCGCGCCCACGCGCGCGTGATCGCCGACGACGCAGTGGGGACCAACGACCGTCCGCGCGCCGATGCGCGCGCCGCTGCCGATGACCGCACCCGCGCCGATGCTGGCGTCGGCTGCAATCTCCGCATCCGGCGCCACGGTCGCCGCGGGATGGATCCCCGCGGGCGGGCGCGGCGGCGGGTTCAGCAGCGCCGAGACACGTGCGAAATACAGATAGGGATTGGGCGTGAGAATGCGCGGCAGCGTCGTGGCGTTGTGCGCATCGGGCGGCAGGATCACCGCGGCGGCATGCGTGGCGCTCAACTGCGTCAGATATCTGGCTTGTGAGACAAAACCGATTTCGTCTGCCTGAGCCCGGTCCAGTGGCGCGACCTGACGAATCGTGATGCTGCCGTCGCCCAGCAATTCACCGCCAAAACGCGCGACCAGTTCGGTCAGCGTAGAGGCCATTGGCTGCTTATTTTCCGTAATCGGGTTTATTTTCCATGCCGGGTCTATTTCCCACCCAGCGCCTTCATCACGCGATCCGTGATGTCGTTCCTGGGATCGACGTAGACGGCCTGCTCGATGATCAGATCGAATTTTTCCGATTTGGCGATATCCTGGATCGCCTTGCGCGCGCGTTCCTGAATCTGCCCCAGCTCCTCGTTGCGGCGCAGGTTGAGGTCTTCGCGGAATTCGCGCCCCTTGCGCTGCAGTTCGAGGTTGAGGTTGTTGAGATCGCGCTCTTTCGATTTGCGATCACTGTCCGACATGGTCACGCCATCCTTGTCGAGCTGTGCCTGCAGATCGCGCGCCTGCTTGGCCGTCTTCTGCAGATCCTGGTCGCGTCCGGCAAACTCGCGTTCCAGCTTCTTCTGCGCGGCGATCGACAGAGGGGCCTCACGCAACAATCGCTCGGTGTTGACGAAACCGATCTTGGTGTCGGCCAGAAGAGGCGTAGCTGAGAATGCAGCCGCGAGTATCAGGGAAGCTGCCAGCTGTTTGAATGTCATGATCAAGACTCCGGTAACGCTTGGCCTCAGAACGTATTGCCAAGGGTGAATTGAAATATTTCAGTCTTGTCGCCCGTTTTCTTGGACAGCGGTTGCGCCAGACTGAATTTGAGCGGCCCGAGCGGCGAAACCCACAACACCGCGATCCCCGCCGAATAGCGCAGGTCGTTAAAGGAAAAAGTCGAGTACTTGCCATCGTACGCGCCGCTGGCATTGGCATTGTAGGGCCCGAACGTCGCCCCCGTATCGACAAAGGCCGACATGCGCAGCGACTGGTCATCCTTGAGGCCCGGCAAGGGGAAGTAGAGTTCCACGTTGCCGACGACGCGCTCATTGCCGCCCAGCGCATCGCCATTGATATCCTTGGGCCCGAGGGTGCCCGTCTTGAAGCCGCGTACCGAACTGTTTCCGCCTGCGTAGAAATTCTTGTAGAACGGCAACGTGGTATGGCTTCCGTACCCCTCGCCATAGCCAAGCTCACCGTTCAACATGAGCGTGAAGCTTTTGCTCAAAGGAAAGTATTGCTGATGCTGGAGCGTCAGCTTGTAGTACCGCAGGCTGCCGCCCGGCGTGCCGACCTCGGCCGCCGCGCGCTGCATCAGGCCCTTGGTCGGGAACAGATAGCTGTTCCGGGTATCGCGCGCCCACGAGGAGTCGAGGCGCAACGTATCATTATCACTGCCAAAGTCCCTGACAAAAGTCGTGTACTGCACCGGGCTGTTCGAATAGGTGGTGATCGAGGTCTGCTCGTAGGTCAACCCAAGCGAAATGAAGTCGCGCTCGTTGATCGGCAGCCCGAACCGCGCCCCGGCGCCGTAGGTGGAGGTCTTGTACGGGCTGACGTCGGACAGCGAGGTGGCATCGACATCGCGGCGATACAGATCATAGCCCAGGCTGACCCCGTTGATGGTGTAGTAGGGATTGGTGTACGACAGCGAATACACGGTGTTGACGCTGCCGGAGTTGATCTGTGCCGACAGCCGGTTGCCGGTACCGAACACGTTGTTCTGCGAAACCGAACCGGACAGCACCAGGCCCTCGGACGACGAGAAGCCGGCGCCCACCATGATGCTGCCGGTGGATTTCTCGGTCACGCCCACATTGACGTCGACCTGATCGGTGGTGCCCTGCACCGCCGGGGTCTCGATGTTCACTTCGTTGAAGTAGCCCAGGCGATTGAGGCGATCGCGTGACAGATTGATCTTCCCGGCGTCGTAGTATGCCCCTTCCATCTGGCGCACTTCGCGGCGTACCACTTCATCGCGGGTCTTGGTGTTGCCTGACACGTTGATACGATTCACGTACACACGGCGGCCCGGATCGACGAACAGGGTGAACGCGACCGTGTGCTTGTCCTTGTCGAGGTCGGGCACCGCATTGACGTTGGCGAAGGCGTAGCCGTCGTTGCCGAGGCGGTCGCTGATCGCCTTGGTGGTTTCGGTCAGGCGATCGCGTGCGAATATCTCACCAGGCTTGACGGTGATGAGTTTTTTCAGTTCGGCTTCCGGCACCAGCATCTGTCCGGCCAGCTTGACGTCGGAAACCCTGTATTGCGGCCCTTCGGTCACGTTGACGGTGATGTAGATGCCCTGTTTGTCGGGCGAGATCGACACCTGGGTGGAGTCGACGTTGAACTCGAGATAACCGCGGTTGAGGTAGAACGAACGCAAGGTTTCGATATCGCCGGCCAGGCGTGACTTGGAATACTGGTCGTTCTTGGAGTACCAGGTCAGCCAGCCCGGCGTGGTCGAGGTGAACTGCTTCAGCAGTTCCTTTTCCTTGAATGCATGGTTGCCGACAATGTTGATCTGCCGGATCTTGGCGCTGCTGCCTTCCACCACGTCGAACTGCACGGCAACGCGGTTGCGCTCCAGCGGCGTCAGGGTGGATTTGATTTCGACCGCATACTTGCCGCGGTTGAAATATTGCCGCTGCAGTTCCTGCTCGGCCTTGTCCAGGAGCGAGCGGTCGAGCACACGGCCCTCGGCCAGGCCGGTCTCCTTGAGCCCTTTCTTCAGGTCGTCCTCGGAAAACTCCTTGATGCCGGTCAGGGTGATCTTGGCAATCGAAGGGCGCTCTTCGACCGTGACGATCACCACACCGTCGCGCGCTTCTACCCGCACGTCCTTGAAGAAACCGGTGGCGTAGAGCGCCTTGATCGCCGCGGCGGTTTTCTCGTCGGTCATCTCCTCGCCGACCTTGACCGGCAGATAGCTGAACACCGTGCCCGCCTCGGTGCGCTGAATCCCTTCGACCCGGATGTCCTTGACGACAAAGGGTTCTGCGGCGAATACGGATGGCGCAGTGAATACGACGGCAAGAGCAAGCGTCAAACGGTCAAGGGTCATGGTTGTGATCATCCGCCTATCAGGCGCTGCAAATCATTGAACAGGGCAAACGACATCAGCAGAAGCAAGAGCGTCATGCCGACCCGGCTCCCGATTTCCATGACGCGCTCGGACACGGGGTGACCAGTCAAAACTTCGGCCACATAATACATGAGGTGTCCTCCATCCAACAGCGGGATGGGCAGCAGATTCAGCACCCCCAGACTCACACTGACCAGCGCCAGAAAACCGACGAAACTGATCCAGCCGAGGCTCGCACTCTGACCGGCATAGTCTGCGATGGTCAACGGACCCGACAGGTTCTTCCAGGAGACCTGCCCCAGCACCATGCGCCCCATCATCTCCAGCGTGAACAGGCTCATGTCCCAGGTTTTTTCGGCGCCGTGCTGCAGCGCCCCGATCGGTCCATAACGCACTTCGGTCAGCAGGCTGTCCATCAGCGATGCGTCGACCTTGGGGCCGGCACCGATCCTGCCGATCTGCTGGCCGTGTTCATTCACGGTGTCGGGCACGACCGTCAATACGCCAGGCTGTCCCTGCCGCACGTATTCGATACGCAGGGATTGCGACGGATGCTGACGTATCAGTTTCACCCAATCCTGCCAGCTCGCCACATTCTTCCCGTTGGCGGCAACCAGCCGGTCTCCGCTCTGGAAGCCGGCACGCGCCGCCGCGCCACCGGCAACCAGCTCGCCAATGACTGGATCGATCCGGGGGTCGTAGCGCACGATCCCGAGCGGACGCAGGGTGTCCTGTTCCAGATTCTCGGTATCCATCGGCGGCGCGCCGAGCTGCACGCTGCGGCCATCGGTCAGCTCCAGTTCGATCGCGTCGCCCGCCACTCCGGCGCGCAACAGTTCCAGCCGCAGATCCTGGAACGACGGGGTGTCAGCGCCATTGACGCGGCGGATCTCATCGCCGGCCACCAGCCCGGCCTGCGCCGCCGGTGTACCGGCCGGCGGCTCGCCGATCAGCGGCTTCATCGCGGGCATGCCGTGCAGGAACAGCGCCCAGTAGAACACGACGGCCAGCAGGAAATTGGCGATCGGGCCCGCCACGACGATGCCGATGCGGCGCCATACGCTCGCCCGATTGAAGCTGCGATGCGCCTCGGCGGCCGGGACCTCGCCCTCGCGTTCGTCGAGCATCTTGACATAGCCGCCGAACGGCAGCGCAGCCAGCGCCCATTCGGTCTGGTCGCGGCCAAAGCGGCGGCTGAGCAGCGGCTTGCCGAAGCCGAGCGAAAAACGCAGCACCTTGACGCCGGCCAGCCGCGCCGCGAGGTAATGGCCGAATTCGTGCACCACCACCAGAATGGAGATGGCGACCAGAAACCAGATGACGGTATGCAGTACGCTCATGCGCAGGTCTCCAGCCAGGCGCCCGCCACGCGGCGCGCCTGACGGTCGGCTTCGAGCAGGTCGTCCAGGGTGGCCGCCGGGCCGCCTGCCAACGCATCCAGTGCATGGGCGATGCTGGCGGCGATGGCGTTGAACGGAACCGCCTCATCGAGGAAACGCGCCACCGCGACCTCGTTGGCGGCATTCAGCACCGCCGCGGCATTGCCGCCCGCGGCGAGCGCATCGAACGCCAGTTGCAGGCAGGGGAAACGGGCGGTGTCGGGTGCCTCGAAGGTCAGTTGCCTGCCCAGCAGTTCCAGTGCCGGCACGCCGGCATCGATGCGCTCGGGAAAACCCAGCGCGTAGGCGATCGGCGTGCGCATGTCGGGTGTGCCCATCTGCGCGATCACCGAGCCGTCGGCGTATTCGACCATGGAATGCACGATGCTCTGCGGATGCACCACCACCTTGATCTGCTCGGGGCGCGCATTGAACAGCCAGCGCGCCTCGATCACCTCGAGTCCCTTGTTCATCAGGCTGGCCGAGTCGACCGAAATCTTCCTGCCCATGACCCAGTTGGGATGCGCCACCGCCTGCGCCGGCGTGGCGGCGGCGATCGCTTCGGCCGGCAGCGTGCGGAACGGGCCGCCGGAGGCGGTCAGCCACAATGCCTTCACCCCGGCCTGCTGGAAATCGCCGCCGAAATCGCGCGGCAAGGCCTGAAAAATGGCGTTGTGCTCGGAGTCGATCGGCAGCAGTTCGGCACCGCTGGCCGCAACGGCGTCCATGAACAACTGGCCGGACACCACCAGGGTTTCCTTGTTGGCCAGCAGGATGCGCTTGCCGGCCCGGGCGGCTGCCAGCGTCGCCGGCAGCCCGGCTGCCCCCACGATCGCCGCCATGACGATATCGACCTCGGGCGCGGTCGCCACTTCGGTCAGGGCGTCCGCGCCATCGAGTACGGCGACCGCGAGTTTTTCTGCGGCCACGCGTTCACGCAACGCCGTGGCCGCGGCGGGGTCGCTCATCACGGCAAAGCGTGGCCGATGCGCGCGGCACTGCTCGAGCATGCGTTCGACCTGGGTGGCTCCGGTCAGCGCAAACACGTCGAAACGGCCGGGATGGCGCGTCACCACATCGAGTGTGTTGACACCGATGGTGCCGGTCGCACCCAGAATAGCGAGAACGCGCGGCTTCATGCCGAATGCTCCAGCCACAGCAGCATGCCGGTGGCAATCGGCAGGGTGGCGGTCAAGGCATCGATCCGGTCGAGCACGCCGCCGTGACCGGGCAAGATGCCGCCGCTGTCCTTCATCCCCGATACACGCTTGATCCACGATTCGAACAAATCACCCAGCACCGACAGATAGAGCAGTCCCGCCACCATGAACAACAGCGGCTGCAAGGGCAAATCGCCCCACAGGCTCAGGGCGACGGCATACAGCGCCACCGCGACGCAGGCGCCCGCCACGCCTTCCCAGGTCTTGCCCGGACTGATGGTCGGTGCAAGCTTGTGCCGGCCGAACAGACGTCCGGAAAAATAGGCGGCGGTGTCGGCAATCCAGACCACCGCCATCACGCCAAGCAGCACGGCAGGGCCGCGCGAATGCAGGTAGAGCAAGGCCATCCAGGTCGGGAGCAAGACCACTCCCCCGGCCACGGCCCGCGTCCATGGGCGGGAAGCCTGCCAGCGAGCCAGCAGCCAGCATGGTGCGACCAGCAACCAGAACACGATAGCCAGGGCAATCAGTACCGTCTGGAAAACCGGCCAGTTTCCGGCCAGTCCATGGGGCAGGACCAGCGCACACACTGCCAGCAGCATGGCATAACCCCATGTGGACAAGGCGGAGAAATGGCTGAGTCGCGCCCATTCGTAAGCCGCCATGCCCACCACGCCCGCCATCAGAATCTCCCACAACCAGGTGGGCGCCCACAATGCGGCCGGCACGAACACGGCCAGGAGCAGCACGGCAGTCCCTATCCGGCTGAGCAGCGGGTTCATCGATGGCGCATCCGGAAAATCGTCACAATGCGGACCGCACCTGCTCGCTGGTGCGGCCAAACCGGCGTTCGCGGGTACGGTAGGAGGTGATCGCTTCGTCCAGTGCGGCCGGGCCGAAGTCGGGCCACAATGCCTGGGTGAAATACAGTTCGGTGTAAGCGAGTTGCCACAACAGGAAATTGCTGATGCGCTGCTCACCGCCCGTACGGATGAACAGGTCTGGCTCCGGCATGTCGGCCATGCTGAGCTGGCGCGCCAGTGCCGCTTCATCCACCTCATCCGGCGATACGCCTGCCGCCATCAGCTTCTTCATTGCCTGCACGATGTCCCATCGCCCGCCGTAATTGGCCGCGACGGTAAAGGTGAGGCGGGTATTGTTCCGCGTCAGTGTTTCCGCGTCACGGATCAGGACCTGGAGGCGCTCGGAAAACCCTGACAGGTCGCCGATGACGCGAAAACGAATACCGTTTTCGTGCAGCCGTGCGACCTCGTTTTCCAGTGCGCGCATGAACAGTTCCATCAGCAGGGTGACTTCTTCCTGCGGACGCCGCCAGTTCTCGGAACTGAAGGCGAATACGGTGAGATGCGATATGCCGCGCTCGGCGCAGGCACGGATCACGCCGCGTAACGCTTCGACACCCTTGCGATGTCCGGCGATGCGCGGCATCAGCCGCCGTTTTGCCCAACGGCCGTTGCCATCCATGATGATGGCAACATGTCGCGGCACGTCGGCATCTGCCGGGGCTGGCCGCTTGCGGATAGACACGCCGGATACGCCCATCTGGCCGCTCAGACTGCGAGCAGGTCCTTCTCTTTGTCGGCCAGCATCCTGTCGATCTCGCCGATGAACCTGTCGGTCAGCTTCTGCACGTCATCCTGGGTACGACGCTCTTCGTCTTCGGTCGCGGTCTTGGCCTTGACCATCTCCTTCAGCGAGCCATTGGCATCGCGGCGGACGTTGCGCACCGCCACACGTGCGCCTTCGGCTTCGCCGCGCACCACCTTGATCAGATCGCGGCGACGCTCTTCGGTCAGCGCAGGCATCGGCACGCGAATGATGTCGCCGTGCGACGCCGGATTCAGCCCGAGGTCGCCGTCGCGGATCGCTTTCTCGATCTTGCCGACCATGTTCTTTTCGTACGGCTGCACGCCGAGTGTGCGGCTGTCGACCAGCGACACGTTGGCCACCTGCGGCACCGGCGTCGGATTGCCGTAATAATCGACCATGACATGGTCGAGGATGCCGGCATGGGCGCGTCCCGTGCGCACCTTGGCCAGATCGTTTTTCAACGCGTCCAGCGTCTTGCCCATTTTCTGTTCGGCGGACTGCTTGATCTCGGCGATGCTGGTTTCAGCCATTTCAACTCCTTACAAAGTCACCCGCGTGCCTTCGTCTTCGCCCGCCACCACGCGTTTCAGCGCACCGGGCTTGAAGATGTTGAACACGACGAGCGACAGTTTCTGTTCGCGGCACAAGGCGAAGGCGGCGGTATCGAGCACGCCGAGATTGCTGGCGATCGCCTGATCGAAACTCAGCGTCTCGTAACGCCTGGCAGTTGCGTCCTTCCTGGGATCGGCAGTGTAGACGCCGTCGACCTTGGTCGCCTTCAGCAGCAGATCGGCGCCGATCTCGGCCGCGCGCAAGGCCGCCGCGGTATCCGTGGTGAAGAATGGATTGCCGGTGCCGCCGCCGAAGATGACCACGTTTCCGGCTTCCAGTTCGCGCACGGCGGCGTCGCGCTCGAAATCCCCGCCGACATGGGCGATGTGCACGGCGGTCTGCACCCGCGCATCGACACCTGCCTGCTGCAGGGCATCCTTCAGCGCCAGCGCATTCATCACCGTCGCCAGCATGCCCATCGAATCCGCTGTGGCACGGTTCATCCCGGATAACGCGCCGGTGGCGCCGCGAAACAGATTGCCGCCGCCGACCACGATGCCGATCTGAACGCCCAGTTCCACAATTTCACGAATCTGGCCGACGAAGCCGGCCAGCGTCTCGGCGTGATAGCCAAAGCTGTCCGGCCCCATCAGGGCCTCGCCGGACAGCTTCAGCAGGATGCGACGGGCCGGCGCCATACCCCGGTCAGACCTGGGAAGCCGCCGCCACTTCGGCGGCGAAGTCGTTCACTTTCTTCTCGATGCCCTCGCCCACCACGTACATCGTGAAGCCGTGGCACTGCGAGTTCTTCGATTTGAGCACCTGCTCGACGGTCTGTTTGTCATCCTTGACGAAGGGTTGCGACAGCAGGGTGACTTCCTTGAGGTATTTCTGCACCGTCCCCTCGGCGATCTTTTCCAGCATGGCTTCCGGCTTGCCGGCTTCCCTGGCCTTTTCGATCGCGATGCGCCGCTCCGTATCGAGCAGGTCCTGCGGCACGCCCGAAGCATCCAGCGACTTCGGCTTGGACGCCGCGATGTGCATGGCGATGTCGCGCGCCAGCCCTTCGTCGCCGGTCACGTCGACCAGCACGCCGATCTTGCCGCCGTGGATGTAGCTGGCGAATTTGCCCTGGCCATTCATGCGCACGAAGCGGCGCACCGACATGTTCTCGCCGATCTTGCCGACCAGTTCGGTGCGGAAAGCTTCGACCGTGGTGCCCTGATAGGGCAGCGCGGACAGCGCGGCGACATCGGCCGGATTCTGCGCCAGCACCATGCCGGCCAGCGCGCTGGACAGCGCGATGAAATCGTCGTTCTTCGCGACAAAGTCGGTTTCGCAGTTGACTTCGACCATGGCGGCCGATTTGCCGTCGGCGCTGATGGCGATCGTGACCACGCCTTCGGCCGCCACGCGGCTGGCGCTCTTGGCGGCCTTGTTGCCGAAGCGCACGCGCAGGATTTCCTCGGCCTTCTGCATGTCGCCGCCCGCTTCGGTCAGCGCCTTCTTGCAATCCATCATCGGCGCGTCGGTCTTCTCGCGCAGATCCTTGACCATGCTTGCAGTGATTTCAGCCATTTCGTACTCCCCAGGATTCAATTAAATACAGCCGGTTTCAAACAATCCAATACGGAAAGAGGGGCATCCGCCCCTCCTCAAATACGCTCGCCGGGATGCGACCCGGCGATGTGGTGGCGCGCCGCTTTTATTCAGCGGCGACATCCCCTTCTTCTTCCATCTCGACGAACTCTTCTCCGCCGACGATTTCGCTGATGACCTGGGCGCGGCCTTCCAGCGCCGCATCGGCCATTCCGCGGGCGTACAGGCGGATCGCGCGCGCCGAATCATCGTTGCCGGGAATCACGTAATCCACGCCTTCGGTGCTGTTGTTGGTGTCCACCACGCCGATCACCGGAATGCCCAGCTTCCCGGCCTCGACCACGGCGCCCTTCTGGTAGCCGACGTCGATGATGAACAGCGCGTCGGGCAGGCCGGCCATTTCACGGATGCCGCCCAGACTCCGGTTCAGCTTGTCGACTTCGCGCTGCACGGTCAGGATTTCCTTTTTCGACAGGCGGCCCGGTTCGGCCAGCGAAGCTTCCAGATCGTTCAGGCGTTTGATGGACTGCTTGACCGTCTTGAAGTTCGTCAGCATACCGCCCAGCCAGCGGTTGTCGACGTAGGGCATGCCGGCGCGCTGCGCCTCTTCGCGCACGATGTCGCGCGCGGCGCGTTTGGTCCCGACGAACAGGACGTTACCCTTGTTGGCCGCCAATTGACGAACGAATTTCTGCGCATCCTGGAACATCGGCAGCGACTTTTCCAGATTGACGATATGAATCTTGTTGCGATGGCCAAAAATGAACGGGGCCATCCTGGGGTTCCAGAAACGTGTCTGGTGGCCGAAATGGACACCGGCTTCCAGCATTTGACGCATGGTGACGGACATGAAAATCTCCTGAAAGGGTTGAGCCTCCACCCCTCAGCAGCCGCACGTTTATCCAGTCTGAGCGTGCGACCACCCTTTTCAATGACGGGTGTGCGAATTTGTCCGGACCATTCCGGACAGCCAGTGATTTTAATTCCAACGCGCGTTTATTTCAAGATACTGATGCGTGTGCGGGTCACTGGACAGACCGCCCTCCGCAAGCCACGCTCTCGTGCCCGCTACGCGCCCGGATCACCGCCATGAGGGCCTCATGGTTTTTCCGGGCTTTCGGCGCGCGCTAGAATGTCGGTTTAGGATCTTCATCCCACCCGGAATCATGACTGTCACCATTAAAACCGGCGCTGAAATCGAAGGCATGCGCATCGCCGGCCGGCTCGCCTCGGAAGTGCTCGACTACATCACGCCCTTCGTCAAACCGGGCGTCACCACCGGCGAACTCGACCGCTTGTGCCACGACTACATGGTCGACGTGCAGGGCACGATCCCGGCGCCGCTGAACTACGCGCCGAGCGGGCACACCCCCTATCCCAAGTCGATCTGCACCTCGGTCAACAACCAGGTGTGCCATGGCGTACCGGGCGACAAGGTGATGAAGAACGGCGACATCGTGAATCTCGACATCACGGTCATCAAGGACGGCTGGCACGGCGACACCAGCCGCATGTTCGTGGCGGGCGAGGCATCGATCCAGGCCAGACGCCTGATCCAGATCACCTACGAGGCCATGTGGGTCGGTATCGACCACGTCAAGCCCGGTGCCCGCCTGGGCGACATCGGCCACGCCATCCAGCGCTTCGCCGAGAATCAGGGCTACAGCGTGGTGCGCGAATTCTGCGGCCACGGCATCGGACTCAACTTCCACGAGGATCCGCAGGTGCTGCACTACGGCAAGCCCGGTACCGGTCTCGTGCTGGAACCCGGCATGATCTTCACGATCGAGCCGATGATCAATGCCGGCCGCCGCGACATCCGCCAGATGGCGGACGGCTGGACCATCGTCACCAAGGACCGCAGTCTGTCCGCCCAGTGGGAACACACGGTTCTGGTGACGGACAGCGGCTACGAGGTATTGACCGCGTCGGCCGGCACCCCGGCCATCCCCGATAGCGTACACCGCGCGGCGTGAACAGACCGCCGTTCGCCGATCTTCGCGAACGGCTCAGATCGGGCCGCGCCGGACTGGCGGGGGCCTTTCTGCACAAGCCCGCCACCCATTACCTGGGCCGCCACGCCGCACTGGTCGACGGCGTACTGACCGAACTCTCGAGCCGGCTCGCGCTGCCGCCCGCGTTCTGCCTTGCCGCCGTCGGCGGCTACGGACGTGGCGAGCTGTTTCCCGGATCCGACGTCGACGTGCTGATGTTGCTGCCGCACGACCCCACGCCAGACCAGCAGGGCACGCTGGAAAACTGGGTGCAGGCCTGCTGGGATATCGGGCTTGAAATCGGACACAGCGTACGTACGGTCGACGCCTGCCTGACCGCGGCCACCGACATCACGGTGGAAACCAATCTGCTGGAGGCGCGCTTCGTGTACGGCGCCGCGGACCTGTTCGACGAATTCGGACGCTGCTTCCAGGCGCGTTTCAATGCCCAGCATTTTTTCGACGGCAAGCTGGCCGAGCAACAGGCACGTCATGCCCGCTTCGACGACAGCGCCTACAAGCTCGAACCCAATCTGAAGGACAGCCCCGGCGGCCTGCGCGATCTGCACACGATCCACTGGCTGGCGCAGGCCTGCGGAATCCGGGGTGGCTGGAGCGGCATCGCCCGCGCCGGTCTTCTCACCCACGCCGAGACGCGCCGCATCGCCCGCGAGGAACGCTCGCTGTCGAACTTGCGCATCCACCTGCATCTTCTGGCCGGACGGCGCGAGGACCGTCTCGTCTTCGATTATCAGACTGAACTCGCGGCCCGCCTGGGACTTGCCGCCACGACGCACAGGCTTGCCGGCGAACGCCTGATGCAGCGGTATTACCGGGCGGCCAAGCTGATCCAGCGGGCCAACGACATTCTCATCCAGTCGCTGCGCGTGCGGCTGTTTCCGGTGACCGTTCCGCCGCAGCCGATCGATGACGATTTCCAGTTGCGCGCCAATCTGCTCGAGGCGCGCTCGGCCGATCTGTTCCAGGACAAGCCGGATGCCCTGCTGCGCATTTTCATTGTGTATGCCCAGCACCCCGAGCTGGCCGGTTTCGAGCCCGGGACACTGCGTGCATTATGGCGTGGCAGTGCCCGCATCGATGCCGCGTTTCGCGCCGATCCCTCGCATCGCGCACTGTTCATGACGCTATTGCGCCAGCCCCGGGGCCTCACCCGGGCGCTGCGCGCGATGCATCGCTACGGCCTGCTTGGACGTTACATTCCGGCGTTTGGCCGCATCGTCGGGCAGATGCAGCACGACCTCTTCCACGTCTATACCGTCGATGAACACATTCTTACCGTGCTGCGCAACGTGCGGCGTTTCACCGTGCCGGATCTGGCGCACGAGTTCCCGCTCGCCAGCCGGCTGATCGCCGCCTTCGACAAGCCGGAGCTGCTCTATCTGGCCGCACTGTTTCACGATATTGCCAAGGGCCGTGGCGGCGATCACTCCGAACTGGGGGCCATCGATGCACGGCGGTTCTGCCGCCAGCACGGGCTCGACAAGGCAGACAGCGGCCTGGTTTCCTGGCTGGTGGACAGGCATCTGATGATGTCGCGCATCTCGCAGAAAGAGGACACCGGCGACCCCGCGGTCATCGCCGCCTTTGCCGACCGGGTCGGCGATACACGCCGGCTGGCCGCATTGTATCTACTGACCGTGGCCGACATCCGCGGCACCAGTCCGACCGTCTGGAACGCCTGGAAAGGCAAACTGCTGGAAGATCTGTATCACGCCGCCCATGCCCGGCTGGCAGGCAGTGACGCCGGGAGGACGGACATCGCCGCCCGCCAGAACGAAGCACGCGTCAAGCTCGCGCTGCACGGCCTCCCGGCGAACGCCGCCGACAGGCTGTGGCAGCATCTGGACGAACGCCATTTCGCCCGCTACGACGCCGGTGACCTGGCCTGGCAGGTGCGCATGCTGTGGCGCCGCACGGAGAGTGCCGACGCCGTCGTGCGGGCGCGGCTGTCACCGGCAGGTGAAGGCATCCAGGTGCTGGTCTACACGTCCGACCGGGCCGACCTCTTCGCCCGCATCTGCGGTTTTTTTGCCCGTATCCAGTACACCATTCTGGAAGCCAAGATCCATACGGCACGGAATGGCTACGCCCTGGATAGTTTCCAGGTGATGGATCTGGCCAATCGCGGCATCCATTACCGCGATTTCCTGAATTTCGTGGAATATGAACTGGCGCGCGACCTCGACCCGGCGCATCCGATGCAAGCGGTGCCGCGCGGCCGCCTGTCGCGTCATCAGCGCCACCACCCCTATCCCACCACGGTGCGGCTGGAACCCGACGCGCAGGATCGCGGCTATATGCTGTCGATCACCTGTGCGGATCGCGGCGGACTGCTGTTTGCGGTGGCTGAAGCGCTGATGCGGCACGAAGTGAGCGTGCATGCGGCCAGGATCGACACGCTGGGTGAGCGGGTCGAGGATACTTTCCTGATCCGGGGCGCGGCCCTGCAGACGCCCGCGGGGCGGGCGGCGCTGGAAGCCGAAATAATCGAAGCGTTGACGTGAACGGCGGCAGGCCGGTGAACGGCGTCAGGCCCGGGCGGCCGGATGCGCGTACTCGTCGACATAACGCCCACGCGATGGGGTTTTGCGGGCGGGCGGTGTTTTCTTGCGCACGCCATCGACGGGTTTCTTGGATTTTTCTTCCACGCTGGTCTTCACACGGTTGCGCCCGCGCCCCGGACGCACCGAGGTCGTGACGCCGGTCACATCGGCAAGGGACAGGCCGGGATGCCATGCGAAATCCCGTTCTGCGTTCATGCCGCCTCCCGCCATCCCTTGAGGCTGCCCGCCAGCGTGCGCGTCAACGCGATCAGGCTGCCGAGCGTGTCGGCATCGGGCGTGGCCTCGCACATGCTGATCTTGCTGTCGGCATACACCGACAGGATCAGCAGGTTGTGCTGCGCATCCAGCGGCAGGGACAACGTACCTTCGGCCAGTCTGGCCTGGATCGCATGCCAGACGCTGCGACTGGCCTCCAATGCCGCCATGAGGCGCAACGGGCGGCTGGAATCGCTCCAGTGCCGTTGCACGGCCATCAACTGGATGGCCATGTCGTCGAGTCGGGCCGCTTCGCCCATCATCGCATCGGTATGGTGGATGTGGCGTTGCGCCTGCTGGATTTGATGTTCCGGGATCATTGTTGTCCTTGCCGCGTGTGCCGGGGCACATCGCCCACGGTTACGCTACAAGTTAGCGGCGAGTAGCGCCGCAACTTTAGACAAGCTAAATGCATGCCCGAAAGCGTCGGGAACCCGTCAATCGTCCTGCAGGGTTTGCCCGGGAAACAGGGTCTCGGTGAAGCCAAACGTGCGCAGATCGCGGATACGCATCGGGTACAGGATGCCGTGCAGATGGTCGACCTCGTGCTGCACCACGCGGGCATGGAAATCGCTCACGCTGCGATCGATCGGTTCGCCCCCGGCATCGAAGCCCCGATAGCGCAACGAAACGTGGCGCGGCACCAGTCCACGCATGCCGGGCACCGACAGACAGCCTTCCCAGCCTTCCTCCATGATGTCGGACAGGGGCGTCAGCACGGGATTGATGAGCACAGTGAACGGCACGGTTTCGGCATCCGGATAACGCGGGTTGCCGCTGACTTCAAAAATCACCACCTGCAGGCCAATGCCGATCTGCGGGGCTGCCAGGCCGGCCCCGTTCAGCGAGCGCATGGTGTCGTGCATGTCGACGATCAGCCGCGACAGGTCGGGCGTGGAAAAATCCTCCACCGGACGCGCCTGGGCAAGCAGGCGCGGATCACCCATTTTCAGGACCTCGCGGATGGCCATGGCTGCTCCAGTCGTTGCAGGTCGGCGGCTTCCAGCCAGCGCCAGCCGCCAGGCGGCAGGTCGGTGGGCAGCGCATGGCTGCCGATGGCTTCGCGATGCAGCGCCTCGACCCGGTTGCCGGTCGCCGCGATCATGCGCTTGACCTGATGGTACTTGCCCTCGGCGAGCGTCAGGCGCAGCGTGGTGGCCTCAAGCCGATCGCAGGCCAGCGCGGCGACCGGCGCCGGCTCGTCGCTCAGCGCCACGCCTTGACGCAGGGCATCCAGCATGGCGTCGGTCACGGGCTCGGCGCAGGCGGCCCGGTAAATTTTCGCGATACGCTTCTTCGGCGAAATCATGCGATGGATGAACTGGCCGTCGTCGGAAAACAGCAGCAGGCCGGTGGTGTCCTGGTCGAGCCGTCCCACGCACTGCACCCCACGCTGCAACAGCGGCGGCGGCAGCAGGGAAAACACACTGGGATGGTGGCTGGGGTGGTGCGAGCACTCGTAGCCGGCCGGCTTGTGCATCGCTACATAGGCCTTTTCGCGAAACGTCCAGACCACACCGTCGAGGGTCAGTTCCAGCCCTGCGGGATCGACATCGGTTTCAGGATCGTCACAGACCACGCCGTTGACCTCGACCGCACTGGCGCGCACGCGCGCCACACAGCCCTTGCGCGAGCCAAACCCCTGCGATTGCAGCGCACGATAGAGCTTCACGCTGCCCTCATTGCCTGTTCAGACGGGGCACAGTCCGGCCGCATCGTTGGTCACCAGCTGCTCCAGCAGGTGCCTGACCTGCAGCATCACTTCGCCCAGCACAGCCTGGATTTCGCCCATCTGGATCCCGTCGGCCGACAACCCGCGGCCGGCCGCATGGTTGACTACCGCGCCCACCGCCGCGTAGCAGAGCGACAGTTCGCGCGCCAGGTAGGCCTCCGGCATGCCGGTCATGCCCACCATGTCGGCACCGTCGCGCTCCAGGCGGTTGATTTCGGCCGCCGTCTCCAGGCGCGGCCCCTGTACCGCGCCATAGACGCCGCCGTCGCGCAGGCTGATGCCGGCACCGCTCGCGGCCTGCAGCAGCGCGGCGCGCATGGCCTCGCAATAGGGGGTGGTGAAATCAAGATGAACGACCGGTTTGTCGTTGCCGAACGCATACGTGGCGGCGCGGCCATGCGTGTAGTCGATGATCTGGTCGGGGATGACCAGCGTGCCGGGAATCAGGTCAGGATGGATACCGCCGACCGTGGCCACCGACACCACACGGTCGACGCCATGATCCTTCAGCGCCCACAGGTTGGCGCGATAGTTCACCTCGTGCGGCGGGATGGTATGGCCGTAGCCGTGACGCGCCAGAAAGATCACCTCCTGACCGCAGATGCGGCCGAAGGTGAGCGCGCCCGAAGGCTCTCCGTAGGGCGTGCGCGCCACCTGACGGTGAGTGATTTCCAGATTGGCCAGTTGCGTGAGGCCGGTACCGCCGATGATGCCCAGCATTCATTTGTCCTTCAAAGCGTAAATGGCGGGCAGATTGCGCCACAGTCCGTAAGCATCCATGCCGCAGCCGAACACATAGCGGTTGGGTACAACCAGCCCCACGAAATCGGCCTGGACCGGCTTGTCCAGCCCGTTGTCCTTGTTGGTCAGCACCGCCGACCAGACCCGCGCCGCGCCCATGTGCAGGAGCTTGTCGCGGATCGCGGCCAGGGTTTCGCCTTCGTCCAGGATATCGTCCAGCACCAGCACATGGCGGTCGACCACGTTCTGCCCCGGCAGGACGCGCCACTCGATCTCGCCGCCTTCGGTCTTGCCGCGATAGCGGGTGACGTGCAGATAATCGAACTCCAGCGGAAAGCGCAGCCGCGGCAGCAACTGGCCGGCAAACACCACCGCGCCGCCCATGACCGCCAGCACCAACGGAAACACGCTCCCCAGCCCGCGTCCGATTTCGTCCGCCAGGCGATCGAGCGCAGCCTGCACCTCCGCTTCGGAGGCGACAGGCTCGGCGTGATCCAGCAATTGTTGCGCGTCCAGCCGTGTCATGCGGCACACCCGGAATTCATGAAAGTCGGCAGTCTACCCGCAAGAGGCCGTGGCAGTCAGCCATTCAAGCGGCACCCCCTCCAGGGACGCCAGCTGATGTTTCCAGACTCCGCATGGGTCAAGTAAGCTTGCGCCATGACGCTTTCCGATCCGTTCCCTCGTGACCTCGATGCCTCGGGCTGGCTGATCGGTGCACGCCACCTGCCTTCGCCCAATTGCGATGCACGCCCGCAAGGCGCGGCGATCGAACTCGTCGTTCTCCACAACATTTCGCTGCCGCCGGGCGTGTTCGACGGCGATGCGGTCATCGATCTCTTCACCAACCGGCTCGACTGGGAGGCGCATCCCTATTTCCAGGATATTCGCGGTCTCGAAGTGTCGGCGCACTTCTTCATCCGCCGCGACGGCAGCCTGATCCAGTTCGTGCCGTGCGCGCTGCGCGCCTGGCACGCAGGCGTATCGAACTGGCAGGGGCGTGAACGCTGCAACGATTTTTCCATCGGCATCGAACTGGAAGGCAGCGACGATCTGCCGTTCACCGATGCCCAGTATGCGGCGTTGCTCCCGCTGCTGGCCAGCCTGAAAACAGCCTATCCGATCCAGGCAGTCGTGGGCCACAGCGACATCGCGCCGGGCCGCAAGACCGACCCCGGCCCTCATTTCGCCTGGCGGCGGCTGGATGCGCAACCGACCTGATCCACGCCTCTGTATCGGTCTGCTTGCATTGCTGCTGGCCGGCTGTGCGTCCACCCTCGATCCCGACGCCCGACGCCTGCCCTCTCAGGCCCTGTCCAGCCAGGTCGACACGCCCCTGAAAGCCCGGATCGCAGACTGCATCCCGCCCGCTGAATCAGGATTTTATCTGCTCAAGGGCGGTCATGCGGCCCTGGCCGCCCGGCTGGCGCTGGCGCAACGCGCCACCCGCACGCTGGATGTGCAGTACTACCTGTTTCACAACGACACCACCGGCAAAATGGTCGCGGCTTCGCTGCTGGCCGCGGCCGATCGCGGGGTGCGCGTGCGCCTGCTGATCGACGACATCGACACCGCCGACAAGGAACTGGGGCTCGCCACACTGAATGCCCATCCCAACATTCAGGTACGGCTGTTCAATCCATTTCACACCCGCAGCACCAGCCTGCTGGTCAAGGGTTGGGAGGCCTTGCGCGAAAGCGTCCGGCTCAACCGCCGCATGCACAACAAGGTCTTCATCGCAGACAGCCAGATCGGCATCACCGGCGGGCGCAACATCGGCGACGAGTATTTCGACGCCAATCCTGATCTGGCCTTCATCGATCTCGATGTCGTCGCGGCCGGCGCCATCGTCAATGCCCTGTCGCAATCGTTTGACGCCTACTGGAACAGCATCGCGGCCGTACCCGCCTCCGCCCTGCCGATCGCCCCCAGCGACCGGCGGCTGCAGCGCACCACCCAGCGCCTGTACCGGTTCCGCGCCGAGCAGCTCGATACGGCGTTTGGCCGCGCACTGACTGCGGCGGACCCGATTCCCGGACTGCTGAAAGGCGACACCCCCTGGCACATTGCCCACGCCGACCTCGTCGTCGATCCGCCTGGAAAAGTGCTTCATCCCAACAAATCGCCTTCCAGCCTGCTGATCGGCCAACTCGCCGGTCTCTGGGTCGATCCAACCCGGCGCGTCCTCATCGTGTCGCCCTATTTCGTACCGGGTGCAGCGGGCATGGCCTATTTCAGATACTGGCGCGGCCAGGGCATACGGATCGACGTCCTGACCAACGCCTACGCCGCCAGCGACGTGCCGATCGTGCACGCGGGCTATGCCAACTACCGTATTCCGCTGCTGGAAGCCGGCGTCAACCTCTATGAGCTGAAGCCGCTGGCCGAACCCATCGGCGGCCGTCTGCGTGATCTCCCGGGCGGTTCGTCGCGCGCCAGCCTGCATGCCAAGACGTTCGTCTTCGACGGCGAACAGGTGTTCATCGGCAGCTTCAACTTCGATCCGCGTTCGGCCTTGCTCAATACCGAACTGGGCCTGGTGATCCATTCACCCGGGCTCGCGCGGGAAGTCACCGACATGGCCGAGAACGCCATGCGGCCCGAACGCAGCTTCCAGCCGCGGCTCGTTGTCGAAACCGTCGAGGCGAAAGTCGTGAAGCGGCTGCAGTGGACCGATATCCGCCAGGGCATCCCGCGCACCTTCGACCAGGAGCCCGACACCACGCCGATCCAGCGTGGCCTGTTACGTATACTGCGGGTGCTGCCGATCGAGGAATATCTGTAAGCCACGGTAAAATGGGGCTTTCTGGTTTCGCTGGATGTTCCCCATGCGCCTCGGCACCCCTCTCTCTCCTTCCGCCACCCGCGTCATGCTCCTGGGAGCCGGCGAACTTGGCAAGGAAGTCATCATCGCCCTGCAGCGCCTGGGCGTCGAGGTCGTTGCAGTCGACCGCTACGTCAACGCACCCGGCCAGCAGGTCGCGCATCGCGCCTACGTGACCGACATGAGCGACCGGTCGGCGCTGCGCGCACTGATCGAAGCGGAAAAACCCCTGCTGGTGGTGCCGGAAATCGAAGCCATCGCCACCGAAGCGCTGCTGGAGATCGAGCTCGAAGGCCTGGCCGAAATCATTCCCACCGCGCGTGCCGCCAATCTCACCATGAATCGCGAAGGCATCCGCCGGCTCGCCGCCGAAACCCTGAATCTGCCCACCTCGCCCTATGTGTTCGCCTACAGCCTGGAGGAGATGGCCTCCGCCGCGGAAAAACTGGGCTATCCGGTCATCGTCAAGCCGGTGATGTCCTCATCCGGCAAAGGCCAGTCATGGGTGGACGACGCCCGCCAATTGCCGGCGGCCTGGGAGGAGGCGGCCCGCGGCAGCCGCGTGGACAAAGGCTGCGTCATCGTCGAGGGCGTGATCGACTTCGACTACGAAATCACGCTGCTGACCGTGCGGGCGCGCGGACGCTCCGGAGAAATCGAAACCCATTTCTGCGCGCCTATCGGGCACAGGCAGATGAAGGGAGACTACGTCGAGTCCTGGCAGCCGCAGGCGATGTCCCCCGTCGCCCTGCAGCGCGCGCAGGAAATCGCCGCCGCCGTGACCGGGAACCTGGGCGGACGCGGCGTTTTTGGCGTGGAACTGTTCGTCAAGGACGATGCGGTCTGGTTCTCCGAAGTCAGTCCACGCCCCCACGACACCGGCATGGTGACCATGGCGACCCAACGGCAGAATGAATTCGAACTGCACGCGCGCGCCATCCTCGGCCTGCCGGTCGATGTCTCGCTGCGCGAGCCTGGCGCCTCGGCGGTGATCTACGGCGGCATGGAGGCGGCCGGCATCGCCTACGACGGCGTCGCCGACGCGCTTGCCCTGCCCGGTGTCGATATCCGCCTGTTCGGCAAACCGCAGGCCTTTGCCGGCCGACGCATGGGCGTGGCGCTCGCCACAGCGGAAACCACCCCGATCGCCCGCGACCGGGCCAGGGCGGCGGCGGCGGCGGTCAAACCCGTGAAAGGCTGAATGATGCCCACTCATTACGAACAACTCGGCGGCCAGGAAACCATTCGCCGCCTGGTCGACCGGTTTTACGACCTGATGGACGAGGATCCGGACTATTACGGCATCCGCAAGATGCATCCGGCCGATCTCGCCGAATCGCGCAACAAACTGTTCTGGTTCTTGTCCGGCTGGACCGGCGGCCCGCCGGAATACACCGACCGTTTTGGCCACCCTTTCCTGCGCCGCCGCCACATGCCTTTTACCATCGGCGAGGCCGAACGCGACCAGTGGATGGGCTGCATGATCCGCGCCATGCAGGAGGTGGAAATCGATGCCGCCATGCAACAGGAACTGACTGCCGCCTTGTTCAAAACGGCCGATTTCATGCGCAACCAGCCCGGATGAACATGAAGCGCTGGATGGGCTGGGGAGCGCTGTCTGTCGTGCTGGCCGCACTCATCCTGCTGCCCTGGCTGGCGCTGGATGACGCACCCGCGGTCGAGCCGCCGGCACAATTTCGCCGCGCCGATCTTGCCTGGATCAAATCATTGTTCGAGAAACACGATCCGCGCGGACAGACGCCCGATGTGGTACAGAGCATCCAGCTCGACGAATCCGAGCTCAACCGCCTGCTCAACTACGCCGTCGAGCTGCGGCGTGTCAGCGGCATTGCCGCCGAACTCACACCGGGGCTGGCCACGCTCACCGCCACGCTGAGCGTCCCGGCGAGTCCGTTTGGGCGCTACCTCAACGTCACCGCCGAACTGGCGGACGCGCCCGACGGCATCCGCATCCGGGGCCTTCAGCTTGGCAGCCTGCCGCTGCCGGGCACGCTGGCCGACTGGGCCGCGCGTCTGGCAAATCGCTGGCTGCGGCGGGACAACACCTATGCGGCGCTGGTCGACGCCTTTATCCGGATACGCTTCGACGAAAACCAGGCCACCCTGGATTACCGCTGGAATCCTGAACTGCTGACCCGCCTCGAGCGCAAGAGCGTCAGGTTACTGATCGCACCCGACGATCAGGCCCGCATGCTGGCCTACGCCGGGCAACTGGATACCCTGCTGAAATCCCGTCCGCACGGCAGCACGGTGCCGCTGGTGAGCATCATGGGCCCGCTGTTCGACTACGCCCAACAAAGCGGAAACGATGCACGCGAGGAAAACCGTGCCGCGCTCACCGCGCTGGCAGCCTATCTGGGCGGCATCAGTCTGCCCCGCTTGCTGGAGGACAATGGCCGCTCGATCCGCCGCGCGCCGCGAGTATTGCTGTCATTGCACGGGCGGCGCGACTTTGCCGAGCATTTCGTGATTTCCGCCGCCCTGGCGGCCAACGGCGGCAGCCGTCTCGCCAATGCCATCGGGCTGATGAAGGAAGAAGAAGACGCCGGCAAGGGCTCGGGATTCAGTTTCACCGATCTGGCCAACGACCGCGCCGGCGCACGGCTTGGCGAACGCGCGACGGGCGATGACGCTGCGCGGATGCTGCAACTGCTCGCCCGCGCCCGCAACGATACGGACTTGCTGCCTGATTTCCGCGATCTGCCGGAATTCATGCCGCGAACCGAATTCGACCGCCGCTTCGGGCCGGTCGGGGGCGCACGATACCAGCGCATGATCGAGCGCATCGACGCCCGCCTGGCCGCGCATCCGCTTACCCGATAACACAGTCAATAAACCCTGTTATAATGCTTGGTTTCCCGTAATCCGGCCTTTCACCCATCATGTCCCGCAAGCTTCGCAACATCGCCATCATCGCGCACGTCGACCATGGCAAGACCACGCTGGTCGACCAGCTTCTCAGGCAGTCCGGCACTTTCCGCGACAACCAGGCGGTCGACGAACGGGTGATGGACTCCGGCGACATCGAAAAGGAACGCGGCATCACCATCCTGGCGAAGAACACCGCGATCACCTACGGCGACACCCACATCAACATCGTCGACACCCCCGGCCACGCCGATTTCGGCGGCGAGGTCGAACGTGTGCTCGGCATGGTGGACGGCGTGGTGCTGCTGGTCGACGCCGTCGAAGGCCCGATGCCGCAGACGCGCTTCGTCACCAAGAAGGCGCTGGCGCTGGGACTCAAGCCCATCGTCGTGATCAACAAGGTCGACCGCCCCGGATCACGCCCGAACTGGGTCGTGGACCAGACCTTCGACCTGTTCGACAAACTCCACGCGACCAACGAGCAGCTCGACTTCCCGATCATTTACGCATCCGGCCTCAACGGCTGGGCCTGCATGGACCTGAAAGACGCGCCATCGAATGGCGGCCCGGCAACCGACATGAAGCCGCTGTTCGAGACCGTGCTCTCGCACGTGCCCACGCCGCCAGGATCAGCCGACGCCCCCCTGCAGTTGCAGATCGCCGCACTGGACTATTCGACCTACACCGGCCGCCTCGGCGTCGGCCGCGTGCTGAACGGCCGCATCAAGCCCGGCATGCCGGTGGTCGTGATGAACCATGAGGAACAGGTCGCCACCGGGCGCATCAACCAGGTGCTCGGCTTTCAGGGACTGGAACGCGTGCCGGTGGAGCAGGCGGAAGCGGGCGACATCATCATCATCTCCGGGCTGGACGACATCGGCATCGGCGTCACCATTTGCGACAAGGACAAACCGGCCGGCCTGCCCGTGCTGCCGGTGGACGAGCCGACGCTGAACATGGACTTCATGGTGAACACCTCGCCGCTTGCCGGCACCGAAGGCAAGTTCGTCACCAGCCGCCAGATCCGCGATCGCCTGAGCAAGGAACTGCTGGTCAATGTCGCGCTGCGGGTCGACGAAACCGGCGACGCCGACGTGTTCCGCGTTTCCGGCCGGGGCGAACTGCACCTCACCATCCTGCTGGAAAACATGCGGCGCGAAGGCTTCGAACTGGCCGTCGGCAAGCCGCGGGTCGTGTACAAGGACATCGACGGCGAGAAATGCGAGCCGTACGAAAATCTCAGCATCGACCTCGAAGACGACACGCAGGGCACGGTCATGGAAGAAATCGGCCGCCGCCGCGGCGAACTCACCAACATGGAGTCCGACGGCAACGGCCGCACCCGCCTCGAATACCACATTCCCGCGCGCGGCCTGATCGGCTTCCAGTCCGACTTCATGACCATGACGCGCGGCACCGGCCTGATGAGTCACGTGTTCGACGACTACGGCCCGGTCAAGGCCGACCTGCCCGGCCGCCACAACGGCGTGCTGGTGTCGCAGGACAACGGCGAAGCGGTGGCCTACGCGCTGTGGAAACTGGAAGACCGCGGCCGCATGTTCGTCTCGCCCGGCGACAAGCTGTACGAAGGCATGATCATCGGCATCCACAGCCGCGACAACGACCTGGTGGTCAACCCGATCAAGGGCAAGCAGCTCACCAACGTGCGCGCCTCCGGCACCGACGAGGCGGTACGCCTGACCACGCCGATCAAGCTGACGCTGGAATCCGCGGTGGAATTCATCGACGACGACGAACTGGTCGAGATCACGCCGAAATCGATCCGCATCCGCAAGCGCCACCTGCAGGAACACGAACGCAAGCGCGCCAACCGCGCGGCGGCGTAATATCAAAACCCGGCCGGCGCCGGGTTTTTTCATGGCGGCACGGGTAAAATCCGCGCATGCAACCTGTCGAAATCGGCCTCTTCGCCGGCCTTGTCGTCCTCGTCCTCCTGACTGTGTTCCTGCTGCTGCGCCTGCGTGCGCTGCAGCAGGAACAGGCCGGGTTGCCCGCGCTGCTGGCGCAGGACATGGAGGCCCGTCACCGCGCGGTGCTGACCGACCTGCATGCGGGGTTGTCGCAGCAATCCGACCGTATACAGAACCAGCTCTCCGCGCTGCAGATCGCGCAGGCCGAGCGCCTGGCCGAGACGCGCGAAACCGTGACCGGTCAGTTCGGCCAGTTCCAGACTGCGATGCTGGAAAAACTGATCGAACAGGGGCGTGCCGGGCAAAGCCTGCTGCAGGACACGCTGAAGCATATGACCGCGCAGTTCAGCGAGCGCGTGCAGCAACTGTCACAGACGGTCGACGGGCGCCTGAATGAAATCTCCGGCAAGGTGGCCGAGCGGCTCGACGAGGGCTTCAGAAAAACCAACGAGACCTTCACTTCGGTGATGTCGCGGCTGGCGGTGATCGACGAGGCGCAAAAGAAAATCGAAGGCCTCGCCTCCAACGTCGTGTCGCTGCAGGAAATCCTCGGCGACAAGCGCTCGCGCGGCGCCTTCGGCGAAGTGCAACTGGAAGCGCTGGTGCGGAACAGCCTGCCGCCCGATGCCTATGCCTTCCAGTACACCCTGAAAAGCGGCACCCGTGCCGACTGCGTGCTGATCCTGCCGCAGCCCACCGGCAGCGTCTGCGTCGATTCCAAGTTTCCGCTGGAAAACTACAGCCGCATGTTCGACGACGCACTACCAGTGGCCGAGCGCGAGGCGGCGCGGCGGCAGTTCAAGACGGATGTCAAGAAACACGTCGACGACATCGCCGCCCGATATATCGTCGAAGGCGAGACTTCCGACGGCGCAGTGATGTTCCTGCCGGCCGAGGCGGTATTCGCCGAAATCCACGCCTACCATGCGGATCTGGTCGAGCATGCGCAGAAAAAGCGGGTGTGGCTCACCTCGCCGACCACCCTGATGGCGGTGCTGAATACCGCGCGCGCCGTGATCCGCGATTCGGAAACGCGGCGCATGGCACACGTCATCAAGGACGAACTCTCCAAGCTGGCGAAGGATTTTGCCCGCTTCGACGAGCGCATGAAAAAGCTCGCCAGCCACATCGAGCAGGCCAGCAAGGACGTGGGCGAGGTGCGTATTTCCAGCGACAAGATCAGCCGCCGTTTCCTGCAGATCGAGCGGGTCGAGCTCGAACATTCCGACGCGGCCGACACACGCCTGCTTGAGGACGAATGAACTGGTTTGGCCGCTGGCGACGCACCCGCATTCTTGCACGGCATGCCATTCTCCCTGCGGATTTCGACGCTGTCCTGGCAGCGCTGCCGATCCTGCACCGGCTGGACGCCCTGGAACGGGCACGCCTGCGTGAAGCGGCCAGTCTGTTCATCCACGGCAAAACCTTCTCCGCAGCAGGCGGCGCCGAGGTCGACGCGGCCATCCAGCTCGTCATCGCCGTGCAGGCCTGTTTGCTGACGCTCAACCTTGGCGAGGACAGCTACCGCGGCTGGAACGAGATCATTCTCTATCCCGATGAGTTCCTGCGCGCTCGCGAAGAGATGGACGAAGCCGGAGTGGTGCACCATACGCGCGACATCCTGGCGGGCGAATCCTGGCACGGCGGACCGCTGGTGCTGTCGATCGCCGATGTGGCCAGCAGTGGCCAGGCCGACGGCGTCAACGTCGTGCTGCACGAATTCGCCCACAAGCTCGACATGCTGAACGGCGATGCCAACGGCTTCCCGCCGCTGCATCGCGGCATGAATACTGCCGCCTGGGCGCGCGATTTCGGTGCGGCTTACGACAACCTGTGCCACCGCGTCGACGCTGGCGAGCATACGGCCATCGATCCCTATGCCACCACCAATCCCGCCGAATTCTTTGCCGTGCTCACCGAGGTCTTTTTCGAAACACCGGCGCTGCTCGATATGGAATATCCGGCGGTCTACCGGCAGCTGCAGCAGTTCTATCGCCAGCATCCGCTGGCTTCCCCGGGCGCGGAGCCATGAATCCGGAACCATTGAAAACAGCCGGGCGCCTCGACGGCATCGCGCCGTTCCACGTCATGGATCTCCTGGCGCGGGCCCAGGCCCTGGAAGCAGCCGGACGCGACATCATCCATCTCGAAATCGGCGAACCCGACTTCGCCACGCCCCGCCCCATCGTCGAAGCCGGCATTGCCGCGCTGCGCGCCGGCCATACGCACTACACCGGTGCGCTCGGCCTGCCCGGGCTGCGCGAAGCCATCGCCGGATGGTATGCCTCGCGCTGGCAGGCCCCGGTCGAGCCTGGGCGCATCGTCGTCACGCCCGGCGCGTCCGGTGCGTTGCTGCTGGCGCTGGGGCTGCTGGCCGGTCCGGACGACGACATACTGATGGCCGACCCGGGTTATCCCTGTAACCGCCACTTCGTCCGCTTTTGCGACGCTCGCGTGATGAGTGTGCCGGTCGACGCCGGCAGCGGCTTCCAGCTCACGCTTGAGGCCGTCGAACGCCACGCCACGCCCGCTACCCGCGCCCTCCTGATCGCCAGCCCGTCCAATCCCACCGGCACCATCATGGCAGCGGACGAGCTCACGCGCATCCACGACTGGTGCGTGGCGCATGGCGTCGCCCTGATCGTCGACGAGATCTATCTGGCGCTGACCTACGACGGCACCGAGCACAGCGCCGCCCGCTGGGACGACGTGTTTGTCGTCAACAGCTTTTCAAAGTTCTTCCTGATGACCGGCTGGCGACTCGGCTGGCTGGTTGCACCCGCCTGGACCATGCCGGCGCTGGAACGGCTCGCGCAGAATCTGTTTCTGGCCGCGTCCACGCCGGCGCAGCATGCGGCGTTGGCGGCATTCGCCCCCGCAACCCAGGACATGCTCGAAGCGTGCAAGGCCGAGCTGCGCGCACGCCGCGATTACATGCTACCAGCCTTGCGGGCGCGCGGCTTTGTCATTCCCGTTGTCCCGCAGGGGGCATTTTATCTGTATGCCGATTGCAGCCGTCTGACTGCGGACAGCCATGCATGGGCCAATCGTTTGCTCGAGGACGCAGGCATCGCCGTCACGCCCGGGATCGATTTCGGCTCGTACCATGCGGCCCGTCACCTCCGCTTTGCCTACACCCAGCCGCTGCAGCGGCTGACCGAGGCCATGGCGCGACTCGACCATTTCCTGCGGCCATAAAAAAACCGGCCAGAGGCCGGTTCGTTCCTGAGCCAGAGGAATTACTTGGCAGGAGCTTCGGCAGGTGCAGCAGCGTCCGGCGCAGCAGGTGCAGCGGCTTCCGGGGCAGCAGGTGCAGCGGCTTCCGGAGCCGGCGCAGCTTCCGGAGCCGGCGCGGCAGCTTCAGGAGCCGGAGCAACCGCAGCAGGCGCTTCGGCGGGAGCAGCCGCTTCTTCTTTTTTGCCGCAAGCGGTCATGGAAACAGCCAGCAGAGCAGCCAGGAGAACGGAATATTTCATTTGATTTCCCTTTATTACGAATATAAAAACCCACACCAGAGATCGGTCCGGGACTTGAGATCCAGCCGACGCGCGGAATTTTAGCAAATCGGCAAAAGAAAACCACAATCTATTAATTTTCTTCCATTGTGGATACCATGCGTTGTGTAATTACCACAGGCCATCTTCACGCCAGTCTGCGGACTGCGCGTTCACTGCATCCTTGCGGCCGGCCAGTTTTTACTCGGCGAGTTTTGCCCGGGCAAATTCCGCAAGTTTGTCCGTCAGATTACCCGTCATGAGCGCGCGCCGGAACGTGGAACGGGCTTCGTCGTTCCGGCCCTGGGCTTCCAGCGAGAGCCCCAGTCCCATCCACCAGAGCCCCTGATCCGACTGCAGTTTGAGCGCTTGCTCGTATTGCCGCACGGCGTCGGGATATTGCTTGAGGCGCACCCACAGCGCCGCCAGCGTCGCATGGTATTCGGCGCTGACGCTGCGCCCTTCCATTCCGCCCTGCAAGGTCGCAACGGCTCCTTCCGTATCGCCGCGCGCCGCCTGCAGGCGCCCGAGGCTGAATGCGAACCCGGCATGCCCGGGATTCGTTGCGCGTCCGATGCGTAAAACCTTTTCGGCTTCCTGATTCTGCCCCGCCTCGCTGAGCAATGCGGCCAGCGCCTCGCGCGCGGCGACATGTCCGGGCGACACCTCGAGCACGGCTCCGAGCAGCGCGCGGGCCTGGCCTTCCTGATGGGTCTGGATGAGCGTCAGGGCCTTGCGATAGCCTTCCTCGGCCTTGCCCCCGTCAATGGCTTGATTGACCTCTTTGCGGATGGCCGGCGGCGGCATAACAGCGGAGCCTGGTGAACTCACCGTCACGGAAGCAGCGGACAGCCTGGGCGGGCGGGCAGGTGCTTGCGGGGTGACGCCTGCGTCCGGATCCGCCGCGCCGCGCCGGGTGGCGGCCATGGCAGGAACGGCGACGGCGGCCTCCTTGACGGCAGGCGAGGCAAGCAGGGCGCGCGGCGGCGCAGGCTGGGTGTTGGGCGGTACGGGCGGCGCGGCGTGCGGCAGCGCGACTTGCCGCGAGGCCGGCCGGGGTGGCTGCGTAAGGTTCCCGGCGGCCGGTGGAGAGATGAACCAAACGGTCAGTCCGGCAGCCGGCAACAATATCGCGAGCAGGATCCACAGGCCTGCCCGACGCGGCTTCGCGAGGGTGCGGAGGCGGTGCGGCGTCGGCGTGGCGGCCCGACCGGGCTGGCGGGCGTCCAGTGCGCGCAGTGTCTGGTTGATGATGCTCACAGGATCAATCGAAAAATTGACAGGAAATTGTTTACGCCATCAGGTAAAACCAGCCGGTCGCCGCGCCCGCTCCCAGTACCGCCAGAACCGGCAGCGCCCACCGTGCCGCGCGACTGGCCGCGTTGGCCGCCAATGTGTCGCGCGCGGCATGACGCATCTCGTGCCAGCCGACACGATACAGGCCTTTGCCATACGTCAGCATGAGCGCCTTGTGGGCGATGACATTGGCGACGCGCGGGACACCCGCGCTGGCCCCGTACAAAAGTCCGAGGGCGCGCGGGCTGAACGGCGAGGCATCGGAATCGAAGCCTGCCCGCGCCATGCGATGGGACAGATACGCAACAAGCTCCTCGCGTCGCAGGGGGCGCAGGCGATCGTGCAGACCGATCCGGGTCTTGAGTTGCGGAATGCGTTCCAGCCGCGCATCCAGTTCCGGCTGGCCAAACAGCACGATGGTCAGTAATTTCCGTTTTTCGGTTTCCAGGTTGGACAGCAGCCGTACCGTTTCCAGGCTCTCCAGCGGAATCGCCTGGGCCTCGTCGAGAATCAGCACCACGCGGGTGCCGCGTCTGGCCAGTGCGATCAAGCGCGACTGGATCGCCTTGTGCACGCGATAACCGCTTTCCATTCCTGTCGGCTTGATGCCAAGTTCTTCGGCTACGGCAAACAGAATGCCGGCCGGATCGAGCGCGGGATTGGGGAGATAGAGCGCACGGCAGCGCCTCGGGAGTTCGGCCAGCAGCGTCCGGCACAGCAGGGTTTTTCCGGTCCCGACCGCGCCGACGATCTTGATGAAGCCTTCGCCGTTTTCCAGCGCATGGAGCAGCGTATTCAACGCTTCCTGATGCGGCGGTGAAGCGAAAAAGAAATCGCTATCCGGGGTCAGCCCGAAAGGTGCTTCGGCAAGCCCGAAATGGGCCAGATAAGACAGTGCATGACGGCTGCCGGCCGTGGAAACCGGCTTTCTGCCGCCCGACAACCCGCCGGGCGCGCCCAGCGAATGTTCGGGGTCGGAGAAAGCCGTCGCCGTCATGGCGTCTGCGGTTGTCGTTCGAGTTTGTCGAGACGCGCCTGGGTCGCTTCCGCATCCGCCTGCCAGTCTGCCTGGCTGTCGATGACGGTCGGCTTGATGAGGATCACCAGTTCGCTTTTTTTCGAACTCTGGCTGGTATTGCCGAAGAAGTATCCCAGCAGCGGCACCCGGCCCAGGCCGGGCACGCGGTTGGCGCTGTCGTCGAAGGACTGTTTCATCATGCCGCCGATGGCGACGATGCGGCCGTCTTCCACCTGCACGACGCTGTCCGTTTCCGAAACCGCGCTGGAAGCGAGCGGCAGGGTCAGCTTGCCGGCCTGGCCGGCGTCGATGTTCTTGATCTTTTCCGTCACCACGCTCACCGAAGGACGGATATGCAGCGTGATGCGGCCCTTTTCGTCGATCTGCGGAGTGATGTCCAGCGCGATACCCGAGAAGAACGGCTGCAGCGTCACGCTGGGCGTGGTCGTGGTGCCGGCGCCACCGGTATTGCTGGTGGTCGACACATTGGTCACGAAGAAATCGTCGGTGCCGACCTTCAGTACGGCCTGCTGGTTGTTCAGCGCCGCGATGCGCGGGCTGGACAGCACATGCACCGAGCCCTGGGTTTCCAGGAAATTAATGAGGGCCGCGAAACTCTTGGTCTGGAACGCGAGGCCGAAGATGCCGGAGGTGGTGCCGGCCGCGGCGGGCAGGCCGCTCCCGAGCGCATCGGCCAGCGAACCGCTGACCGCCCCGGTCAGCAGATCGAAATTGCCGGTGTTGGCGCCCGAGGAGTACTTGTGCTGGCCATTGTGCAGTACCGACCAGTTGATGCCGGTCTGATAGCCGTCGTTCAACTGTACCTCGAGTATCTTCGCCTCCAGCATGACCTGGCGTTCGACCGCCGAAGCGGTGGCCTTGAGGAAGTGCTCGACGTCCCGCATCGTGCGCGGCGTGGTCCTGACCACCACAACTCCCGACTGCGGGCTCAGGATCACCTTGCCGGATTCGCCGACGATCGTTTCCAGCGCCACCTTCAGTTCGCCCCAGAAGTCCGAGTTGAGCGTCGTGTTGATCTTGCTGGTTTCCAGCGAGGTTTGTGAACTACCGCTGCCGGTTGTGCCGCTTGCCCCGCCGGTGCCGGAGGCACTGACAGAACCCGAGATCACGCGCGTGTCCGACGAGCCGACGCGCGCACCGGCCAGATAATTGACCTTGAAGATGCGGGTCTGCGGCGTCAGGGGCCGCACCACGATGCGGTTCCCGTCCATCGTGTAGTCGTAGCCGTACAGTTCGCGGATGGCGGACATCGCTTCGGGCACGGTGACGTTCCTGAGATTGGCGGAAATCGTGCCCGCCACTTCCGGATGCACCAGCATGCTGTAGCGCGTGCCGGAGACGATCGCCATGAACACGTCCTGCGCCGGGGCGCCGTTGACGGCCAGGTCGAAACGCGGCTCGGCCGGTTCGGCCGCGCCCTTGGGCAGTTCGAGCTTGAGCGGGGGCAGCAGTGCGGCCTGGGCCTGCGCGTCCGTCATCGCGTGCGGCGCGGGCTGCGGCTGAGCCGCCTGGGCAACTTCCTGCCGGATCGCCTGCTGCGCATCGCGCGGCGTCAGGGGGCCGGCGCACCCCAGCAGAACCAGCGGACCAGCAACCATCAAGGTGTAGCGCTTCATCATCCGCAATCTCTCCCGTTTTTTTATTTGCCGCGCAGCCGTTTTTCGACGTGCGGATAGAGTTCGAGCACTGTGATGTCCGCCCCGCGGCGCAGCACCACTTCGTTTTCAGTGATGCGCACCACACGGGCATCCCTGTAACGCCCACCGGCCGCCACTTCCTGGCCCCCGATGACGGCGAATCGCTGCACGCCGCGCCGCTTGATGGCTGTCAGCGACATGCCGGGGCTGGCGTCGCCGCCGGCGGCGGGCGCTGCCGGCGGCGCGGTGGGGTCGGGCAGGTCCGCCCGGGCGCCGGGGATGGCCAGCAGCAGCAGCGCGGCACCCAGCATCATACGCGCAGCCATGCTTCCTCCAGGCTCAATGTGTGGACGATGAGAGTCAGTTTCAGATCGGGGCGGCCCGTCGCATCGAGCGTCGCCTCGGTCCAGTTGAGGTGCCAGGGCAATGCTTCCAGATGCTCCAGATAGGCCACCAGATCGGCATAGGACCCGCTCACCGTGATTTCGAAGCCATGCCGGTAGAATCCCGGCGGACTCCCTTCGGGTGCCTCCGGCAGCGAGACGGGACGTGGACCGAGCGTCTTGAACCCGACGATCCGCACACCGCTCTTGCCGCCCACCACATCCTTCAGCACCTGGGCCATCCGCTCGGGCGGAACCAGCGAGTGCCCGCGTGTTTCAAGCTGTACATTCAGGAGGGTCAGGCGCGCTTCCTGTGCAGCAAGCGCCTCGCGCGCAGCCCGGTCGGGATCGCCCCTGCCCTGGCCGGCCAGCAGTTCACGCTGCGAGTCGATCTGCAGCCGCGCCGCCTCGGCACTTTGCAGACGTTCTTCGGCATTCTGCACGCGCCGTTGCACCGCATCGATCATCAGGATTTGCACCAGCGCGACCGCCACCACGACTGCCGCCACAAAAACGAACAGACGTTCCCGCAGACTCATCGCTTCGATGCGCCGGCCGATCTCGCGCCATTTTTCACGGGCCATCGGATTCTCCCCTGTCCGCCGGATTTTTCCGGCTGCCCGAATACAGGGCAAAGTCGAGATGCTCCGGCAGCTTGTCGGGACGGGCCTGACTGTCGTCGCCTGCGGTCGGCACACGCTCGGCATTCATGCCGGTGAACTTCATGCCGGCAAACGCGGCCTGTTTGCCGAGGCGGTCCATATAGGTCGTCACCAGACCGGCAGTGAGCGCCGATCCATCGAGCGCCACGTAATCCGGCGAGAGGGTGAAGCCGTTCAGCCAGACGCCTTCGGTGCTGCTCTGCGCGAGCGCGCGCAAGCGGGCAGAAAATCCCGTCGAGCTACGGTCCAGGGTGCGATTCATCGACGCCAGCAGCGCCTCGCGTTGCGCGACCCGGGCCTGCGCTGCCTTGACGCGTCCGGTCAGGAGATCGCTCACCGGCCGCGCCGCGGCAGTGCCCAGCCGGTCCAGTTCCGCCTGCGCCGTCGCGAGTCGGGCCTCCTGCTGCGTGGCCTGCTTTTCGAGCGTGCCCGCCCGGTAGGTCAGATACCCGAACCATGCAAGCGCGGCCGCCAGCACCAGACCCAGACCCAGCGTCATTTCACGCAGCCCGAACGCATGGCGTTTCTTGAGCAGCAGCGGGTTGATCAGATTGATCTGCTGGCTCATGGCTTGGTCTCTTCCATCCGCAAGGCGGCGCCGATGGCATGCAGGCAATGGGGCGGCAGCATGTTCGCATCGGGCAGGGCGCCGATGTCCAGCACCTCCGCCAGATCAAGCGCCTTGACCGGCAAGGCCAGATTGCCGGACAGGCCATTCTGCAAACCTGCGGCGCTCGCTCCCGGCGCCAGCAGCAGCCGATCGACGGGAATCCCGCCGAACTGGCGGTCGAAATGATCGAGGCTGCGCTGGATTTCCAGCGTCAGGCGCTCGAGCACGCTCTCCGTGCCTTCGATGTCCAGCACGGTCTGATTCACGCCCAGCGTGCGCGCCATGCACAATTCGCCGTCCAGCGTGAGGGTCAGGAGCGCGCCGGTTTCGATGAACGAGAACAGTGCCAGCGCCCGTCCCGGGGCCTCCAGCCGGGTGGCCACGTTGCGCTGGGCGGTTTCCATGATGTCGATGATGGTGAGATCCAGTCCCGCGTTGGTCGCGAGCACGGCTTCTTCCGCCAGCAGGCTGTTCTTGGCCGCCACCGCGAAAATCTGCCTTGCATGACTGACATGCTCGGGGTGCGGCACTTGCAGTACATCCACCGTGCCGTCGTCGGCGTGAAAATCGAGCATGTCCTGGATTTGCCAGCGCACTGCGGACTTGAGTTCGTCGGCGGGCACGTTCGGCGCGTCGAGCAGACGCAGACGGTAATCAGCCGGATTCAGTACGAGGCTGACCGGCCCTTTGCCGTGCAGCCGGCCCAGCGCCTCGCCCCAGTTATCGCCCTTGACCGCCGCCACGCCGGCGGCAAGCAGCTTGGGAATGGCCGCCCTGCGATCGACACGCGCATACGCAATACTTCCGGGGAGCCGCAAGTACGCGGTTAAGCCCTGCTCGCTCGATCGACGAAAAAGCTGCATGTGTCGGACCTGAAAATTTTCCGGAAACTAAATAAATAAACTGCTGTTGTCAAAGGGTTTATTCCGTAGTCAATACATCTCGCGCAGATAAATCAGCGATTTGTTGCCGCGATACAGGCCGAAACTGGCCCGCGCCGCGGGGTTCTGGTTGTACGCGCCCCCGCTCCAGCGCCCCTGCAGCCAGCTCTGCGAAGCGGCCACGGCCGGAGTCACTCCGCCTGCGATGCACGTACTGCCGCCCGCCACGGGACCCAATTGCACAGCGAGATCGACGCTGCCTGTGTTGGGTGAACCCGGCGCGGACAGGCGCAGGTTGCCGCGCCCGAGGTTGAAACGGCCGGACAGGATCACCGAGGTTTCGCAGGCATTGAGATTGCGCGTCCAGTTGGACAGCGACACGTTGGCAGCGGCAAGCTGGGTGCAGAAATCCTTGGTATTCAGCGCAAACCCGCTGCCATTCCAGTAGCGGACCTCGATTGGCACCGGCAGGCCGAGCAGTTCCGAACCCAGCGCATTGGTCAGGACCAGCTGGCCGAAACGGATTTCGTTGCCGGAATCGAAGGCGATGTTGGCAAACAGCGCAGGCGAGAGGGTAGCGACGATGCCGTTGCCCGTGACGCTGCTCTCGGCGATGTCCTCCATGCCCATCGACAGGCCGATGTTCGCATTGAAAGGTACGATCGGAGTCGTGCGCACGAACGCGATCTGATCCGCCGCATTGGCCGCCAGCGTGCCCGTTCCGCCGCCGCTCGCGGTGACGGTCGGGGTTCCCAGCAAACCGATGTCGAGGTTGCTGGCGGCCGTGTAGGTTTGTATGGCGCCGGCCGGCACGAGCTTCCACAGCGCGCCCGCGTAATTGAGCGTGATGGCGCCCGCGGCATTCTTCGCCGTGATCGTGGCCTGCGGCAGCGCGAGATAGCCGAAGGGCTGGCCGGCATAGGTGAACGAGCGCGTGGCGCAGGTGGTGTCGTTGAAGGTCTTGAACACAGGCAACGGCGTAATCGGCGTCAGATCGAAATGATCCGGCACGAAACGGCCGACGTTGAAGACCGTCGATTCGATATTCATCTCGGCTGCGGTGGAGCCGTCCGCGGCATCCACCGCGGCAAAGCTGGAATCGACCAGTTTCATGGCCACGGCCCCGACCTCGGAATAGCGGGCGCCGACGGTCGTCACGGTGCCGGATGCCGCGGACCAGGCGCCGGGGGTGAGCGTGCCGAGCGTGCAGCCCGTGGCGGGCAGCACGCACCCCGTCAGGCTGCCCACGGGATTGCCGCTGTAGTTCGAAGTAGCGGTGCCGACCGCATTGCTTGCCGTCGTGACGATCTGGAACGGCTGCCCGGCCTTGTGGACGTTGCCGCCCGATACCGCCGTATTAGCCAGCGTGCGTGTGCTCCCCGCGCTGACGCTGTCGGCATCGCTCACCGTCACGCTGCCGAAACTGGCCGGCCGGATGGCGAAGTTGTCAGTCGAGCAGGCGACGATCGTCGGTGCGCCGGTTGCCGGATACGTCATGCGGAGGCGCGCGTTGGGCCAGGCATTGGGCTCGGCGATGCCGGACAGCGTCTTGCGCCCCGCGTCGCCCACGGCGAACGTCAGCGTACCCAGACTGCGGATCAACCCGTAGGTCCCGCAACCGGCGCCCGCCGACGCATTGACGAGTTCCAGTTTCACGTCGCCGGCAAAGGCGGTTTCGACGGCCGCGCCGCCGCCCTTGAGGGCGACCACGGCCAGGTTGAAAGCGCTGGCGGACACCTTGGTATGGATCACGCCGTTTGCGCTGCCTGCCGGCGTAGCGGTCTCGAATGCATTGAATCCGGCGGGCGTGGCCCCCGCGACGATGCTGCACGGCCGCTTCTGGTTCATCACCTGGCTCAATTGCGCCGCATTCATCGCGCCCTTGTACACGCCCACTTCGTCCAGGTTGCCGCTGAACCTGAAGCTCGAGCTGTTTTCCGTGGAAGCATTGTTCTCGCCGCCGATCGACGCGGCGCCGGCATCGGCGCCCCAGGTGCCGGTGTAGGTTTGCGTGACAGCGGCTAGCTGCACGCCGGCCTGGTTGTAGACATAGAGGCGCTTGGTCTGGGCGCCGATGTCGGCCACCGCCGCGACGAAATACCAGGTGTTGTTCTGGATGACGCTGGGCGTGTCCAGAATGACCGGATTGACCGCCCGCGTATAGAAACGCAGCATGCCGGCGCCGCCGTCGCCCAGACTGAAGCCGTAGCCGCCGGTATTGTTCTGGTCGTCGATGAAAATGCGCTGGCCGCTCCTGGCGTTGTTGGTGGTGCGTATCCACGCGGTCAGGGTGAAATCCGTGACGAGGTCGGGGAACGATGCGGGCAACGCGACATAGTCGTTGTTGCCGTCGAACACGCCGTAGCCACAGGTGCCCGGCGTGCCCGCGATCGCCGACGCGGCGCTGCTGGTGAGTGCACCGTTGGTCGCCGTCGCGTCGTAGCCATGACCCGTGCTGTCCAGCACCTCGCCTGCCGCGCCCGACCAGATCGGCTCGTCCATGTGGAATTCGGCGATCGGCCCCGGCACGTAGAACCGTACCGCCGAATTGGCGGGCGGCACGACGGGCGTGGACCACACCGCATAATCCGTCGGGCTCAGCTGCCAGCCGATTTGCGCGGAGCCGCCGGTGGGATGGCTGCTCGGGCCGAACTGGTAGACGAACTCGTTGCTCGTCTCCTCGAGAATGACCTGCAGGTTGAAGCTGCCGGTACGCGTGGTGGCACTCCATTCGGGGACGTTCACCCAGGTCACGACGAAGCGGCGATTGGGTGCAGTCCCCACGGTGGCATAGCTCACATAGCAGGTCGCGGCGGGACATACCCCCGACGCTCCGCTCGGCGTGGCGTCGAGATCCACACCATAGATGCGCATCGTGCGCGACAGGCTGGCGTCGGGATACGGATAGGTATAGGTCGGCGGCGACCCGGTCGTCTGGGTGCCGTAGCCGCAGTAGCCGTTGTTGAATTGCAGCCGGCCGTTGCTCATGATCTGCACCTGCGTGTAGTTCACGCCGCCGAAATTGAACGTGAAGCCCAGCGGAAGCTGCGCCGTGATGTCGTCGTCGATGGGGGCGCCCGCGTAGACCGAAGTGCAGGATGCGCCATTCGTCCAGGTGACGCGCGTGTGCGCGGACGGATTGATCCAGTTCGACGTCGTGGCCATGCTGGTATAGGTCGCCGCGTGCGCCGGCGTAAAGGCCAGCACCATCCCCAGCGCACCGCCAGATAACAGGACGGCCAGCCTGCCCCCGGCCAGGCGACTGAGCATTTGGTGCACACCGGGTACGAGGCGCATGGCGATGTTCATTTCGAAAAACTCGCCCGGATCTGCCGCTCGACGTAATCCACCTGGCCGGGCGTACCCGACGTCGCGGTCGAGGTGATCACGTAGACCGTGATCGTATCGGCCCCGTCGGTGTAAGGGGGGCCGGATGGAGCACAGCTCACGTCCACCGAAAACGCGGCGAGCGTGCCGCTCAGCGCAACGGGGGTCGGGCCGGCCACGCACGAGGAATTCCGCAGCAACTGCCACGCCCCCCATTCGATGCCGGCGCGCGCCGCCAGATAGGCGCGCGTGCCCTGGACATCGAGCGCGCTGCTGAGCTGGCTGGTGCGCGACAGCGACACCATGTAAGCCGCCAGCGCGGCCAGCACGACCAGCAGGAAGATCGCGGTGGGCAGGACGAAACCGGATTCGGTGCGCGGTGTGCGTGTCATGGCTGGTTGCTCACCTGGGTGGTTGCATACAGGCGCACGGTTTCATTGGCCTGGCTCAGGTCCAGCGTCATGCTGACCAGCCCGTTGCGCTCGGTGGCGCCGGGCTGGTAGTCGAAGCTGCAGCCCCCGACATGGGTGGCCAGCAGCGCCTGCGGGGTGCCGGCGGGGAACGCGATGGTCTGGCCGGCGACAATGGCATAGCCCCAATAGCGCGTAAGCGTGCCGGTAGCGGGATTGCAGACATAGCTCACCGGTCCCTCAACGACCTGGAAGCGGCTGCCGGGTGAGGCCAGCGGAAACTGCTTGGATGCGATGGCGATGTTGGTCATGTTGCCGGCCGCGCCGGCATAGGCCGTGAGCGTGTTGCCCGCCCAGGCGTCGGCGCCGGGAATGCCGAGGTTGTACACCGCGATGCGGTCGCCGGCCTGCATCGCGACGGCAGGGCCGAGCACGTCGAAGCTCGTGTCGGCGGTAGTGAAATCGAGGATGTCGCCGCCGCCCTGCGCGCGGTAGCGTCCGCCGCTGCGGGTGCCGAGAAACTCCAGATAGAACGCGCCGCCCAGCGAGGTGACGCGCACGCTGTTGGGCAGCGCCAGCCGGATGTCGCGGCCCATGCGGCGCAGCGCCGTGTCGGCCTCATCGGCCAGGCGCGCACGGCGGTCCTGCGCCACGTAGCTGTCCAGCGGCGCGCGCAGGAACAGCGCCACCATCGAACCAATGATGGCGGTGATCGCGATGACGATGATCATCTCGATCAGGGTGAAGCCGGCGTGGTTAAAGGTTCGGCGCATAACGCGTGCGATAGCCGGAGAGGCTGACGCCCTGGTTGCCGGGACCGTTTACGGTCACGGTGACGAGCAGGGTTTCGCCGGCGGGAATACCGTTGAAGGCGCCGGCCGGCTGTACCTGTACGGTCACGGTGTAGGCACCCAGCCCCGGGACGGCATTGCCGTTGAGGTCGACGATTCCGACCATGGTAGGAAAGCCGCTGTAATCGTTGACGTTATCGAACGGCGTGAGGTTGGAATAACGCGTCTCCCCCGCTTCCGGCCCCATGGCTTCCGGGGTCGTCGCGCAGCCGGCCGGACTGCTTGCCGTCTCCACATTGGCGTCGTCGGGGTCGCAGTAGGTATAAGGCTTGGCCAGGACTTCCTCGAGCAGCGACTCGGCGATGGCGAGCGCCTGCTTCCGCACCATGGGATCGGCGCTGGTCCGCGCGTTCAGGCTGTAGACCGACAGCACGCCGGTGACCGCGATGCCCACCACCACGATGAACACCAGCAGCTCGATCAGGCTGAGGCCGCGCTGGTCAGTGGACATAGCCGGTTTCCTGCTCGACCAACACATGGTGCGTGCCGTTGCCGTTGATCTGGATGTCGAGTTGGGCGGCAAGGTTCACGGGGCGTCCGCCGGCATCGAAGTGGAGCGCTGCAACCGGACTGGCGATCGCCACGCCGTTTGGCGCGCTGACGGTGTAGGGCTTTTCGCCGCCCGGCCCGGGTGCCGGGGTGGCGCAGGCCACGTCATAGCACAACGTGGCATCGTTCGCCGTCAGCTGCACGTAGACATCCCTGTGCTGGGCGACGGCCAGCTTCTGCGCAAAGCGCACCGTGGCGGCGAGCTGGTCGGCAAAACCGCGGGTATCGAAGCCGGTCCGGCCCATCATCCGCGGCGCGGCCACCGCCGCGAGGATGCCGGCGATGACGATCACCAGGATCAGTTCCACCATGGTAAAACCGCGGCTTGAGCCGCGGTTTGACTTCAACATGGTCCTGGCTCGAATCAGCAGCCTCTGGTGTCGATCACACCAGTCGCAGGCGCTCCGCCCACGGCGGCGGCCGTATAGGTAAAGGCGCATTGGGCTACGTTAGCTCCACCGTTGACCCTGAAATTCATATTCGCACCTCCTGCTTGGGCCACGCTGTAGCCCTCGGCCTGCAAGGCCGTATTGGCCGTTGCCACGGTCGTCCCCGTGGGGAAAAACGTCGTGGACAGGCCCGCGGCATTGACAATTCCGAGAACGGTGGCAGCAGGATAGAGGTTGGTAATTTGTACCCGCCCGTTTTCCGTACACACCGCCGTCGTGTTGTTTGCCGGGTTCGCGCCAAAACCAACGTTCACGCAGTTGACCGTATCCGGCACGCCACCCCGGGCCAGCGCTGCACCATGGATCATTGCCGACGCCGCCTGCACCGCACCGCGTGCCGCATTCAGCTTGGCAATGCGCGCATCGCGCTGAACATTGGTAAAGCGCGGCAGCGCCACCGCGGCAAGGATGCCGAGGATGACGATGACGACGATGAGTTCGATCATGGTGAAGCCGTGCTGCCGGGCTTTCATGTCCTTCAGGGTATACATGGTGTTCTCCTCACTATTTGAATGTGTTCGCCTCAATCGCTGCCGGCCGGGGCAGCCACAGGACCTATTTCGGAGATTCCGGGCAGGACTTGAATAGAACAGAAAATTATGGCAGGCGTCACTTGATGGCCACGCTGGCCAGATCCCACATCGGCAGGAACACGCCGAGCGCCAGCACCAGCACGACGCCGCCCAGGGCGACGATGATCAGCGGCTCGATGCGGGCGGCGAGCGTCTTGATCTCGTAGTCCACCTCGCGCTCGTACATCCCGGCGACTTCCTGCATGAGGTCGTCGATACTGCCGGTTTCCTCGCCGACGGCGATCATCTGCAGCACCACCGGGTTGAACACGGCCGCGTTCTGCGCGGTGCGCAGGACCGATTCGCCGCGCTCGATGCCGTTGCGCATCTGCTCGACGCGCGAGGCGATCCAGGCGTTGTCGGTGACTTCCGCCACCACCGAGAGCGCCTGCGCCGCGGGAATGCCGCTCTTCAGGGACAACGCCAGCGTGCGCGCGAAACGGGCGAGCGTGCTGCGCAGCATGATCGAGCCGGTGAGCGGCAGCCTGAGCTTGAAGCGGTCCCACAGCAGGCGCCCGCCGGGGGTGGCGCGCCACATGCGGAATCCGAAGACGGCCAGCACCAGGCCCGCCAGCATGAGCCAGCCATAGGCGATGGTCAGGCGCGAGGTCTCGATGAGAATACGCGTCATCAGCGGCAACTCGGCCCCGAGGCCGGCATAGACCCTGGCAAAAGCGGGAATGACGAAGACGTTGATGACGGCGATCGCAACCACCATGGCGACGAGCACGAAGGTCGGATAACGCAGCGCCTCCTTGATGCGGGCGCGGGTCTCGCGTTCGAATTCGAGGTGTTCGAACATGCGCAGGAAGATTTCGTCCAGGCGGCCGGTTGCCTCGCCGACCCGCACCATCGCCACGTAAAACGGCGAAAAGACCGCGGGATGCTGGCGCATCGCCATCGACAGGTCGCGTCCCGCTTCGAGCGACTCCTTCAACGACGCGATCACCCGGGCAAAGGCGGCATTGGTGGTCGATTCGAGCAGGCCCGACAGCGATCGCAGGATGGGCACGCCGGCGCGCATCAGGGTATAGAGCTGGCGCGAGAACAGCTGCACGTCGATGGGCCGGACGGCGGGCTCGAACAGACTCAGACTTTTTGGTTTCGCCCCGCGCCGCTCGGATTGCCCGGTTTCCTGGATGGTCACGGGTGAAATGCCGTTTTTCAGCAGGCTGCTGGCGCATGCGGCGGCGTTGTCCGCCTCCAGGATGCCCTGGGCTTGCTCGCCGCTCCGGGTGCGGCCGGTATAGGCGAAACGCAGCATCAGCTTGTCTCGTCCTGGGCGCTGGCGCGCATCGCTTCGGCCAGCGAGGTCACACCCGCCCGTGCCAGCGCGATGGCCTGGTCGCGCAGGCTATGGCCAGCCATGGACGCGCGCGCGGCAGCCACGAATTCAGTGGGATTCCTGCGCGCCAGGCTTTCCGCCAGCGCGGTATTGATTTCGAGCAGCTCGTGGACGGCGCGGCGTCCGGCATAGCCGGTGCCGTGGCAGCGGTCGCAGCCGGTGCCCGCGACATAGGCGTCGTCGGCCTGGTCGGCCTGCGCCCGCCCCAGCCAGACCCGCTCCTGCGGCGTCGGCGCATGCGGCGCTTTGCAATGGCCGCACACCTTGCGCAGGAGCCGCTGCGCCAGCACGCCCTGCACCGACGTCGCCACCATGAAGGCGGGGACGCCCATGTCGAGCAGCCGCACCGGCGTGGAGGCCGCGTCGTTGGTGTGCAGGGTGGACAGCACCAGATGGCCGGTCATGGCTGCCCGGAGCGCCACCTGCGCGGTGTCCGCATCGCGCATCTCGCCGACCAGGATCACGTCCGGATCCTGACGCAGGATGGCACGCAGTACGCGGGCAAAGCTGAGATCGATCTTGTCGTTGGCCTGCACCTGGTTGATGCCGGCCAGCCGGTATTCCACCGGGTCTTCGACCGTGATGATCTTGGTGCCCGGATCGTTGAGTTCGCCCAGCGCGGCATAAAGCGTGGTGGTCTTGCCGCTGCCGGTGGGCCCGGTCACCAGCACCAGGCCGTTGGGGCGGTGCAGGATGGCGCGAAAGCGTTCCTGCATGTCGGGCGGCATGCCGAGGCCGCCCACCGCAAGCAGGTTGTCGCCCTGACTCAGCAGCCGCATCACCACGGACTCGCCGTATTGCGTGGGCATGGTGGACAGGCGCACGTCGACGGTGCGGCCGCGCACCTTGACCGCGAAGCGGCCGTCCTGCGGCAGACGTTTTTCCGAAATATCCAGTCCGGACACGATTTTGAGGCGCAAGGCCAGCGCCGGCGCGATCTTGAGATCGGCCTGGGTCTGCGGGTGTAGCACGCCATCGATGCGGAAGCGGATGGCCAGGTGTTTTTCCTGCGGCTCGATGTGCAGATCGGACGCATTCACCTGCAGCGCATCTTCGAACAGGGTCTGCAACAGGCGCACCACCGGTGCATCAGCCTGCCCTTCGCCGAGCGCTTCCAGGCCGATGATGCTGGCCTCGTGCTCGCCCATGTCGCGCGCAAGCTCCTCGGTCAGACCATGGATATCGCCGGTGCGTCGGTAGATCCGGTCGATGGCCGCCAGCAGGTCGCCTTCCGCCACCACGGCAAGCTGGATGCCTTGCGGAATCAGCCGGGCGATTTCGTCGTAGGCAGTCAGGTCGGTCGGATCGGCCATGCCGACGAAAATGTTGCCATCCCGCCGCGCTAGCGGCATGGCGCGGAAACGCCGCGCCTGTGTTTCAGGCAGCAGTTGCAGAATGGACGCGTCCGGGTTGAATTTCCTGAGGTCGATGAAGGGAAGATTCAGTTGCCGCGCCAGTGCCTGGGCAATGTCGTTTTCCCCGGCCAGTCCGCTTTCGACGATGATGCGGCCCAGTCTGCGTCCACTTTTCTTCTGCGTGGCCAGTGCGATGTCGAGGTCGGCGCTGGAGATGACCTTCTGCTCCACGAGCAGGTCTCCCAGACGGATTTTCTGGCGTCCGGCCTGGGGGAAAGCGGGTTGGAGGGCTGGCTCGGTCTGCATGGTTCTCGGGTGGGTGCGCAAGTATGAGCACTTATCGGCCCGGACAGGCTTCGCCTTAAGTCATGCACTCAAGGCCGGGGGCGGCAGCCATTATTTAACCTGCTGTTCGATGAATTCGCCTGCCTGGTTGCCGGGGCGCAGCTTGCCCTGATAGATGAAGCCCGTGCCGTAGCGGCGACGGCCATCCGGTGCGGTGATGAGCTCGTTCTCGCTCCAGACCCATACATGGCCGTCACGGGTATCGAGTATGAGCGCCCGCCCGCCGCCTTTGCCCCCTTCGCCGCCGGCCAGCGGCAAGGCCTGGTAGCGCCCGTCCTCCGCCTGCGCGCCGCCCGCGAGAAGCAGCCATCCTGCCAGCATCCATCCTGTCCGCATCGCCCATCCTTTCATTCAAACAAGGCTGCCACCATGGCCGCATCCAGCACATACTCGTGGTTGCAGATATCGTCGTGCACCCGTATTTCACCCTGCTCGGCAAGGATGGCCTCGCATTCCGCCTGCCCCACGCTGCGCAGCATGGCGTAAATCTTGTCCGGATCATAGGGGCAGTGATAGCGGACCGGACGCGGGTCGTACACGCGCACGTCTTCCTCCGGAAACAGCCGCCCGATCAGCTTGATCGCACCGAGACCGAGCAGCTCATCGGGCCGCACGGTATCGGCCAGGATCTGCACCCGGTTCCAGCCGTCGGCATCGCGCGCGGCCGCGCCCGGCAACGCCTGCAGCAGCAGTCCCCCCACCGCGTCGCGGCTGGCCGCGAGCCAGAGCCGGGTGGGCGTCTGCTCGGACTGGGCGAGATAATGCTCGAATACGGCGGCGAGCGTGTCGCCCTGCAAAGGCACATGGCTCTGGTAAGGCTGGCGCATGCCGGCCGTGTCGAGAGTAAGCGTCAGCGCACCGCCGCCCAGCAGGGCGGGCAGATTGCCCGCCGAGAGATCCGAAGGCGCGTTCATGCCCTCGTGCCCTTCAGGGTGCTTCAGGGTGCGCGCCATGCCCCGCAGGCGCAGTTGCTCGTCGCAATCCATCACCAGCAGCGACACGTCGCCGTTGCCGCGTACCTGGAAGGTCAGCCGCCCCGCCTGCTTGAGGCTGGAGGCAATCAGCGCCGTCACCCCCGCCAGCTGGCCCAGCAGTTCCAGAACGGGTTCGGAATAGTCGCGGCCCGCCGTCATGTCCCGCCAGGCGCCGCCGAGCTGAACCCAGACGCCGCGAATGTCGAGCTGTTCGAGCAGAAAGCCGCGGACGCGGTCGGGCGGCGGGTTCAATTGAGCTGTACCCGCTCGCCCCAGGGCACCGCGCCCTTGCCCTTGACCAGCCAGATGACCGGATAATTTGGCGGAACCTTGGGAAAATCGCCTTCCGCATCGGTGAAATACACCAGCATGTTGGGGGTGCGGTTTTCATGCTCGACCCAGTCGAACACCGGACGGAAGTCGGTGCCGCCACCGCCCGGCAGATCGTCCGGCAGCTGCATCGTGTCCCACGGTTCGAATTCCCACGGCGCCTGGTCCGCCACGTGGTTGTCGCACGCCAGCAGGGTGACGCGTGCGCGCACCTGGCCTTTCAGGGCATCGAGTTCGGTGACGAATTCGCGCAATTCGTCATCGCTGATCGAGCCGCTGGTGTCGATCGCCGCCACCACGTCGATGCCTTCGCTCGACAGTCGTGGCAGCAGCGCGTCGCCCTCGCGCCGCGACGGCCGGCGCCAGGAATAGTCGTCGCGCTGGTTGACCGCAAAAAAGCGCGCCAGCAGCGCGCGCCACGGCAGGCTCGGCGCCAGCAGGTCGTCGACCCAGCGCATCATCGACTGCGACAGCTTGCCGGCCTGACGCGCGGCCTGGGCGGCGGCGGCCAGACGATTCTTCCACTGTTCGGCGAGTTCCTCGCGTTCGCTGGGCGACAGCTCGTTCGGCTTCTGCGGGGCCTGTCCTGAGCTTGTCGAAGTGGCCTGGCTGCCGCTGCCCTGTTTTTCTTCGGCCTCGCTCTGGCCTTCCTTGCCCTGGCCACCGGCTTCGCCGGCATCCGGATTGTCCTGACGCTCGTTCTCGTCGGGGCTGGCGCCCGACTCGTTGTCGTGATCGAACATGTGCTGGTCGAAGGATTCTTCCGCCGTGTCCTCGGGGATCAGCGGATAGATTTCTTCCGCCGACAGCATCATGTAGTTCTGGTCGGCGAGGATGCCGTGCAGCGGCGGCTTCAGGCCTTCCTCGATCAGGATGAGGTTGACCGCATGGTCGCAGGCCACGTCCCAGCGCCGCTTGACGCGATGATTGCGGCGATGGGGATGGCCCATCGCGCAGTGCATCGCCTCGTGCGCCAGCACGAACTGCGTCTGCGCGAGATTGAGGGTGTCGATGAACTTCGGGTTGAAATAGAAGGCCTGCGCATCGGTGCCGGTGGTGGTGCACCCTGCACCGCCGACCTTCAGCGGCAGGTGCATCACCAGCGCGCCGAGAAACGGCCGCTCCATGATGAGCCGCGTGCGTGCCGCGGCGAGCTTGGTGAGGAGGGATTCGAGTGCGGCGTCGGGCTGGTCGGCCATATCAGCAGTCAGTGCTCGTACAACACCAGGTCGGTGATGCTGTTGGCCCACTCGGCGAAGGCCGGCACGGCAAACAGCGGACGTCCCACCGCACGATGCAGGTCGCTCACCAGCATCACCCCCATTTCACGCTGCGGAAAACGCTGCGCATATTTGAGGATATTGCCATACACCACGGTGACGTTGCCGCTGTCAGCGGACTGCAGCGCCTTGCGCACCAGCGCGGCCGCGACGCCGTATTGCAGGTCGATGCCTTGAGGGACTTCCGCGGCGTCGCCGGCGATGATGGCGTCGATGTCCGGCATCTGCGCCATGTTGTCGACGAAGGTCTTGAGTTCCAGTCCGGCCGACTGCCCGACACAGGCGATCAGCGCATCGGCCAGCAGCGCGGTCCGGTCGAATTTCTGCAACGCGCGATGCGCGTATTCCCACGAACGCGGACTCGGAAAGGCGATCGGCGTATGCGCGGGATCAAAACTGAACAGCAGATCGGGACGGAAACGCAGAAAGGCGATCACGCGGGAGTCGATATCCTCGCTGTGCGCCCAGTCCACCCAGTCGTCCAGATTCACCTCGACCTCGTAATGGGTGAAACGGTTGGCCAGCGGCGCCGGCATGGCGTAGGTCACGCCGCGATCGCCCTGACGGTTGCCGGCGGCGAAGATCACCCAGCCGTCCGGCACGCTGTACTCGCCCAGACGGCGGTCGAGAATCAACTGGTACGCGGCAGCCGAGACCGAGGGCGGCGCCGAGGTGATTTCATCCAGAAACAGGATCCCGGACAGCCCGTGACGTCCGGCATCCGGCAGTACCGAGGGGATCGACCATTCGACCAGCTGGCCGTTGCGAAAGGGAATGCCGCGCAGGTCGGTCGGCTCCATTTGCGACAGGCGGATATCGATCAACGGCACGCTGTGCTGCTGGGCGATCTTGGCGACGATCTGCGATTTTCCGACCCCGGGCGGCCCCCACAGCATGACGGGGGTGTGATGGCCGTCGGCGGCACTTTCGAATTCGCGATTGAGGATGGTTTCGATGTGGGAGGGGCGCATGGTCAGCCAGAACGACGGTAAGGTCCTGGATGATAATCGCTCGGGCGGCCAGGTTCCAGTTTCATCCTTGATCGATGTGAGGAGATTTTGATACCGTGCCTACACAGTGAGCGAATTGGAAGCGACATGAAATTTTGCAGCGAATGCGGCAGCACCGTCGTGCTGCGTGTGCCCAGCGGCGACAACCTGCCACGATATGTATGTTCCGGATGTGGCGCCGTCCATTACCTGAATCCCAAGATGGTCGTGGGCTGCATCCCCGAGTGGGAAGACAGGATACTGCTGTGCCGGCGCGCCATCGAACCCAAATACGGCCTGTGGACCCTCCCCGCCGGTTTCATGGAAAACGGCGAAACCACGCTCGAAGGGGCCGCACGCGAAACCTGGGAGGAAGCCGGCGCGCACATCGAAATGGGCGGGTTATATACCCTGTACAACCTCCCGCACATCAATCAGGTGCATTTGATGTTCCGCGCCCGCTTGCTCGATCTCGGCTTCCAGCCCGGTGTCGAGTCGCTCGAAACGCGGCTTTTCACCGAAACCGAGATTCCCTGGGACGAAATCGCCTTCCGTACCGTGCGCGCCACGCTGGAGCAGTATTTCCGTGACCGCCATGCGGGTTCATTCGACTTCCATTTCGGCGACATCCGCACGCGTTGACGCGCGGCCACGTCAGGCCGCGGCGGCGAACTGCTCCCGTCCGACCACGTCCATGCCGACGCGCAGCCAGCCTTCGTGGCCTTCCTGCACCTCCCCCAGCCGCAAGCGGTACACGACATCGCCGTCGCGCAACATCAGGGGGGCGCCAAGACGATAATGCGACTGTGGAAGCAGCAGATTGCTCGCGCCCTGATCGGTGTGGGTCATCGGCAGGAATACCGCCCAGGCCGGCTCCCGGCTCACGCCCGGCACATCGGCCTCGTAGTGGATTTCCACGCGCTTGGGATGGCGTGACAGGCGCTGCGTACCGACCAGATGCTGGCCGCCTTCCTCGCGGTCCCAGCGTATCGCCAGCAATTGCCAGACGTTCTCCGAAGGATCCCAGCTCACGGCTATCAGCCGGCCATGTGGCAACGCGGCAGGTTCGGACAGCACAAATCCCATCCCTTCTGCGCTCTCGTCGCGCAGCATCCAGGGTTCGAGGGCCGGGTTTCCCTTGGGCGAATCGGACCGGGCCAGGACACTCAGGATTCCGGCCATTCCTGTTGCCACCCACACGCGGCCGAATCGATTGGTACGCTGCCGGCCGCGGCGGATGCCGCCCCGCTCGATCAGGCTCGCAATCTGGCGGGTCAGCCCACTGTCGATCGTCGTCGCCGTCTGATCGAGCGATTTCAGATGATCGACCAGCGGACCCAGCGCAAGGTAGCGCAAACGCCGGCCCTGCACCCACTCGCTTTCCAGAACGGCTGCGCCTTCGCTGAGGGAAAGATCCACCAGATGCGTATGCACATCGCGTTGCGGCACGGTGGCGGGCAGCGGCAAGGGCTCGTAATCTTCGAGAAGCCTGGCAATGGATTCGATTTCGCGCGCCCGGTAGCCCAGCGGGTGCACCAGTCCCGTCAGCACAATCAGGGTGTACTCGCGTGCGCAGTGCGTGGACTGTCCGCCGATCTGCACCGTCCGGGTGGAAAATCCGTCACGCTCGATCAGGCGATAGATCTTGTTTACGCGGCGCCATGCCGAGGCGGCCGGGTGACGCGCCTGATGATAATCCCAGCGCATGACCCGCCCGGCATAGCGCATGGCCCGGGTCGCGATTTCTGCGGCAAAGGGTTTGAGTTCGACGCTGGCGGGATTGCGGTACGCCTGCTTCAGCATGCAAAGCCAGGCCTCCGCGAGCAGCGACCAGAACACCCACGACTCGCGCCACAGCGCCTGGCGGGCCAGACGGAAGGTCGCCTGGTTGCGGACATATTGCTCGACGATGCGAGCCTGCAGCGGCAAGCCCGCCTCTTCCAGCTTCATCAGCGATTTCATGCGGGTGAGCGTGGCGATTTCATTTTCCGCGTTGAAACGTTCGAGGCCTTCGACCAACGCATGATGCATGTCGTAATCCGAATCCGCATGCAGATTTTTCAGCCATTTTTCGGTGGTCTTCACGGACGCGAACGGCGACCCTCCTCCGGTTTTCCTGCGACGGGTGATCGCACCCAACATTTCAAAAAAATCGTTCATGGCTGGGGCCGGCTTGTTTCTGACTTCTGCAGACCAGCACCATTTATGCCAAACCATCGTTCACCCGGCGCCGTGCTCAACCTTCTGGTTTTGCACGACTTTGAACGATCCGCGTAGCGCATGGCCGGGACGCGCTAACGAAAACCCGACACCCCGTGTTGAAGCCACGTCAACCTGCGCCATGAGGGGGCGCGTTACGCACAAGCCCTGACGAACCCGCTACAATGCGCGCCGTGGAAGCGTGGCCGAGCGGTTGAAGGCACCGGTCTTGAAACGTGGTGGTCTATTGGTCAGTAACCGCTTGAAACTGTAGTAAGAACAGCGTGCTGGCGTGCATCGCTTGCGCTCCAGCAGCGCGCCGTTTAGCACATTGCTGGCGCATCACAAAAACGGAAAGGTGGCCGAGTGGTTTAAGGCAGTGCTCTTGAAAAGCACCGAGGGGCAACTCTCCGTGGGTTCGAATCCCACCCTTTCCGCCACTTAGCTGAACCTCAGGCGGCGGTAATACCCTTCTCGATCACGTCTGAAACCCAGGCATTCAGGCTCTTGCCATGCGACTCCGCCACCATGGCGGCGCGCGCATGAAGCTCCGGGGCGAGCCTCAGCCGGAACTGGCCCGAGTATGGCCGGTTCGGCTCTCTGCCCAGTTTCTGGCATGTTTCCAGATAATCCTCGACGGCCTCCTCGAAAGCAGCCCTCAACTCGGCAACGCTCTCGCCGTGGAAGCCGATCACGTCCTGTATGCCGGCGATGTGGCCGATGAAGCAGGCGTCTTCGTCGCTGTATTCGACTCGGGCAGCGAACCCTTTGTGTGTCATCGTGCTCATGGCTTTACTCCAAGATTTTCCAGGAACTGTCTTGCATCGCGTACCTGGTAGGGCTTCGCCTCCCTGGCTGGGTGCGGCCGGTGAAAAGTGGCGATATGGCCCGCCTTCTCAAAGCGAACGCGGGAACCGTTGCCCTCGATCACCTGGCAGCCGACAGCAGCCAGCAATGCCTCGATGCGGCGCCACTCAAGTGTCCTGGAGACCGGATTTGTAAAGACGGCGACCAGTGTCTTGTGGTGGCTGGAATTCATGTTCGAATGGTATCAAATAATGGAACCATGCAAGGTATTATTTGCTGCTCTTTTTTTGCTGCGGTGATGGTCTTTACCTGTGCCCACATGTTCCGGATTCGCGTCAGCCGTCGGCATCTCCCGCCACGGAAGCCCACCGGTCCCGCAACGGCCCGATCTCAAGCTGGGCCGATTCCAGCAATGCGGAAAACCGCTCGCCTGACAACACCCGGTATTCGCGATTGCGGGCTTCCCGCAGCGGGTCGCGGGCCGGCCATGGCAGGGATGGATGACACATCAGCAGGTCGCCATCGCCTGCGCATGCGAGCCATGCTTTCATCCTCAGCAGATAGTCCGTTTCCGACAGCCCGAATCCGTATACGCCGACGAGATGGCTGTTTTGCGGATAGCCCCGTCGACGTGCCAGCATGCGCAATGACTGCGCCCCCAGCCGGCCGATCAGCCATGGCTTGAAATGTGCGGGAGACAACGGTATTGACGGGCCGCGAGCGGCCGGAAGCGTCGAGCGCAGCCAGGGCCGGGCCGGACCATGACGTTGATCCATGACCGCAATGAGCTGATCCCGTATCACGGGCAGTTGATGCACATGCTGATGCCCGTCGACAAAATCCGGCGGCCGTCCCATGGCCTGCTCAAAACGATCGAACTGGCGCTGAATGGCGGCCCGGATCACCGTGCGGTCGAGCCTGCGGCCATAGGCGCATGCCATCAGCCTGGGCAGCGTCCGGCATCCGCCCTGCCCGAAATCCTCAGTGAAGTTGAGATGCAGGCCCACTTCGACGCTGGCCGCATGCGCGCGCAGCGCCGCCGCGCCTGCCGGCCAGGCCGGGCCGTCGACGAGGCAGCTGATCGCGGAGACACGGCGCCTGCCGGCCAGATCCAGTGCAGCCTGGTTGATGCCCTCATGCTGGCCGAAATCGTCCACGCACACGCTGATGACGCGCCGTGCAGGGGTCAATTCCGGTTCAGGTTGTGGTCGCGCGGTCATCCCGTAGAATGCCCGGAATCTCCCCAGGCCAATCCCTCATGTTTCTGCTCCGTCGCCGCCCGGTCGTCTTCATCCTGGTGGGTAGCACTGCCGCACTCGTCCATCTTCTCACCGTCATCCTGCTGGTGGAAACCCTGCACCTCGCCCCCCTCGTCGCCAACGTCGGCGGCTGGCTGTGCGCATTCACCGTTTCGTACGGCGGCCACCTGCTGCTGACCTTTGCCGATCACGACGCGCCGCTACTGCAGTCGGCCGGCCGCTTCCTGCTGCTGTCCGCCGCGGGATTCGCCATCAATGAATCGGCCTATGCCATCCTGCTGCATGTCAGCCGGATTCCCTACCAATTCCTGCTGGCGATCATCCTGCTGTGCGTGGCGGTGGCGACTTATCTGCTGAGTCGGCACTGGGCGTTTGCCGGCATCCGCCCCTAGACGACACTTCGCTGCGCGTCAGCCGCCACACCATGGTCGACTGCCGGGTCGCCAGCGGCGGAATCTGCTTCAGCAGAGGATCTGTGCCCGCTGTCCCCTTCGGCGCAATGACCCATGATACGGGCGACTTGCATAACTCACGCTCAAGCCGGCTATGGTCGATCAGCAGCCGGCCGGCCCGGGCCGGGTCGAATTTTCCGGCCTCGGCCATCGCCTTGCGCCAGTTGTCGGTCCTCGACGTATTGGCCGGGCTCCAGTCATCGAGAATTTCGACGGGTGCCTTCAAGCCGAGATATACCGGCATATCGAAAAACTGATCCCACATGAACATGACCGGTTCGTTGCTCTTGCGTTGCGCGGCGATCAGGCTGCTCAGTTCCCGGTTCGTCTTGTGATTGAACAGATTGTTGGCCACGATCATCGACAGACACACCATGCCGGCGACGAGCGCGGATCCCTTCAGGACACGCGGGTTCGATGTATCGCCCCATTTGCGTGCCAGGCCCTCGGCAATCAGATAGGCCAGCGGCGGCAGCACAGGCAGCACGTAACCCACCAGCTTGGACGAGGGAATGGAAAAGAAGGCCACGATCACGGCCGGCCAGATCCACATCAGCGAACGGATCGTCGGTTTCGTCTCGGCCGCCAGCCGGTCGGGCTTCCAGGTGGCCGGCAGCCACCACGACCAGGGCAGAATGAGGAGAAGAATGGCGACTGGATAAAACCAGAACGGCATGGGGTTATTGAAGCCGCCCTCGGCAAATCGCTGGAAATGGTTGTAGACGAAGAAATAATTCAGGAAGTCGGGAAACTCCCGTTGCATGGCGACAAACCAGGGAAAGGCAACCAGCGCGAATACCGCCAGGCCGGGCAGCCAGGCGAGCGTGCGCATCAGGACCAGCCTGCGATTCCAGGCCAGCCAGACGACCAGCACCAGCCCCGGCAGCACGGCGCCGATCAGCCCCTTGGCCAGAACGCCCAGTGCCGCGCACAGATAGGCGCCTGCCAGCAGGACCTTGTAGGGCAGATTCCTTTCCGCATTCAATGCCGCCTCGGCCGCCAGCAGGATGGTCGCGCTGATGAACCCGGCCACCAGCATGTCGAGATTGGCGAACTGGGCTCCGCCAAAGAAGAAAGGCTGGGTCACCAGAATCAGCAGCGACCAGCGGGCGACGGTCGCGCCCTTGTGCCGCAGGGTGAAACCGTACAGGGTGAATGCAGCAATCGCGGCCCCGAGCAGCGGCGCAAGCCGGGCCGCCCATTCGTGCATGCCGAACGTTCCGAGGCTGGCCGCGGTGATCCAGTAGAACAGGGGCGGCTTGTGGAAAAAAGGCAAGCCGTTCAGGGTGGGATACAGCCAGTTGCCCGAGTTCAGCATTTCCCAGGCCACCCCGACGTAGCGTCCCTCGTCCGGCAACGCCAGCGGCCGGGCGCCCAGCGTCAGGGCAAGCCAGACCAGCGCGAGCAGAAACAGGCCCGCTTCCTTTCTGTTCCATCCCGCGCTCATGGCTGCGTGTCCCGCAGATCGCGTCCGGCACGGTGCCGGACCACATACAGCGGACGCGCCTTGACCTCCTCGAAGATGCGGCTGACATATTCGCCCAGCACGCCCAGTCCGATGAGCTGTATTCCCGAGAAGAACATCAGGCCCACCACGATGGTGTTCCATCCCGGAACGGTAATCCCCCGCACGAAGTAGTCGATGACCAGATACCCTCCGTAGGCGAACGCCAGCAATGCCAGCATGAAACCCAGCAAGCTGGCGATGCGCAGCGGCCACGTGGTGAACGCCGTCAGGCCGTCGATGGACAGGCGCAGCAGATGAAAGAGGCTGAACGTGCTGCGTCCGCTGCTGCGGGCGGCCGGCACATAGGAAATTTCAGTCGCCCGGAACCCCACCCAGGCATAGAGGCCCTTCATGAAGCGATTGCGCTCCGGCAAGGCAAGCAGCGCATCCACCACGGTCCGGTCCATGAGGCGGAAATCGCCGGCATCCGCCGGCACCTGAAAACGCGCGCCGGCATTCACCAGCCGATAGAACCAGCCGGCGCCCAGACGCTTGAACAGTCCTTCGTCGCGGCGATGCTCGCGCACCGCATAGACGACGTCGTAGCCCTGCTGCCATTGCGCCAGCATCGCGGGGATCAGGTCGGGCGAATGCTGCAGATCGGCGTCCATCATCAGGCAGGTTTCGCAACGCGCCGCCTCCATGCCGGCCGTGAGCGCCGCTTCCTTGCCGAAATTGCGCGACAGCTGGACGAGCTGGAATCCCGGCTGGGTCGCCCAGAAGGCGAATACTTCGTGCGTGGCGTCGCGGCTGCCGTCGTCCACCAGGATGACTTCCCAGTCGGGCACCAGCGCATGAAGCACGCTTTGCACACGCGGCAGCAGGCGGTTCAGATTCTCCGCCTCGTTGTAGCAGGGGATGACGACCGACAGCCCCGGCAGCCAGTCGCGCGGCCTGACGTCAAACCCGCCCCGATCGGCGAGACACTCTTCAGCCTTGAGCGGAAACGAATACCATTCCGCAGCAGACTCGACGGAGCAGTCATGGGTGTGAAGCTTGTGTGGGCGCATCGGTCCGATTCCATATCCGGCCTGGGTTGATGCAGAATGCGCCTGATCGCCTTTCAATCTCCTTACATGCTTCCAACACGCCGCGATGCGCATTCTGCTGACCGAAGATGACCCGGCGCTGGCGGATCTGCTGCTGCGCGCATGCCGCCAGGAAGGCTACAGCGTCGACTGGGTGGGCGACGGCGTGGCGGCCGATATGGCCCTCGTCAGCGAGACCTACGATGCCCTGGTACTGGACCTGGGCCTGCCGCGCATGGACGGGCTGGAGGTGCTCAAGCGCCTGCGCAAACGCGGCAGCCACCTGCCCGTGATGATCCTGACGGCGCGCGAAGCGATCGCCGACCGGGTGACGGGACTGGACAGCGGCGCGGACGACTACCTGCCCAAGCCGTTCGCCGTGGCGGAATTGCAGGCCCGTCTGCGCGCCCTCGTCAGGCGTCATCACGGTGGTGCGGCGGCGGCCCGGATGGAACTGGGAAAACTGCGCTTCGACACCGCCACCCGACAGGTTTTTCTGGGCGACGAGGAAATCGAATTGTCCAGCCGCGAGCGTGAAGTTCTGTCCAGCCTGCTGCACAAAGCGGGCAAGGTCATCTCCAAGCACGCGCTGATCTCCGCCATTTCAAGCTGGGACGCCACAGTGGGATCGAACGCGATCGAAGTCTATGTCCATCGCCTGCGCAAGAAACTGGAACCCGCAGGCATCACCATCCGTACCGTGCGCGGACTCGGCTACCTGATCGAGTCGGTCGATCGCCCGCACGCCTGACATGCGCCGCACCGAACGCACGCTGGCCTATGCCCTGCTGGGCTGGCTGCTTATTCCGCTGGTCGCCCTGCTGGCGGTCAGCGCCTACACCACCTACCGCAATGCCTACCATCTTGCGGAAACGGAGCGCGACCTCGTCCTGGAGGAAATTACCGATGACCTGCAGGACTTCGTTTCCGCCACGCTTGGTGCCCGCAGGACAATCGACCCGGATTCCCTGACCTTCAGCCTGCTCGTGCGCGACGCTCTGGATCAGCGCTATTTCGCCATTTACGATGCGCAGGGAGCGCTGCTTGCCGGAGATCGGCGGTTGACCCGCATGCCGGCTCCCGTTGGCAAACATGCGGTATTCGATACGATTTTCCTGGATGGCAAGACGCTGCGGCGTGCCGTATTGAAAGGCGAGCGGAACGGGTTCTCGGATTTCGAGATCCAGGTGGCTGAAACCATGGTCAGGCGCGACCGGCTTACCCTGCATCTATTACGCGGCGTACTCGTGCCGCAGGCATTGGCTCTTGTCCTGTCGCTTCCGCTCATCTGGTTTGGAATCAGCCGGGGCCTGCGCCCGCTCGAGGAACTGCGCCGCCGCATCACCCACCGGTCGGCGCAGGACTTCGATGCGATCCCGGTCGATGACATCCCGCGGGAACTGCTGCCCGTGGTCGCCGCGCTCAACGATCTGCTGCTGCGATTCCGCGCCGTCCGGGAAGAACAACGCCGCTTCACCGCCGATGCGGCGCATCAGATCAAGACTCCGCTCGCGATACTGACGGCAGAAATCGAACTGGCCCGTGCGGATGCCGCCTGCCCGTGCGCACAGCCCACCTACGACCGTCTGCAGAAAGCCGTATTACGGCTCACCCATCTGGTGCGTCAGCTGTTGGCGCTGGCGCATTCGGAAGCGAATGAAAGTACGGCCCATGGGCTGTTCGACCTGTCCGAACTGGCGCGCGAGGTCACCGGCGGCTTCGTCGCAGCGGCCGCGCGCCGGGGAATCGATCTTGGTTTTGAAGGCACGGAACAGGCCATCCCGGTGCGGGGCAACGTTGTCCTGATCCGGGAGGCCATGAAGAACCTGCTGGAGAATGCCCTCAAGTTCACGCCTGCAGGCGGCACGGTCACCGTCTCAACCCGGAATTTCCCGCCGGTCTTTGCCGTGGCTGACAGCGGTCCAGGCATTGCCGACGCGGAGCTGCCGCTGATTTTCAAACGCTTCCACCGGACCCCGGAAAGCAGCACGGTGGAAGGCAGCGGCCTGGGACTGGCCATCGTTCAGGAGGTGGCACGCAAGCACGGCGCGATCGTCACCGCGGGCACAAGCTCACTGGGGGGTGCGCTGTTCGAATTCCGGTTTGAGGATCAGTCTGTAAGCCGACCGTAAGCGGCGACCGGGATACTGCGCCCCGACTTCCCACAGCCCCGCGCACGGCGCATCTGTCTTGAAAACTCGCCTCGATAGTTTCGCCGCACGCCGCACGCTGCTGTACATCCCGCTTTACTGCCTTGTCTGGTGGGGGATTTTCACCTTTTCCCGGCATTACCTGGATGGTGCCGACCTGGTCGAAAACTACGCCTGGGGAATGGAATGGCAATGGGGCACCAACAAGCATCCGCCGCTGTTCGGCTGGATCACGGCGGCCTGGTTCCGGCTGTTTCCGTTCAACGATGGCGCCTACTATCTGCTCAACCAGGTCAATCTGGCGGCCGCACTGGGATTGCTGGCGCTGGCGATGCATCGCCTCCTGTCCTGGGACAGGGTGCTGGCTGCCATCGTGCTCACCACGCTGGGCACCCATTTCGGTCCCGACAGCGGCTTCAAGTACAACGCCAACACTGCCCTGCTGCCGTTTGCCGCCGGTTTCGTCTGGAGCCTGCTGCACGCGCTCGAGCGGGGCCGTGCGCGCTGGTTCGTCCTGGCCGGCGTATTCGCCGCCGCTGCCCTGCTCACCAAATACTATGCGCTCGTACTCATCGCGGCCATCGGATTGAGCATGCTGATCGCCCTCCGTCCGCCCGCCGCCAGGCTGCTCAAAGGCACACTCATCGCCGGCGCCACGGCCCTGCCGCTGGTCTGGCCGCATATCGCCTGGTCCATCCATCATGACTGGCCCAGCCTGCACTACATGCACGAAGCCCATGAAATCCCCGACATGGCAGGGGAAATCAGGGCTTATGTCGTGGCCACGGTGGGTGTCGTGCTGTTCTGCGGCCTGGCCCTGCTGGCCTGGGGCGGAAGCCTCATCCGTCTCCCTTCGGTCCCGCTTGATGCCGCGCCACGGCCGCCTCGCGTGGGCCTGGGCATGCTCATCCTGAGCGGGGGGCTGACCGTGCTGGCCGCCTTGATACAAGGGATCAGTCCGGTGTCGTCCTGGCTGATTCCTGCCCTGCTGTTTCTGGGCTGGGCGCTGGTCGATCTCACGCCACGCCGCTTCGACAGCGGGCGGTTCGCGCGACGGATCTATCGGCTTGGGCTGATGTATCTTCTGCTTGCCGTCGTGATGGCCATGGTCTGGGCAAGCCAGTATCGCGCCTATCCCGCGCCACCGGCCTACGCGCTCCCGCAGCGCATCGCCGAAGATGCGACGCGGCTCTACCATGATGCCTACGGGCAGCCCATCGAATACGTCGGCGGCACGTTCCCGCTTCCCTACGTCATGAGCTTCTACTCGCCCGATCATCCGCATGGCCTGTATGGATTCGATCTCGCCGGCACCGATCTCGGCCAGTCCCCCTGGATCGACGCGCGCGCGCTGAAATCGGGTAACAAGGTTGCGGTGTGCGGCACGCTGCGCTTCGCTGAGCCCAGCGACCCTGCCTGCCTCGCCGCGGCCCGCGCCCTGTTCGGCCCACCCGACCAGACCCGGCAACTGATCTATCCCGTGTATGACCCGAAGACCCGGCGGCTGGGCCAGCAGCGCTATGTCGTTCAGATGTGGAAACCGCGCGGACGGGCCGCACCCGTGCATGCTCTGCCGCCGGCTCAAGTAGAATAAAGCGTCGCCCACTTCCCGCTCCGCCACGTGCCCGTTCAACTCACGCTGACCAACCACGACCGCGCCAGCGCAGGGATGACGTATGTCTATCCCGTCGTCTCGCGTCGTGCCGGCGGCGTGTCGGTGGGGGTGAACCTCAATCCCAACAATGCCTGCAACTGGGCATGCGTCTACTGCCAGGTACCGGAGCTGGCGCGCGGCACCGCGCCCGACATCGATCTTGCGCAACTCGAAACCGAATTGCGCGCCCTGCTCGGCGACATCCTGCAGGGTGATTTCATGCAGACGCGCGTGCCCGAGGGCGCCCGACGCCTGAACGACATCGCCCTGTCGGGCAACGGCGAACCGACCAGCGCCCGGGTATTTCCGCAGGTCATCGAATGCATCGGCCGGGTGATGGCGGATTTCGATCTGAGCGGAAAAATCAAGCTCGTGCTGATCACCAACGGCAGCCTGGCCGACCGGCCGCGCGTCCGCGACGGCCTGCAGAAAATGGCCCTCCTGAACGGCGAAGTCTGGTTCAAGTTCGACCGTGCGACCGCCGGCGGCATGCGCGCCGTCAACCAGACGCGTACCACGCCGGACCGGCAGCTCGAACGTCTGGAGCTGACGGCTCGCCTGTGTCCGACCTGGCTGCAGACCTGCGTCTTCGCGCTGGACGATATGCCGCCATCGGACGCCGAGCAGGCGGCCTACCTGGCCGCGGTGGCACGCATCCGGCAGCGGCAGATTCCGGTGCAGGGGGTGCTGCTCTACGGCCTCGCGCGCCCCTCGATGCAGCCTCAGGCCGGCCGGCTGTCGGCGCTGCCCGCCGCATGGCTCGATGAATTCGCCGCGCGGATCCGTTCGGCGGGCCTGCCGGTCAAGGTATCGCCATGATCCACGGGATCGGCACCGATCTTCTGGATGCCGAACGCATCCGTAACGGACTGCTCCGTTTCGGCGCAGCGTATGCGGCGCGCATCCTGGCGTCCGCCGAACACGCCGGCTATCACGCCAGCCGCGATCCGGCACGTTTTCTGGCCAAATGCTTCGCCGCCAAGGAAGCCTTCGCCAAGGCAGCGGGAACCGGCCTGCGTGCGCCGGTCAGCCTGCACAACATCGCCGTGCTGCGCGATGCGCAGGGCAAACCCTTCCTGCAATGCGCGCCCGAGCTGGATGCCTGGCTGGCGGTCCGCGGCATCACGGCGCATCATGTCTCGTTGTCGGACGAGGGTGACCTCGTGCTGGCTTATGTGATCCTTGAAACGGCATGACACGATTCTTACTGGAGCGAACATGACACTGGGCCCCTTGATGCTCGACGTGGCAGGCACCGAACTCACCGCCGACGATCGGCGCCGTCTGAGCCACCCGTTCGTCGGCGGGGTGATCCTGTTTTCCCGCAACTACCGTGACCCGGCCCAACTGGCCGCTTTGACCGGCGAGATTCGCGCGCTCAAGACCGCGCCCCTGCTGATCGGCGTCGATCACGAAGGCGGCCGGGTGCAGCGTTTCCGCGAAGGCTTCACCCGGCTGCCGCCGATGCGTACTTTCGGAGACATATGGAACGCCCACCCGCAACGGGCGAAACACCTCGCGCGCGAAACCGGCTTCGTCCTGGCGAGCGAACTGCGGGCACACGGCATCGACTTCAGTTTCGCCCCGGTGCTCGATCTCGATTACGGCGCCTCCTCGGTCATCGGAGACCGCGCCTTCCATGCCGATCCGGACGCCGTGTTCCAGTTGGGACAGGCCGTCATGCTGGGCATGAAGGATGCCGGCATGGCGGCCTGCGGCAAGCATTTCCCCGGACACGGTTTCGTGGTGGCGGATTCGCACGTCGACGTTCCGGTCGACCCGCGCACGCTGGACGACATCGCCGTGGCCGATCTGACGCCGTTCCGCCTGATGATCGAGGCCGGACTGGCGGCCATCATGCCGGCGCACGTCATCTATCCCCAGGTCGACGACAAGCCGGCCGGATTCTCGCGCGTCTGGCTGAAGAAGCTGTTGCGCCAGCAACTGGCATTCGACGGTGCCGTGTTCAGCGATGACCTCTGCATGGAGGGTGCTGCCGTCGCCGGCGGGGTCGTCGAGCGCGTGACCGCCGCGCTCGACGCCGGCTGCGACATGGCGCTGGTTTGCAACCACCCCGATCTGGCCGATGACGTTCTGGCGAATCTGCGGGTGGACTGGCCCGCCCCCTCGCGCGCACGGCTGGCCCGCATGCATGGCCAGCCACACCCATCGACCATGACGCAATTGCGTGAATCCACACGCTACGCCGATGCCCTGCATCACCTCGCGGGGCTGGGGCAGGACAGTTCGGATCTCAACCTGGAAGTCGATCCGACGGACTACTGTGCACGCTCATAATCACGACTCCGGCGCCCACGCGCATGGCCACAGCCATGCACATGGCCACGGTCACGCCCATGCCCATGCGCACCACAAAGGAAACAACAACAGGCTGCTCCTCGCGCTGCTGCTGACACTGTCGTTCGCCGCAGTCGAGGCACTGGCTGGCTGGTGGTCGGGGTCGCTCGCGCTGCTGTCGGATGCAGCACACATGTTCACCGACACGTCCGCGCTGGGACTGGCGGCCGGCGCGGCCTGGCTGGCACGCCGACCGCCCAGCACCCGTCATTCCTACGGCCTGGCACGAGCCGAAGTGCTGGCCGCGCTGTTCAACAGCCTGTTGATGCTGATCCTGCTCGGCTATATCGTGCACGAAGCCATTGACCGTTTCAGTTCGCCGCACGCCATCGCCGGCGGAACGGTCATCGGCGTCGCCACCATCGGCCTCGGCGTCAATCTGCTCGTCGCCTGGATCCTGAGCCGCGGCGAACATAGCCTGAACAGCCGCGCCGCGATGCTGCACGTGCTGGGCGATGCGCTCGGCTCGGTGGCGGCGATCAGTGCCGGCATCGTCATCGTCACGACTGGCTGGACGCCGATCGATCCGCTGCTGTCCTTGCTGGTGGTCGCGCTGATTCTGGTCTCGGCCTTGCGCTTGCTGCGCGAGGTGGTCCACGTACTGATGGAAGGCGTGCCCATGCAGATCCGGCTCGAATCCGTCGGCCATGATCTTGCCGCCCTGGCCGGCGTGCAGCGCGTGCACGATCTGCACGTATGGACGCTGTCGTCGGGCAGCATCGCCCTGTCCGCACATCTCGATCTGCGCGATCTTGCGAACTGGCCGTCCATCCTTGCCGCCGCCCGCGACATGCTGGCGAAACAGCACGGCATCGAGCACGTGACCCTGCAACCCGAAGTGCTGAACGCCGCGCCGCTGGTGCGGCGCGAATGGACGCCGCACCCCGCTGCCGCTGGCCACACCGCGCCCCGGAGCCAGGCAGTCCCCCACGATTGACGGATCAAGATGCCGTCGGCGAGGGCCGGGACGACGCCCTCGACACCCAGCCGTCCAGTCCGCCAAGCCCGCCCGCGCGGGCTTTTTCATTTCAATACTGATTTTTCCTGTATGCCGGGGCTTGACACATGAATGAGAATGGTTACTATTTGCACAAATCCGATCAATCATCCTGCGAATGAGCCACGAATCCGACGCACCGGACCCGCACGCCATGCCGAATGCCCCGTCATCCTCCCTTCGTCTTCCGGCCGGGCCTGGAATGCGGACGTGTCCGACCGGGATCGTCCCGGCGGATTTTCTGTTCCAGGGCAGCCAGGAAATCCTGATCAGCCACAAGGGCGAACACTATCGCCTGCGCATCACCAAAAACGGCAAGCTGATTCTCACCAAGTAGAGCAGCCGCAGGCCCGAGTTGCTCGGTCTTAAGGCCGCCCCACCCGCGCATCTTCCCCGACCACCCTTGCGAAACCTGCCTGCCCGATGGCCGCATCGAGTCACCGTCTCTTCCGCATGCCCTGCAATCCGGCGTTCGTCGAGCCGCGCGTCCTGCGCGCCACGTCCTGACAGCGGGGAAACATTAGCCATCACTTATCGATTGACTTGATTAATGCGAATTATTATCATTATTCGAACTGTTGCCACATTGCTGACACTTGAACCTCCGAACGCGTACCGGGCGCCCAAACAAGCTTGTCCGTGGTGACGATCAATCGGTGAGACCCTGAATGGAACTGAATGTACCCGGGATGACCTCCCCGTTGCGCCCACCCTCCGCCATGAAAACCGATCCGCCGGATGCCGTGCGTTTCGCGACCGCGGCCCTGCCCTACCCGGCCCGCTTGTCGCGTGCGTCCCTGGGCGGCGTCGTGCTTGCACATGCCGCGCTGCTGGCTGCGTTGTTATGGGCTACCCGCGCACCCGAACCGGTCATCCCGCCGCACCCCATCACGGTCAGCCTGATCGAACCCGAGGTGGAAAAGCCGGATCCGCAGCCCAGACCCGAACCCAAACCGCAGCCGCCCAAGCCGCTCGTCAAACCCCTGCCGCCGCCTCCCGTGCTGCTCGCCGAGAAGCCGCTCCCTGCGCCGCAGCCCGTCGCCGAGGCCCCCAGACCCGATCCTGAGCCCGAACCGGTGCCCGAGGTGCTACCGCCGCCCGCGCCGGTCGTGGCGGAAACGCCCAAGCCCGCGCCGCCTCCGCCGTCGCCGGTGCCGCCGCGGCCCGCGGACTATCTGAACAATCCCAAGCCGGCCTATCCCGCGTTATCGAAGCGCCTTGGCGAGGAAGGCGTGGTGCGGCTGAATATCCTGGTCAACCCGGACGGCAGCGTCGCACGGCTGGAAATCATCAAGAGCAGCGGCTATGCACGGCTCGACGAATCAGCCCGCAAAACCGTTCAGTCCAGCTGGAAATTCGAGCCGGCCCGTCAGGGCGGAAAACCGGTGGCCGCATGGGTCATCGTGCCGATTCAGTTCACCCTCAGGAGTTAAACCATGGAAACCGCCCTCGCCCCCACTCAACTGGGTTTTGCCCACTTCATTGCCCAGGCCGACGGCCTCGCGCATTTCCTGCTCGTCGTCCTGCTGGCGATGTCGGTGATCACCTGGTATCTCATCGTAGCCAAGAGCATCGCCAACTGGCGCATGAAGAAGCACGCGCAGGCTTTCCTGGAACGCTTCTGGAATGCGGCCGGGCTGACGGCGGTGGGTGACTATCTGCAGGCGAACGGCATCAACGATCCCTTCTCGCACCTTGCCCATCACGGCCTCAAGGCAGCCGAGCAGTTCCGCGGCAAGACCGGCGCGCGTCTGATCGAATCGGGCTCGGAAGACGAGTTCCTCACCCGTGCCCTGCGCCGCGCCATCAACCAGGATACCGCGCGCCTGGAGTACGGCCACACCATGCTGGCCTCCATCGCCTCGTCGGCGCCCTTCGTCGGTCTGTTCGGCACGGTATGGGGCATCTACCATGCGCTGGTCAACATCGGCATGAGCGGCTCGGGCAGTCTCGATCAGGTGGCCGGTCCGGTGGGCGAGGCGCTGATCATGACCGCGCTGGGACTCGCCGTCGCCATCCCCGCCGTGCTCGCCTACAACTTCTTCAACCGCGCCAAGCGCCAGATGCTGTCCGAGGTGGACGGCTTCGCGCACGACCTGTTCGCCTTCATGTCCACCGGCGTGCGCAACAACACCCGCATCGACCACAACGTGCCGCGCGTCTACGCCGCCCCGGCGGTCAGGAGCGCATGATGGCCTTCGGCGGACTCATGAACGACGCCGGCGACGGCGACAACGCGGAAATCAACATGATTCCGCTGATCGACGTGATGCTGGTGCTGCTCGTCATCTTCATCATCACCGCTCCCTTGATGACGCATGCGGTCAAGGTCAACCTGCCCGTGGCCTCCAGCCAGCCCAACGAGGACAAGCCGGAAACGGTCAACCTGTCGATCAAGGCCGACGGCTCGGTTTTCTGGAATGCCGAGCCGGTGGACGCTGCCGCCTGGCAGGCGAAGATGGATCTCGCGGCGCAAAAGAACCCGCAGCCGGAAATCCACATCCGCGCCGACGGCGACCTGGCTTACCGCAACGTCGCGCAGATCATGTCCGACGCCGCGCGCGCCGGATTGAGCAAGCTCGGCTTCGTCACCGATCCAAAAAACGCCGCCCATTGAACCTTCCCGGATTCACAGACATGCTCACCCTTGACCGTTCGGACGATTTCCAGCTTTGCCGCATCGAGTACATCCGTGCGCCCGAGCATGCGCCTGAATGGCGCGACTGGCTGCAGGAACTGGGTTTCATCCCCGGCGAGAAAGTCATGCTGATGGCGCGCGCGCAGCCGGGTGGCGACCCGCTGGTGGTACGCGTCGGCTCATCCACCTTCGCCCTGCGCTGCGCCGAGGCGGCCTGCATCGAAGTCACGCGGCTGGATGAAGCGACGGTGGCCGCATGAACGCCTGTCACGATTCGACCTGCCGCGGCCACGCCCCATCCGCCGTCGTGCATGTGCATCGCGGCGGACCGCTGGTCGCGCTGGTGGGCAATCCCAACTGCGGCAAGACCGCACTCTTCAACGTCCTGACGGGCAGCCGGCAGAAGGTGGCGAACTATGCCGGCGTCACCGTCGAGCGCAAGGAGGGCCGCTACCTCACGGCGGCGGGCAAGACCTTGCGCGTGCTCGATCTGCCGGGTACTTACAGCCTCAACCCGCGCTCGCCCGACGAGCAGGTGACGGTCGACGTGCTGATGGGCCGCGCCCGCGGCGAGAAGCGTCCGGACCGCGTGATCTGCGTGGTCGACGCCACCAACCTGCGGCGCAACCTGCGGCTCGTCCTGGCGGTGAAACGCTTGGGCGTGCCCTGCGTGGTGGCGCTCAACATGACCGACCTGGCGGCGCGGCGCGGCATCCATGTGGATGTGGACAAGCTCTCCCGCGAACTCGGCGTGCCCGTGGTCAAGACCGTCGCGGTCAGGAAGGACGGCGCAGCCGCCCTGCGCGCGCTGCTCGATGCGCCGGCCGAGACCCCGCACGCCGATGCCGTGCACACGCCCGCGCCGGAAAGCGGCCCTCCGGTCACGGTGGAAGCCGATCACGACACGGTGCATCGCATCCTCGTCAGCCTCGGCCTCGACGTGCATGCGCCCCACACCCTGTCCGACCGGATCGACCGCGTGGTGCTGCATCCGGTCATCGGCATGGCGCTGCTCATGATGGTGCTGTTCCTGATGTTCCAGGCCGTGTTCGCCTGGGCGGCGGCGCCGATGGGCTGGATCGAATCGGCCACCACGCTGGTGGCCGACGCCGTCACCGCCGCGCTGCCTCACGGCTGGGTGCGCAGCCTGATCGTCGACGGCGTCATCGCGGGCGCCGGCGGCGTGCTGGTGTTCCTGCCGCAGATCCTCATCCTGTTCTTCTTCATCCTGGTCCTGGAGGAGTCGGGCTACCTGCCGCGCGCCGCCTTCATGCTCGACCGCCTGATGGGCAGCGTCGGCCTGTCGGGCCGCTCGTTCATTCCGCTGCTGTCCTGTTTCGCCTGTGCGATCCCCGGCATCATGGCCGCACGCACCATCGCCAGCCCGCGCGACCGTCTCGTCACCATCATGATTGCCCCGCTGATGACCTGCTCGGCACGGCTGCCGGTGTATGCGCTGCTGATCGGCGCCTTCATCCCCAGGCGCGACGTGGCCGGCGTGTTCGAATTGCAGGGCCTGGTGCTGTTCGCCCTGTACATCGCCGGCGTGGCGAGCGCGATGGGCATCGCCTGGCTGGCCAAGCGCTTCACCACGCGCGGGCTACCCAGACCTTTGATGATGGAACTGCCGACCTACCACTGGCCGACGCTGCGCAACGTCGCCATCGGCCTGTGGCAGCGCGCGTCCATCTTCCTCAGGCGCGTCGGCGGCATCATCCTGGGGCTCACCATCGTCATGTGGTTCCTGGCGAGCTTCCCTGCGCCGCCCGCCGGCGCGACCGGCCCGGCCATCGAATACAGCCTTGCCGGCACGCTTGGCCGCAGCCTCGCCACGATCTTCGAGCCCATCGGATTCAACTGGGAAATCAGTATCGCGCTGGTGCCGGGCATGGCCGCGCGCGAAGTCGCGGTCAGCGCGCTCGGTACCGTCTACGCCCTGTCGGCCAGCGGCGACGACACCGCGCGGGCCCTGACGCCGCTGATCGCGCACAGCTGGAGCCTCGCCACCGCGCTGTCGCTGCTGACCTGGTTCGTCTTCGCGCCGCAGTGCCTGTCCACGCTCGCCACCGTCAAGCGCGAAACCGGCGGCTGGAAGATGCCGCTCGTCATGGCCGGCTACCTGTTCGGCCTGGCCTGGCTCGCGTGTTTCATCGTGTATCGCCTCGCCGTCGCGGCGGGCTGGGGATGATCCACCCGCCCGCCACATCCACTTTTTTCAACCGCAGCCAGCCAAGCCGTTCCGCTCCGCCAGCCAGTCGACACAACCAGGAGCTCAACGCATGTCTCACATTCGACCGTACCCGCCCTCGGGCGCCCTGCGCCAGCTGCTGGCGCGCCTGCACCCCGCCGCCGCGCCGGCAGCGGCCTCGCTCGCCTTCATGATGCTGGCGCCGCACGCGCTTGCCCAGAGCGCGCCGGAAACCACCCTGCCCACCGTCAAGGTGGAAGACCAGGCCGACCCCATGCAGGCCAACAACGGCTACCAGGGCACGCAGACCCGCGTCGCCAAGACCCAGCAGGACCCGCAGGACATCCCGCAGGCGATCACCGTCGTGACCCGGCAACTGATGCAGGAACAGCAGGTCGGTTCGCTGCGCGACGCCCTGCGCAACGTGTCGGGGCTCACCTTCAACGCCGCCGAGGGCGGCCGTGCCGGCGACAACATGATGCTGCGCGGCTTCTATACCTTCGGCGACATGTACCTCGACGGCATCCGCGACACCGCGCAATACAACCGCGAAACCTTCTTCCTCGAACAGGTCGACGTGCTGCGTGGTTCCGCCTCGATGCTGTTCGGCCGCGGCCAGGCCGGGGGCGTCATCAACCTCGTCTCCAAAACGCCCAGGCTGGCCGACGCCTACAAGCTGAGCGGCAGCGTGGGAACCGACGGCTACAGCGAAGCCACCGCCGATCTCAACAAGCAGTTGGGCGAGCATAGCGCGGTCCGCGTGAACCTGATGAAACGCGACGAAGGCAGCTGGCGCGAAAACCCGGCCAGCGGCGCGCAGCCGGACGTCAACCGCGGCGGCGCGCAGGTCAGCCTCGCGCTCGGCATGAACACCGACGACGAATTCACGTTCTCGCACCTTTACATGCGCAACCGCGACATTCCCGACTACGGCTTCCAGTTCGACAACGCCACCCACCGCCCCAACACCGCGTTCCCGGTCGATGATTTCTGGGGCATCGACCGCAACTTCGACCACAGCGACGTCAACGTCTCCACCGGCACCTGGACGCACCGCTTCGCCGACGACAGCCAGTTGCGCACTACGGTCCGCTACGGCGATTACGAGCGCAGCTACTGGGCGCGCACGCCGAGCGCCACGGTTGCGCCCAATGCGGATGGGACCATTCCCGGAAACGGCGGCAACTGGAATGCCGGGCCCACCCGCTCGGCGGATTACGAAACGCTCACGGTGCAATCCGACTACAGCCGGAAATTCCAGGCGCTGGGCATGAAGCACGAATTCCTCACCGGCGTCGAATACCTGCACGAAGACAGCCACCGCGCAAGCCTGCAGAACCTTGGCGGAACGACCATCGCATCCGGTATTCCTCCCTTGTTCCAGCCCTATGTCGAATCGACGACCGGCGCGGGGCTGAACAACTTCACCGGCAATTCCTACGCCGTCTACGCGCAGGACACGGTCGAGTTCATTCCCGACTGGAAAGCCACCCTGGGCGTGCGCCGCGATGAGCTGCGCGCCGACTACAGCAGCGCGACCTCGCCCAGGCTGAGCTACGGCGAATGGAGCTATCGCGCCGCGCTGTCCTGGCAGCCGACCGACGTCGCGCACTACTACATCGGCTACAGCGATTCCTTCAGCCCCACGGCCGACCTCTACCAGCTGACCGCCACGCCGCAGCCGCCCGAGACCAGCCAGGTCTACGAAGTCGGCGCAAAATGGATGTTCTTCGAAGGCGATCTCACGTTCCGCACCGCGTTGTACCGCGCGATCAAGAACTGGGAACGCAACACCGACCTCGAATCGACTGCCGCGATCCTGACCAGGAAACGCCGCACCGACGGCATCGAATTCGAAGCCGCCGGCCGCATCACGCCGAACTGGGAAGTCTTCGCCGGCCTCGCGCTGATGGATCCCGAGATCCTCGAAGTCGCGGTGCAGTCCAACGGCAGCGCCGGTGATCCGCGCTTCGTCGGCCAGCGTCCGCGCAACACGCCGCCCTACACGTTCAACCTGTGGTCCACCTACAAGCTGGGCGGCGGCTGGAAGATCGGCGGTGGCGCCGAGGCGAAGGGGGATCGCTATGGCTACAACCCGTCGTCGGCCTCGGCCAACGCCCAGTTCACCACCAATGGCCAGCCCAGCAGCTTCAATCCCAATACCGCGCCGGCCTATGTGCGCTGGGACGCCATGCTGTCCTATGACCAGAAAGCCTGGGGCGTCCGCCTGAATGTGCAGAACCTGTTCGACAAGACGTACTACGACGCGATCTATGACAACGGGCCGTTCACCGTGCCCGGGCAGAAGCGCCGCTTCATTCTCACCGGCGAGCTGAAGTTCTGAGCCAGCCTTCCCTGCCAATCGTTGGCAGGGATAGGGCGTTGTGCGCAGCGCCCTATCCCTGACAGGAGATCCGACCATGCTGCTGCACATCCCAAATGTTCTCGACGCGGCCACGCTCACGCACTGCACGGCGCTGCTGAAACAGGCCGACTGGACCGACGGCCGCGTCACCGCCGGCACCCAGGCCGCCACGGTCAAGAACAACCGGCAACTGCCCGAAACCAGCCCGGTGGCGCAGCAGTTGCGCGCGCTCGTCCTCGAAGCCTTGTCGAAGAATCCCACCTTCTTCAGCGCTGCCCTGCCCAAGCGCATCTATCCGCCGCTGTTCAACCGCTATGGCGACGCAGCCAATTCCTTCGGCAATCACGTGGACAACGCCATCCGCACCCACCCGGCCACCGCACAGCATGTGCGAACCGACCTGTCGTTCACGCTCTTCCTCAACGATCCAGCCGATTACGAAGGCGGTGAACTCATCATCGAGGACGGCATGGGTGGCCGCGCAGTCAAGCTGCCGGCGGGCCACCTGATCCTGTATCCCTCATACAGCGTGCATCGCGTCGAGCCGGTGACGCGCGGCGCGCGGCTGGCGTGCTTCACCTGGCTGGAAAGCATGGTGCGCGAACCGCAACGACGCGAATTGCTGCACGAAATGGATGTAAGCATCGCCGCCCTGCGCGGCGAGCACGGCGAGACCGATACCGCCGTCCGGCTGACCAGTTGTTACCACAACCTCATGCGGATGTGGGCGACGGTCTGAATACCCCCCGTTTCATTCACCCTGAAAAAGGAGTTCCATCATGACTGGTCTGCGATTCACCCTTGCCGCCCTGGCGCTCGTTCCCCTGCTGGCGCACGCCGCCGCCGACTGCGAAGCCCATCCCAGGGAGCAGTGGATGAAGGAAGACGACCTCAAGGCCGCGCTGAAGGACGCCGGCTACACCCTCAAGAAATTCAAGGTCGACGGCAACTGCTACGAGATGTACGGCCACAACGAGAAGGGCCAACGCGTCGAAATCTACATGGACACCGTCACCGGCAAGCCCGTCAAGGCCTACCTCGATTGATGGCAGCGGGGATCATGGAGCGCGCCTACGTCTGGGACCGCTTCGTCCGCCTGCACCACTGGAGCCTCGCGACGCTGGTGCTCGCCAACCATTTCATCCTCGACGGTCCCGCCCACCGCTGGGCGGGCTACGCGGCGCTGGCGCTCGTCTGTGCGCGGCTGGTGTGGGGTGTCGCCGGCTCGCCGCACGCGCGCTTCGCCGCCTTCCTGCCCACGCCCGCGCGTCTGCGTGCCCATTTCGCCCGACCCGGCGTGGCCCCGCGCGGCCACAACCCGCTCGGCGCCGCAATGATGCTGGCGATGCTCGCACTGGTCGTGTCCCTGGGCATCACCGGCTGGCTCATGCGCAGCGATGCCTACTGGGGCGAGGCATGGCTGGAAGATCTGCACCAGGCGCTGGCCAACGGCCTGCTCGTCTGCGCCGCACTGCACGTCGCCGGCGTGGCGGCGGCCAGCCTGACATGGCGCATCAACCTGCCGCGCGCGATGCTCACCGGCTACAAGGTGCGCTCCATCCGTTCCGCGCCTTTCGAAGACCGCGGTACGCCCGGTCCGGATTGATATCGCCCATCCATTTCCTTGCGCGCAGGCTTCAGCAAATTTCGTTATTGACAACCATTCTCATTACTTATACTATTCCCGCATCGAGTTGGATATCCAGAGGGTGCGTCATGTACGTCTGCCTTTGCAAAAGTGTCACCGATCACGAAATTCGTCGCATGGTCCATCAACGTGGGCTCACCACCATGCGGGAACTCCGCGATGAGCTCGGTGTATCCACCCAGTGTGGCCGCTGCGCAGGCTGCGCAAAGGACGTGCTCAAGGAAGCCCTCGCCGAATGCCAGGCGTGTGCGGCTGACGCTTCGTTCGCCGCCGCGGCCTGATCCGGTTCACTCCGCCCGCGTCCGCCCTGCACGGGCTGCGCGCCCATGCTTGTCCTGCATGGTTTTTCCCCTAGAATGACAGGCGTCCCATCCGCCCATTAGCCAGCATTCGCCCAGCCAACGGCTCTTTAAACGGGCTTGCCCAATGTCAGGAGAGAATCATGAAAGGCGACAAGAAAGTCATCCAGTACCTTAACAAGACACTCACGGTGGAACTCACCGCCATCAACCAGTATTTTCTGCATGCGCGCATGTACAAGAACTGGGGGCTGACCGCACTGGGCAAACACGAATACGAAGAGTCCATCGAGGAAATGCATCACGCCGACAAACTGATCGAACGCATCCTCTTTCTGGAAGGCCTGCCCAACCTCCAGGATCTGAACAAGTTGTTGATTGGCGAAAATGTCGTCGAGTGCCTGGAATGCGATCTCAAGCTCGAACTGACCGGGCGCGCCCTCTACATCGAAGCCATCGCGCACTGCGAGTCGGTCAAGGACTATGTTTCGCGCGAAATCCTGGTCGACATCCAGACAGACACCGAAGAACACATCGATTATCTCGAAACCCAGCTCGACCTGGTCAAGCGCATGGGCGAGCAGAACTACATGCAGACCGCCGCCGGCCCGATCGAAGGCTGAATGACGCCATGCGTACGAGGGACGCCTCCGCCGTGGGGCGTCCCTGTTTTCTTCCCCCATGCACTTCGACCCCGACTGCCGTGCCTGCCCACGTCTTGCCACGTTTCTCGACGAGGTACGCGCCCGCCATCCTGATTATCACGCCCGTCCGGTACCCGCCTTCGGCGACCCCGCACCCGAATTGCTGATCGTCGGCCTCGCGCCGGGCATGCACGGCGCCAACCGCAGCGGCCGCCCCTTCACCGGCGACTACGCCGGCGTGCTGCTGTACGAAACCCTGCACAAATTCGGCTACGCCAGCGCCCCGCAATCGCTGTCGGCGGACGACGGCCTGACACTCACCGGCTGCCGCATCACCAACGCGGTGAAATGCCTGCCCCCAGCCAACAAGCCGGAACCCGGCGAAATCCGCGCATGCAATCATTACCTGGCCGCGGAACTGGAGACCCTGCCCGGTCACGCCAGCATCCTGGCGCTGGGGCAGATCGCCCATCAGGCGGTGCTGCGCGCGCAGGGGTTGAAGCTCAAGGACTACCCCTTCGCCCACGCCAGCGACCATCGCCTGCCCGACGGCCGAAGGCTGGTCAGCAGCTACCACTGCTCCCGCTACAATACCCAGACGCGTCGTCTCACTCCCGCGATGTTCGAAGCCGTATTCCAGCACATTCAAGCCCAGGACTGATCATGCCCGTCGTCACCATCAAGCTCGCCGGCAGCCTCACCCGCGAACAGAAGCAGAAAGTCGCCGAGGAAATCACCGCCACGCTGGAACGCCATGCCGGCAAGCCGGCCTCCTACACTTACATTGCGTTCGAGGAACTGCCCGACGAGAACTGGGCGATCGCCGGAAAACTGCTCGACGAGGATGACTAAGCCGCCTTGACCACCGTCACCAGGGACTTCCTCGCCTCGCTGCCCACCCTGCCCGGCGTCTATCGCATGATCGACGCCGCCGGCGCGGTGCTCTACGTCGGCAAGGCCAAGGATCTCAGGAAGCGGGTCTCCAGCTACTTCCAGAAAACCGACCAGAGCCCGCGCATCCGGCTGATGCTGAAAAGCGTCGACCACATCGACACCACGGTGACGCGCACCGAGGCCGAGGCGCTGCTGCTGGAAAACAACCTGATCAAGGGCCTGAAGCCGCGCTTCAATATTTTATTTCGCGACGACAAGTCCTATCCCTACCTGCTGCTGACCGGGCACCGTTTTCCCCGCCTGGCCTATTTCCGCGGCACGCCGAAGAAACGCGACCAGACGTTCGGCCCCTACCCCAACGCCTACGCCGTGCGCGAAAGCATCCAGTTGCTGCAGAAAGTATTTCAACTGCGCACCTGCGAGGACACCGTGTTCGCCAATCGCTCGCGGCCGTGCCTGCTGTACCAAATCAAGCGTTGCACCGCACCGTGCGTCGGACACATCACGCCCGACGCCTACGCGCGCGACGTTCACGAAGCCGCCCAGTTGCTGCACGGCGAGGCCAGCGCGCTGACCGAACACATCACCGGCCAGATGAATACCGCCGCGGCCACGCTCGATTTCGAGACGGCCGCCTTCCTGCGCGACCGCCTGCGCATGCTCGCTGCCGTGCGCGAGAAGCAGTTCGTCGACTCCACCGGCAGCGATGCGGACGCGGATGTGGTCGCGGTGGCCGAGGCCGGCGGCGTCATCGCGGTCAACCTGACCATGATCCGCGGCGGCCGGCATCTCGGCGACCGCAGCTTCTTTCCGCAGCACGGCGAGGGCGCCACCGCGGCCGAGGTACTGGAAGCCTTCATCGTCCAGCACTACCTCGATCACCCCGTCCCGGCACGCATCCTGGTGAGCGAAGCCATCGAGACCGGCGCACTGGACACGTTGCTGACCGGACAGGCTGGAAAGAAAGTCACGCTGCTGCATCGCGTCACCGGCGCGCGCAAAGTCTGGGTCGCCATGGCACAGGCCAACGCACGCCTGTCGGCGGAGCGCCGTGGCGCCGAACGCGCCAACCAGTCGCAGCGGTTGGCCGCGCTGCGCGAGACGCTCGATCTGCCCGCACTCAACCGCATCGAATGCTTCGATATTTCCCACACCATGGGCGAAGCCACGGTGGCATCGAACGTGGTGTACGAAGGCGACGACCTGAAGAAATCCGATTACCGCCGCTACAACATCAGCGGCATCACCCCGGGCGACGACTATGCCGCCATGCACGCCGCGCTGATCAAGCGCTTCCACCGGAGCGTGGAAGAAAACGGCGCACTGCCCGACCTGCTGCTGATCGACGGCGGCAAGGGGCAGATATCGAGCGCGGTCGAGGCCATGAATGAGCTTGGTCTGGGCCAGGTTTTTCTGCTCGGCGTGGCCAAGGGCGAAGCACGCAAACCCGGGCTGGAAACGCTGATCTTCGCCGACGGCCGCGAACTCCATCTCGCCAAGGATCATCCCGGCTTCCACCTGATCCAGCAGGTGCGCGATGAAGCGCACCGCTTCGCCATCACCGGTCACCGTGCCAAACGCGGCAAGGCGCGCATGCAGTCGACCCTGGAAGACATCCCCGGAATCGGCCCCAGACGACGCAAACAGCTGCTGGAACGCTTCGGCGGCCTGCAGGGCGTACGCGATGCCGGCGTCGACGCGCTTGCCAGCGTCAACGGTATCAGCCGAGAATTGGCGGAAACCATTTATCACGCGCTCCACTGATGCCGCTCAATCTCCCCAATCTGCTCACCTGGCTGCGCATCCTGCTCATCCCGCTCATGGCGGGTGTGTTCTACCTGCCCGACGGCTGGGTATCGTCCTCCGATGCCAATCTGCTGGCGGCCGCATTTTTCGGGGTGGCGGCGCTGACCGACTGGCTCGACGGCTGGCTGGCGCGCAAACTGGGACAGACTTCGGCCTTTGGCGCTTTTCTCGACCCGGTGGCCGACAAACTGATGGTCGCTGCCGCGTTGATCGTGCTGATCGATCTCAATCGCGTGGCGCCCTTGATCGGCCTCATCATCATCGGCCGCGAAATCACCATTTCCGCCCTGCGCGAATGGATGGCCAAGGCGGGCAAATCGGCCAGCGTGGCGGTTTCTTTCGTCGGCAAGCTGAAAACCGCGGCGCAGATGGTTGCCATCGTGCTGCTGCTGTATTTCGACCCGCTCGCCGGCCTTCCCATCGCACTGATCGGCACCTTGCTGATCTGGGTGGCCGCCCTGCTCACCCTTGTATCCATGGCGTATTATCTCGTGATGGCCGCGCGTGCCCTGCAAAAATCTTCACCCTGAGGAGTTGACAGAAAAAAACGGAATCACCATAATGCGCAGCCTTCAACGCGGGAATAGCTCAGCTGGTAGAGCGCAACCTTGCCAAGGTTGAGGTCGCGAGTTCGAACCTCGTTTCCCGCTCCAGCATTCCGGGGAAAACAGATGGCACAGCCGGACGTTTTCCCCTTTTCGTTCAAGTGTTTTACCGCGACGGCGCGATAGCAAAGCGGTTATGCACCGGATTGCAAATCCGTGTAGGTCGGTTCGACTCCGGCTCGCGCCTCCATATTCAGGATCTGCCGTCCGCTTTGCCCGGATGGTGAAATTGGTAGACACAAGGGACTTAAAATCCCTCGCCAGCGATGGCGTACCGGTTCGATTCCGGTTCCGGGCACCACCTTCCTGTTCATCGGCCCGAGTGGTATAATTTTTGCGCTTTATTATTAACACGATGGGCGGTTCGCCCATTTTTTATTTGTGCTGCGCCGGGATTTGACCGGGCGGCACAGCAATGGATTTTCGATGATGGATCTGTCTGCCCGCCTGGAGCCTGTACTTGCCGGGCTCGGTTACGAGCTGGTGATGCTGGAACGTGCCGGACGCGGACTGGTCCGGATCTTCATCGACAAGCCGGGCGGGATCACAATCGACGACTGCGTCGCGGTGAGCAATCACCTGACCCACCTGTTCGCCGTCGAGAACATCGACTACGACAGGCTGGAAGTGTCCTCGCCCGGGCTCGACCGGCCGCTGGTCAAGCCGCAGGATTATGCGCGCTTCGCCGGCGAGTCCGTGACGTTGAAGCTGCGGGTGCCGCTGGACAACCGGCGTCGTCTGAGCGGCCAGCTGACCGGCCTGGAAGGAAATGCAGTAAAGCTGATCGTCGATGGCGCAGAAATATCGGTCGATTTGAGCAATGTGGATGCGGCACGCCTCAAACCCAGAATTTGAGACGTGCGCTGGAGAGAATATGAGCCGTGAAATGTTGATGCTGGCCGATGCGCTGGCACGCGAAAAGAACGTGAGCCAGGAGGTGGTGTTCGAGGCCCTGGAGCAGGCACTCGCCTCCGCCACCAAAAAACGCTTCAAGGAAGAGTCCGATGTGCGCGTATCGATCGACCACGCGACCGGTGACTATGAATCCTTCCGTCGCTGGCAGGTCGTGACCGAAGCCGACCTGGAGTCCGAGGGCTATCAGATCCTGCTGATCGATGCCCAGGACAAGATCCCCGACATCGAAATCGGCGACTACATCGAAGAACCGCTGGAAAACATCGAATTCGGCCGCATCGGTGCCCAGGCGGCCAAGCAGGTCATCCTGCAAAAGATCCGCGACGCCGAGCGCGAGCAGATCATCAGCGACTTCCTTGCCCGCAAGGAACACCTCGTCAACGGCGTGGTGAAGCGGATCGATCGCGGCAACGCCATCATCGAATCCGGCCGCGTCGAAGGCTTTCTGCACCGCGACCAGATGATCCCGCGCGAAAACCTGCGCGTCGGCGACCGCGTGCGTGCCTACCTGCTGCGCATCGATCGGGGGGTCCGCGGTCCGCAGGTCGTGCTGTCGCGCACCGCATCCGAGTTCATCATGAAGCTGTTCGAGCTGGAAGTGCCTGAAATCGAGGAAGGCCTGCTCGAGATCAAGGCGGCCGCCCGCGACCCCGGCCTGCGTGCCAAGATTGCCGTGGTCTCGCACGACCCGCGCATCGATCCGATCGGCACCTGCATCGGTCTGCGCGGCTCGCGCGTCACCTCGGTGACCAACGAACTGGCCGGCGAACGCGTCGACATCATCCACTGGTCGGCCGACCCCGCCCAATACGTCATCAACGCGCTGGCGCCCGCCGAGGTCAGCTCCATCGTGGTGGATGAGGACAAGCACAGCATGGACGTGGTGGTGGACGAGGAACAGCTGGCGATGGCGATCGGCCGCGGCGGCCAGAACGTCCGTCTGGCATCCGAGCTGACCGGCTGGGAACTCAACATCATGTCGCGCGAAGCGGCGGATGAAAAACACTCGGCCGAAAGCGGCAAGACGCTCGCGCTCTTCATCGAGAAGCTCGACGTGGACGAGGAGGTCGCCCAGATCCTGGTCGACGAAGGCTTCTCCACGCTGGAAGAAGTCGCCTACGTCCCGCTGAACGAAATGCTCGAGATCGAGGCCTTCGACGAAGATCTGGTCAACGAATTGCGTAACCGTGCCCGCAACGCCCTGCTGACCGCCGCCATCGTCGGCGAGGAACAGGTCGAGGCCTCGGCAGGCGACTTGCTGTCGCTCGAAGGCATGGACGCCGAGACCGCACGTACGCTCGCCAGCAAGGGCGTCCACACCACCGAGGATCTGGCCGAGCTGGCCGTCGATGAGCTGACCGAAATGGCGGCCATGGATGCCGAACGCGCCAAACAATTGATCATGGCCGCACGCGCGCCCTGGTTCGCCCAAGGCTAAGAGGACTGCATGAACGTTGAACAATTCGCCCAGGAACTGAAACTGCCGCCCCAGTTGCTGCTGGAACAGCTGAAGGCAGCAGGCGTCAATAAAAACGATGTGATCGACTCCGTCACCGAGGCGGACAAGGCACACCTGCTCGACTATCTGCGCAAAATGCATGGTGGCGGGATCGAGACCGGCAAGACCAAGATCACTATCACGCGCAAGCAGACCGGCGAAATCCGCAAGACCGACAGTACCGGTAAATCCCGCACCATCACGGTGGAAACGCGGAAATCGCGTACCTACGTCAAGCGCGATGCCTCTGCCCAGACCGTCGAAGACGCGCCTGTCGCCGAACCCGCGGCAGCGATCCCGCCTGCTCCCCGGATCGAGACACCGGTCGAGCCGGCAGTCGAACCCAGGGTCGAAACGCCCGTACCCGAGGTCGCCGCGGAAGCGGTTGTCATCCCGCCTGCCGAGGTGCCTGCCGAACCCGAACCCGTTGTGATCGCCCCCCCCGTTGCCGAAGTCGTGCCGGTCGAAACGGCTGCGGAGCCCGTAGCGAAGCCTGTCCCGGCGGTAAAGAAAACCACCCGCATCAAGAAGGCTTCGATCCTCAACGAGGCGGAAGTCAAAGCGCGCGAAGAGGAAACGCGCCGTCACCAGGCGCTGCTGGAACGCCAGGCCGCGGATGCGCGAGCCCGTGTCGAACGTGAAGCCCTGCGCAAGCAGGCGGAAGCGGCCCGCGAGGCCGCCAGGCTGTCAGAAAGCCAGAAAACCGCCGCCCCTGCCGCGCCCGCCGCGCCGACGGTGAAAACGCTGCACAAACCGGACAAGCCCGGCACCGCCAAAGGTGCCAAGGGTCCGGACAAGAAAGCCGGCAGCAACTGGAAAGACGAAGCCGCCGCACGTCGCAAGGGTGGACTCAAAACCCGTGGCGGCGCGGCGCCTGACGCAGGCTGGCGTGGCCGCAAGGGCAAATCCAGATCCGCCCAGGATGACACCACGTTCGTCGCCCCGACCGAGCCGATCGTGCGCGAGGTGCTGGTGCCCGAAACGATCACGGTCGCCGAGCTTGCACACAAGCTATCGGTGAAGGCAGCCGAAGTCATCAAAACCCTGATGAAACTCGGCAGCATGGTGACCATCAACCAGGTACTCGACCAGGAAACAGCCCTCATCGTGATCGAGGAAATGGGCCATATCGGCAAGCCGGCCGCGCTGGATACGCCGGAAGCGTTCCTGATCGAAACCGGTGAGACCAGCGAAATGGAAACGGCGGCGCGCCCGCCGGTGGTAACGGTGATGGGTCACGTCGACCACGGCAAGACCTCGCTGCTCGACACCATCCGGCGTACCCGGGTGGCCATCGGCGAAGCCGGCGGCATCACCCAGCACATCGGTGCGTACCATGTCGAAACCGAAAAAGGCGTCATCACTTTCCTCGACACCCCGGGCCACGAGGCGTTTACCGCGATGCGCGCGCGCGGCGCGAAAGCGACCGACATCGTGGTGCTGGTGGTGGCGGCAGACGACGGCGTGATGCCGCAAACCATCGAAGCCATCCATCACGCCAAGGCGGCCAATGTGCCGCTGGTGGTGGCGGTGAACAAGATCGACAAGCCCGAAGCCAATCCCGAGCGCATCCGCCAGGAGCTCGTCGCACAGGGCGTCACGCCCGAGGAATGGGGGGGCGACACCCAGTTCGTCGAAGTGTCGGCCAAGGCCAACACCAATATCGACGGCCTGCTCGACGCCATTCTGCTGCAGGCCGAAGTGCTGGAACTGACGGCCGCCGCCGATGGCCCTGCCAGGGGTCTCGTCATCGAGGCGCGCCTCGACAAAGGCAAGGGCCCGGTCGCCACGCTGCTGGTGCAATCCGGCACCCTGCGCCGCGGCGACATGGTGCTGGCCGGCCAGGTATTCGGCCGCGTGCGCGCCATGCTCGACGAGGCAGGCAAGCCCATCAATGAAGCCGGGCCTTCGATCCCGGTAGAAGTTCAGGGCCTGTCCGACGTCCCGCAGGCGGGCGAAGACGTGATGGTGCTGCCGGACGAACGCAAGGCGCGGGAGATTGCGCTGTTCCGCCAGGGCAAGTTCCGCGACGTGCAACTGGCCAAGAAGCAGGCCGCCAAGCTGGAATCGATGTTCGACCAGATGGGCCAGGGCGAAGTGCAGCACCTGCCCATCATCCTCAAATCCGATACCCAGGGGTCTTACGAGGGTCTGGCGCATGCCTTGGGCAAACTGTCGACCGACGAAGTCAAGGTCAACATCATCCACAGCGGCGTCGGCGCCATCACCGAATCCGACGTCAACCTGGCGATCGCCTCCAAGGCCGTGCTGATCGGCTTCAATGTGCGTGCCGACACGTCGGCCCGCAAGCTGGCCGAAGCCAGCGGCGTGGACCTGCGCTACTACAACATCATCTACGAAGCGGTGGATGAGGTGAAATCCGCGCTCTCCGGCATGCTGGCGCCGGAGAAGAAAGAAACCGTCATCGGTACCGTGGAAGTCCGCCAGGTCTTCCACATTTCCAAGATCGGCACCATTGCCGGCTGCTACGTGCAGGATGGCGTGGTCAAGCGCGGCGCCGGCATACGCGTGCTGCGCAATAACGTGGTGGTGCACCAGGGCGAACTCGATTCGCTCAAGCGCTTCAAGGACGATGTCAAGGAAGTCAAGGCCAACTTCGAATGCGGCCTCTCGCTGAAGAACTACAACGACATTCAGGAAGGCGACATCCTCGAAGTGTTTGAAGTGGTGGAAGTGGCGCGTACCTTGTGAGGAACCAGGGGTCAGGATTCAGGGGTCAGGGACAGTGCGCGGCTGCGCCGCGCGCTTGATTCAATGGCCCAGCCTTGCTCCCTGAATCCTGATCCCCGAATCCTGACCCCTCTAATATGCCCAAAGATTTCCCCCGCGCCCGCCGCGTCGCCGACCAGATCCAGCGCGAACTGCCGGAACTGATCCGGCAGGAAGTGAAGGATCCGCGCGTCGGCATGCTGACCATTACCGAGGTCGAGGTCAACCGCGACATGGAGTTCGCCAAGGTCTACTTCACCACCCTCGGCGGCCAGGCCGAGCATGACGCCTGCCTGCAGGGCCTGCAGCGCGCCAGCGGCTTTCTGCGTTCGCAGTTGTCGCACCGCATGCAGTTGCGCGTGGTGCCCAAGCTCACTTTCGTCTACGACCGCTCGGTCGAGCGCGGCATCGAGCTCACCCAGCTGATCGAAACCGCCGTCGCCGAGGACGCCAGACATCCCAAAGACGCGTGACGGGCGCGCGACATTGATTTCCCTCTCCCCAACCCTCTCCCGCTCGCGGGAGAGGAGCGAACGTAATGCCCAAATCGATCATCGACGGCGTGCTGCTGCTGAACAAGCCGGTCGGCATCACCTCCAACGCCGCGCTGCAGAAAGCCAAGTGGCTGCTCAACGCGAAAAAGGCGGGCCACACCGGCACCCTCGATCCCTTCGCCGACGGCCTGCTGCCGCTGTGTTTCGGCGAGGCCACCAAGTTCTCGGCCTACCTGCTGGATGCGGACAAACACTATCGCGCGGTGCTGCAGCTCGGCACCACCACCACCACCGGCGACCCGGAAGGCGAGGTGCTCGACACCCGCGAGGTGGCGCTCAGCCGTGACGACATTGCCGCCGTGCTGCCGCGCTTCATGGGCGAAATCGAGCAGATTCCGCCGATGCATTCCGCGCTCAAGCACCAGGGGCATCCACTCTACGAATACGCGCGCGCCGGCATCGAGATCGAGCGCCCGCCCCGCAAGGTCACGATCCGCGCACTCGAACTGATCGAATGCGCCCCGCCGCGCGTGGTGCTGGATGTGCAATGCAGCGCCGGCACCTATATCCGCACCCTGGCGCAGGACATTGGCGCCGCGCTCGGCTGCGGCGCCCACCTCACCGCGCTGCAACGCACGGCAGCGGGCGGATTCAGCCTGGAGCAGGCGCATACGCTGGCCGAACTGGAAACGCTCGACCCCGTCCGGCGTATCGCCCTCCTGCAGCCGGCGGACTGCCTGGTGTCCCACCTGCCGGCGCTGCATCTCGACGACGCCAGCACGACAGCGCTGTGCCAGGGGCGCAGCGTGCCATATTCCGGCAATCATGCGGGACTGGTGCGCCTGTATACGGCCGCAAACCGCTTTCTCGGCCTGGCCCAGGCCGACGCCGGCCAGCTGGTCCCCCGCCGTCTGCTCGCCACACAACAAGCTTGAGTCGCCCCACCCTTTCCGCGTAAAATGCGCGGTTTCCCCCGAACGTGTCCCGCACAGCCGCAGGCCACGCGATTCAGAAGGAGTACACCATGGCTGTTACCGTCGCCCAAAAGGCTGAAATCGTCCAGAGTTACCAACGCGCCGCCGCCGACACCGGCTCGCCCGAAGTGCAGGTGGCCCTGCTGACGGCGCGCATCAACGACCTGACCGGCCACTTCAAGGCCAACATGAAGGATCACCACTCGCGCCGTGGTCTGCTGAAAATGGTGAGCCGCCGCCGCAAGCTGCTCGACTACCTGAAGCGCACCAATCTCGAAGGCTACAAGACCCTGATCGATCGCCTCGGTCTGCGCAAGTAATCCCGACAGGGCCACTGTGATGATCCGGCACCCTGCTGCACCGGCGCTGTCCGTATCAGAGCTGTGGATGGGGCGTCTTGCCCCCTGAATTTCTCACGCCCCGCCCACGCGGGGCGTTTTTGCTTTGAAAGGAACTCGTGTGAGCGCTATCAAGAAAACGTTTACCTTCGGCCGTCATCAGGTCACCCTGGAAACCGGTGAAATCGCCCGCCAGGCTGCCGGCGCCGTCATCGTCAACATGGACGACACCGTGGTGCTGGTCACCGTGGTCGCCAAGAACGAAGTCAAGCCGGGCCAGGATTTCTTCCCGCTGACCGTCGACTATCAGGAAAAGACCTACGCCGCCGGCCGCATTCCCGGCGGTTTCCTCAAGCGCGAAAGCCGCCCGTCGGAAGGCGAAACCCTGATTTCGCGCCTGATCGACCGTCCGATCCGCCCGCTCTTCCCGGAGGGCTTCTTCAACGAAGTGCAGGTCATCGCCACCGTGATGTCGTCCAACCCCGAAGTCAGCGCCGACATCCCCGCGTTGATCGGGGCGTCGGCCGCGCTGTCGCTGTCCGGTCTGCCGTTCGACGGCCCGGTGGGCGCGGCGCGCGTCGGCTTCCTCAACGGCGAATATGTGCTCAACCCGACCCATTCGGAGCTGAAGGATTCGGCGCTCGACCTGGTCGTCGCCGGCACCGAGACCGCCGTGCTGATGGTCGAGTCCGAAGCCATGGAACTGCCCGAAGACATCATGCTGGGCGCGGTCGTGTTCGGCCACACCCAGATGCAGGCCGCGATCACCGCGATCAACGAACTGGCCGACGAAGCCGGCGCCGACGCCTGGGACTGGGAGCCGCTGGCCGAGGACACCGCGATGGTCGAGCGCCTCAAGGCGCTGGCCGAAGACGGCCTGCAGGCCGCCTACAACATCAAGCAGAAGCAGGCGCGCATGAGCGCGGTCGATGAAGTGCGCAGCAAGGCCTTCGCCGAACTGATCAGCGCCGACATGGACACGGTCGCTGCCAACCACGTCAAGGACGCGTTCCACCGCCTCGAAGCCGGCGTGGTGCGCCACCGCATCCTCTCCGGCCAGCCGCGCATCGACGGCCGCGACACCCGCACCGTGCGCCCGATCACCATCCGCACCGGCGTGCTGCCGCGCACCCACGGCTCCGCCCTGTTCACCCGCGGCGAAACCCAGGCGCTGGTGGTCACCACGCTCGGCACCGGCCGCGACGAACAGACCATCGACGCGCTCGAAGGCTCCTACTCCGACCGTTTCATGCTGCACTACAACATGCCGCCCTACGCCACCGGTGAAACCGGCCGCGTCGGCTCGCCGAAACGCCGCGAAATCGGCCACGGCCGGCTGGCCAAGCGCGCGCTGATGGCGGTGCTGCCGACCAAGGAAGAGTTCGGCTACACCATGCGCGTGGTGTCGGAAATCACCGAGTCCAACGGCTCGTCGTCGATGGCCTCGGTGTGCGGCGGCTGCCTGTCGCTGATGGACGCCGGCGCGCCGCTGAAGGCGCACGTCGCCGGCATCGCCATGGGTCTGATCAAGGAAGGCAACCGCTTTGCCGTGCTGACCGACATCCTCGGCGACGAGGATCATCTGGGCGACATGGACTTCAAGGTCGCCGGCACCGACAAGGGCGTGACCGCGCTGCAGATGGACATCAAGATCACCGGCATCACCAAGGAAATCATGCAGGCCGCGCTGACGCAGGCGAAGGAAGGCCGCCTGCACATCCTCGGCATCATGAAGGCCTCGGTTTCCGAGACGCATGAAATGTCGGCCTACGCGCCGCGCATCATCGCGATGAAGATCAACCCGGAAAAAATCCGCGACGTCATCGGCAAGGGCGGCGCCGTCATCCGCGCGCTGACCGAGGAAACCGGCACCCAGATCGACATCCAGGAAGACGGCAGCGTGAAGATCGCCTGCACCAGCATGGAAGCCGGCGAACTGGCGAAGAAGCGCATCGAGGAAATCACCGCCGAAGTCGAAGTCGGCAAGGTCTACGAAGGCCCGGTCATCAAGCTGCTGGACTTCGGCGCCATCGTCAACGTGCTGCCGGGCCGCGACGGCCTGCTGCACATCTCGCAGATCGCCCACGAGCGCGTCAATACCATCGGCGACTACCTGAAGGAGGGCCAGGTCGTGAAGGTGAAGATCCTCGAAGCCGACGAAAAAGGCCGCCTGCGCCTGTCGATGAAGGCGTTGCTGGATGCGCCCGCACCGGCAGCCGACAACAGCGAAACGCCAGGCACGGCAAGCTAGGGTCCATCCACGCCATCACAATCAACCGCGCCCAAGTGCGCGGTTGATTTTTTTATGCCGGCCCTGGCGCCGGCACTGCCGGAAACACGACATTCACAGCCAGGCCTGCGCCGCCTTCTCCCGCTTCCAGGCTGACTTTCGCGTCATGTAAATGCGCGATGCGCTGGACAATGGTCAGACCGAGGCCGGCGCCCTCCACGCTACCGGACATCCGATGGAATGGGGCGAATACGGCCGCGCGTTGTGCCGCTGGAATACCCGGGCCATCGTCTGCCACCTGCCATACCACGCTCTGTCCGGCACGACGGACCGTCAGGGTGATGCGCGTGCCTCCATAGCGGAGGGCATTGTCGATCAGATTGGCGAGCATCTCTCGCAGCAATTGCGCATCGCCCATGACCCAGGCCTCGCTGTCCTGCATGTCGAAACCGATTTCCACGCCTTTTGCCAAGGCTGGCGGCACCCATTCCCGCGCCACTTCACGCACCACATCCGCACTGTCTAAACGGTTCAGGCGAAGGGTGTTTTCCGCCGCATCGACGCGCGCCAGCATGAGCAGTTTCTGCACCAGATCGCCCATGGTCTGCGCCGACTGCGCAATACGCGCCAGCGCATGCTGGGCATCATCATGACGCGCGCCGGACAGGGCTGCTTCGGCCTGTGCGCGGATGCCCGCGATCGGCGTGCGGAGCTGATGTGCGGCATCCGCGACAAAACGCGATTGCGACTCCACGGCCTCGGACAGGCGTTGCAGCAAGGAATTGATTTCATCCAGGAATGGCCGCAACTCGGCGGGCGTCCCCTCCAGCAGAACCGGGCTCAGGTCGAACGCCTGTCGTGCCGACAGCCGGTCGCGCTGCCGGCTCAGCGGTTCGAGGCCCTTTCTCACGCCATAGGCAATGGCAATCGCCGCGGTCAGCGTCATCAGCAGCATCGGAATCACGATTGCCAGGGTGGCGCGCCCGGCCATGGCCGATCGGTGCGACAGCGTTTCGCCTACCTGGACCAGGACGGTTCCGTGCGCACTCGTGCCCTTGAGCGAGAGCCCGAAAGCCGCCACCCTGACTTTCTCACCGTCCTTGACCCCGTCATAGACGATCAGCTGGCCCGGCCGGATGCTCTGGTTGTCGGGAAGGCGGGGCATGTCCAGTTCCCCGTCAATGACGCGTCCGGCCGGATTGACGATGCTGTGGAACAGCAGATCCTCCTGGTCGAACACCAGCAGTTCGCGTGCGGCGACCGGCAAATCCACCTCTACCTGCCCGCGCATGACCTCGACCCGGTCGGCCAGTGCGAACGTGCGCCGTATCAACGAGCGGTCAAAGGCCGCATTGATGAAATACTGGCTGGAGAAATAGGCGATCACCCACAGCAGGATGAACAGCGGCAGCATCATCGACAGCATGCGGACGATCAGTTGTCGCCGCAGGCTGGTCTGATTGTCCCCGCTCAAGCTTTGGCTTCCAGCAGATAGCCCAGGCCGCGCAGCGTGCGGATCGCCACGCCAGACCCCTCGAGCTTGCGTCGCAGGCGGTGAATGTAGACCTCCACCGCATTGTCGCCCACGCCCTCGTCCCATCCCGTCAGGCGATCGGCGATCGCTTCCTTGGCCGTGACGCGCCCGACGTGGCTGAGCAGGATTTCAAGCACTTCCACTTCGCGGGCGGACAGCGCCAGCGGCGTCTCGTCCACGCTGGCCTGCCGCTTCACGCTGTCGAAGCCGAAGCGTCCCAGGCGGATCCGGGTATCGGCCACGCCATGCGCCCGCCGCAGCAAGGCGCGCAGCCGCGCCAGCAATTCGTCCAGCGCGAACGGCTTCAACAGGTAGTCGTCCGCACCGGCGTCAAGGCCGCGCACGCGATCCTCCACGGTATCGCGCGCGGTGAGAACCATCACCGGCAGGGCCGCACCGCGTTTGCGCGCATTGCGCAAGACTTCCAGGCCCTCGCGTCGCGGCAGTCCCAGATCGAGCAGCATGGCGTCGTAGGCGTACCCCGCCAGCGCGTTTTCCGCCTGCACGCCATCGCGGCTCCAGTCGACCGCGAAGCCCGCCTGCCTGAGCGCCAGCATCACGGCATCGCCCAGGGTGGGGTCATCTTCCACAAGCAGGATTTTCATGATCAAAGTCTGACACAAAGTCAGGCTGTCCGGCCTGCCGGGGTCGAGAATATCGGGACACGGTTCCTGAATGATTCGCAGGATTCCTCAGCATGACGTTTCAAGTTTTTGTGTGCCGTCCTGGCTTCACCGTCTCCGTACGGCATGCCTTTCGCGCCTTACGCACAAAAAAAGACGGCTGGCCGGTCTTCGTAAGGTTCGTGTAAGTATGGTGTCGCATAGTGCCGTCCATGCCGTTGCAATCTGCGACCGCATATCCCTCTCACTTGATCTATGGAGAAATTGATGAACAAACTGATCTCTTCCCTGCTTGCCGCAACGATTGCCGGCGCATTCAGCCTGACTGCCATGGCTGCCGATATGCCCGCCGACTCGTCCGCTTCCGCCTCGACCGCTGCCGAGAAGCCTGCCGCCGCCCCCAAGGCCAAGCATGCCAAAAAGCACACCAGGAAGCATGTCGCCAAGAAAACCGAAGCGAAAAAATCTGATGCTGCGGCCACCCCTGCCGAGCCTGCCAAGTAAGGCTTCAAGACGTGGAAACCGCGCTCACGGGCGCGGTTTTTTTATGCCGACCCGGAAAGAAACGATTGCCACCAGCGCTTGCGCTGGCCTGTCACCACGCCGTGCATTTCGAGTTCGCGTGGCGGTGTCCGGCTCATCAGCCAACCGGGAAGGATCGACGACTTGGTCGCGCTCGATCCGCAGGAGCTTCCCAGATGATTGGGATCGTAGATCTTGATGAAGTTGGGCGCATCCAGATTGTCCGCATAGACAATCGCGCAGTAATCCTCGTGGTGCTCGCGCCGCAGCAATTCATCCAGTTCGCGCATGAACTGCTGCACCTGGCCGGCAGTTGAAGGTTCGACCGGCACAGCCTGCCCCACGGCATACAGGTACCAGCCCGCTCCGTCATCCACCTTCTGCCAGAACGACGTCAACTGGTCCCATCTCATCACGCTGTACAGCAGCCCGTTGTAATAACGATCGAATTCGCTGGTGTCTGCCATGGTGTCGGTCCGCAGTGCGTCAGGAGAGAGGGGAAAGCGCGCCGGTTTGCTTCGTTCGCCGGGCGTGCCGCCCTTACTTGGCGAGCTGGCGCTCGCGGATTTCTTCGAGTGTCTTGCAGTCGATGCACAGCGTCGCCGTCGGCCGTGCCTGCAGACGCTCCAGCCCGATTTCGACCCCGCAGGATTCGCAGTAGCCGTAATCGCCGGCGTCGATCCTGGCGATGGTCTCGTTGATCTTCTTGATCAGCTTGCGCTCGCGGTCGCGGTTGCGCAATTCCAGCGCCATGTCGGACTCCTGGGTGGCACGGTCGTTGGGGTCGGCGAAAACCGTCTGCTCATCCTGCATGGACAGCAGGGTGGTATCGATATCCTGCGACAACTCGGTTTTCCAGGCCTCGAGCACTTTGCGAAAATGCGCGAGCTGTTTCGCATTCATGTATTCTTCGCCTTTTCTCGCCTTGTAAGGCTCGAAGCGCATCAAGGTTTCAGCCATTCCGTTTCCTGCCTTCTTTGAAAACTCCGGTCCAACCCGGATCAAACCCGACCCGACTTAATATCAGAATAGCCTAAGCGCCGCAACCCATATGACACTACACGCCCTGCTCTTCGACGTGGATGGCACGCTTGCCGATACCGAGCGCGACGGCCATCGGCCAGCCTTCAACCAGGCCTTTGCCGACGCCGGCCTCGACTGGCACTGGGACGTCGCCCTTTACGGCAAACTCCTTGCGGTCACCGGCGGCAAGGAGCGGATGAAATACTATATCGACCACTATCGACCGGACTATATAAAGCCGGGCAATTTTGATGAACTGGTAGCGGACCTTCACAAGGCCAAGACCCGGCACTATATCGCGCTTGCCGCACGCGGCGAAATTCCCATGCGCCCCGGGGTCGGACGTTTGCTGGCCGAGGCGCGTGCCGCCGGTCTGCGTCTGGCGATCGCCACCACCACCACACCGGAAAATGTGACGGCATTGCTGGAGCACAGTCTCGATCCAGATTCCCCGGGCTGGTTCGAAGTGATTGCCGCGGGCGACATCGTGCCGGATAAAAAACCCGCTCCCGACATCTATCATTACGCGCTGGAGAAGATGGGCCTCGACCCCATCGACTGCCTGGCATTCGAGGATTCGCAAAACGGCCTGCGCGCGAGCCTCGGCGCCGACCTGAAAACACTGGTCACGGTGAACGACTACACGCTGGATCACGATTTCACCGGCGCGGCCGTGGTGCTGTCCGATCTCGGCGAGCCCGGCGCACCAAACCGTATAGTCGCCGGCCCAGATTTTGGCCAGCCCTTCGTCGACGTCGCCTATCTCAGGGCGCTGCATCGGGGCTAAAGATCGGGGCTAAAGAGAAGGATTTAGGATTCAGGGTCCAGGATTTAGGGAATGAGCGGCCAAAGGCCGCGAAATTTATGAAGCCCCTAGCCCCTAGCCCCTAGCCCCTAGCCCCTAGCCCCTAGCCCCTAGCCCCTAGCCCCTAGCCCCTAGCCCCTAGCCCCTAGCCCCTAGGGATTGTGCATCAGCGCCGCCTCAAGCGTATTTTCCAGCAACGTCGCCACGGTCATCGGCCCCACTCCGCCCGGCACCGGGGTGATCCAGTTGGCGCGTTCGACGGCCGAATCAAAATCGACATCGCCGATCAGTTTGCCGTCGGGCAGTCGGTTGATGCCGACATCGATCACGATCGCACCTTCGCGAATCCAGTCGCCCGGAATCATGCGCGGCCGCCCCACCCCTACCACCAGGATTTCGGCCGATCGCACGAAGCTTTCCAGGTCGCGCGTGGCACTGTGGCACACGGTAATCGTGCAGCCGGCCAGCAGCAGTTCCAGACTCATCGGCCGGCCGACGATGTTGGAGGCGCCAACCATGACCGCGTTCTTGCCGCGCAGTTCCTCGCCGGTAGCGCGCAGCAACGTCATGATGCCGCGCGGGGTGGACGGGCGTAACGTCGGCATCTTCACCGCCAGACGGCCGATGTTGTAGGGGTGAAAGCCATCAACATCCTTGTCCGGGCGGATGCGCTCGATCACCGTCTCGGCGTCGATGTGCGCAGGCAGCGGCAGTTGCACCAGAATGCCGTCGATGGCCGGGTCGGCGTTCAGTGTGTCGATCAGCGTCAGCAATTCATCCTGTGTCGTCGCGCTGGGCAGATCGTGCGACACGCTGTTGACGGCGGCCCGCTCGCACGCGCGCTTCTTGTTGCGCACGTACACCGCCGACGCCGCATCGTCGCCGACCAGCACGACCGCCAGGCCGGGGCGGCGCTTGCCTTGCGCCTCGCGTTCGGCCACCTTGTCGTGGACTACTGCGAGAATGGTGTCGGCCATGGACTTGCCGTCTAGAATGCGTGCGCTCATCTGAAAACCCTGAAGCAAAAGCGTGATTTTCCCGGAAATTCCCCTCCCGGCTCAAGTGAAAATTGACCCGGCCGATTCGTCAAGGTATAGTCTCGCCTCTCCGAAATGCGCCCGGAATACCGGACGCCGACAGGATTTCGGGGTGTAGCGCAGCCCGGTAGCGCGCCTGCTTTGGGAGCAGGATGTCGGAGGTTCGAATCCTCTCACCCCGACCACCCCTTGTCCGGCAAGTAAGAGCGTTGCCCGAGAAGCGAGTCTCTGCCCGTAGCTCAACTGGATAGAGCACCAGCCTTCTAAGCTGGGGGTTACAGGTTCGATTCCTGTCGGGCAGGCCAAGGTTTTCTCGTTGCCAGCCTTGCTGGCAACACAATGGTGGATGTAGCTCAGTTGGTAGAGTCCAGGATTGTGATTCCTGTTGTCGTGGGTTCGAGTCCCATCATCCACCCCATTTTACAAGCACTTCATCGATAGTAACCACTAACATAAGCCTCGGAAACGGGGCTTTTTGTCCCCGTTTTGTCCCCGACAATATACGCGTGATGTACGCATAGATCGGTTTCTTACGCCCTCAGCGCCTGGCGCGCGATGAACCCCGAGCGCGACTCTCCGGCCGCCTTCGCAGCAGCATCGATGCGGCGCAGCACACGCGCGGGCAGCGTGATGTTGATGCGCTCGGCCTTGTCGGACAGGTCGGCCAGGTCGATATCGACCACAGCCCAGACCCAGCCCTTGTATTCCGGATTGGCCTGATGCTCGGTGATCGATCCATGTTCGGGCACGGCGCCGCCATCGTCGATCACGGTTTCGAGCCACAGCTCGATGGCCTCGCGGGCGTTGTCCATGGCCTCGTCCAGCGTGTCGCCGGCAGAAAAGCAGCCGGGCAGATCGGGCACTACCACACCAAAGGCGTGCTTCTTGTCTCCCGGCTCGATTGCGATGGGATACCTCATTTCCTTACTCCTTTCATTTCAGCCCAGCCTGCTTCAATAGTTTGTTCGCCAGCCCGACCCCGAGGTCTTTCTTGGGGTGTGGGACGCTGATATGGCCGCCCCGCTGTGGGTGGGTGTAGACGTGGTGTGAGCCTTTCACGCCCCGCAACACCCAACCGGCTTTTTCCAACTTCTTGATGATGTCTGCGCTATTCATGATGTGTATTATACACACTTAAATGAAGCAGTTAAATGGTTTCGGCGCATCCGACGACCGGTATTGTCCAGTATTTTTACCCCAGCTTCTTCGCCAAATCTTCAGCTCGCGGGTGGTAGTACCTCGCCAGCATCCTCATGTCTTTGTGATCCGTGACGCGCATCCACTCGTGGAGTTGCAAACGCTCGGCGACCGGTTCGTGGCTTCGTGCCGTAGATCATGAAAATGCAAATCCTCCATGAACCCCGGCACCGGCTCATCGCCACGCGCGGCACAGTCCGCCTCGTAATTCCGCCGCGCACGGACATCGGCCCTCATCGAATAGTCCTCAGACTTCCCTCTGTCGCCCCTCACTTGCCGCCGGACGAATCAGGGCGGTGCCGCATGGCTTGTGCCACCACTTTCTTGTCGCCGCCCCTGCCCGCGTAATAAACGTGACAGTCGTGGTGCAGCCCAACCATTGACTTGCACGCTGACTGCCCCTAGGCTCCCCTGTATGTCGCGCAAGCAGATACATCGCCTGATCGCATTTCTGTGTACCGCAACGCTGCTCTGGAGCCAGCTTGCGGTCGCGGCCTATGCCTGCCCGCAAGATGTTCCTGCCGCAGTGTCCTCCGCCGTCGCCATGCACGACATGGCCGCTGACGACGCCGGTGACATGGACATGGGCGCCAAGCCATCGCCTCTGTGCAAGGCGCACTGCGACGCCTCTGCCCAGGAGGCCGGCCACCGGGTGTCCCCCGATATTCCGCCGCTGATCCTGATGAGTGCAGCGCCCGCCATGCTGATCGACCGCACGGCACAAACCGCGACCGCTACCCGCATCCACCCCATCCGTCCGGCATGGCTGGCGGATGCCTCTCCGCCGTTTCGCATCCGCTACCAGGTCTTCCGCATTTAGCGCTTTCCGGTCATCGAGCGCATGCCGTCGCGGCATGCCGACTTGTTCAACCGAAGGAAGACCATCGTGTTCACATTCATCCGTTGCTTCGCGCGCAGGCGCGCAGCGCTGGCCGTGCTGCTTGCCGGGCTGAGTCCGGCCGGCCATGCGCTGACGTTCGACGGGGCGCTGCGCCTCGCCGAAACGCATGCCCCCCAGTTGAAGGCCAGCGAGGAAAGCCTCGCCGCCGCCCGTTCCCTGCAGATTCCCGCAGGCGCCCTCCCCGATCCCAGGCTGGTGCTGGGCGTCGACAACCTGCCGATCGAAGGCACCGACCGCTACAGCCTGACCCGTGACGCCATGACCATGCAGCGCATCGGGCTCATGCAGGAGTTTCCCAACGCAGCCAAGCGGGAGGCGCGCGTCGCGGCGGCTCAGGGCCAGGTCGCCCTGAGCGAAGCCGAGGCCCGCATTGCGCGGCTGACCGTGCTGCGCGAGACCGCCGTCGCCTGGATCGCCCGCCACAGCGTCGAGCGCCAACTGGCACGCATCGATGCCCTGACGGCGGAAAACCGGCTGCTCGCGTCCGCGGTTCGCGCCGAACTCGCCGGCGGCCAGGGATCGCCGGCGGACATCGTCGCCCCGCGCCAGGAGGCGGCCCTCATCGACGAACGGCGCGACGCCTTGCGCGCGCAGCAGGCACAGGCGATCGCGGCGCTGCGGCGCTGGATCGGTGCGGCGGCCGATGCCCCGCTCGAAGGCGGCGCGCCGGCGTGGCCGCTCCAGCGCGACACCCTGGAACATCGCCTGCATCATCATCCGGAACTGCTGGCGTTCGATTCCCGGGCACGCGTGCTGGACGCGGGCGTCGCCGAAGCGCAGGCGGCGAAGCGGCCCGACTGGGCGCTGGAAATGGACTATCAGCATCGTGCCCGGCAGTACGGCGATATGGTGTCGTTGCAGGTCAGTTTCGACCTGCCGGTTTTTTCCGGCACGCGCCAGAACCCGAAAATCGCCGCCGCGCGCGCCGAACGCGCACGCCTCGATGCGGAGCGCGAGGCCACGTTGCGCGAGCACGCCGCGATGCTGGCGAGCGATTTCGCCGATTACCAGCGCCTCACTGCCGCCGTCGAACGGCAGCGCGAGATCCTGCTGCCGCTGGCGCAGGAAAAGGTCGACCTCGCCATGGCCGCCTGGCGCGGCGGCAAGGGCCGCCTGACCGAACTGGTCGCCGCGCGCCGCGAACGCATCGACGCCGAACTCAAGGCCATCGCGCTGGAAGGCGAACAGCAGCAAACCGCCACGCGCCTGCACTATGCCTACGGCGATGGTGATGGCGCCGACCCGCACACGGGAGAACACCCATGAAACCGATGATGAAAGTCCTGACCGCCGGCATGGTGGCCGGCGCACTGCTGGCGCTGGGCGCGGGCGGCGGCTGGTGGTGGGCCCAGCGCACCGCGGCAGGCAAGCCGGTCGCCGGCCCGCAATCTGCCGCATCGCAAGACAGTCGCCGCGTGCTGTACTGGTACGACCCCATGATGCCGCAGCAGCACTTCGACAAACCGGGAAAGTCGCCCTTCATGGACATGGCGCTGGTGCCCCGATACGCCGACGAGGCGGCCGGCGACAACGGTGTCAGGATCGACCCAAGCGTCATGCAGAACCTCGGCATGCGCCTGGCGAGCGTCGAGCGCATTGCGCTGGCGACACGGGTCGACGCGAGCGGGTTGATCGGATTCAACGAACGTGACGTCGCCATCGTACAGGCCCGCAGCGGCGGATTCGTCGAACGGGTGTGGCCGCTGGCGCCCGGTGATGTGGTCCGCACGGGGCAGCCGCTGGTCAGCCTGCTGGTGCCGGAATGGGCCGCGGCGCAGCACGAGCTGCTGGCGATCCGCGCGGCGGGCGATCCCGCGTTGCTGGCGGCGGCGCGCGAGCGCCTGCGCCTGCTGGGCATGCCGGATGAACTGATCCGCCGCGTCGAGCAGCGCGGCGAGCCGCAACCGCGCTTCACCGTGAACCTGCCGCGCGGTGGCCTGCTGCAATCGCTCGAGGTACGCGCCGGCATGACGATCGCATCCGGCCAGACGCTCGCGCGCGTGAACGGCTTGAGCACAGTCTGGCTCGATGTCGCGGTGCCGCAAGCCTACGCCACCTGGGTGCATCCCGGCGTGCGCGCCGAGGCCCGGCTGGCCGGCTTCCCGGACAAAATCATCAGCGGCCGCGTCAGCGCGATCCTGCCTGTACTCGACGCGGCAGCGCGCAGCCTGCAGGTGCGCGTCGAACTGCCGAACGCGGATGGCCGGCTGCGCCCGGGGCTCTCGGCCCAGGTGCAACTGATTTCCGACACGCACGGCAGCGCGCTGGCAGTCCCGTCCGAGGCAGTGATCCGCACCGGCAAGCGTGCGCTGGTCATGCTGGCCGGCGAGAACGGCCACTTCACACCGGTCGAGGTCACACCCGGCATCGAGGTCGGCGAACGCACGGTCATCGAATCCGGATTGGAGGAAGGTCAGAAGATCGTCGCCAGCGGCCAGTTCCTGCTCGACTCCGAAGCCAGCCTCAGCGGCGTCGCAACCGGCGCGGAAGGCGACGCCACCACGCGCGCCCCCGCAGGCGTCACCCTCCATTCTGCCGAAGCGGAGATCGACGAGATCGGCGCCGATGAAATCACCCTGTCCCACGGACCGTTCAAGACCCTGTCGATGTCCGGCATGACCATGGTCTTTCCGCTCGCCAGACCGGGGCTGGCGAAAGGTCTGAAGGCGGGTGACCGGGTCACGGTTTTCGTTCGCCAGACCGACCAGGGCCTCGTCGTCGAACGCCTGGACAAGACCGGAGCCCGGCCATGATCGCAGGACTCATCCGCTGGTCGGTCGCCAACCGCCTCCTGGTCCTGCTGGCGACGCTGTTCGCGACCGCCTGGGGAATCTGGGCGGTCAAAACCACGCCGGTCGACGCGCTGCCGGACCTGTCCGACGTGCAGGTCATCATCCGCACCAGTTACCCCGGACAGGCGCCGCGCATCGTCGAGAACCAGGTCACCTATCCGCTTGCCACGACGATGCTGTCGGTGCCGGGAGCGAAGACCGTGCGCGGCTTTTCCTTCTTCGGCGACAGCTATGTCTACGTGCTGTTCGAGGACGGCACCGATCTCTACTGGGCACGTTCGCGCGTGCTGGAATACCTCAACCAGGTGCAGGGCCGGCTGCCGGCCTCGGCCAGGACCAGTCTGGGACCCGACGCCACCGGGCTCGGCTGGATCTACGAATACGCACTGGTGGACCGCAGCGGACGGCACGACCTGTCCCAACTGCGCGCGCTGCAGGACTGGTTCCTGAAGTACGAGCTCAAGACCCTGCCCAACGTGGCCGAGGTCGCCACCATCGGCGGCATGGTCAGGCAATATCAGGTGGTCCTCGATCCCATCAAGCTCGCAGCCCTGGGCATCACCCAGGCCAGGGTGCGCGAAGCGATCCAGGCCGCCAACCAGGAAACCGGCGGCGGCGTGCTGGAGCAGGGCGAAGCGGAACTCATGGTGCGCGCGAACGGTTACCTCGCGTCGCTGGACGATTTTCGCGCGATCCCGCTCAAGCTCGCCGGCGGCGTGCCGGTCACGCTCGGCGACGTGGCCCGGATCCAGTTGGGGCCGGAAATGCGGCGCGGCATTGCCGAACTCGACGGCCAGGGCGAGACGGTCGGCGGCGTGATCATCCTGCGCTCGGGCAAGAACGCCCGCGCAACGCTCACGGCCGTGCACGCCAGGCTCGATGCGCTGCGGACGAGCCTGCCGCAGGGCGTGGAGATCGTGCCCACCTACGACCGCAGCCAGCTGATCGACCGCGCAGTCGAGAATCTCAGCCGCAAGCTCATCGAGGAGTTTGTCGTCGTCGCGCTGGTCTGCCTTATCTTCCTGTGGCACCTGCGCTCGTCGCTGGTCGCCATCGTGTCGCTGCCGCTCGGCGTGCTGATCGCTTTCATCGTGCTGCGCCAGCAGGGAATCAACGCCAACATCATGTCGCTCGGCGGCATCGCGATCGCCATCGGCGCGATGGTCGATGCCGCCGTAGTGATGATCGAGAATGCGCACAAGAAGATCGAGGCCTGGCATCAAGCCCACCCCGGCGAGCGCCTGGCCGGCGACTCTCACTGGCGCGTGGTGACCGACGCCGCGGTCGAGGTCGGGCCGGCGCTGTTCTTCTCGCTGCTCGTCATCACGCTGTCCTTCATCCCGGTGTTCACGCTGCAGGCGCAGGAAGGCCGCCTGTTCGGCCCGCTCGCCTTCACCAAGACCTACGCCATGGCGGCCGCGGCCGGCCTCTCGGTCACGCTGGTGCCGGTGCTGATGGGCTACTGGATACGCGGCAAGCTGCCGGCGGAGTCGCGCAACCCCCTCAGCCGCGGGCTGATCCGCCTCTACCGGCCGTTGCTCGACGCGGTGCTCGCGCGCCCCGGGCTGACCCTGCTCGCCGCCGCGCTGGTGTTCCTCACCGCCGCGTGGCCGGCGAGCCGTCTCGGCGGCGAGTTCCTGCCGCCGCTCGACGAAGGCGATCTGCTCTACATGCCGAGCGCGCTGCCGGGCCTGTCGGCACAGAAGGCGAGTGAACTGCTACAGCAGACCGACCGCCTGATCAAGACGGTGCCCGAGGTGGCACGCGTCTTCGGCAAGGCGGGCCGCGCCGAAACCGCCACCGACCCGGCGCCGCTCGAGATGTTCGAAACCACGATCCAGTTCAAGCCGCGCGACCAGTGGCGCCCCGGCATGACGCCTGCAAAGCTCGTCGAGGAACTGGACCGCACCGTCAGGGTGCCGGGGCTCTCCAATATCTGGATTCCGCCGATCCGCAACCGCATCGACATGCTCGCCACCGGCATCAAGAGTCCGATCGGGGTGAAGATCGCCGGCGCGAACCTGGCCGACATCGACCGCGTCGCACGACAGGTCGAACGCCTCGCGCACACCATTCCGGGGGTAGCGTCGGCGCTCGCCGAACGGCTCGGCGAGGGGCGCTACGTCGACGTCGACATCGACCGCGCCGCGGCCGCGCGCTACGGCCTCAATATCGCCGACGTGCAGGAGGTGGTGAGTGGCCTCATCGGCGGCGCGAACGTCGGCGAGACCGTCGAGGGGCTGGCACGCTTTCCGATCAGCGTACGCTACCCGCGCGAATGGCGCGACACCGTGCAGCGCCTCACGCAACTGCCCATCGCCACCCCGACGGGCGGCCAGATCACGCTGGGCATGGTGGCGCGCGTGGTCGTGCGCGACGGCCCGTCGATGCTGAAAAGCGAGAACGCACGCCCCAGCGGCTGGGTGTACGTGGACGTGCGCGGGCGCGATCTCGCCGCGGTGGTCGGGGATCTGCGCCGTGCCGTCGCCCACGAAGTGACACTCGAGCCCGGCATGAGCCTCGCCTATTCGGGCCAGTTCGAATTCATGGAGCGCGCCAACGCCCGGCTGAAGCTCGTGGTGCCGGCGACGCTGCTGATTATTTTCCTGCTGCTGTATCTCACGTTCCATCGCGTCGCCGACGCCGCGCTCATCATGGCGACGCTGCCGTTCGCGCTCACCGGCGGGGTATGGTTCCTGTACTGGATGGGGTTCAACTTCTCGGTCGCCACCGGCGTCGGCTTCATCGCGCTGGCCGGAGTGGCGGCCGAGTTCGGCGTCATCATGCTGGTCTACCTGCAGCAGGCCTGGCAGAAACGGCTCGACACCGGCGAGGAGAACTGGCCGGCGCTGGTCGACGCCATCCGCGAAGGCGCCGTGCTGCGCGTGCGCCCCAAGGCCATGACCCTGGCGGTCATCATCGCCGGCCTGCTGCCGATCCTGCTGGACAGCGGGACCGGCAGCGAGATCATGAGCCGCATCGCCGCCCCCATGGTCGGCGGCATGATCACCGCACCGTTGCTGTCGATGTTCGTAATTCCCGCCGCCTACCTGCTCATTCGCGGACGCCGCCTCCCCGGTCGCCCGCAACGACAGGACGCACCATGAAAAACACTGCACCCCTCACGCTCGTGTTCGCCCTGTCCCTGAGCGCCGGCGCCGCACTGGCCGATCCAGCGCCATCCGGCACGAACAGGATGGATGGCCAGCAGGCCAGGCCCTAGCCATGCGGGAGAGCCGGCTTCCCGGCTGGAAGAACCCCGCATTATTCCCGGATCGCGCCGTCGACATACAGCCAGCGCCCATCCACCCGCTCGAACCGGCTGATCTCGTGCAGCCTGAAGGCACGACCGTTGAGCTTGTAGCGCGCGACGAATTCGACCGTCGCATGCGCGTCGTCCAGCGGCATGTGCGCCTTCACCGCCAGTCCCAGCCATTGCGGGCGCGGTGTGGCATCAAGGCCCAGCACGGCCGGGCAGGTTGCGGGATGCCAGGTCGCGCGCAAATACTCCTCCAGGCCCAGCACATAGGCGCTGTAGCGCGAACGCATCAGGCTTGCGGCGTCCGGCGCCGGATCGCCCGCATGAAACCGTCCGCAGCAGTCTGCCAGCAGGCGCCCCGAGCCGCACGGGCAGGATGCGGCGTTCATGGCTTGTTCGCCGGGCAGCGCAATTTCGGCTTGATGTGCGGCCACACGGCGTCGAGCATCGCATCCTGGGCCTTCTCGTTCGGATGAATGCCGTCGGCCTGCATCATGCCCGGTACGAGCGCCACCTTGCAGACGAAACACGGCACGCGAACGACCTTCTCCTCGCGTGCCACGTCGATGTACAGCCTGGTCAGCGCCTCGGCATACGGTTTGCCGTAATTCGGCAGCACCGGAGCCTCCAGCAAGGCCACCCAGGCGCCTGCCGCTTTCGCCTGCCGGATCATCGTCACCAGATTCTGCCGGATCGTCCCGGGCGGCGTGCCGCGCAGCGCGTCGTTGCCGCCGAGTTCGATCAGTACGCCCTGCGGACGATGCCGATCGAGCGCAGGCTGCAGGCGCTGCACGCCGTTCTGCGTAGTGTCGCCGCTCACGCTGGCGTTCACCACACGCCATTCCGGCGCCGTTTTCCCGAGACGGATACTCAGCCTGTCCACCCAGCCCGATCCGGTTGCGAGGCCATAGCCGGAACTCAGGCTGTCGCCGACAATCAACAGGGAACAGGAATTCGCCGCCGCCCAGCCCGGAATCCACAGCAACACCCACAGCCATACGCGATAATTCATCCACTTTCCTTGAGTCGACCTACTTCAATGACGCCACCCGGCAACGCCTTGTTCCCCGATACCGTCGTCCTGGCACGCAACCTGTCCCAGCGGGTACCGACCGCCGACGGCATGCTCGACATCCTCAGCGAAGTCGGGCTCGCCGTCAAAGCGGGCGAGACGCTCGCCATCACGGGGGCGTCCGGCTCCGGAAAATCGACCTTGCTGGGTCTGCTGGCCGGACTCGATCAACCCTCATCGGGAACCGTCGAACTGCTCGGGCAACGCCTCGATACACTCGACGAAGACGCCCGCGCCCGTCTGCGCGCGGGTCGCATCGGTTTCGTCTTCCAGTCGTTCCAGCTGCTGCCCGCGCTCACCGCACGGGAAAACATCCTGCTGCCGCTGGAACTGGCCGGCCGCCCCGATGCACACGAACGCGCCAGCTACTGGCTCGACCGTGTCGGCCTCGCCACGCGCGCCACCCATACGCCGAATCAGCTGTCCGGCGGCGAACAGCAGCGCGTCGCCATCGCGCGCGCCTTCGCCACCGACCCGGAAATCGTGTTCGCCGACGAGCCCACCGGCAATCTCGACGCCGACACCGGCGCACACATCATCGAGCTGCTGTTCGGGCTCAACGCGTCGGCCCATACCACGCTGATCCTGGTCACTCACGACGATGTGCTGGCGTCGCGCTGCCAGCGCCGGCTGCACCTGGTCGCGGGTCGCGTGCGCGAAGAGGCCATTGCATGAAGATTGCCCGGCTCGCCCTGTGGCTGCTGCAGCGCGAACGTACCCTGAAGGGCATGAATGCGAGCGGCGAGTGGCGCGTGCTGCTGCTGGCGCTGATCATCGGCGTCGGCAGCGTCAGCACCACCGGCTTTCTCGGCGACCGCCTGGAGCGGGCGATGAGCGAACAGGGTGCCGGTTTTCTCGGCGCCGACCTGCTGGTCACCAGCCCGCGCCCGATCGATGCCTGGCCTGCCGCCACTGCGCTGACAACCAGCCATGCGCTCGAATTTCCCAGCATGCTCGCCAGGGGCGATGCCTTCCAGCTCGTCACCCTGCGCGCCGTCGAGGCGACCTACCCTTTGCGCGGCAACGTACGCATTGCCGACCGCCCTTTCGCTGCCGACACCGTGCGCCCCGCGCAGCCGCCACCCGGCACGATCTATGTCGCCCCCGACCTGTTGCCGCTGCTGTCCGCCAAGGTGGGCGATCGGGTGCAGATCGGCGAAGCGCATTTCACCATTGCCGGGATCGTGACCGAGGAACCGGGCCAGCTCGGCGGCGTATTCGGTCTCGCGCCGCGGGTGTTCATGCGCGCCGACGACGTGGCAAAAACCCGCGTCCTGCAGCCCGGCAGCCGTGTGACCTACCTGTACCAGTTCGCCGGCGACGCGGCGCAGATTGCCGCGTTCGGCGCCGCGCTGAAACCCCGGCTCGACAGCACCCAGCGTCTCATCGGTTCGCGTGAAGGCGTCGAAACCCTGCACGGCGCGTTCGCCAACACCGACCGCTACATCCAGCTCACCGCGCTGATCAGCCTGCTGCTGTCGGTGGTCGCCATCGCCATTGCCGCCCATCGCCATGCGCTGCGGCATTACGACCAGGCAGCGCTGCTACGCTGCCTCGGCGCCACCACGGCGCAGTTGCGTACCCTGTATGCCGTCCAGTTGCTGACGCTGGGCCTGCTGGGCAGTCTGGCCGGGATAGTGATCGGCGCCCTGATGCAGCAGGCGCTGGCAAGCCTGGTTCTGCCCGACACCGTCGCCCGTCTGCCCACACTCGGCTTCGCGCCGGTTGGCGTCGCCATTGCCAGCGGCCTGCTGGCCTTGGCGGGCGCCAGCCTGCCCGCATTGATGCGCCTCATCCGCGTGTCGCCGCTGCGCGTGCTGCGGCGCGACCTGCCTCCACTGCCGTTGGGCGCGTGGATCAGCACCGTGGTCAGCGGCTCGGCGCTGCTGCTGTTGATTGCCTGGTATGCGGACGATGTCAGGCTGGTCGGTGTATTTGTCGGCGCCCTCGCGGGGCTCGTCCTGGTGCTCGTCCTGCTGGCCCGCCTGGCACTGGCCGCTGGCCGAAGCATCCAGAAAATGAGCCACGGCCCGCTGCGCTTCGGACTCGCCCAACTGTTGCGCCACCGTTTCGACAGTACCCTGCAGCTCGGCGCCTTCACCCTGGCACTGTTCCTGGTAGCCCTGCTTGCGCTGGTGCGCAGCGACCTCATCGCCAGCTGGCGCCAGCAGCTGCCGCCGCAAGCACCCAACTATTTTCTGGTGAATATCGCGCCCGGACAGCAGCAGGCGGTGGCGGCGTATCTGTCGCAGCATCGCCTCAAGGCTTCGGCGCTCTATCCCATGGTACGCGGCCGCCTCATCACGAAAAACGGGGCACCCATCGCCTCCACCCTGCCGCCGGACGCGCGCGACAACAACAGCCTGCGGCGTGAGCTCAACCTCACCTGGACCGCCACCCTGCCCGCCAACAACGTCGTGCTCGCCGGACACTGGCATTCATCCCCTTCAGGGGACGGTGACCGCCGCGTCGCAGCACCCGTAAAGGGCACGCCGGCGGGTGCCCCCGCAAGGGGGACGCCGCCTGACACTCGCCCTTCGGGCGGTCCTGGCGCAGCCCCGCTGCTGCGCAGCGACCCTTCCGCAGAAATCTCGGTCGAATCGGGCATGGCCACACGCCTGCATCTTGCGATCGGCGACCAGCTCGGCTTCCAGGTCGGCGACCAGACGCTCACCGCGCGCATCACCAGCCTGCGCAGCGTGAAATGGGATTCGATGCAACCCAACTTCTTCGTCATCTTTGCGCCGGGTCAGCTCGACCATCTGCCCGCGAGTTTCATCGCCAGCGTCTACGTCCCGCCCGCCGCCGTCGGGGCGTTGCCCGGCTTCGTCAAGGCCTTTCCCGGCATTACCGTGCTCGCCCTCGACAAACTGATTGCCAATATCGAAGCCGTGTTCGATCAGATCATCGGTGCGATCCAGCTGCTGCTGGGTTTCCTGCTTGCCGCCGGGATGGCCGTCGTCGTCGCCACGCTGCTGGCCAGCCTCGACGCGCGCCAGCAGGAAGCCGTCCTGCTGCGCACCCTGGGTGCGCAGCGCGCCTACCTGGCCAAAAGTCTGTGGAGCGAGTTTCTTGCCCTGGGACTGCTCGCGGGCCTGCTCGCCAGTGCCTGCGCCGAAATCGCCATGGCGCTGATCGCGGACCGTCTGTTCGAACTGCCCGCCCGCCTGCACCCCTGGCTATGGCTGGTGCTGCCACTGGCCGGCGCCCTGCTGGTCGGGATGAGCGGCTGGCTCACCACCCGGCACATCACGCGGGTGCCGCCGATGCAGGCGATACGCGCCCTGAATTGAACGATGACGGGCGTGTGAATGGCCGTCCCGGCCCGCTTTGCCTGGCCGGGAAGCGCACGCACCAATCAATCTAATCCGGTACCGCCCGCGTCTGGGCCAGCATCTGCCCAACCAGTTCCTCCGTCGCCGCGAGCACTCGCTCGCTCAGCTCGGCCACACGAGGGGCATCCCTGCGCATCTTCGCGGGCTCGCGGTTCGCGAACAGGGCCTGCTGATACGGCTCCCATTCCTGCCGGACGCGCGCCACGCCTGCCTTCACTCCCGCTGATGCGATGGGCGATTTGTCAATCTGGATCAGCACGGCGGTGAAATGCGCACGGCTGAGATGCAATTCCATATCGGCCGCACCGTCATAGAGTTCCCATGTGCGATAGAAATAGAACTTGGCCATGCGCTGCGACAGCATGCGCTGGCGCCCCGCGATGCCGATCAGGTGATCGATAGGCGCGAGCGTGACGCCCTCGTAAGCCAATGTCGCGCTGTGCGCCGCCTGCTGCAGTTCTTCGTTGGCGTCGTAGAGTTCGGCAGCTCCCGCCTTGCCTGGGGCTGCCGCCAGCAGTCCCTTCCATTTCGTCCAGACCTCCTCCAGGTTGGCGATCGCATGCCGTACCGTCGGGGTGGGCTGGAACGCTTTCAGCGCCACGAGCTGGGAGTCGAACTGCCCGATCGATTCCTGCAGCATGCGCCGGGCGTCGTCGGCCGCGATGTCCTGCCCCAGCATGAGGTAGGCCTTCACCATGCGCTGGGAAAGCATGCGCTGACGCCCGGCCAGGTTCACGGCGTTTGCGGTGTCCAGCCTTGTCGTCGCTGCCGGGGCCAGCTCCGCATGCCCGGGCGATGGTGATAGTGCGAACATCAGCACTGCCAGAAGCCACACGAAAAAACGGAGTCTGTCCACGAAGAATCTCCCCGAACGGATTGAAGAAGCATTCACCCCTAATAGCCAGTATCACTGTAGGGGTTTTTGAGCGCTTCAGTCAATCCGGGCACCCGGTGTCTATTTCAGCGATGCAGCCGTCCCGCCGCCGGCTGCAGATCCGCGCTCAGCGCCTCGCGTTCGTCGAACACGAAACAGTCGCCGCGATAATGCGCGCCGCCGATTTCCTCGAAATACTTGAGAATGCCACCTTCGAGCTGATACACGTGTTCGATGCCGACCGCCTTCATGTGGATCGCGGCCTTTTCGCAGCGGATGCCGCCGGTGCAGAACGACACCACCGTCTTGCCGGCATAGTCGGGCAGATGCGCGGCCAGCCGCGGCGGAAATTCGCTGAAGACGCCGATGTCGTAGTCGACGGCGTGCTCGAAGGTGCCGGCCGCCACCTCGTAGTCGTTGCGGGTGTCGAGCATCACCAGCGGGCGACCTGCGTCGTCGCAGCCGCGATCGAGCCATTGCTTCAGCGTCGCGGCGGCCACCGACGGCGCGCGGCCCGCTTCCGGACGGATCAGCGGATGCTTCATGGTGATGATTTCCTTCTTCAGCCGCACCCGCATGCGCCTGAACGGCGGTTCGGCCGACAGGCTTTCCTTGGGCGCGAGATCGCCGAAGCGCGGATCGGCGCGCAGATGGGTGACGATGGCGTCGATCGCCTGGCGCGAGCCGGCCAGGAACACGTTGATGCCTTCCGGCGCGAGCAGGATGGTGCCCTTGAGACCGAGCGCGAGACAGCGCGCAGCGAGATCGGCCTTCAAGGCCTCGCGGTCGGCGAGCGTGACGAATTTGTAACAGGAAATATTGACGATGGACACGGTAAACCCCTTTCAGCCGGCCCGCATTATCCCGGAAACCGCGCTGCCGTAAAAATACGAGCCTTGTCCAATGACACATGAGCCTGAAGGTAGTGGTGTAAATCCAAAGTGAGTTGAGCCTGAAGGTGGGTGAATCGGGATCATGGAGACATGATCGTGACGCTTCAAACCCATGCCCTGCAAACCCTGGAACAAGTCCGCGCCTTCATGGCAGGCGCCGGGCCCGTCTCCTTCACCCTGACCGATCGGGATTTGGC
>Ga0209922_100190_pt1 | contig 153166 bp, 135 predicted proteins | sample ThiBiot_500_biof_FD_183946 | JGI IMG/M metagenome (GOLD analysis project Ga0209922, IMG submission 183946) | Wastewater bioreactor microbial communities from Cape Town, South Africa - Thiocy_expt_500_biof (SPAdes) | ecosystem: Engineered > Bioreactor > Thiocyanate-remediating >... | reverse complement strand
CGCCAAGCTGACGGTGCGGCCGGCCGATGGTCATGAGATCAAGCTCGGCACGATCTTCCAGGAAAACATCTACAATATCGGTCAGCCCAGACGTACCGTGGGTGATCCCAACACACTGCCGCTTGGACCACCGCTTTTCCCGGGTGGACCGCCGAGCGATCCGAATGGTCCGACCTCGATCTACGCAACCAACGTAAAGAACTATACGACGACGCTGGGTTGGAAGTATTCGCAGCCTGACGACAAGCTGTTCGACTGGGACGCCAAGATCTACTGGAATCGTACCGATAACGACCAGGTTAAAGTCGGGCATACTACGGCGACCAATTCCGCTTATTGCGGCGGCACCGTGCCCGGCAATGCCGTGTCTGGATGTATCGGCGATAATCGCAGCTATCGGATCGATACTTTCGGCTTCGACGTCCACAATACGTCGCGGTTTGAAACGGGCGACTGGCGCCATGCTCTTACTTACGGCGTTGATGGATTCCGCGATGATGTGAATACGCAGGATTCTCGCGGTAATTCCAATGTGACGACGCCTGGCGGCGTTCGGACCGTCTCAGGCGGTTTTATGCAGTGGAAGACGAACTATACGTCTCTGCTCGAGATGGTTGGCGCCCTGCGTTATGACAACTACCACCTCGATTCCGGTACAACGTCCGTTAGTGGAGATCGTCTTTCGCCCAAGATCACGGTCGGTTTCTTTCCGACGGCCGTTTTTACGCCTTACGTAAGCTATGCTGAAGGTTATCGGGCTCCGTCAGTCACGGAGACGCTGATCGACGGTTCGCATGTTGGCGCGACGACGAACGACTCATTCTTTGTCTGTCCGTCGGGGCAACGGTTGCCAACGATCCCGAATCCTCCGGGCCAGCCGATCAATCCGAATACGTCGACATTCTGCTTTGTGCCCAATCCGAACCTGCGTCCGGAAATCGGCAAGACCAAGGAGGTTGGTGTCAACATCAAGAAGAATGACGTGTTTGCTGCGGGCGATACCTTCCGCGGAAAGTTCAACGTCTTCCGCAACGACGTCGAGGACTACATCGATACGGTTGCCTATGGCACGCCTTATGTCACGGGCGGCAACAGCTACTACCCGTTCTTGCAGTATCAGAACATTAACGCTGCCCGGATATCCGGCTTCGAAGCAGAAACGATGTACGATGCCCAATCGTGGTTCATCGGCGTGTCTGCGACGATTCAGGATGGCAAGAACGTACAGACCGGTATCGGGCTGTACAGCATCCCTCCGCAAAAGGTCACCACCACGGCGGGTGTCCGGTTTGCCGACTACAAGGCAACGTTGTCGGTGATGTGGACGAATATAAAGGCAAATACGGACGTGCCGGCCAACTATCTTCCCGGCACCTCGTATGATCTCGTAAATCTCTATCTGACGGTGAAGCCGACCGCGAACCTGACTTTGGTCGCCTCGGTCGAGAACCTTCTGAACCAGTATTATCGCCCATACGCGATCCCGCGCGGTTCAACCACGGATACCCAGAATGACGTAAAATGGGCGAGTGCCGGCGCAGGTCTCGTTATCAAGGGTGGCTTGAAGTATCACTTCGGAGGATAAGTCCGCACGTATCTACATCCTTGATCGATCGGGCGAGCCGCGCAGGATTTCTCTGCGCGGCATCGTGCGTCTGGAAATAACTTGTTTTATCGGGCAGGTTGCCCATCAGGACCGCAAGGGAGAGACGACATGTATATCGCAATGAACCGTTTTCAGGTGAAGAAGGGCTCCGAGCAGGCGTTCGAGACGCTGTGGGCGAGCCGTGAATCCTATCTCAGCGAGTTGCCGGGATTCATCGAATTTCATCTCCTGCGCGGCCCCGATGCGGAGGATCACAAGCTTTATTCCACGCACACGTTGTGGGCTGACAAGGCGGCGTTCGAGGGTTGGACCAAGTCCGAGCAGTTCCGCAAGGCGCATGCCCGCGCCGACAACCAGACCGGCGACAGCCTCTATCTCGGCCATCCGAAATTCGAAGGCTTCGAGGTCATCCAGACCGAGCGCAAGACCAGCGCCGCCGCCTGATCCTCTTACTCACGGAACACACATCATGTTGAGCACGGATCTGGCCGCTCTGAAAAAGCATATGGCCGAAAATCCCGGCGGGGTGATCGAGGACGTTGCACGCGACAAGAACGCGACGTGCCGCGCGGTGCTGGAGGCGCTGCCGGAAGAGATGCGCAGCTTCGCGCCGGGGTCGGCCTTCGTGGAGGCGATGCAGGACATCGCCACCTGGGGGCAGGTCACGCTGATCATCCATACCGATGATGGGATTTTCGAAGTGACCGATCCGGTCTCGCAAGGCGAGATCGGCCGCGGCTACTTCAATCTCTCGGGCCCCAAGGGACTGCACGGACATCTGCGGCACGAGCGTTGCGGCGGCCTTGCCTTCGTCGAGCGTCCCTTCATGGGAAAATCCTCGGCGTTTGTCGCTTTCATCAATGTCGATGGCGGCGTCATGTTCAAGGTGTTTGTCGGACGCGACGAGGCCCGTCAGCTCAAGGCCGATCAGATGGAGCGGTTCCACGCTCTGGCGACGAAGCTGCAGGCGAGCCGTTAACCTTATCCGGCGGCATCACCCGTTTGAGTAGGGGCGTCGCGGGGAACATCAACATCGCGCGGGTGTTATTCACCCGCGCGATGTTGCGTTCGGCCGCGGTGTTTCATGCCCTTGCTGCGTTATTTCGTCATTGTCGGGAGCTGTCTGCTCGTGCTCCTGTTTGCAGCTGACGCCTATCTGCCGAAATCCGGCGGGTCGGATGTGCACGTCTCGCGTTCCGACGCGACGCCGGTGGATCTGACGACGGTCCGGATCACGTCGAACAAACAAACCGCACCGCCTATCGTGTACGATACCAGCCGGCCGCCGATCGTCGCCCGGCCGGCGATTGTGAACGCGCCGGCCGTTGCGATGCCCGCTACCAGCGCTCCCGCGGCGAAGGAATCTCCTGCCGTCAAGGAGCACGTACGGAACGCCTACGCGCAGGCCGAGACGGCTCCCTCCGCTCGGACGGAAGTTGCCGTGACATCCAAAGTCTCCAAAAAGCGGGCGGCAAGCCGCAAGCAGCAGCAAAAGCGGCGTGCGTTGGCGCAAGCGCGCGAGCCGGGATTTTTCGATTTCTGGTAGCAACGCTGCGCGGGGTGCGATCGTCGCAGCCCATCGCCGATAGTCCCTCATCGGCATTTTTCGAATGCGCGGTTTTGTTCCGATAAAATCCGGATTTCAATTTGCCTTTGTGTCGTTCTGATACGGAACGCGATCACCACTGTTCGGTTTGCGGCACAGACCGAATTGGCGGTCGAGAGGAGAGGCCGATGAACAGAACAGCATGGATGATTTCAACCACTGCACTTACGTTCGCGATTGCAACCGGCGTGGCGTCTGCGCAGAGCGCGGCGCCCGGCGGCATGAAGGGCGGCGAAGCTCCCGCCGCAACGGCGCCCGCGAATCCCGGAGGGGCCGCGAAAGGAAACATGGGCGCCGAGCATTCCGCGCCAGCCGGTGCCAGGGGAGAGAGACACGGTGCGGGTGAAAACGGCATGACGAATGCGCCAAAGCAGGCGCAGGAGAACCGGTCCGGTTCGCCGTCCAAATCGCAGGCTCAGTCGGACACCAAAGGTCCGAACGAGATGAAGGGCGGCGCGAAGTCGGCAAACGAGTCCAACATGAAGGGTGACAAGGGCTCGACGGCCTCCGAGACGCGCTCCAACGCGGGCGCGGGCAAGACCACGGGCAATGCGGCAACCTCGGCGACGGCCGCGCCGCCGGCGGAGAAGCGCTCCCAGATCTCCAGCGCGATCAGGCAGGAGAAGGTGAAGGAGGTCACCCATGTGAACTTCAACATCTCGGTCGGCGCACGCGTGCCGACCTCCGTACATTATTATCCGCTTCCGGCCCGGATCGTCGAAATCTATCCGGAGTGGCGCGGCTACGATTTCATTCTGGTGAACGGCAGGTACATCATCCTGCGACCGGACACGCATGAGATCGTCTACATTATCGAAAGCTGATTTCGGCCGGCTATGATCACAACGGGAGGCAGTCGCTGGATTGCCTCCCGTTTTGTTTGCCGGGCGACCGGCGGCAGACGTTATATTAAGTGATAAAGGCGCTCAGACCTTGCGACGCTGGCGGCCCGGGCGCGGATGCTCGCTCTCCGGCGCGCTCTGGGCGGTGTCCTTGATACGGTTCTTTACCGCGACCAGCGTATCGAGGCTGGTGCGAATCGCTTCGGCCGGCACATCCTGCAGCACGTCGCATGCAATCGCGTCACGCAGGCTGTCGAGATCGTCGACAAGCTGGCGGCCGGCGGTGGTCAAAAAGAGTTGATTGGCCCGGCGGTCGCGTGGATCGGCACGTCGTTCGAGCAGGCCGTGCTCGACCAGCCGGTCGAGCAACCGGACCAGTGAAATTGGCTGCAACTCAAGCACATCGGCGAGATCGACCTGAGAAAGTCCTTCCTGCTCCCGCAAGCGGAAGAGCACGATCCATTGCGCGCGGGTGGTGCCGCGGCTTTTTGCCCGGTGCTCGATATAGTTGCGCAGCAGTCTTGAGCTTTCGATCAACTGGGCCACAAATTGTCGTTTTAAATCAGAGGCCATGGCTGCACGCCCCAAGGTCATTTTACGAATAATTGATATGCTGGCGTATTAAGTGCAAGCATACTGACAGGTGTCCCATATATTCTGCAAGTGCATGCAGAAGGCGAAGAGAGTGACTTCATGAGCTACCGTGTTCCCCGATGGATCTATGTCCTGCTGGCGGCGCTCGTCGTTGGCGGCGGCTATTGGGCGTGGCGCGGTGGCGGCTCCCACGGCCAGAAGGCGGCCAAGGCGACTGTCGAGCCCGCCGTGCCGGTGACCATTGCGCCGGTCGAGAAGGCCGATGTCCCGGTCTATCTCTCCGGCCTCGGAACCGTGCAGGGCTTCAACACCGTGGTGGTTCGTACCCGCGTGGACGGGCAGATCGACAAGATCGCCTTCAAGGAAGGACAGTTCGTCAAGGAAGGCGACCTGCTGGCCCAGATCGACCCGCGCCCCTTCCAGGCCGCGCTGGATCAGGCCGTCGCCAAGAAAAGCCAGGATGAAGCGACGCTGGCCAACGCCAAGCTCGATCTGCAGCGTTCGACCAAGCTGGGCGATTTCGCCACCCGCCAGCAGGTAGACACCCAGACCTCGACCGTCCGGCAGCTCACCGCCCAGATCTCCGCCGACGAAGCGGCGATCGCGAATGCGCAGACCCAGCTCGATTACGCCAGTATCCGCGCACCGATCGCCGGTGTCACCGGGCTACGGCAGGTCGATCAGGGCAACATCGTCAATGCGGCGACGCAGACCGGTATCGTCACCATCGTGCAGATCGAGCCGATCGCGGTGATCTTCACCGCGCCCGAGCACCAGGTTCCGAACATTGCCAAGGCGCTGGCCAGAGGGCCCGTGAGGGTGAGGGCCTATACCTCGGACGGCAAGACCCTGTTGTCGGAAGGCTCGCTCGCGCTGATGAACAATCAGGTCGACTCCACCAGCGGAACCATCCGCCTGAAGGCGACGTTCGATAACAAGGACCACGTGCTGTGGCCCGGCCTGTCGGTAGCCACGCGCCTTCTGGTGAACACCGTGAAGGATGCGACGGTGGTCCCGGACAACGCCGTGCAGCACGGCAATGACGGACTTTTCGTCTACGCCGTAACCGACGGCAACAAGGCGCAGGTGCGTAAGATCAAGGCTGGCTATTCCGGCGAAGGGCGCACCCTGATCGAGGAGGGGCTGTCGCCCGGCGATCAGGTGGTCGTCGCCGGACAATATCGTGTTCATGAAGGCTCATTGCTCGCGACCAGAACGGCGAACTCGAATGCGTCACCGGTGAGGGTCGATTGAAATGAACTACAGCATTTCAGGACCGTTCATCCGGTATCCCATCGCAACCTCGCTGTTGATGGTGGGCGTGCTGTTTGTCGGCCTTGTTGCCTATCCGCTGTTGCCGGTGGCGCCGCTGCCGCAGGTCGATTTTCCCACCATTCAGGTCTCCGCCAGTCTGCCGGGTGCGAGTCCGGAGACCATGGCGTCTTCGGTCGCCCAGCCGCTGGAGCGCCAGTTCGCGCAGATTCCCGGCGTCGCGCAGATGACATCGACGAGTTCGCTGGGCTCGGCCTCGATCACGATCCAGTTCGATCTCAACCGCAATATCGACGGCGCGGCGAATGACGTGCAGGGCGCGATCAACGCCGCGGGCGGCACGCTGCCCAAGAACCTGCCCAATCCGCCGACCTATCGAAAGGTGAACCCGGCGGATTCGCCGATCATGATCATGTCGGCGACCTCGGACACCATGCCGCTGATTCAGGTCAACGACGCGATCGACGCGCAGCTCGCACAGCAGATCAGCCAGATTACCGGCGTCGCCCAGGTGTTGATCGGCGGCCAGCAGAAGCCCGCCATCCGTGTCCAGATCGATCCGGCCAAGCTGGTGGCCAAGGGCCTCAGCCTTGAGGACGTGCGCGCGCAGATCGCGATCACCACGGTCGACAGCCCCAAGGGCAACATCGACGGCAAGACCCGCAGCTACACCATCTACGCGAACGATCAGTTGCCGCACGCGAAAGACTGGAACGACGTGATCATCGCCTATCGCAATGGCGGACCGCTGCGCATTCGCGACATCGGCCAGGCCGTGGCGGGACCGGAGGATATGAAACAGGCGGCGTGGGCCAACGGCCAGCGCGGCGTCTTTCTTGTGATCTTCAAGCAGCCGGGCGCCAACGTCATCGAGACGGTGGAGCGGATCAAGGCGCAATTGCCGAGACTGGTGGCGGCGATCCCGCCTGCCATCAAGGTCTCGATCATGAGCGACCGCACGCAGACCATCCGCGCCGCGGTGGAGGACGTGCAGTTCACGTTGCTGCTCACCATTGCCCTCGTGGTGATGGTGATCTTCATTTTCCTGCGCAGTTTCTGGGCGACGGTGATCCCCAGCGTCACGGTGCCGCTTGCGCTGCTCGGCGCCTGCGCGCTGATGTGGATGGCCGGCTATACGCTGGACAACCTGTCGTTGATGGCACTGACGATCTCGGTGGGATTCGTGGTCGACGACGCCATCGTGATGCTGGAGAACATCTCCCGCTATGTCGAGAAAGGGGAGGATCCGTTCAAGGCGGCGCTGAAGGGCGCGGCCGAAATCGGCTTCACCATCGTCTCGATCAGTATCTCCCTGGTTGCGGTGCTGATCCCGTTGCTGCTGATGGGCGGTATCATCGGGCGTCTGTTCCGCGAATTCGCCGTGGTACTGGCGATGGCGATCTTCGTGTCGCTGATCGTGTCGTTGACGCTGACGCCAATGATGGCTTCGCGCTTTCTCAAGGCGCATGAGCACGAGCAGAAGCACGGCCGTTTCTACCAGTGGAGCGAACGGTTCTTCGACGGAATGCTCCGCCTCTACGAGCGCGGGCTGGATGTTGTCCTGAGATGGCAGTTCACCACGCTGTGCGTGTTCTTCGCGACCGTCATTCTGTCGGGCGTCCTGTTCGTCGCCATTCCGAAAGGATTCTTTCCGCAGCAGGACACCGGCCTGATCACCGGTGCCTCGCAGGCGGCGCAGGACATTTCCTTTGCCGACATGAAGCGGATTCAGGAAGAGCTCGGCAAGGTGGTGCAAGCCGATCCGGATGTCGCCAGCATTGCGATGGCGATCGGTGGTGGCGGCAGCGCGCTGAACACCGGGCGCATGTACATCACTCTTAAGCCACGCGATGAACGCACCGCGACGGCACAGCAGATCATCGCGCGGCTGCGGCCCAAGCTCGACAAGGTGGAGGGCGGAAAGCTGTTCCTGCAGGCGGCGCAGGATGTCCGCATGGGCGGCCGCGCCACGCGAACCCAGTTCGAATACACGCTGCAGGACGCCAACCTTGACGAATTGAATGCCTGGGCGCCGAAAATCCTGGCCAAGATGGAGACATTGCCGCAGCTGCGCGACGTTGCGACCGACCAGCAGACTCAAGGCACCACGCTGACCCTGACGATCGATCGCGATACCGCGTCGCGTTTCGGCATCCAGCCGCAACTGATCGACGACACGCTTTATGATGCGTTCGGGCAGCGGCAGGTGACGCAGTATTTCACCCAGCTCAACAGCTACAAGGTGATCATCGAGATTCTGCCGCAGATGCAGGGCGATCTCGACAGCCTGAACAAGATCTACATCAAGTCGCCGACCACCGGCGATCAGGTGCCGCTGTCGACATTCGTGAAGTGGACCACCGATCCGGTGCGCCCGCTGTCGATCAGCCATCAGGGACAATTCCCGTCGATCACCATCAGTTTCAACCTCGCGCAGGGCGTGGCGCTGGGGCAGGCGACGAATGCGGTGCAGGCGGCGATGGCGGAGCTCGGCGCGCCGCCGACATTGAGCGGCAGTTTCCAGGGCACCGCGCAAGCCTTCCAGCAATCGCTTGGCACCGTGCCGCTTCTGATCGTGGCCGCGCTGGTGGTGGTCTATCTCGTATTGGGCATCTTGTATGAGAGCTACATTCACCCGATCACGATTCTGTCGACCCTGCCGTCGGCCGGTGTCGGCGCGCTGGCGACGTTGATGCTGTTCGGCTTCGATTTCAGCCTGATCGCGCTGATCGGCATCATCCTTCTGATCGGCATCGTGAAGAAGAACGGCATCATGATGGTGGACTTCGCCATCGTGGCGGAGCGCGACGAGCATCTGTCGCCGGAGGAATCCATCCGCAAGGCGGCGCTGCTGCGCTTCCGTCCCATCATGATGACGACGATGGCGGCGCTGCTCGGCGGCGTGCCGCTGATGCTGGGCACCGGCACCGGCTCGGAGATTCGTCAGCCGCTCGGTTACGCGATGGTCGGCGGCCTGCTGGTCAGCCAGGCGTTGACGCTGTTCACCACGCCGGTGGTCTATCTCTATCTCGACCGGCTTTCGAACGCATTGTTGCGGCTCGGTCGCAGCGAGCCGACCGATCGCGAGCCGCCGGGTGACTCCGGCGCGGTGTCGCAGGCGGCGGAATAGAGCAGAGCGCTACAGGCGTGGCGGTTTACGCCGCGCGGAAGATCACGCTGGCGTTGACGCCGCCAAAGCCGAAGCCGTTCGACAGCACATGCTCGATCTTCATCGCACGCGCCGCGCCGCGTACGAGATCGACGCCATTTGCGGCTTCGTCCGGATTGTCGAGATTGAGGGTCGCGGGCGCGATCTGGTCGCGTAGCGCCAGCACCGAGTAGATCGCCTCGATGCCGCCGGCGGCGCCGAGCAGATGTCCGGTCGCGGATTTGGTCGAGGTGACCGCGACGCCGCCGCTGGTGCCGAACACGCTCTTGATGGCGGCAAGTTCGCCGTGATCGCCGACCGGCGTCGAGGTGGCATGAGCGTTGAGATGCTGGATATCGGCCGGGGTGAGGCCGGCCTGATGTAGCGCCTGTACGATGGCGCGCCGGGCTCCGTCGCCATCCTCGGGGCCGGATGTCATGTGATAGGCGTCGGCGCTGGTGCCGTAGCCGACCAGTTCGGCGATGATGGTCGCGCCGCGCGCCAGCGCATGCTCGCGTTCCTCGAGCACCAGAAGGCCGGAGCCTTCACCCATCACGAAACCGTCACGGTCGCGATCGAACGGCCGCGAGGCGCGCTGCGGCGTGTCGTTGAAGCCGCTCGACAGCGCGCGGGCGGCGGCAAAGCCGCCAAGCGAGGTCCGCTCGATACAGGCTTCGGCGCCGCCGGCGATGGCGACGTCGGCTTCATTGGCGCGGATCAGGCGCGCGGCGTCGCCGATCGCCTGAACGCCCGCGGCGCAGGCGGTGACCGGCGCGCCCAGCGGGCCCTTGAAGCCGTGCTTGATGGAGACTTGCCCCGCGGCAAGGTTGACCAGGAAGGAGGGAACGGTGAATGGCGACAGCCGCCGCACGCCGCGCGAATCCGCCAGGCGCACCGATTCCGCGATGGCCGGAAAGCCGCCGATGCCCGAGCCGATCACGGTGGCGGTGCGCTCCCGCGCGCGCGTATCCTCCGGCTCCCAGCCAGCCTGCTTGACCGCTTCCTCGGCGGCCAGCAGCGCGAACAGGATGAAGCGGTCCATCTTCTTCTGGTCTTTGCGCGGCGCGGCCCGGTCGGGGTCGAAGCCTGCCTCGGCATCCTCCGTCAGATCGGGAACGACGCCGGCGACCTTGGACGACAATTCGCCCACCACATTGTCGGAAAGCTGACGCAGGCCGGATTTGCCGGCGATCAGGCGCGCCCAGTTGGCCTCGACGCCGCAACCCAGCGGTGACACCGCGCCCATCCCCGTAACCACAACCCGCCGCATCTCAATCCTGCCTGTCAGAAAATCCGAATTCTGCAGGCAGACCTAAGCTACTGCGAGCTTTTTGTCACGGTTGATCGACAGGGCAATGAGGGCGGCGATCAGGCAGAGCGCGCCGGCCACGAAGAAGGCGGGCAGATAGCTGAGCAGATAGGTCCGCGACATGCCGGCGGCGAGGGCGATGGAGGCCGCTCCCAATTGATGCCCGGTGAAGATCCAGCCGAACATCAGGTTGGCGCGCTCCGGCCCGAACGTCGAGGCGCTGAGCCGCACTGTGGGCGGCACCGTCGCGAACCAGTCCAGCCCGTAGAACATCGCGAACAGCGACAGGCCATAGAAGCTGAAATCCGAAAACGGCAGGAACAGCAACGACAGGCCACGCAGCCCGTAGTACCAGAACAGCAGCCAGCGATTGTCATAGCGGTCGGACAGCCAGCCGGAGAGGATGGTACCGACGAAGTCGAAAATCCCCATCGCGGCGAGCAGGGTGGCGGCTCCGGTGGCGGGCAGGTTGAAATCGCCGCAGAACGAGATGAAGTGGGTCTGAATCAGGCCGTTGGTGCTGGCGCCGCAGATATAAAAAGTTGCAAACAGGACCCAGAAGGTACGGGACGCGGACGCCTCCTTAAGGGCGCCAAGGGCGGAAGCCATGATCGGCCCATGTGCGGGGGGCACCGGAGCGAGCGGCTGCGAGCCGTCATCGCCGAAGGGCCGGAGCGCAAGATCGGAGGGCCGATCCCGCACCAGCAGCAGCACGGCAATCGCCACCATCAGCATCAGCAGGCAGAGAAACAGCATGGCCGCGCGCCAGCCGTGGTTCTCCGTCAGCGATGCCATCAGGGGCAGGAACACCAATTGCCCGGTGGCGGAACTCGCCCCCAGGATGCCGACGACAAGACCGCGCCGGGCGCTGAACCAGCGTGCTGCGACGGTTGCGCCGAGCACGAGCGCGGTCATGCCGGTGCCGAACCCGACAATGAATCCCCACAGCAGAACCAGTTGCCAGACTTGCGTCATGAACAGCGAGGCCAGCATGCCGGCCAGAATCAGCGATAACGCACTGACGACGACGTTGCGCAGCCCGTAGCGATTCATCAAAGCGGCGGCGAACGGCGCCACCAGTCCGAACAGCAGCAGGCGGATCGAGAGGGCTGTCGAAATCTGGGCGTTGCTCCAGCCGAACTCCTTCTCCAAAGGCACGATGAATACGCCGGGCGCGCTGATCGATGCCGCGCTGACCAGCACCGTCAGGAATGTGACGGCCACCATCACCCAGCTGTAGTGGATGTTTCTGCGGCCGAGGGTGGTCGAAAGCCAATTGGAGATCATGCGCATTCCAGTCAAAAAGCGGACCGGTACAATCCGGTCCGCTATTAAATTATACGGATCATATAATTGATCCGATGGAATGCAAACCCCCTCCGGCAGATATTTGTCAGGCCGTCTTGTTCTGGCCGCTAACGGTGTTATCGTATGACAAACAATATCTTATCGACGGTCATGCGATATTCAAAAGATCACAAATCTGAAACGCGCGCGCGAATCGTAGGGAATGCCGCCGTCCGTTTGCGCGAACTGGGCGCGGCCTGCATCGGCGTTGCCGACCTGATGAGGGATTCGGGGCTGACCCATGGCGGGTTCTACGCCCATTTCAAATCGCGCGAGGCGCTGATCGACGAGGCCTTCCTGCACGCGATGGGCAGCGTCGGCGAACGCTGGAAGCAGCGCGCCGACGCGGCGCCGGCCGGCGAGGAACTGGCTGCGATCGTCAACGGCTATCTAAGCGTACGTCACCGCGACGATGTTGGCGGCGGGTGCATGCTGCCGGCGCTCAGTCATGAGGTGGCGCGCGGCAGTGCAAAAACGCGCAAGGCCTTCCTCGCGAAGCTTGAGGAGGCGATCGCGGTGGTTGCGGATGCGCAGTCGCACTCCATGGATCGCGCCGCACGGGCACAGGCGGCCGGCACCATCGCGACGATGGTCGGAAGCCTGCTTCTGGCGCGTGCCGCCGGGAAGGGCGATCTGTCGTCCCTTATTCTCGAGGCCGGACGCGATGCGGCGATTGCGAACGGTGCCAGTTCCCGGACGACGCGCAAGCGGAAGCCGGCCAAGGGCAATTGAAAACAGCCTTCGCCGGCGCCTACAACTTTCGTAGAAGATGGGTGCGCGGTGCAGGTGTCGCACGAACAATTGTGCGTATCTGCACATCGTTTGCGCGCGATTGCACGTTTTCATTCCATGGCGGCAGCCGCATGATGCCCGAAACAAACTTCGGGAGGATTTCCGCATGCGCGCGATTGGACATTTTATCGGCGGCAAGGAGGTCAAGGGAACGTCGGGCCGCACCGCCGATGTCTATCAGCCGATGACCGGCGACGTGCAAGCCAAGGTCGCGCTCGCATCGAAGGATGAAGTGCGGGCCGCCGTCGAGAACGCCAAGGCGGCGCAACCGGCCTGGGCCGCGACCAATCCGCAGCGCCGTGTTCGCGTGTTGATGAAGTTTCTCGAACTGGTCGCGCGCGATAATGAGGAGATGGCCGAATTGCTCGCCCGCGAGCATGGCAAGACCATTCCCGATGCCCGCGGCGATATCATGCGCGGCGTCGAGGTGGTGGAGTTCGCGCTCGGCATTCCGCATCTGATGAAGGGCGAGTACACCGAAGGCGCGGGCCCCGGCATCGATCTCTACTCGATGCGTCAGCCCCTCGGCATCGTGGCCGGCATCACGCCGTTCAATTTTCCGGCGATGATTCCGATGTGGAAGTTCGCGCCGGCCATCGCCTGCGGCAATGCCTTCATCCTCAAGCCGTCGGAGCGCGATCCGGGCGTGCCGATGAAGCTGGCCGCCCTGATGCTGGAAGCCGGCCTGCCGCCGGGCATCCTCAACGTCGTCAACGGCGACAAGGAGGCGGTGGACGCCATTCTCGACGATCGCGATATCGCGGCGGTCGGTTTCGTCGGCTCGTCGTCGATCGCGCAGTACATCTATGAGCGCTCGGCCGCGACCGGCAAGCGCTGCCAGTGCTTTGGCGGCGCGAAGAACCATCTGATCGTGATGCCCGATGCCGACATGAACCAGGCTGTCGATGCGCTGATGGGCGCGGCCTATGGCGCTGCCGGCGAACGCTGCATGGCGGTCTCCGTCGCGGTGCCGGTCGGCAAGACCACGGCGGATCGCCTGATGGAAAAGCTGATCCCGCGCGTCGAAAGCCTGAAGATCGGCCCGTCCACCGATCCGAATGCCGATTACGGTCCGCTGGTGACGAAAGAAGCGTTGCAGCGGGTCCGCAACTATGTCGATGTCGGCATCAAGGAAGGCGCGACGCTGGCGGTCGATGGTCGCGACTTCAAGATGCAGGGCTACGAGAACGGTTTCTACATGGGCGGTTGTCTGTTCGACAACGTCACCAAGGATATGCGGATCTACAAGGAAGAGATTTTCGGTCCGGTGCTGTCGGTGGTGCGCGCGCATGATTTCGACGAGGCGCTGAGCCTGCCGTCCGACCACGAATACGGCAACGGCGTTGCGATCTTCACCCGCGACGGCGATTCGGCCCGCGAGTTCGCCGCCAAGGTCAATGTCGGCATGGTCGGCATCAACGTGCCGATCCCGGTGCCGGTGGCTTACTTCTCGTTCGGCGGTTGGAAGCGATCCGGTTTCGGTGATCTCAATCAATATGGCACCGACTCGGTGCGCTTCTATACCAAGACCAAGACGGTGACGTCGCGCTGGCCCTCCGGCGTCAAGGAAGGGGCCAGCTTCACGATGCCGACGAGCTGAGGTCGACAACCGCGGGCGCGCGCATGCAGTTCGCTCTCAATGAGGACCAGCTTGCCATTCGCGACATGGCGCGGGCGTTCGCGACCGAGCGCATCGCGCCCGACGCCCTGAAGTGGGATCAGGAGAAATACTTCCCCGTTGAGGTCATGCGCGAAGCCGCCGCGCTCGGCATCGGCGGGATTTATATCCGCGACGATGTCGGCGGTTCGGGGCTGACGCGGTTCGACGCGGCGCTGATCTTCGAGGCGCTGGCGCAGGGCTGCCCGACAGTTTCCGCCTTTCTGTCGATCCATAATATGTCGGCGTGGATGATCGATGCCTATGGCAGCGACGAGCAGCGCCGCAAATGGTTGCCGCGGCTCTGCACCATGGAGCTGATCGCGAGCTATTGCCTGACCGAACCGGGTTCGGGGTCGGACGCCGCCGCGCTGTCCACCCGCGCCGTGCGCGATGGCGATCATTACATTCTCAACGGCCAGAAGCAGTTCATCTCCGGCGCAGGGCAGAGCGACGTCTATGTCGTGATGGCACGCACCGGCGGCGAGGGCGCAGCGGGAATCTCCACGCTGGTGGTCGAGGCCGGTACGCCCGGCCTGTCGTTCGGTGCCGAGGAGCGCAAGATGGGCTGGAACGCGCAGCCGACGCGCGCCGTGATCTTCGAGAATGCGCGCGTGCCGGTGTCCAACCTGCTTGGCGAGGAAGGCATCGGATTCAAGATCGCGATGGCTGGTCTCGATGGCGGCCGGCTCAATATTGCGGCCTGTTCGCTCGGCGGCGCGCAGGCGGCGCTCGACAAATCGCTTGCCTATATGAAAGAGCGCAAGGCGTTCGGCAAATCGCTCGATCAGTTTCAGGCCTTGCAGTTTCGTCTCGCCGACATGGCGACCGAGCTCGAGGCGGCGCGGACCTTCCTGTGGCGCGCGGCGTCGGCGCTCGACCGCAAGGACGCCGATGCCGGCATGCTGTGTGCGATGGCCAAGCGTTTCGGAACCGATGTCGGATTCGATGTCGCCAACCGGGCGCTGCAACTGCATGGTGGTTACGGTTATCTTGCCGAATACGGCATCGAGAAGATCGTGCGTGATCTGCGCGTGCACCAGATCCTTGAAGGCACCAACGAGATCATGCGTCTGATCATCGCCCGCAAGCTGATCGAGGGCGCGCGATGACGGCGCAGCGCATCGCGATCGACGAGGCGGGTGACGATCTCATTATTGAGCGAGAGGGGACGGCTGGCGTCATCCGTCTCAACCGGCCGAGCGCGCTCAACGCGGTGACGCTGGGCATGGTGCGCGGCATTTCGCGCGCGCTGGATGTTTTCGAGCATGATCCGGCGATCACCACGGTCCTGCTGGAGGGCGCAGGTGAGCGCGGCCTCTGCGCGGGCGGCGATATTCGTAGCCTCTATGACAACGCGCGGATCGGCAGCGATTTCGGCGCGGTGTTCTGGCGCGAGGAATACGTGCTCGACGCGCGGATCGCCTCGTTCGCCAAGCCGTTCATGGCCTATATGGACGGCCTCGTAATGGGCGGCGGCATCGGTCTGGCCGGTCACGCCGCTCATCGTATCGTCACCGACCGCACGCGCCTCGCGATGCCGGAGGTCGGTCTCGGCTTCTTTCCGGATGTCGGCGGCACATGGATCTTGTCCCGCGCGCCGGGCGAGGTCGGTAGCTATTATGGCCTCACCGGCAATATGATGAACGGCGCCGAAGCGGTCTATACCGGCTTTGCCGACCATCTGATCCGAACGGATGATTGGGCTGCGTTGCGTGCGGCGCTGACGCAATTGCCGCCCAAAGCGAATGCCGCGGATGTGACGCGCATGATCGAACAGGTCTCGGCCCAAGGCGAGGCCGTGCCCATTGCCGCTCAACGCGAGCTGATCGACCGTGCGTTCGGTCATGACAGTGTCGAGGAGATCGTCTCGGCGCTGCGAAGTGATGGCTCGGAGTTTGCGCGCAAGACGCTTGCCGCTATTAACGACAAGTCGCCGCGCGGCCTCAAGCTGACATTGAAGATGCTGCGGTTGGGGCGCTCGTCCAACTCTCTTGAAGAGTGCCTCATGCGCGAGTATCGCGCCGCGCTTGGCGTCTATGCCAGCGCGGATTTCGTCGAAGGCATCCGCGCCGCCATCATCGACAAGGATCGCAATCCGACATGGTCGCCGCCACGGATCGAGGACGTGACGCCGCAGATGATCGAGAGCTATCTTGAGCCGCGTGGGCATGGTGACCTGAAACTATGACGCGCTGACCGTCACACATCGAGCAAGCGAAGCTGAGGGAACGGCAATGGCAGATATCGCATTCATCGGTCTGGGCAACATGGGCGGTCCGATGGCCACCAATCTGGTCAGGGCCGGCCACAAGGTCCATGGCTTCGATCTTGTTCCGGCGTCCTGCGAGGCGGCCAAGGCTGCGGGCGTGATGCTGGCCTCGACCGCAAAGGATGCGGTCAAGGCCGCGAGCATCGTCATCACCATGCTGCCGGCCGGCAAACATGTGCTGTCGGTGTGGGGCGATATCGTGCCGGCCGCCGCCAAGGGCACGCTCTTTATTGATTGCTCGACCATCGATGTGGAGAGCGCGCGCAAGGCGCATGCGCTGGCGAAAGCGGCGGGCCTGCCGTCGGTCGATGCGCCGGTCTCCGGCGGCACCGGCGGCGCCAGGAACGCGACGCTGACTTTCATGGCAGGTGGCGATGCCGCAGCATTCGCTGCGGCCAAACCCGTTCTGGAAGCGATGGGCAAGAAGATCGTCCATTGCGGCGAGGGCGGCGCCGGGCAGGCCGCGAAGATCTGCAACAACATGATCCTCGGCATTTCGATGATTGCGGTCGGTGAAGCGTTCGCGCTGGCCGAGAAGCTCGGACTTTCGCATCAGGCGCTGTTCGATGTGGCCTCGACCTCGTCCGGCCAATGCTGGTCGCTGACGAGCTATTGTCCGGTGCCGGGGCCGGTGCCGGCGTCGCCCGCCAACAACGATTACAAGCCCGGCTTTGCCGCGGCGCTGATGCTCAAGGATTTGCGGCTGTCGCAGGAAGCGGCGAAAGCAGCCGGGGCGGCGACGCCGCTCGGTGCCCATGCGGAGAGCCTCTACGAGGCTTTCACCAAAGAAGGGCATGGCGATGTTGATTTTTCCGGTATCATCCGTCATCTGCGCGCATCGACGAGAACGTGACGGGATGGACCGATGACCACATTCCAAGACGCACGGGCGTTTCTGCTCAAGCACCGGATGGATTACGACACCGCCGTCGCGCAATTCCGCTGGCCGGATGCTCCGCAATTCAACTGGGCGCTCGACTGGTTCGATGCCGGGCTTGCGAACGATCCGCAGAGCAGGGACCGTGCCGCGTTATGGATCGTCGATGTCGCGACCGGCACCGATACCAAACTCACATTCGGCGAGATGTCGCGCCGCTCCAACCGGACCGCAAACTTCCTGCGCAGTCTCGGTCTTGCGCGCGGCGACCGTCTTTTGCTGCTGCTCGGCAATGTGGTGCCGTTGTGGGAGACCATGCTGGCGGCAATCAAGCTCGGTGTCATCATCATTCCGGCGACCACGCTGCTCACGCCCGACGAATTGCGTGACCGGCTGGAGCGCGGCAAGCCCAAGGTGGTGGTCGCCGCGCCCGATCAGGTTGCGAAGTTCGAGAAACTTGGCGGCGATCTCGCGAAGATCGTGGTCGGAGAGACGGCGGCTTCCGGCTGGCGTTCGTATGGCGACGCCGCCGGATTTCCGGAAAGCTTTACGCCGGATGCGCCGACCGGCGCGCACGATCCGATGCTGCTGTATTTCACCTCCGGCACCACGGCGAAGCCGAAGCTGGTGCTGCACAGTCATCGCAGCTATCCGGTCGGTGCCTTGTCGACGATGTACTGGCTTGGGCTGCAGCCGGGCGATGTGCATCTGAATATTTCCTCGCCCGGATGGGCCAAGCATGCGTGGAGTTGTTTCTTCGCGCCGTGGAATGCCGGCTCGACCATCTTCATCGCCAATCAGGCGCGCTTCGACGCGAAGAAGCTGATGGAGACCATGGTCCGCTGTGGCGTTACCACCATGTGCGCGCCGCCGACGGTGTGGCGGATTCTCATTCAGGAGCAGCTGTCGGACTATAAAGTGACGCTGCGCGAGGTCTGCGGCGCCGGCGAGCCGCTCAATCCCGAAGTCATCGAACAGGTCAAGGACGCCTGGGGTGTCACCATCCGCGACGGCTACGGCCAGACCGAGACCACCGCGCTTGCCGGCAATTCGCCGGGCCAGCCGGTGAAGCCGGGATCGATGGGCCGGCCGATGCCGGGCTATAAAGTGAAGGTCAGCGATGCGGACGGCAACCCGGCGAAAGAGGGCGAGATCGGCCTTGCGCTCGGCGCGGATCGCCCGGCCGGTCTGATGCTCGGCTATATTAACGACAGCGGCCGGCCGACCGGCGCGGATAGCGATGTCTATCGCACCGGCGACGTCGCCTTCCTTGATGATGACGGCTATCTCACCTTTGTCGGACGTGCGGACGACGTGTTCAAATCGTCGGATTACCGTATCAGCCCGTTCGAGCTGGAAAGCGTGCTGCTCGAGCATGACGCCGTGGCCGAGGCGGCGGTGGTGCCGTCGCCCGATGCGATCCGTCTCGCCATTCCGAAAGCCTATGTATCCCTGACGCCGGGCACCGCGATGTCGCGGGAGACCGCGCTGTCGGTGTTCCGCTATGTGCAGGAGCATCTGGCGCCGTTCAAACGCGTCCGCCGCATCGAATTCGTCAAGGAACTGCCGAAGACGATCTCCGGCAAGATCCGCCGTGTCCAGCTTCGCCGCCTCGAACAGGACAACAACCGCGAGGATGCTTTACGCGGCGTCGAATTTCGTGAAGAAGATTTACCGGAGTTGCGAAGCGAACGCTGAGATTCGGTGACGGACGCAGGACACGCCATGACCATTCGGTTTGACGGCCGCGTCGCCATCGTCACCGGCGCGGGCGCCGGTCTTGGCCGTGCGCATGCGCTCGGTCTGGCGCAGCGCGGCGCGCGCGTCGTCGTCAACGATTTCGGCGCGGCAACGGATGGCGGCGGCGGCTCGGTGCATCCGGCCGAAGCGGTGGCCGAAGAAATCTGCGCCGCTGGCGGCGAGGCGATGGTCAGCGGCGCGGATGTTTCCGATCTCGCGCAGGTCGAGGACATGGTGGCTCAGGCGGCCGCGCGCTGGGGCAGCGTCGATCTTCTGGTCGCCAATGCCGGCATCCTGCGCGACAGGTCCTTCGCCAAGATGGAGCCGGACGATTTCGCCAAGGTGCTGGCGGTCCATCTGGTCGGCACTTTCAACTGCTGCCGCGGGGTGTGGAGCGGCATGCAGGAGTGCGGCTACGGCCGCATCGTCCTGACCACCTCCGGCTCGGGCCTCTACGGCAATTTCGGGCAGGCCAATTACGGCGCGGCGAAAGCCGGGATCGTCGGCCTGATGAATGTGCTGGCGCAGGAAGGCCGCAAGTCCGATATTCGCGTCAACGCGATCGCGCCGAATGCGGCGACGCGGATGACCGAAGGTCTCATCCCGCCGGATATCCTTGAGCTGCTGAAGCCGGAGGCGATCACGCCCGCCGTGCTTTATCTCTTGAGCGAGACCGCGCCGACCCGCACCATCATGGGCGCGGGCGCGGGATCGTTTTCGATTGTCAGGATCGTTGAGAGCGCGGGGATCAATCTGCCGGAAGACGAATGGACGCCGGAAGCCGTCGCCGCTCGCTTTGCCGAGATCGGCGATCTGGCGCAGGCGCGTCAACCGCGCGATGCGTTCGACCAGTTGGCGGGATTGATCGCGCAGGCGGCGAAGAGGGCGGGCATCAAGCTGCCGCCGCTGAAACCGTGAGCGAGCCTGAGGTTGCGATTGTCGGCGCCGGTCCTGCCGGGCTGATGGCGGCGGAAACCATCGCGAGTGCCGGCGTGCGGGTGACGGTGTATGATCGCATGCCATCCGTCGCGCGCAAATTCCTGATGGCCGGGCGTGGCGGCCTCAATCTCACCCATAGCGAGCCGCTGAATGTATTTCTGGCGCGCTATGGTGCCGCGGAGCCGCGCCTGCGCGCGGCGATCGAGGCGTTTCCGCCGGAGGCTTTGCGGGCGTGGAGCGAAGCTCTTGGGCAGCCGACTTTTGTCGGCTCGAGCGGGCGGGTGTTTCCGCAGGCGTTCAAGGCCTCGCCGTTGCTGCGGGCTTGGCTGCGTCGGCTGGATGCGCGGGGCGTGCGCTTCGCCTTGCGTCACGATTGGACCGGATGGGACGCGAACGGCGCCTTGCGTTTTGCAACACCCGAGGGCGAGCGGTCGGTCCGGCCGGACGCCACGCTGCTGGCGCTGGGCGGCGCGAGCTGGCCGCGGCTCGGCGCGGATGGGGCATGGACGTCGCTGCTGGCGGACAAGGGCATCGCCATTGCGCCGCTGAAGCCCGCCAATTGCGGGTTCCTCGTTGCCTGGTCGGACGTCTTCCGCGAGCGGTTCGAAGGCCAGCCGCTGAAAGGCGTTGTGCTTCGGCATGGCGAGTGCAGCGTGCGTGGCGAGGCGGTGGTAACCCGTCATGGACTCGAAGGCGGCGGCATCTACGCTTTGTCCGCGTCGTTGCGCGATGCCATCGCGGAAAACGGCGAGACCATTCTGAACATTGGTCTGCGGCCGGATCTGCCCGCGGCCGCGCTTGTCACGCGGCTGTCATCGCCGCGGGGCAAACAGTCGGTCTCGACCTTCCTGCGCAAGGCGGCGGGCCTTTCGCCGGTCGGTATCGGATTGGTGCAGGAAACGGCGGCACGGGCGGGCACGCCGCTGGCTGCGATGCCGGTCGAGGCCTTGGCGGCTCTGATCGACGAAATTCCTGTCGTGTTGACAGGGCCGGCGTCGATCGATCGGGCGATCTCGACCGCCGGGGGACTATCGTTCGATGAAATCGATGACCGGTTCATGCTGCGCCGATGGCCCGGTGTGTTCGTCGCGGGCGAGATGATGGACTGGGAAGCGCCGACCGGCGGCTATCTGCTGCAGGCCTGTTTTGCGACCGGTGTCGCGGCGGGCAAGGGCGTGCTGGAATTCCTGCAGCGTTAGCCATTCGGACAATATCCACGCTGGCAACGCTGCTTAGAATTGATACGGTGTTCTCGAACAGCGGGGGCCGACCAGCCTTTCGCGCTGCAAAATAATAACTCCGGGAGTTGAATAATGACGTATCGCTCTATGTCTACCGTCGCGGCCGCGCTGCTCTGTGGTGTCGCGTTCGCGGCGCCGTCTTATGCGCAAGGCGTGAAGATCGGTATTCTCAACGATCAGTCCGGCGTCTATGCCGATTACGGCGGCAAGACCTCGGTCGAGGCGGCCAAGATGGCGATCGAGGATTTTGGCGGTTCCGTGCTCGGCCACAAGATCGAAATCGTCGATGCCGATCATCAGAACAAGCCCGACCTCGCGGTCAGCATCGCGCGGCGCTGGTATGATGTCGAAGGCGTCGACATGATCACCGAGCTGACGACCTCGTCGGTCGCGCTCGCCGTGCAGGATCTGACCAAGCAGGCGAAGAAGATCGACATCGTGGTCGGCGCGGCGTCCTCGCGCATCACCGGCGACGCCTGCACGCCCTATGGCTTCCACTGGGCGTTCGACACGCACGCGCTCGGCGTCGGCACCGGCGGCGCGTTGACCGAGGCGGGCGGCAACACCTGGTTCTTCCTGACCGCCGACTACGCGTTCGGCTATTCGCTGGAGAAGGATACCAGCGATATCGTCAAGGCGAAGGGCGGCAAGGTGCTCGGCGCCGTGCGTCACCCGCTCAACACCTCGGACTTCTCGTCGTTCCTGCTGCAGGCGCAGAGCTCGAAAGCCAAGGTGGTCGGTCTGGCCAATGCGGGCCTCGACACCATCAACGCCATCAAGCAGGCGTCTGAATTCGGCATCGTCGCCGGCGGCCAGAAGATGGCCGGCCTGCTGATGACGATCTCCGAGGTTCACGGCCTTGGCCTCAAGGCGGCGCAGGGTCTGGTGCTGACCGAAGGCTTCTACTGGGATCATGACGACAAGACCCGCGCGTTCTCCGAGCGTTTCTTCAAGCGCACCGGCCGCATGCCGAGCATGATCCAGGCCGGCACCTATTCGGCGACGCTGTCCTACCTGAAGGCGGTGAAGGCCGCCGGCACCAAGGACGCCGATGCGGTATCCAAGAAGCTGAAGGAACTGCCGGTGGACGACGCCTTCGCCCAGGGCAAGGTTCTGGCGAACGGCCGCATGGTGCACGACCTCTATCTGTTCGAGGTCAAGAAGCCGGAAGAAAGCAAGAAGCCGTGGGATTACTACAAGCAGATTGCTGTAGTGCCGGGCGACAAGGCTTTCCCGACCGCCGCGGAGAGCGGATGCCCGCTCACCAAGTGATCGGTTGAGCCGTCACACTTTCTAAAATCATCCGCGCCATGGTCGCCATGGCGCGGATTGTTTTTGAGCGGCGAAGTCAGTTCGAGGGGAGAGCGTTAGTATTGGATGGAAACAACCGGCATGCTGTTGCTCGTTTCACCTCTCCCGGGGAAGAGGTCGACGCGCGAAGCGCGGCGGGTGAGGACGTATGATCTATCGATGGATTTAGATCCCCTTACCCTAACCCTCTCCCCGGCGGGGAGAGGGAACACCATCCGCGCTGCTCTGCGAGATGAAAAGCTCTAGGCCGCGCCTTCGATTTCCTCGCGCAGGATTTCGAGCGCCAGCCATTTCTCCTCGGCGGCGTCGAGTTCCGTCTGCGCTTTGGCGATCGCGGCCGAGGCGGCGTCGAACGCCTTGCGGTCTTTCGCGTAGAGTTGCGGATCGTCGAGCTGCTTTTGATAGCCCGCGATATCCTGCTGCAGCTTGGCCATCGTCTTCGGCAGGGTTTCGAGCGCGTGCTTTTCGTTGAAGCTTAACCGACGCTTGGCCGAGGATGTTGACGGAGCGGATGGCGCCTTGACGTCCTTGCCCGGTTCGCTCGCGGCCGATTTGACGGCCTTCTCCTCCAGATCCTCGCCGCGCTGCGCCAGCATGTCGGAATAGCCGCCGGCATATTCCACCCATTTGCCGCGACCTTCCGGTGCGATCACCGAGGTCACCACGCGATCGAGGAAGTCGCGGTCGTGGCTGATCAGGATGACGGTGCCGTCATAGTCGCCGAGCATCTCTTCCAGCACGTCGAGCGTTTCGAGGTCGAGATCGTTGGTCGGCTCGTCCAGCACCAGAAGGTTCGACGGCTTCGCCAGCGCCCGCGCCAACATCAGGCGGCCGCGCTCGCCGCCCGACAGCGCCTCCAGCGGCGTGCGGACCTGCTCCTGCGTGAACAGGAAGTCCTTCATGTAGCTGACGACATGCTTCGACTTGCCGCCGACCGTGATCGTATCGCCGCGCCCGCCGGTCAGGGTTTCGGCGAGCGTCGATTTCGGATCGAGGCTTTCGCGGTGCTGGTCTAGCGTCGCCATCTCGATATTGGCGCCGAGCCGGATCGTGCCGCTGTCGGGCGCATCGGCGCCGGTCAGGATGTTGATCAGTGTGGTCTTGCCGACGCCGTTCGGGCCGACGATGCCGACGCGGTCGCCGCGCGTGATGCGAATCGAGAAATCATCGACGATAGGCCGCTCGCCATAGGACTTGCCGATCCGCTTCGCCTCGATCACCAGTTTGCCGGATGCCTCGGCCTCGGTTGCTGCGAGGTTGGCCTTGCCGGCAGCGCCGCGATAGTCGCGGCGCTGCTCACGCAGCGCGAACAGGTTGCCCAGCCGCTTGACGTTGCGCTTGCGCCGGCCGGAGACGCCGTAGCGCAGCCAGTGTTCCTCAGCGACGATCTTGCGGTCGAGCTTGTGCTGCTCGCGCTCTTCCTCGGCCAGCACCTCGTCGCGCCAGGCTTCGAATGCGGCAAAACCTTTCTCGATCCGGCGGGTCTGGCCGCGGTCGAGCCATACGGTGGCGCGCGAGAGGTTGGAGAGAAAGCGCCGGTCGTGGCTGATCATCACCAGCGCGCTGCGCCGCGCGGCAAGTTCGCTCTCCAGCCACTCGATGGTGGTGAGATCGAGATGGTTGGTCGGCTCGTCGAGCAGCAGGATATCGGGCGAGGGCGCCAGCACCCGCGCCAGCGCTGCGCGCCGTGCTTCGCCGCCGGACAGATGCGCCGGATCTTCCTGGCCGGTGAGGCCAAGCTGCTCCAGCAGATATTGCGCCTGATAATGGTCGTCGCCCGGGCTCAATCCCGCTTCGACATAGGCCAGCGTTGTCGCAGCACCGGCGAAGTCCGGCTCCTGCGGCAGATAGCGGATGGTGGCGCCGGGCTGCACGAAACGGCTGCCGTGATCCGCCTCGATCAGGCCTGCGACGATCTTGAGCAGCGTGGACTTGCCCGAACCGTTGCGCCCGATCAGGCAGACCCGCTCGCCTTGCGAGACGCTGAGCTCGACCCCGGCGAGCAGCGGCGTGCCGCCGAAGGTCAGGGCGATGTCTTTCAACTGGATGAGCGGTGGCGCCATGATCCTCAAGGTGTCGGTTGGGTCCGCGCCATGCGGCGGATGGCCTGATCGAGCGTCGAAAGAAAGGTGGAGCGGTCGCGCGGGGTGAAGCCGCGCGGCCCGCCCGTGACCTCGCCGCCGGAGCGCAGGTCAGTCATGAGATTGCGCACGGCCAGCGCCATGCCGATGGAGTCCTCGGTATAGGCCTTGCCGTTGGGGGCGATGACATCCGCGCCCGCCTTGACGCAGCGGCTGGCGAGCGGGATGTCGAAGGTGACCACGATATCGCCTTTGCCGGCCCGTTCCGCAATCCAGTCGTCCGCCGCGTCCATGCCGGACCCGGCGGCGATCCGCTCGATGCCGGGATCGTCCGGGATACGGATATAGCCGCCCGCAACCACGCTGACCGGCCAGCGGTGGCGCTGCGCGACGCGGTAGATCTCGTCCTTCACCGGACAGGCATCGGCGTCGACATAGATTCGCATCAGGGGCCGGTTCCCGCCGTTCCATTTGGATTTTGCAGTGCGATATCACGATCTGCCGGTACCGGGGAGCAAATTCTTGGTCGCGATCAGGCGCTCGGGGGCGCGGCGCGATGCCGCCCCGTCATTGCGCGTGGTGTTGGCGCGCTGATACACTTGGTCCGAATGAAAATCAGCGCGCCGCCACGGCAGGCGCAGAGACGGTTTTAGATGTCCGAGCAAGTGCGATCGCGCGGAGGCGACGAGCCCCGCGGCGGTCCGCCTTTAAATCAGCCGGCGAACCCTTGCGCCAAGGTGCCGAAGGGTTCGCCGGCCTATGCGGCGATCGATCTTGGCACCAACAATTGCCGGCTGCTGATCGCGCGCCCCTCCCAGAACGGCTTCCGTGTGGTCGATTCCTTTTCCCGCATCATCCGGCTGGGCGAGGGGTTGTCTTCCACCGGCCGTATCAGCGAGGCGGCCATCGAACGCGCCGTGGGCGCGCTGTCGATCTGCCGCGACAAGATCGACGCCAAGGGCGCGCGCCGCCTGCGCACCATCGCGACCGAAGCGTGCCGCGCCGCCGAGAATTCGGATATTTTCCTCGACCGCATCCGGACGGAAGCGGGCATCGATCTGGAAATCATCGACCGGGAAACCGAGTCGACACTGGCGGCGGTCGGATGCTCGCCCTTGCTGGATCGCAACGCCCGCGGTGCGATTCTGTTCGATATCGGCGGCGGTTCGAGCGAGGTGATGCTGGTCAGCCGCCCGGATGGCGCGCCTCATGCGACGGCGATCAAGGGGCCGTGGATCTCGCTGCCGCTCGGCGTCGTCACCCTCGCCGAGCGTTTCGGCGGCGTCGAGGTGACATCGCAGCTTTATGACGCCATGGTCGCTCATGTCGCGGGGTATCTTGCGCCGTTTGCCACCGAACATGGCAAGGATGTCGCGGGCATGCATCTGCTCGGCACCTCAGGCACGGTGACCACGGTGGCCGGTGTGCATCTGGGCCTCGAGCGTTATGACCGCCGCCGTGTCGACGGCATCTGGATGAGCGAGAGCGACATCACCGAGGCGATCGAGACTCTGCTGTCGATGAGCTATCGCGAACGCGCCGACAATGCCTGCATCGGCACCGAGCGGGCCGACCTCGTGCTGGCCGGCTGCGCCATTCTCGATGCGATCCGCAATGCCTTCCCGATGCCGCGTTTGCGCGTGGCGGATCGCGGTCTGCGCGAGGGCATGCTGGTTGAAATGATGCGAAGCGACGGCTTCGTGCAGGCGTCATAGGTCTGTCATGGCGAAAGACGACACCGGGCGGCTGCATGTCACCGTCAAGAGCGGCGGCAAGCGCAAATTGTCATCGAAGCTCTGGCTCGAGCGCCAGCTCAACGATCCCTATGTCGCGCAGGCCAAGCGCGACGGCTTCCGCTCGCGCGCGGCCTACAAGTTGCAGGAGATGGACGACAAGTTCCGTTTTCTGAAAACCGGGCAGGCGGTGGTCGATCTCGGCGCCGCGCCGGGCGGCTGGAGCCAGATCGCCGCGAAGCGCGTCGGGTCCGATCGCGGCAAGGGCAAGGTGGTGGCGATCGATCTGCTCGAGATGCCCGACATTCCGGGCGTGACCTTCGCGCAGCTCGACTTTCTCGCCGAGAACGCGCCGGAAAAATTGCGCGCCATGCTGGGTGGCGGCGCCGATGTCGTGATGTCGGACATGGCTGCGAACACCACGGGCCATCGCAAGACCGATCAGCTCCGGATCGTCGGGCTGGTCGAAAGCGCCGCGGCGTTTGCCGCCGAGGTGCTCAATCCCGGCGGCACATTCGTCGCCAAGGTGTTCCAGAGCGGCGCCGATGCCGTGCTGCTGGCGCAGCTCAAGCGCGATTTCACCACGGTGCGCCACGTCAAGCCGGCGGCCAGCCGGCAGGATTCCTCGGAACGCTATTTGCTGGCGACCGGATATCGCGGAACGCCCGCCGCCGCGCCATCCGGCGACGAGCCTAGTTGAGCCGCTGGTCGCGCGCCTCGGCGGTGCCTTCGCTGGGCGCGGTCTGAGCCGCGTGCGGTCCCTGCAACGCCGTGACCTTCTGGCCGGAGACCTGGTGTCCGGCATCCTGCGGCAGACGGTAGAACGCCCAGGTCGAGGTCGCCGCCACCAGTGAGATCACCACGAAGGCCGGCGCGAAGTCGGCGGCGGTGAGCTCGGCGGATTGGCGCAGCGCCATGGTCGCTTCCACCGCGAACGCGCCGAGCGCGACGCCGGCCGAGATGGCCAGTTGCTGGTTGACGCTGGCCAGCGTGGTCGCCCGGCTCATCTCCGAGACGTCGACATCGGCATAGGCCATGGTGTTGACGGCGGTGAATTGCAGCGAGCGGAAGAAGCCGCCGACGATCAGCACGAACATGATCAGCAGCACCGGCGTCGACGGCGTGAACAGCGCGCATGCCGCTATCGAGACGCAGGCGATCAGGCCGTTGAGGATCAGCACCGGGCGGAATCCGAAAGTGCGGATGATGCGCGCGGCGAGCGTTTTCATGCCCATGGCGCCGACGGCCGACGCAAACGTCACCATGCCGGATTTGAACGGCGACAGCCCGAAACCGATTTGCATCAGCAGCGGCAGCAGGAACGGCAGCGCGCCGACGCCCATGCGGAAGACGAAGCCGCCGCCGAGGCTGGCGCGCAGCGTGGTGTGCCGCAGCAGCGTGAAGTCAAGCACCGGAGAGGCGGTGCGCCGCGCGTGCCAGATATAAAGGCCCATCGCCGCCGCGCCGCCGAGGATCAGGGCGACGACGATCTGCCAAGGCAGCATGTCGAGCCCGGCGACGGAAAGGCCGAAGGCGAGCCCGGCGACGCCCGCGCCGGCCAGCGCGAGGCCGACCAGATCGAACCGCTCCGGATTCTCGCTCTTGATCGGGTCGATGTATTTCAGCGCCAGGAAGATGCCGAGCACGCCGATCGGGATGTTGATCAGGAAGATCCAGTGCCAGGAGAAATAGGTGGTGATGAAGCCGCCGAGCGGCGGGCCGACCACCGGACCGATCAGGGCAGGGACGGTCACCCACGCCATCGCATTGACCAGCATGCTCTTGTCGATGGTGCGCAGCAGGACCAGCCGGCCGACCGGCACCATCATCGCCCCGCCGAGCCCCTGCAGGATGCGCGCGAATACGAAATCGGTCAGCGAGGTTGCGATCGCGCAGCCGATCGAGCCGACCATGAACACGCCGATCGCGGTGGAGAACACGGTGCGTGCGCCGAACCGGTCCGCCGTCCAGCCACTCGCCGGGATGAAGACCGCGAGCGACAAGAGATAAGAGGTGATGGCGAGCTTGAGCGTCAGGGGGCTGGTGCCGATGTCCGCCGCGATCGCTGGAAGCGAGGTCGCGATCACCGTGGAGTCCATGTTTTCCATGAACAGGGCGCAGGCGACGATCAGCGGGATAAGGCGTTCTTTTTGCATGACCTCGTCGGGGAATTTGGGCAGGCACGCGGGAGGCGGCAAAGGCCGGAAGCCGCCCTTTAAGGCATGGCGGGCGGGTCGGGGCAATAAACTCGTCGTGAGCGCCTGCGTTCCGGCGCCGGCGCCGCGATTGCATGCGTGGTGTGCGTAAAAAACCCCGGAAAATCCGGGGAAATGCTTTGAAACGGTGGTCCGGCATGCTATCGACCAGCGCCAATCCTCTCGATGAGCCTCGAATCGAGGCGATGCGGACAGCATCGCCGGGCGTCGCTTATCTCAGTTTTAGCGCAGCCGAGCGGCTGCTGGATGGAGTTGGCAATGGCAATCAAACCCCGCGATCTGGCCATACGTGAGGCTTTCACGTTCGACGACGTGTTGCTGAAGCCCGGCCCGTCCGAGGTGATGCCCTCCGAAGTCGATGTCCGCAGTCACCTGACCCGCGCGGTCCCGCTCAATATTCCGATCATCGCCTCCGCCATGGATACGGTTACCGAAGCGCGGATGGCGATCGCCATGGCGCAGGCCGGCGGCCTCGGCGTGATCCATCGTAACTTCGATGTCGAAGGGCAGGCGGCGCAGGTCCGTCAGGTCAAGAAGTTCGAATCCGGCATGGTGGTGAACCCGCTCACCATCGGTCCTGACGCCCGGCTCGCCGATGCGCTGGCGTTGATGAACGATCACGGCTTCTCCGGCATTCCGGTGGTCACCGGCGGCGGCGATGGCAGGCCGGGCAAGCTGGTCGGCATCCTCACCAACCGCGACGTTCGTTTCGCCACCGATCCGGACCAGAAGGTGTCGGAATTGATGACGCGCGACAAGCTGATCACGGTGCGCGAAGGCGTCGATCAGACCGAGGCCAAGAAGCTGCTGCACCAGAACCGCATCGAGAAGCTTCTGGTGGTGGACGATCAGTATCGCTGCGTCGGCCTGATCACCGTGAAGGACATGGAGAAGGCGGTCGCCTATCCGCTGGCCTCGAAGGATGCGCAGGGCCGTCTGCGCGTCGCTGCCGCGACCACGGTGGGCGACAACGGCTTCGAGCGCACCGAACGGCTGATCGATGCCGGCGTCGACGTGATCGTGGTTGATACTGCGCACGGCCACTCGACGCGCGTGCTGGAGGCCGTCAACCGCATCAAGAAGCTGTCGAACGCCGTGCAGGTGGTCGCCGGCAATATCGCGACCGCCGAAGCCGCGCAGGCGCTGATCGATTCCGGCGCGGATGCGCTCAAGGTCGGCATCGGTCCGGGCTCGATCTGCACCACCCGCATCGTCGCCGGCGTCGGCGTGCCGCAGCTCACCGCGATCATGGATACGGTCGAGGCGGCGAAGAAGGCGAACGTGCCGGTGATCGCCGATGGCGGCATCAAATATTCCGGCGACCTTGCCAAGGCGCTCGCGGCTGGCGCGGACATCGCGATGGTCGGCTCGCTGCTGGCGGGCACCGACGAGACGCCGGGCGAAGTGTTCCTGTGGCAGGGCCGTTCCTACAAGGCCTATCGCGGCATGGGCTCGGTCGGCGCGATGGCGCGCGGCTCGGCCGACCGCTATTTCCAGCAGGACATCAAGGATACGCTCAAGCTGGTGCCGGAGGGCATCGAGGGTCAGGTGCCTTACAAGGGGCCGGTGGCCAACGTGCTGCATCAGCTTGCCGGCGGCCTGCGCGCCGCGATGGGCTATGTCGGCGCCAGAACGCTGGAGGAATTCCACGAGAGAGCGGAGTTCGTCCGCATCACCGGCGCAGGCCTGCGCGAGAGCCACGTCCACAACGTGACCATCACGCGCGAAAGCCCGAACTATCCCGGCGGGGTCTGACGGCATCGGAACGATGAGCGTCGAATTTCATTGGTTCGCCTAAGCGATACTTATTGAAGTTCGCCTTTTAACCGTCATGCCCGGCTTTATGCCGGGCATCCACGTCTTCATCGTGTTCGATCGAGAAAGGGCGCGGATGGCCGGGTCAAGCCCGGCCATGACGAGCAAGGGCCTGAAAACAAGATCGCATTTTGGTCGGACTTTTGGGAGATTGCCATGCTCGTTCAGATGATCCTGCTGCCGGTGTTCGTGCTGGTCGGCCTGACCTTCGCAGCTCTGCTTGGAGCCGGACGCCGCGTGGCGGTGGCTGGCGGTGACGCATCGCTGGCGCGGGGGTTCGACCCGCGTCTGCACGTCCTGTTCTATAGTCTGATCGCGTTCGCCATTTCGCTGCGCCAGGCCGATCTGGTGATGGTGCTGCTGGCGTGGGTGTTCGTGGTGATCGAGCTGTTCCAGGCCGGTCTGCTGCTGCGGTCCGCCGAGACGCGCGGATCGTCTCTCTTCGTCGCCGGCGCGCTGGTGCTGCTGGCGATGTGGGTCTATTTCGCTCTGCGCATCCTGTTTCCGGTCTGGTGACAGACCTCTTTTAGAAAGACATTCATGACGCCCGCCGCACGGCTGTCCGCAGCCATCGAAGTCCTTGCAGCCATCGACGCCCAGCGGATTCCCGCCCAGAACGCGCTCAAGGAATGGGGCACCGCGCATCGCTTTGCCGGCTCGGGCGACCGTGCGGCCATCGCGGGTCTGGTGTTCGACGTTCTGCGCCGCAAGGCGTCGAGCGCCTATCTTCTGGATAGCGATACGCCGCGCGCACGCCTGCTCGGCATGCTGAAGCTCGAACGTGGGTTGGACGTCGATGCGATTGCGGCATTGTGCGACGGCGGGCGCTTTGCGCCGGAGCCCTTGACCGACGCGGAGCGGCAGGCGCTCACCTCGCGCTCGCTGCTGGATGCGCCGGCTCATGTCGCGGGCGATTATCCGGAATGGCTCGATCCGCATCTGGCCAGCGTGTTCGGCGATGACCGCGCGATGGAAGCCGCCGCGATGGCGAGCCGCGCGCCGCTCGATCTGCGCGTCAATACGCTCAAGGCCAAGCGCGAGAAGGCTCTGGCCTCGCTGGCGCATCTTGGCGCGCAGCCGACGCCGTGGTCGCCGCTCGGCCTGCGTATTGCGCTCGGCGCTGACGCGCGCAATCCCGGCATCCATGCCGAGGAGAATTTCATCAAGGGCGGCATCGAGGTGCAGGACGAGGGTTCGCAGATCGCGGCGCTGCTCACCGCCGCGCGTCCCGGCGAGCAGGTCATCGATATGTGCGCAGGCGCCGGCGGCAAGACGCTGGCGCTGGCGGCGATGATGCAGGGCAGGGGCCGGCTGATCGCGACCGACCGCGACAAGCGTCAGCTTGCGCCGATCCATGAGCGGCTGTCGCGGGCCGGCGTTCACAACGCCGATGTCCGCGCCCCGAAGGGGCCGGACGACACGTTGGGCGATATCCGCGCCAGCGCCGATCTGGTGGTGATCGATGCGCCGTGCACCGGCACCGGCACCTGGCGGCGCAATCCGGACGCCAAATGGCGGATGCGGCCGGGCGCGCTGGAGATCCGTGTCAGGGACCAGGTCGAGGTGCTGGAGCGCGCCGCGCCGCTGGTGAAGCCCGGCGGGCGGATCGGTTACATCACCTGCTCGGTGCTGGGCCAGGAGAATTCCGCGCAGGTGGCGGATTTCCTCAAGCGTCACCCCGAATTCGCGGTGGTGCCGCCGAAAGAGGTGGTAGGCGCGCTGGGCGAGCGCGGAGCGGAGTTTGCCGCTAGCGCGTTGCTGTCGCCCGAGGGCCTGTTGATGACCCCGCGGCGGACCGGGACCGACGGGTTTTTTGTCTCGATCCTGCGGCGGCAGACGGCCTGAAAATCCCGCAGATAACTGCCCGGCGGCATTGCGACCCCCTGCCGGGTCGCGTATCTCCATGCCATGACAGCGCACAGCCAGACCTCGAAAGCGGCCACCGACCCGGCGGCCGCGCATGACAAGATTCTGATCGTCGATTTCGGCTCTCAGGTGACCCAGCTCATCGCCCGCCGCGTCCGCGAGGAGGGTGTTTATTCCGAGATCGTGCCGTTCCAGAAGGCCGAAAGCGCCTTCGCGCAGATGCAGCCCAAGGCGGTGATCCTGTCCGGCGGTCCGGCGTCGGTGCTGGAGGCGGGCGCGCCGTCCGCGCCGATGTCGATCTTCACCGCCGGCGTGCCGGTGCTCGGCATCTGCTACGGCGAGCAGACCATGGCGCGGCAGCTTGGCGGCACCGTCGAGGGCGGGCACCATCGCGAATTCGGCCGTGCGACGATCGAAGTGACCGACGACTGCATGCTGTTCGACGGCGTGTGGCAGAAGGGCGGTCACTACGATGTGTGGATGAGCCATGGCGACCGTGTCACCAAATTGCCGGACGGCTTCCGTGGCGTGGCGAAGGCTCCGGGTTCGCCGATTTCCGTGATCGCGGACGACGCGCGCAAATTCTACGCGATGCAGTTTCACCCCGAGGTGGTGCATACGCCTGACGGCGCCAAGCTGATCCGCAATTTTGTGCGCAAGGTCGCGGGCCTGAAAGGCGACTGGACCATGCGCGCCTTCCGCGAGGAAGCGATCGAGAAGATCCGCGCGCAGGTCGGCAAGGGGCGGGTGATCTGCGGTCTGTCGGGTGGTGTCGATTCCGCCGTGGCCGCGGTGCTGATCCATGAAGCGATTGGCGATCAGCTCACCTGCGTGTTCGTCGATCACGGCCTGTTGCGTCTTGCCGAAGCTGAGACGGTGGTCGATCTGTTCCGTCACCACTACAACATTCCGCTGGTGCATGTGGATGCATCGAAGCAGTTTCTCGGCGAGTTGGCCGGCGTCACCGACCCCGAGCAGAAGCGCAAGATCATCGGCAGGCTGTTCATCGATGTGTTCGATGCCGAAGCCAAAAAGATCGGCGGCGCGGATTTCCTCGCGCAGGGCACGCTCTATCCCGATGTGATCGAGAGCGTATCGTTCACCGGCGGCCCGTCGGTGACCATCAAGTCGCACCACAATGTCGGCGGTCTGCCCGAACGCATGAACATGAAGCTGGTCGAGCCGCTGCGCGAATTGTTCAAGGACGAGGTGCGCGCGCTCGGTCGGGAGCTTGGATTGCCGGATGTGTTTGTCGGCCGCCATCCGTTTCCGGGACCGGGCCTCGCGATCCGCTGCCCCGGCGAGATCACGCCTGAGAAGCTCGATATCCTGCGTCAGGCCGATGCGGTTTACATCGAGGAGATCCGCCGCGCCGGCCTTTACGATGTGATCTGGCAGGCCTTCGCGGTGCTGCTGCCGGTCAAGACTGTCGGCGTGATGGGCGATGGCCGCACCTATGAATTCGTTGTCGGCCTGCGCGCCGTGACCTCGACCGATGGCATGACGGCGGATTTCTATCCGTTCGATATGCAGTTCCTCGCCCTTGCCGCCACGCGCATCATCAACGAAGTGAAAGGCGTCAACCGCGTGGTTTATGATGTGACCTCGAAGCCGCCGGGTACCATCGAGTGGGAGTAGGGGTGCCGGCGGCGAAATCATCGTTTTGCGCAGGTCCCTGACTTACTGCCTCTGTAACGCAGGCACCGTCTCAAGCCCACTATAAGCTGGGACGGGTTAAAGGAGTTCCGCCGCAGGTCGTGCAAGGAACACATAGCAATGCCGTGAGAGGCATTTGCATCATCGCCTATTGCTGGCATCATCGAAAGATTGACCGCAAGGGAGGCTCTGATGTCACGCATGCGTTCATTCGCTGCCCTCTGCACCGCTCTCTTCACATTAACGAGCCTGTTCGTGTCCTCGGTGACCGAAGCGTGCACGCGCTTTGTCTATCTTGGCGCCAATGATCAGGTGATCACGGGGCGGTCGATGGATTGGAAGACAGATGTCGGCACCAATCTCTGGGTGTTCCCGCGCGGGATGAAGCGGTCCGGCGAAGTCGGAGTGAACTCGATCCAGTGGACGTCGAAACACGGCAGCGTCATCGCATCGGGGTACGACATCTCGACCACGGATGGCATGAACGAGGCGGGGCTCGTCGCCAACGTGCTGTGGCTGGTCGAATCCTCTTACCCGAAATACGACGGCAAGGGGCCGGGCCTGTCGATCGCGGCCTGGGCGCAATATGTGCTCGACAATTTTGCCACCGTGCAGGAGGCGGTCGATGCGCTGGCGAAGACGCCTTTCACGATTATCACCGCCAACGTGCCGGGTGAAAGCAGGCTCGCCACTTTGCACCTCTCGCTCTCGGATGCGTCCGGTGACAGTGCGATCATCGAATATATCGATGGCAAGCAGGTCATCCATCACAGCCGCGCCTATCAGGTGATGACCAACTCGCCCACTTTCGAGCAGCAACTTGCGCTGAATGAATACTGGAAGCAGATCGGCGGTACCGTCATGCTGCCCGGCACCAACCGCGCCTCCGATCGCTTTGCGCGCGCCTCATTCTATGTGAACGCAATTCCGAAGACCGAGAGCCCGATCGAAGCCATTGCCAGCGTGTTCAGCGTGATCCGCAATGTCTCCGTCCCCTTCGGCATCACCACGCTGGACCAGCCCAACATCTCCTCGACACGGTGGCGCACGGTCTCCGATCATAAACGCAAGCTTTATTTCTTCGAATCGGTGCTGACTCCGAATATCTTCTGGGTCGATCTGACCAAACTGGATTTCTCCGAGAAGACCGGGAAGGTGATGAAGCTGGATCTTGGTCCAAATCAGGTTCACATTTATTCCGGCATGGCCAACGACCAGTTCAAGGAAGCCGCGCCTTTCAAGTTCCTTGGGCTGTGAGGACGCGCTGCTTTCATTCATGCCTACGCACTGAACCGCGCGCGATAGTCCTGCGGTGTGGCGGCGAGGGTGCGCAGGAAGCTGCGGCGCATGGTTTCCTCCGATCCGAAGCCGCAGCGCGCGGTGATGCGCTTCACCGGCAGGCGCGTGTCGGAGAGGAGACGTCGCGCGGCTTCCACCCGCAGCCGCTCCACCGCGCGGGCGGGTGTTTGTCCGGTGGCCTCGACATAGCGGCGGCTGAAGCTGCGCTCGCTCATGCCCGCCTGCCGCGCCAGCGTCGGCAGCGACAGGTCGCCGCCGACATGATTTGACATCCAGTTATGCAGCGCGCCGAAGCGGTCTTCAGCGCTTTGCAGTGACAGCGCGGCGCTGAACTGCGCCTGTCCGCCGGGCCGTTTGAGGAACACCACGAGATGCCGCGCGACCGCGAGCGCCGTCTCGCGTCCGATATCGTCTTCCACCAACGCCAGCGCGAGATCGATGCCTGCGGTGATCCCGGCCGAACTCCACACCGCGCCGTCCTGCACGAAGATCGGATCGGGTTCGACCCGCGCGGCGGGAAAGCGCCGCGCCAGCTCCTTGCACTCGGTCCAGTGCGTCACCGCGCGCTTGCCGTCGAGCAGTCCGGCGGCCCCCAACAGAAATGCGCCGGTGCAGACGGAGGCGACGCGCCGCGCCTGCGCCGCGCGACCCTGGACCCATTTCACCAAAGCCTTGTCGGTTGCGGCTTCGCGCACGCCGGCGCCGCCCGCGACCAGCAAAGTGTCGAGCGCAAGCGGCTTTCGCGGCAGCGGCGCGGTGATCAGGCCAAGACCGGCCGAGGTTGTGACCGGCGCGCCTTTCGGCGCGACCACCTGCAGATCGTAGGGAGCAGTGCCGCCCGATCGCGTCGCAATCACATTGGCGGTCGCGAACACCTGCAAGGGCCCCGCGACGTCGAGCAGCTGCACGCCGGGAAAAGCGAGAATTTCGATCCGGCGCGGCCTTGGCGGAAAACGAGGGTTCTTTGGCATATCCGCCAGAGCCTGTCAGCCTATGGTGGACTTGTCCAGACCCATTCTCCGGAGTCCCGCATGATCCCGTCCGACACCCATCTCCAAATCGGCTCGCTGCTGTTCGAGGGCCTCGACCAGATCGATCTCACCGGTCCGTTCGAAATCCTCTCGCGCATCCCGAATTCGACCTATCGCCTCTACGGCAAGAGCCTCGACACCGTGCGTGACATTCGCGGACTGCGCCTTGCCGCCGATGCGCTGCTCGCGGACGCACCGCAACTCGACGTGCTGCACATTCCCGGCGGCTACGGGCAGGAGGCGCTAATGGAGGACGAGGAGGTGCTGTCCTGGGTGCGCAGGCAGGCGGCCGGTGCAAAATGCGTGCTGTCGGTGTGCACCGGCGCGCTGATCTGCGGCGCGGCCGGATTGCTCAAGGGCCGGCGCGCCACCACGCACTGGTCGGCGTTCGAACTGCTGCCGATCTTCGGCGCGATCCCGGTCAACCAGCGCGTGGTGAGCGACGGCAATATGGTGTTCGCCGCGGGTGTCACCGCCGGTATCGACGGCGGATTGCGGGTCGCCGCCGATCTGCGCGGCGAGGCGGCGGCGCAGGCGATCCAGCTTTACATGCAATATGCGCCGGAGCCCCCCTTCAACGCCGGCACGCCGGAGACCGCGCCGGCCGCCGTCCTGAACGCCGCGCGGCAGAACGCACAGGCCATCACCGAGCAGCGGCGCGCGACCGCGCAGCGGGTGGCGCAACGGCTGGGTCTTTAGAGACGCTCTCGGGCGGGCCGCGTTTGGAGGCCGCACCGGTCTTGTCGCACCCGGCAAGACCGGTTATGGCGATCTGACGTAGGTTGATGTTCAGGAGCGAGACGATGGCACGCGTGCGTTGTATTACCGAGATGGGAATGGGAGTGGACGTTCACGGCAAGGACGGCACCAAAGCGGCCCGCCGCGCCGTGTCCGACGCGCTGCGCCATTCGAGCCTCAGTTTCTTCCCGCTGGTCGGCAAGACGCGCGACGACATGTTTGTCGATGTGACCGTCGCGGTGCCGGAGCCGAACGGCGTCGATACGGCGGCCGTCGCCAAGGAACTGCCCTATGGCAAGATCACGGTGAAGGCGGTGAAGGGCGGCCTCGAAGTTCCGTATGAAGGCGGCGATTCCATCCTGATCGCGAATGCGGCGGTCATCGTCTATATCGACGACGGCAAATAGCGCGAAGAGGCGTCTTCAGGACCGTATGTCGAAGGACCTCTCAACGCGGACCGCGCAATGACCACGACCATCTACGGCATCAAGAATTGCGACACCATGAAGAAGGCGTTCGGCTGGCTCGACAAGGCCGGCGTCGCCTATGATTTTCATGATTACAAGAAAGATGGCGTCAGCAAGGGCGCTCTGGAGAAATGGTGCAAGGCCGCCGGCTGGGAGACAGTTCTCAACCGGGCCGGCACCACGTTCAGGAAACTGGCGGACGCCGACAAGGAAGGTCTGAACGAGCGCAGGGCGATTGCCCTGATGCTGGCGCAGCCGTCGATGATCAAGCGTCCGGTGCTTGAAACCGGGACCAAGGTGATCGTCGGCTTCAAGCCCGAGATTTACGAAAAGCAGTTTGGCGCGGCAAAAACGCGCAAATAGGCGAGTGCCGACGCGGCACCTTCATTGGTATCGATTTCGATCACGATAACCTTCAATCGAATTCGATGATGTCGCGGGTCGGGATCCGGCCGGGCGGACGATAGAACAGGTCGCGATCGATCACGGCGCGCACCTTGTAGGTTCGCAGCGTACCCTCCGACTGCATCAGATTCCGGATCTCGAATTCGCCGTCCTCGCTGATGGTTTCGACCCAGGCCTTGATCCGGTTGATGATGCCGCCGTCCTGGAATGGCATCAGCAGCCGCTCGAAATCGACCGAGCGGCCGTGGACGTCTTCCGCCGTCGAGATGGTGTAGATCGGCAGCCGCCGTGCGATGCATGCGTAGTAATTGGGCATGATGAGCGGCGCCAGTTTCGGCCCGACATATTCGGCGAGATCGCGGCCTGTGGCTGCGGTGCCGTAAGCAACGGACATTCGTTTGCCGAGGTGATCGATCCGGATGTGCGGCGGCTCGGCAGGATAGGTGACCGTGTAGCAGATGATGTCGCTGGCTTCCTCCGGAGGCAGGCCCGGACGATAATCTTCGAAGCGGGGCGGCGTTTTCTTTTCGCTGTAAAGCCGGAGCCAGTTGTTCAGCAGGCTGCGCTGCGTGATGGACCGAACGACTTCGGCGTTGGCGCTTGCAAACTCGGAAGACGGAGCTGAAGGCTGCTGGATCTTGATCTCGACGGGCATGTTAAACCCCGAAATAGAATCCGTCCGACCCCATCATGAACCCTCGAAGCTTGACTGCAAGCCGAAACTTCGGGAGCCGGGGCGCTATGGCGCAAGTTGGTATGGATGCCGTTAATGCCGATCGTGCAGTGTGGCCCTGTTGATACTCAGCCAAACGTAGCAGAGCCAAAGTCGCAGATGTCTTGCATAAACCGAGACATCCGCTGCATATTCTTCGCAGGCGCGAAAGCAGAAGCGAAGCCGTCGCGTTATGTTGCGTCGCAAAGATGGACGGGGAAATCGTTTGCCGACTGATGATTTCATTCTCGAAACGCAGGGGCTGGCCAAGGAGTTCGCGGGCTTTGTCGCGGTCAACGATGTCAATCTCCGGGTGCGGCGCGGCAGCATCCACGCTCTGATCGGGCCGAACGGCGCCGGCAAAACCACCTGCTTCAATCTTCTCACCAAGTTCCTCAGCCCCTCGCGCGGCAAGATCATCTACAATGGCCGCGACATTACGGCCGAGCAGCCGGCCGATGTGGCGCGTCTGGGTCTGGTGCGCTCATTTCAGATCTCCGCCGTCTTTCCGCATCTGACCGCACTGGAGAATGTGCGTGTTGCGTTGCAACGTCAGCATGGCAGTTCCTTCGACTTCTGGCGCTCGAAATCCGTGCTGGACCGGTTCAACGCGCGCGCCCACGAACTGCTGGCCGATGTCGGTCTGAGCGAGTTTACCCGGACGCCGGCGGTGGAGATGCCCTACGGCCGCAAGCGTGCGCTGGAGATTGCGACCACCATGGCGCTGGAACCGGAAATGATGCTGCTGGACGAGCCGATGGCCGGTATGGGGCATGAGGACATCGACAAGATCGCCGCGCTGATCAAGCGCATCTCCGCCAAGCACACCATTCTGATGGTCGAGCACAACCTCAGCGTGGTCTCCAACCTGTCGGACATCATCACGGTGCTGACCCGCGGGCGCGTGCTGGCGGAAGGCGATTACGCCACGCTGTCGAAGGACCCGCGCGTCAAGGAAGCCTATCTGGGAGCCGGCCATGCGTGACACCGTGACCGCGCCGGTTCTCACCGTCATCGAAATCGATGCCTGGTACGGCGAGTCGCACATTCTTCACGGCATCGATTTCGAGGTGCGGCCGGGAGAGGTGGTGACGCTGCTCGGGCGCAACGGCGCCGGCAAATCGACCACGCTGAAGTCGATCATGGGTATCATCGGCAAGCGCAAGGGCTCGGTCGTTTTCGAGGGCCATGAAACCATTCGCCTGTCGTCCGACCGGATCGCCAAACTCGGCATCGCGTTCTGCCCGGAGGAGCGCGGCATTTTCGCCAGCCTCGATGTGAAGGAGAATTTGCTGCTGCCGCCGGTGATCCGCAGCGGCGGCATGTCGGTCGAACAGATTTTCGACCTGTTCCCCAATCTGCACGAGCGGCTCGGCAGCCAGGGCACCAAGCTGTCGGGCGGCGAGCAGCAGATGCTGGCGATCGCGCGCATCCTGCGCACCGGCTCGCGCTTCCTGATGCTGGACGAACCGACCGAGGGACTTGCGCCGGTCATCATCCAGCAGATCGGCCGGATGATCGCGCGGCTCAAGGAAGAAGGTTTCACCATTCTTCTGGTCGAACAGAATTTCCGTTTTGCCTCGACAGTGGCTGACCGCTTCTACATCATCGAGCACGGCAAGGTCATCGATGCGTTCGCCAATGCGGAACTTCAGGCCAATATGGAAAAACTGCACGCCTATCTCGGCGTTTGATCCTCGAAAAGGCGTTCCACGATGCAGGCCCTGTACGGACAGCTTCTTGTCGGACTGATCAACGGCTCGTTCTACGCGCTGCTCAGTCTCGGTCTTGCCGTGATCTTCGGAATGCTCAACATCATCAATTTCGCGCATGGCGCGCTCTATATGATGGGTGCGTTCGTCGCTTATTTCCTGTTGCAGTATACCGGCCTCAACTACTGGTGGGCGCTGGTGCTGTCGCCGATCATCGTCGGCCTGTTCGGTATCGTGATCGAGCGGACGATGCTGACATGGCTGGCCGGCCTCGATCATCTTTACGGCTTGCTGCTGACCTTCGGTCTGGCGCTGGTGATCCAGGGCATCTTCCAGAATTATTTCGGCTCGTCCGGCATTCCCTATGAAATTCCCGATTTGCTCAAGGGCGGCATCAATCTCGGCTTCATGTATCTGCCGATCTATCGCGGCTGGGTGGTGGTGTTCTCGCTCGTCGTGTGTCTGGCGACCTGGTATCTGATCGAGCGGACACGGCTTGGCGCTTATCTGCGTGCCGCAACCGAGAACCCGACGTTGGTGCGTGCTTTCGGCATCAACGTGCCGCGCATGATCACGCTGACCTATGGTCTCGGCGTCGGGCTCGCCGCGCTGGCGGGCGTGCTGTCGGCGCCGATCAATCAGGTCCGGCCGCTGATGGGCGCCGATCTGATCATCGTGGTGTTCGCGGTGGTGGTGATCGGCGGCATGGGCTCGATCATGGGATCGATCATCACCGGCTTCGCGCTGGGCGTGATCGAGGGGCTGACCAAATATTTCTATCCCGAGGCATCCAACACCGTGGTGTTCGTGTTGATGGTGCTGGTGCTGCTGGTCAAACCGACCGGACTGACGGGGAGGGCGAGTTAGTGTGGCGGTTCGCACGTCCGCAACCAGGTCTCCGCACGTTCATTTGCGGACGTGCGAACCAAAGCCACACTGGAATTTATATTTTGCGAATGTCCTCTCGAATCCGAAGTTCGCTTGAGGACGCGCTGCGAAACGAGGCGAACTTCGGATTCAGGACACTCGCATGACCTCGATCACCGACAACGCCATTCCCGCCGGAGGCCGCGGCGCCAGCGACGAGATGATCGGCTTCGCCATCATGGCGGGTCTGCTCGCCATCGTGCCGCTGACCGGCCTCTATCCTTATTTCGTGATGCAGGCGCTGTGCTTCGCGCTGTTCGCCTGCGCCTTCAATCTCCTGATCGGCTACTCCGGCCTGCTGTCGTTCGGCCATTCGATGTTCCTCGGAACCGCCGGTTACGCCACCGCTTATTCGCTGAAGTCGTGGGGCGTGGCGCCGGAGATCGGCATCCTGCTCGGCATGGTGGCCGCGTTCCTGATGAGCATCGTCACCGGCCTGATTGCGATCCGCCGTCAGGGCATCTATTTTGCGATGATCACGCTGGCGCTGTCGCAGCTTGTCTACTTCATCTACGTGCAGGTGCCGTTCACCGGCGGCGAGGACGGCATCCAGGGCGTGCCGCTGGGCAAGCTGTTCGGCCTGTTCGACCTGTCGAACACCAACACGCTTTACTATATGGTGCTGGCGTTCTTCCTGCTCGCGTTCCTGCTGATCTACCGCATCGTCAACTCGCCGTTCGGCGAGGTGCTCAAAGCGATCCGCGAGAACGAGCCGCGCGCGGTCTCGCTCGGCTACAAGGCCGACCAGTACAAGCTGATGGCCTATATCCTGTCCGGCACGCTGGCCGGCCTTGCCGGGGCGATCAAGATTTTCGTGGTGCAGAATGCCTCGCTGACCGATACGCACTGGACCATGTCGGGCGAGGTCGTGCTGATGACGCTGGTCGGTGGACTCGGCACCACTTTCGGTCCGGTGATCGGCGCCATCATCATCATCGCCACCCAGCAATATCTCGCCAGCTTCGGCCAGTGGGTGATGGTGATCCAGGGCGCGATCTTCGTGATCTGCGTGCTGACCTTCCGCCGCGGCATCGTCGGCGAGATCGCGCATTACTTTAAGCGGTCGCTTTAATCATCGTCATTGCGAGCCAACGGGTCGGCGCAAGCGCCGCCCGATGATAAACTTCGCGAAGCAATCCGGAATTAAAAGAGGCTGAATTGCTTCGTTGCTTGCGATCCTCGCAATGACGGCGGTCACGTCGCCAGCTTGAGCCCGACGATGCCGGCCACGATCAGCCCGATGCAGGCAAGCCGCGCCAGCGTGGCCGGATCGCCGAACAGCACGATGCCGAGAATGGCGGTGCCGACCGCGCCGATGCCGGTCCAGACCGCGTAGCCGGTGCCGACCGGCAGCGTCTTCAGCGCGATCGCGAGCAGGACGACGCTGATGGTCATGGCGGTCAGCGTCAGGACCGACGGCACCAGTCGGGTGAAGCCCTCGGTATATTTCAGCCCGATGGCCCAGCCGACCTCCATCAGACCGGCGACGAACAGAATGACCCACGCCATAAAAGCGCTCCTTCGACAGGCAGGGTCGTCCCCGCATAAAATGGTGAGATACGGTCGGGCGGGCGGGTTCCCGCGGCCGTGACGGCGGGGTCGTCCCCGCCGGCCCAAAATGGCGTCTTTTTTAGAAAGATGCAACTGCATCTTTATTGAAACCCTTGATCCCGCCGCCTTTCTTTGTCACACGCTCGGCCATGTCCGACATCGCCGTATCCACCGAATCCTCCTCGCGCTCGCCGCTGGCTGAAGAAGTCGCGCGCCGCCGCACCTTCGCGATCATTTCCCACCCCGACGCGGGCAAGACCACGCTGACCGAAAAGCTGCTGCTGTTCGGCGGCGCCATCAATCTGGCCGGGCAGGTCAAGGCCAAGGGCGAGCGCCGTTCGACACGGTCGGACTGGATGAAGATCGAGCGCGACCGCGGCATCTCGGTGGTCACCTCGGTGATGACCTTCGAGTTCGAGGGGCTGGTGTTCAATCTGCTCGACACGCCGGGCCACGAGGACTTCTCCGAGGACACCTACCGCACCCTGACAGCGGTCGACTCCGCGGTGATGGTGATCGACGCCGCCAAGGGCATCGAGGACCGCACCCGCAAGCTGTTCGAGGTCTGCCGGCTGCGCGATATTCCGATCATCACCTTCATCAACAAGATGGACCGCGAGAGCCGCGACCCGTTCGACCTGCTCGACGAGATTGAGAAGACGCTGGCGCTCGACACCACGCCGATGACCTGGCCGGTGGGGCGCGGCCGCGACTTCCTCGGCACCTACGACATCACGACCGGCGGCGTGCGCCTCTTGGAAGGCGGCGGCGCCAAGACCGGGGAGGCCGAGCAGATCGCGATCGCCGACCTCGCCGGCCGCAACCCCAATCTCGATGCCGCCGCGGTCACCGAGGAGCTTGAGCTGGTCTCGGAGGCCTGCAAGCCGTTCGATCTGGGCTCGTTCCGCGAGGGTCATCTGACGCCGGTGTTCTTCGGCTCGGCGCTGCGCAATTTCGGCGTCGGCGATCTGCTCGAAGGGCTCGGCCGCTACGCGCCGCCGCCGCGCGCGCAGGAGGCGAGCGTTCGCCGGGTCGAAGCGTCCGAGCCGAAGATGAGCGCCTTCGTGTTCAAGATCCAGGCCAACATGGATCCGAACCATCGCGACCGCATCGCCTTCGCGCGGCTGTGCTCCGGCAAGCTGACGCGCGGCATGAAATCGAAGCTGGTGCGTACCGGCAAGAACATGACGCTGTCGTCGCCGCAGTTCTTCTTCGCGCAGGATCGCGCCATTGCCGACGAAGCCTTTGCCGGCGACGTGGTCGGCATTCCCAATCACGGCACGCTGCGGATCGGCGATACCCTGACCGAGGGCGAGGACATCGCCTTCGTCGGCGTGCCGAGCTTCGCGCCGGAAATCCTGCGCCGCGTCCGGCTCGGCGATGCGATGAAAGCCAAGAAGCTGAAGGAAGCCCTGCAGCAGATGTCGGAAGAGGGCGTCGTGCAGGTGTTTCGCCCGCGCGACGGCTCGCCCGCGATGGTCGGCGTGGTCGGCCAGCTCCAGCTCGACGTGCTGAAGGCGCGGCTGGACGCGGAATATTCGCTGCCGGTGGATTTCGAAATCAGCGAATTTCAGCTCGCGCGCTGGTTCACGGCGGAGGACCCCAAGGCGTTCGACACCTTCGTCAATGCCAACGGCTCCTCGATCGCAGAAGACGTCGACGGTGATCTCGTCTTCCTCGCCCGGAACGAATTCTATCTCGGCTACACCCGCGAGCGCTCACCGGGCATCACCTTCACCAGCATCAAGGATGTGAAGAAGGCGGCGTAAGGGCGATTGAGGAGTGCTGGTGAGTGTCAATGCCATGTCCCAAGTGCCGCGCGAATTTGTCAGTCGCGAAGGTTCTTTTGGCATCGAGTGAAGAGGTGATGTGCCCTAGCTGCAATTCGCACTTAAGAGTTGGCGGAGCTCGTAAGGTGCAGATTATTTTTGTTGCGGTGCTCTGCCTGTTTCCTTTGTTTGATTCATGGATGACGTTTTTACTGAGCTTGGTATTTTTGTTTGGCGTGCTTGTTGTTCTGGCAAATATGCTGGTTGAGCTGGAATTACGGTGACAGTGCGCCGTAATTCTGATGGGTCGTGCACGGCATTCTCACGATCCTGCCTCGCGCGCCGATAGTGCGCCTGCTGCCGGACCTGTTGGTTTGAGATATGCAGGGCATACCGGGGCCGTGCGATCGCGGCTTTCAGGTGCATTGCGCGCTGCACCATAAAAATGGTACCCGACAGAGTATGAGCGGCCGGGTTGGCCGCGCGGTGTGCAACGGGTCTGGTCGATGGGATTTGTCCTGCTCATTCTCGGTCTGGTGCTGTTTCTCGGCGTCCACGTCCTGACGACGCGGCGCGAGAGCCGCGCGCGCCTGATCGCGCGGCTGGGCGAGGGGCTTTACAAGACGCTCTATGCGGTGGTCGCGCTTCTCGGCCTTGCCTTGATCGTCAAAGGTTTTAGCCTCTATCGCGCCACCGAGTGGGTCGATGTCTGGTACCCGCCCAAGGCGATGCGTCATCTGACGCTGGCCCTGATGCTGCCGGCAACCATTCTGGTGGTCGCCGCTTACGTGCGCGGCCGCATCTACGAAAAGCTGAAGCACCCGATGCTTGCCGGCGTGAAGCTGTGGGCGCTGGCGCACCTGCTTGCCAATGGCGATCTCGGCTCGATCATCCTGTTCGGCTCGGTGCTGGCCTGGGCGGTCTATGACCGCATTTCTCTCAAGCGCCGCACCGATCCGGGCAGCCCGCCCATTCCGGTCGGCGGCGTCGGCAATGATGTGATCGCGGTGGTGATCGGCGTCATCGCCTATCTCGCGCTCGCCTTCGCCTTCCACCCGCTGGTGATCGGCGTTCCTGTCGTTGGAGTTTGAAGCATGTCCGTACAGTCCGCCGTCAAGCGCAAGACCGCGCCGGAAATCCTCGCGCGCAAGGGAGGCGAGCCGATCGTGATGCTGACCTCGTACCACGCGCACACCGCCGCGCTGGTCGACAAGTATTGCGACATCATCCTGGTCGGCGACTCGCTCGGCAACGTCATGCACGGCTTCGAGACCACGCTGCCGGTGACGCTTGAGATGATGATCCTGCAGGGGCGCGCGGTGATGCGCGGCTCCAAGCAGGCATTGGTGGTGGTGGACATGCCGTTCGGCTCCTATGAGGCGTCGAAGGAGCAGGCGTTCCATTCCGCCGCGCGGATCCTGAAGGAGACCCATGCCGGCGCGGTGAAGCTCGAGGGCGGCGTGCGGATGGCCGAGACCATCGAGTTTCTGGCGGCGCGCGGCATTCCGGTGATGGCCCATATCGGCCTGACGCCGCAGTCGGTGAACACGCTCGGCGGCTTCAAGTCGCAGGGCAAGGAGGAGGCGGCCAGACTCGGCGCCGGCGAGAACGGCAGCGGCCCGATCCAGGACGACGCCCGCGCGGTGGCGCAGGCCGGTGCCTTCTCGGTGGTGGTGGAGGCGGTGGCCGAGCCGCTCGCCCGCCGCATCACCGAGATCATTCCGATCCCGACCATCGGCATCGGCGCCAGCGTCGCCTGCGACGGGCAGGTGCTGGTGCTGGAGGACATGCTCGGGCTCTCGCCCTGGGCGCCGAAATTCGTCAAGCGCTACGGCAATCTCGGGCCGGGCATCGAGGCCGCGATTCAGGACTACGCCAAGGAAGTGCGCAGCCGCGCGTTCCCGGGGCCGGAACATGTCTATGGCGTGAAGCCGAAAACCGGCGGCTAGGCGCTATTTCCGCGGTTAACGCTTTGATCCGGCTGGCTTTGCCTTGTCGCGGCCATACCGGTAGTGTACGCCGCCGTCACCTTGGGGATTCTGCGCGCGCCGCGTGTCTTGACGGTTTTCATCCGGATTCTGGGTTGGGTGTATTAAGTGTCTGAACTCTTTAGCGAAGTCGATGAAGAACTGCGCCGCGAGCAGCTCAAGAAGATCTGGGATCGCTATTCCGGGCTGATCATCATCGGTGCCCTGCTGGTTGTCGGCGCGGTCGGCGGCTGGCGCGGCTACCAGTACCTGGAAGCCGAGAAGGCGGCGAAGTTCGGCAACGCCTTCCAGGAAGCGGTCGCGCTGGCGGACGAGCACAAGCCCGCGGAAGCCGAGGCCGCCTTCAACAAGATCGCCGCTGATGGCACCAGCGGCTACCGCGCGCTGGCGCGGCTGCGCGCCGCCGCCGAGGCCGGCAAGCGAGATCCGCAGGCCGCCGTGAAGCTCTATGACGGCATCGCCGCCGATACCAGTCTCGACGTCGCCGAGCGCGATGTCGCCCATATCCGCGCCGCCGGCCTGTTGGTCGACACCATGCCTTACGCCGAATTGCGCCCCCGGCTGGAGCCGCTGGCCGTGAACGGCCGCACCTTCCGTCATGCCGCGCGCGAATTGCTGTCGCTGTCGGCGTTTCGCTCCAACGACATGACCGCCGCCCGGCAGTGGATCGATCAGATCATGAGCGATGCGTCCTCGCCGCCGGGCCTGCGTGCCCGCGCCGAAGCCTTGCAGGCGCTGCTGCCGCCGGCGGCGAAGAGCTGATTTCAGAGTTCAGTCGATGTCGAATGGAAAAACGATGCGCTTTTCGCAACGTCTGATCGCCGCCACGGTGCTGGTGTCGCTGAGCTGCGCACTGGCCAGCTGCGGGGGCGGCGTGTCGAGCTTCGACCCGATGGACATGCTGGATTTCCTCGACACCAAGAAGAAGCTGCCCGGCGAGCGCAAGGAAGTGTTCCCGGAGGGCGTGCCCGGCGTGGAGCAGGGCGTGCCGAAGGAGCTTTATCGCGGCGCGCAGGCGCAGCCCGATGCGCCGCCGGTCGCCGAGCCGCCGCCCGCGCCGGAGCCCAAGGTCAGGCACGGAAGCAGGCCGGCCCGTGTCGCGCCCGCGACTGATGCCACCGCCGAGGACGCCGCGCCGCCCGCGCCCAAGCCCGCCAAGCGCAAGAAGCATGTCAGCCCGACCGCGATCCCGCGCGAGGAGTCGGCTCCAGCCCCGGCGCCCGCCGCCCAGACCGCGCCGCCGCCGATGCAGCAGCAACAGCAGCCTCCGGCCTTCCCGGCGCCGCTGCCGAGCGGCAGCTTCCAGCGCTGATCGCCACGCGGCACCCCTTGCCGCGTTCTTTTCGCCCGCCCGCCGTTGACAGAACGTCCGGAACGGGCGAACGGGATCGACCATGTCTTTCACCCTCGCCATCATCGGCCGTCCCAACGTCGGCAAATCGACGCTGTTCAATCGCCTCGTCGGCCAGAAGCTGGCGCTGGTCGACGACCAGCCCGGCGTCACCCGCGACCGCCGCGAGGGACGCGGCCGGCTGGGCGATCTCGATTTCACCATCATCGACACCGCCGGTCTCGATCAGGGGCCGCGCGGCTCGCTGACCGCGCGGATGCAGGAGCAGACCGAAACCGCGATCGCGGACGCCGACGCGCTGATGTTCGTGTTCGATGCGCGCGCCGGCCTGACGCCGAGCGATCGCGCCTTTGCCGATTTCGCGCGGCGCGCCAACAAGCCGGTGGTGCTGATCGCCAACAAGAGCGAGGGCAAGCACGGCGAGGCGGGCGCGCTGGAGTCCTATGCGCTCGGCCTTGGCGAGCCGGTGGCGATCTCGGCCGAGCATGGCGAGGGCTTGAGCGATCTCTATGACGCGCTCGCCGCGCTGATGCCGGAGCCCGTCGTGGACGACGACGAAGAGGCTCCGGATTTCGATGACGCCGAGGGCGAGGCCGAGGGCCGACCGGCGCGCGCCATCCGGGTTGCCGTGCTCGGGCGTCCCAACGCCGGCAAGTCGACGCTGATCAACCGTCTGCTCGGCGAGGAGCGGCTGCTGACCAGCCCCGAGGCCGGCACCACGCGTGACTCCATCGCCGTCGATGTCGAATGGAAGGGCCGCCCGTTCCGGGTGTTCGACACCGCCGGACTGCGGCGGCGCTCGCGCATCGAGGACAAGCTGGAGAAGCTGTCGGTTTCCGATGCGCTGCGGGCGGTGCGCTTTGCCGAGGTTGTGGTGCTGGTGATGGACGCGCAGCACATGTTCGAGGAGCAGGATCTGCGGCTCGCCGATCTGGTCGAGCGCGAAGGCCGCGCCGTGGTCCTTGCGGTCAACAAATGGGACCTGATGGAGCGCGCGCCGAACCAGATCGCGCGTCTGCGCGAGCAGGCCGATCATCTGTTGCCGCAGGTGAGAGGGGCGCCGGTGGTCGCGGTGTCGGGCATGATGGGCGAGGGTATCGACCGCCTGATGACGGCGATCGAACAGGCGTACGCCACCTGGAATCGCCGCATCTCCACCAGCCAGATCAACCGCTGGTTCGAGCGGGCCGTCGCCAACAACCCGCCGCCGGCGGTGTCGGGACGGCGATTGAAGATGAATTATATCACCCAGACCAAGGCGCGGCCGCCGAGTTTCGTGCTGTTCTGCTCGCGGACCGATGCGGTGCCGACATCCTATCTGCGCTATCTGACCAACAGCCTGCGCGAGACGTTCGATCTGCCCGGCACGCCGCTGCGTATCACCCTGCGCGAGAAGGCCAATCCGTTCGCGCATAAGGCGAAGCGAAAATCTTAAAAAGGCGGGCTTTTTCGTTTCTTTCTTGCAATTTGCGCGTGATGCGCGGGGTGCGACCTTTTATGCCTTGTGATGGCGACGGTGCCCTTGGCAATAATTGCGCGCCGTTCATTTACTCCAGTTTTTGAACGGTGGCTCCTGTTTATGGGCTGGGGCCAGCCGCCAGTTGCGAGACTGGCGGCTTTTAATTTGTCTGCTGATCGGTTTGTCCGCCGATGCGCGCCGCGCGCGTCATGCGGATGGCGGATGAAACTGCATGACGCATCTGCTGCGATAGTCATAGAGCTTGCCGGTCTCGGTCCAAAGCGGATCGCATAGCGGCACGATGAATTCGGCGACCTGCTCGGGCGTGTCGAGTGTCGCCGGGTCTTCGCCCGGCATCACCGTCGCGCGCATCCGGGTGCGGATCGGGCCGGGATTGAACAGGTTGACGCGCAGCGCGGTGCTGGCCGTCTCATGCGCCCAGACCCGCACCAACGCTTCCAGCGCCGCTTTCGACGCTGCATAGGGGCCGCGATAGGCGCTGGCCTTGCTGGCCGTGCCCGAGGTGATGAACACCGCGCGTCCGGCGTCGGATTTCTGCAGCAGCGGCTCCATGCAGCGGATAAGCTGGAAATTGGCGGTGGCGTTGATCGCCATCACGTCGGTCCATTGCTTCAGCTCGATATGGCCGAGCGGCGAGGAGGGACCTGCGACGCCGGCATTGCCGACCAGAATGTCGAGCTTGCCGTGGCGCTCGTGCAAGGCTGCGCCGAGCCGCGCGATGCCGTCGAAATCGGTGAGGTTGAGCGGCACTAGCGTGGCGCTGCCGCCGTCGCCGCGAATGGCGTCGTCCAGTTCCTCGAGTCCGCCCTGGGTGCGGGCGACGGCGATCACATGCGCGCCGAGGCGGGCGAGCGTGCGGGCGGTGGCGTAGCCGATGCCGCGCGAGGCGCCGGTGACGAGGGCGATGCGGGAGGCAAGAGGGGTCATGCGGGCGGCCTGTCGCCTCATCCTGAGGAGCGCTGCGAAGCGGCGCGTCTCGAAGGATGAGGCCTCATGGTTCAAGACGCGCTATGCGCTCCTCACCATGAGGGGATGGTCTCGTCAAGGTGTGGCAGGCTCCTGGTTCCGTGCTACACGGCGCCATGACCGCGAAATCTGCTTCATGGCGACTGATGCAGCCCGCCGATCTGCCGGACGTCGGCGTGCTGGCCGCCATGATCCATCCCGACTTTCCAGAAGACGATGCGGTGTTCGTCGAGCGGCTGCGGCTGTATCCGCAAGGCTGCCGGGTGTTCGAACGGGGCGACAAGATCGCGGCCTATGTGATCAGCCATCCGTGGCTTGAGCGAGCGCCGCCGACGCTGAACCAACTGCTCGGCGAACTTCCCGCCGCGCCCTCGACCTATTACATCCACGATATCGCGCTGTTGCCGGGTGCGCGGGGCTCCGGCGCGGCGGCGCAGGTGGTGACGGCGCTGGTGGAGCAGGCGCGAGCGGAAAAACTATCTTCGCTGTCGCTGGTCGCGGTGAACGGCTCGGCCGGGTTCTGGCGGCGGCACGGTTTCGTCGCGGCGGCGGTGCCTGAGCTTGACGCGAAGCTGCGCAGCTACAGCGACGATGCGCAATTCATGATACGCGATATCGCGATCTGACCGCCTCGCGACGGCACCGTTCGACGCGAATGCGCCGCGCTCAGCTCGCCTCGGCGAGCAGCGACAGCTGCCGCGGCGAGGTCTCGGTCTTGCTGTGGTCGGTCAACTGCGTCGGATAGGCGCCGGTGAAGCAGTGGTCGGAGAACTTCGGATTGGCCGGATCGCGGCCCGGCTCGCCGACCGCGCGGTACATGCCGTCGATCGACAGGAACGCCAGCGAGTCCGCGCCAATGATGTCGCGCATTTCCTCGATGGAGTGGGTCGCCGCCAGGAGGCCGGCGCGGTCCGGCAGGTCGATGCCGTAATAATCGGGATAGAGGATCGGCGGCGAGGCGAGGCGGAAGTGCACTTCGCGCGCGCCGGCATCGCGCATCATGCGCACGATCTTGCGCGAGGTGGTGCCGCGCACCAGCGAGTCGTCGATCAGGATGATGCGCTTGCCCTCGATCGCGGCGCGGTTCGGCGCGTGCTTCATGCGCACGCCGAGTTCGCGCACGCTCTGGGTCGGCTGGATGAAGGTGCGGCCGACATAGTGGTTGCGGATGATGCCGAGCTCGAACGGCACGCCGGAGACCTGGCTGTAGCCGATGGCGGCGGGCACGCCGGAATCCGGCACCGGCACCACCACGTCGACATCGACATGGCTCTCGCGGGCGAGCTGCGCGCCAAAGCCCTTGCGGACTTCGTAAACGGAACGCCCGCCGACGATGGAATCCGGGCGGGCGAAATAGATGTACTCGAAGATGCAGGGGCGCGGCGGTTGCGGCGGGAAGGGTTTGTGGATCTCGGTGCCCTTCTTGTCGAACACGATGATCTCGCCGGGCTCGATGTCGCGGACGTATTTCGCGCCGATGATGTCGAGCGCGCAGGTCTCCGAGGCGAGGATCGGGCAGCCGTCGAGTTCGCCCAGCACCAGCGGGCGGATGCCGAGCGGATCGCGCGCGCCGATCAGCTTCTTGTTGGTCAGCGCCACCAGCGCGTAGGCGCCCTCGATGGCGCGCAGCGCATCGATATAGCGCTCGATGAAGCGGCCGCGCCTGGAATGGGCGACGAGGTGGAGAATGACCTCGGTGTCGGTGGTGGACTGCATCATCGCGCCCTGGCGGATCAGGTCGCGGCGCAGGCTGAGGCCGTTGGTGAGATTGCCGTTATGGGCGACGGCGAAACCGCCGGCATTGAGTTCGGCGAACAGCGGCTGGACGTTGCGCAGGATGGTGCCGCCGGTGGTGGAATAGCGGACGTGGCCGACGGCGGAATCGCCGGGCAGGCGGGCGATCACGTCGCCGCGCGAGAAGGTGTCGCCGACCAGGCCGAGACGGCGTTCGGAATGAAAGCGCTGGCCGTCGAAGGTGACGATGCCGGCGGCTTCCTGGCCGCGATGCTGCAGGGCGTGAAGGCCGAGGGCGGTGATCGCCGCCGCCTCGGGATGACCGAAAATGCCGAACACGCCGCATTCCTCGCGCAGCGTGTCGCCGTCGAGGAGATCGTCGAGATCGAGGTTGGTTGCGGAGGGGGTGGGCTGTCGGGCGCTGCCATCGGGTTGGCTGTTCATGTCATCCACCACACGTCTCCGCCGGATCAAGTGCTTCATGTATCCGAAAACCCCGCCGGGATTCCGGTCTCATGCCGCTAGAGTTAACGCCACAGTTAACTAACGCCCCGTCGCCTTGCCATCAATCAACGATTTGAGGCTGTCTCGGGTCGATTTCGCATAGCCATCATTCGCCGGCGCATCCCCAGAGCGGTTGTCGGGAGCGGCATCGGTCGGCTCCTCGTCCGGCTTGGATTTCTTGAACCTCTTCAAGATGGTGTTTTCGGGGTCGTCCGGCAAGAGGCCCATCAGCCAGTCGCCGGTTCCTTGCAGCACCGTGCGGGATTTGGCCGAGCGGACCCAGTCCGGCTGCTGCTTGTCGGGGACCAGCCAGGCGAAGAACACGAAGGCCACCACCATGATGAGCAGGCCGCGGGCGAGGCCGAACAGGAAGCCGAGGGTGCGGTCGAGCGCGCCGATCCGGGAGTCTAGGATCATGTCGGAAATGCGCACCGTCACGATCGAGACCACGATCAGCGTGACGATGAACACGCCGGCGATCACCGCGATGGTCGCGACCGTGTCGTTGTTGAAATAGCTTTTCGCGGTCGGCAGCAGCTTCTGGTAGGCGTAGAGCGTGGTCAGCGCGGCGGCGCCCCAGGCCGCGATCGACAGGATCTCGCGCATGAAACCGCGGATCATCGCCAGAAGACCGGACAGCAGCATCACGGTCAGCACGATCATATCGAGAAGCGTAATGGGCATTTTTCCGGTCGGACCCGCTTGGTGACGACGCGCCCGAATCGGGCGGAACCATCCTGACTAACGTGACGGCGATATCGCCGGGCCTGCAAGGCCCGCGCGGCGTTGTATAACGTTCGATTTTCGCAGCGTCACGCGCATGGGACCCTTGCAGCGGCCGAATCGGAACAATCCGGTGGATTTTTTGCCGTCTGTGGCTTTGGCGCGCGCGATTTTCGCGACGTCAGGCGTCTTCGCGCGATTTGCGCGCCTTGCCGCGCGCCGCGATCTCGGCGACCAGCGAGGTCAGCGAGCCGACGCTGGTGAGGCTGAGACCGGCATCGCCGCCGCCTTTCTCGCCGCGCGCGGCCTCCGGCAACACAGCGCGGCCAAAGCCGAGCTTGGCGGCTTCCTTCAGCCGCGCGGTGGTCTGGGCCACCGGACGCACCGCGCCGGACAGCGAGATTTCGCCGAAATAGACCGCATCGACCGGCAGCGGCGCGTTGGCCAGCGACGACACCAGCGCGGCGGCGGCGGCCATGTCGGCGGCCGGCTCCTGAATGCGCAGGCCGCCGGCGACGTTGAAATAGACGTCGTAGCCGGACAGCTTGACCCCGCAATGCGCCTCCAGCACCGCCAGCACCATCGACAGGCGGCTCGAATCCCATCCCACCACGGCGCGGCGCGGCGTGCCGAGCGAGGTCGGCGCCACCAGCGCCTGCAACTCCACCAGCACCGGCCGCGTGCCCTCGATGCCGGCGAACACGGCGGTGCCGGGACTGCCGAGATCGCGCTCCGACAGGAACAGTTCTGACGGGTTGGAGACCTCGCGCAGGCCGAGGCCCGTCATTTCGAACACGCCGATTTCGTCGGTCGGGCCGAAACGGTTCTTCACCGCGCGCAGGACGCGGAATTGCTGCGAGCCTTCGCCCTCGAACGACAGCACGGCGTCGACCATGTGCTCGACCACGCGGGGGCCGGCGATCTGGCCGTCCTTGGTGACGTGACCGACCAGGATCAGGGCCGCGCCGGATTTCTTGGCGAAGCGAATGAGCGCCTGTGCCGAGGCGCGGACCTGCGTCACGGTGCCGGGCGCGGAATCCACCGTGTCGGTCCACATGGTCTGGATGGAATCGATCACCACGAGGCGGGGCGGCTTGCCTTCCGAGAGCGTGGCGATGATGTCCTCCACCGAGGTCTCGGCGGCAAGCTGCACGGCGGCGTCGGCGAGGCCGAGCCGCGCCGCGCGCAGCCGCACCTGCGCGATGGCTTCCTCGCCGGAGATATAGACGGCGCGGTGGCCGGCGCGGGCCAGCAGGCTGGTGGCCTGCGTCAGCAGGGTCGATTTGCCGATGCCGGGATCGCCGCCGACCAGCAGCACCGATCCGCGCACGAAGCCGCCGCCGGTGACGCGGTCAAGCTCGCCCATGCCGGAGGGCAGGCGGGGCGCGTCCTGGCTCGCGCCGGCCAGGCTTTCCAGCGGAAACACCCGACCTTTGCGCTTGGGCCGCAGATTGGCGGGCATCGAGGACGTGCCGGAGACGTCTTCCTCCGACAGCGTATTCCACTCGCCGCAGCCCTCGCACTTGCCCTGCCACTTGTTATAGGCGGTGCCGCAGTTCTGGCAGACGAAGGAGAGAGCGGCGGCGCGGGCCATGGAACGGGTTATCCTGAACGGGATTTCTTGTTCTGTTTTTGTTCCTTATTTTTTTCGGGAAGTCAACTGCGGCGGCCGTGCGGTCGGGGCCACGCTGGTGAAGTCGGGCCCTCAGGCCTCGCCCTTGTAGATCCGCACATAGCGGCGGCCGAGGCTGGTCAGCACCTCGTAGCCGATGGTGCCGAAATGGTGCGCCAGTTCGTCGACGCCGATGCCGTCGCCGATCAGGGTGACGAAATGGCCGCGCCGCACCGCGCCGTGCGGCACATCGGTGATGTCGATGGTCATGAGGTCCATCGAGATGCGGCCGGCAAGTGGGCAGCGATGGCCGGCGACCATTGCTTCGGCGCCGCGTGTGCCGTCGACGCCGCTGGCGGCGCGGAAATATCCGTCGGCATAACCGGCGGTGACGATGGCGAGCCGGCTGTCGCGGCGCGCGGTCCAGATACCGCCATAGCCGGCGGTCTCGCCTTTGGGCACGTTGCGGATCTGCTCGACGCGGACCTTCAGGTTGATGACGGCCTGCATCGGCGAGTCGGCTTCCGGCGTCGGGTTGACGCCGTAGAGCGCCGCGCCCGGCCGCACCACGTCGAAATGGAAATGCGAGCCAAGGAAGATGCCGGAGGAGTTGGCGAGCGAGGCGGGCACGCCGGAGAATTCGGACGCGATCTCGCGGAAGGCGGCGACCTGCCGCGCATTGGCGGGATGACCGAGCTGTTCGGCACTCGCCAGATGGCTCATCACCAGCGAGATGCCGTGATCGCCCTTGCGGATGCGCGGGATCAGCGCCTGCGCGTCTTCCGGCGTCAGACCGAGGCGGTGCATGCCGGTGTCGATCTGGATCGCGGCCGAGCCGATCCAGCCGCTAGTGCGGCGGAAGACGTCCCATTCGGCAAGCTCGCCGAGATCGCCGATCACCGGACGGGCGTCGATCTTCGCGAAGGCGTCGCCGCAATTGGAGAAGAAGCCGTCGAGCACGTAGATCGCGGCTTTCGGCGCGGCGGCGCGCGCGGCCTTCGCCTCGTCCAGCGTGGCGACGAAGAATGTCTTGCAGCCGGCGGCAACGAGGCGGTGCGTCACCTGCGGCAGGCCGCAGCCATAGGCATCGGCTTTGACCACGGCGGCGCATTCGGCCGGTATCGCGCGGCTCTCCAGCGTCTTCCAGTTGGCGGCGATGGCGTCGAGATCGATGGTGAGCACGCCGGGCGTGGCCTCGAGCGTGCGCGCGTCGGGCGCCCTGGCGCTCGATTCGGAAACCGTCTTGGGATCGGACAATATCGTCATGAGATGGAAAGCGGCTGGATCATGTCGCCTTCATATCATATTCGCGCGGCGAGACGATCAAATCCGGTCGGGCAGATGCTGGCCCTGATCGAGATCGGCGAAACGGGTGACGCTGGCGTCGAATTGCAGTTCGATGGTGCCGGTGGGGCCGTGGCGCTGCTTGCCGATGATGACTTCCGCCTTACCGTGCACGAGTTGCATCTCGGTCTGCCACTTCTCGTGCTCCGGCGTGCCGGGGCGGGGCTCCTTGTTCTGCAGGTAATATTCCTCGCGGAACACGAACAGCACGACGTCGGCGTCCTGCTCGATCGAACCGGATTCACGCAGGTCCGCCAGTTGCGGACGCTTGTCGTCGCGCGCCTCGACCTGACGCGAGAGCTGCGACAGCGCGATGATCGGGACGTTCAATTCCTTCGCCAGCGCTTTCAGGCTGGTGGTGATCTCGGTGATTTCCTGCACGCGGTTGTCGGAGCGTTTGCCGGAGCCGGACAGAAGCTGGATGTAGTCGATGATCAGAAGGTCGAGCCCCTTCTGTCGCTTGAGGCGGCGGGCGCGCGCCATCAATTGCGCGATCGACAGGCCGCCGGTGTCGTCGACATGGAACGGCAGATGTTGCATCTCGATGGCGTGATCGCGGATCTTGTCGAAATCGTTTTCGCTGATGCCGCCGCGGCGGATCGAGCTCGACGAGATGCCGGTGCGCTCGGACAGGATACGGGTGGCGAGCTGCTCGGCCGACATTTCCAGCGAGAAGAAGCCGACCACGCCGCCATTGACGGATTTCATCGTGCCGTCGGCCTGGGTCTCGCCGCGCCAGGAGCGGGCGACATTATAGGCGATGTTGGTGGCGAGCGCGGTTTTACCCATCGCGGGACGGCCGGCGAGAATGATCAGGTCGGACGGCTGCAAGCCGCCCATCTTGGTGTCCATGTCGCGCAGGCCGGAGGCGAGACCGGACAGGTTGCCGTCGCGCTTGTAGGCGGCGGCCGCCATGTCGATCGCGACCGCGAGCGCCTGACCGAATTTCTGGAATCCGCCGTCATAGCGGCCGGCTTCGGCCAGCTCGTAAAGACGGCGCTCGGCGTCCTCGATCTGGGCGCGCGGCGCGAAATCCACCGGCGCGTCATAGGCGACGTTGACCATGTCCTCGCCGATGCGGATCAGGTCGCGGCGCAGCGCGAGGTCGTAAATCGTGCGCCCGTAGTCGTGGGCGTTGATGATGGTGGTGGCTTCGGCGGCGAGGCGGGCGAGGTACTGGCTGACCGTGATGCCACCGAGGTCGGTGTCGGCCGGAACGAAGGTCTTCAGCGTCACCGGCGTCGCGACCTTGCCGGCGCGGATGATGCTGCCGGCGGTCTCGAAGATAAGCTGATGGATCGGCTCGAAGAAATGCTTCGGCTCGAGAAAGTCGGAGACCCGGTAGAAGGCGTCGTTGTTGACCAGGATGGCGCCCAGAAGGCTCTGTTCCGCTTCGATGTTGTGGGGCGCGGTCCGGTAGGCGGCGGCGCCGAGGTCAGGCGTGAGCTTGACAATGTTCGAGTCGGAGAGGGCCATGTCGCGACGGTGCGCTTTCTTTGAGTCAAATGGGAGGCACTTATCTGCCACCGGCAGTGTGCCGGGAGAAAGCCGCTTGTCGTCTTATGCCCGATTCCCACACCGTTTGATCAGGATCACGATGGACCGGAGTCGATTCCGCTTGCTTTTAGATTTGTGTCATTCGCCGGCGAGTTGCAGCCGCGGTCCGCGGGAGGCTTCAAGGCGGCGCAGCCGCCGTTCCTCGTGGCCGATATAGTCGCGAGTGATGGGAACGACGCCCTGCCGTTTGCTGAGCTGGATCTGGAACACCATCATGTTCTGCTTGCGGAAACTCATCTCGGACGAGGCGAGATAGAACTCCCACATCCGCACGAAGCGTTCGTCGTAAAGCAGCGCCGCTTCCTCCCGCCGCGCCAGGAACCGCTCGCGCCAGGCCTTGAGGGTTTCGGCGTAGTGCATGCGCAGGATTTCGATGTCGTTGACCAGAAGCCCGTTGCGCTCGATCGCCGGCAGCACCTCGGACAGCGCCGGGATATAGCCGCCGGGGAAAATGTATTTGGCGACCCAGGGGTTGGTGATGCCAGGCGGCTCCGGTCGCCCGATGGCGTGGATCAGCGCGACGCCATCGTCGGTGAGAAGTTCGGCGCAGCGTTTGAAATAGGTATCGTAGTATTTGGCTCCGACATGCTCGAGCATGCCGACCGAGACGATGCGCTCGAACGGGCCGGGGATGGCGCGGTAATCTTCCAGCAGGAACTGCGCCTTGCCGGACAGGCCCTTTTCCCCGGCGCGGGCGGTGGCGACATGGAGCTGCTCCTGCGAAAGCGTGACGCCGGTGACGCTCGCGCCGGTCATCTCCGCTACATAAAGGCCGAGGCCGCCCCAGCCGCAGCCGATATCGAGCACGCGCTGGCCGGGCCGCAGCAGCAGCTTGGCGGCGAGGTGCCGTTTCTTGGCCAGTTGGGCGTCGTCCAGCGTGGCGTCGGGATGCTCGAAATAGCCGCAGCTATATTGGCGGTCGGCGTCGAGGAACAGCGCGTACATCCGCCCGTCGAGATCGTAGTGCCGTTCGATATTGGTTTTCGAGCGCCGCAGCGAATTGAACTGCTGCCAGCCGCGGGCGAGGTATCGCAGTCCGTCTCGCAGCTTGACCCAGCGCGGCATGTCGAAGGGCTGGGCCAGCGCGATCGCCAGAAGGTCGGCGATCGAGCCGCGCTCCATCACGAACAGCCCGTCGGTATAGATTTCGCCGAATGCGAGTTCAGGGTCGATCAGGAAGCGCCGTTCGGCCGCCGCGGTGACGAACCGCGCTGCGACGTTCTCGCCGCTGCCGTCGCCACAGGTGAAGGTATATCCGCTGCTGGTGGTGAAGGTAACCGACCCCGTGCGGATGAAGCGTGACAGGAAGAGTTGCAGCAAACGGTCCATGGACATCATCCACTGATCCATTCGATGCGACGGCGTCCGTCACCGTGCCGTCGCTTTCTGACGTCTTCGGTAAGGTCTTCGGTCGAGGGCTGATTTTTTAACGGATCGGCCGATTTTGCAATGCTTCTGGCGCAGAACTGTTCCCTGTTCTTGGCTCACGGTTTTGCGACATCTCCATGCTTCCATTCGTCGCATAATCCGTTAATGGTGGCCCCGACACACACAAACCTGCCTCCAGGTGCTTCAGCGCGCTTCGTCGAGGCTTTCTGGAGAACGCGGATGTTGAGCCGGGCGCTCATTTCGGCGGCGGCGACGCTTCTGATCTTTCATATGGCGACGGGTCCGGTCGCTGCCCAGAACCTCGAAGCCGGCAAGAGCCCTTCGCAACTGTTCTCGGCAACTTGCGCGCTGTGCCACAAAAGCTCGCGCGGCCTGTTGAAAACGGTGCCACCCGGGTCGCTGCCGGGCTTCCTGCGCCAGCACTACACCACCAGTGCCGACATGGCGGGGGCGCTCAGCGCTTACGTGCTGTCGAACGGCGCGGCCGACAGGCGCGTGGGCGAGGGCAATCTGACCCGTCAGGGCAAGGAATCGCGCAGCGGGCCGAAACCCTCGGCCGAGCCGGAGGCCAAGCCCGAGCGGCGCTCGCGCGAAGCGCGGCGGCCCGATGTCGAGCGACTGGAGGAGGTGCCCGGTGCACCGCCGGCCGCGGACGAGGCGCCGGCGGAGGCTGCGCCGAAGGGCAGGAAATCCAAGCACGAGAAGCGCAAGCCGCCGGCCGCTCACGCAAAGGGTGAGCCGAAAGCCGCACCTGCCGATGCGAAGCCCGAGACGCCTGCGACGGCGCCGGACGGCGATGCGAGGACGGCCAAGACCGACAGCGGTGCGCCGGATGCGGGCAAGGCCGAGGACGGCAAGGCGCCGGCCGCCAAACCTGAAGCCGGCAAGCCTGACGTAAGCAAGCCCGAGTCGGGCAAGCCTGAAGCGCCTGCCGCCGATTCGGCCAAACCTCAGTCGGTTAAACCCGAGTCGGCCAAACCCGAGTCAGCCAAGTCCGAGGCTGCAAAACCGGGCGACTCCAAGCCGGCTGATTCCGGCGAGGCAGGCGGCACCGCGACACGGCCCGATCCGGTTCCGGCCGTGACCCCGGCGCCGAAGGAGACGCCTGCGGGCGGAGCCGGTGACACCTCGGATGCGGCCGCGAAGACCGCCGAAGCTCCGGCGTCGAACATGCCGGTGTTCAAGCTCGATGAGCCGCCGCCACCGCCTCCGGCCCCTGCGCGCGAGCCTGCGGGACCCCCGGTTGCGCCGATTTCCCAATAGGTTGGCGCGGTCAATTCGAGCCGTTTAGGAGGGGCTGACCGCCGCCGCGACCACCGAATCGCTCCCGCTTTCGGCAGCGGGGCGAGCGTGGTTCTGACGCTGGCGGTCTCGCCTCGATCGCCACCGCGACCCACCGCCGACCCCAAATAAAAAGCCCGGCCTGAACGATCAGGCCGGGCTTCGTTGGATTGGCGCAGGTCCGCCGCTTATTTCTCGGCAGTCTCGGCCGGAGCTTCCTCGTCCTCGTGCTCGGCTTCCGGATCGAAGAACTCGCCGGCGGCGGCGATCGCCTCGGCGGCGGCGTCACGGTCTTCCTGACGGCTGTTGACGTCCTCGCCGCGGTTGATGCGCTCGGCTTCCGCCTGGCTACGCGCCACGGTGACGGTCACGCCGACCTCGACTTCCGGATGCACGGCGATCGCGACGCGATGCTGGCCGATCTCCTTGACCGGGGCATCGAGCAGCACCTGCTGACGGTTCAGCGACACGCCGTCCGCCTCCAGCGCCGCCATGATGTCGCGCACCGAGACCGAGCCGTAGAGCTGGCCGCTTTCCGAGGCCTGGCGGATCACGATGACGTTGCGGCCCTCGATCTTCTCGGCGACGCCCGCGGCCTCGCTCTTGGCCTTGAGGTTCCTGGCCTCGAGGTCGGCCTTCATGCCGTCGTACTTCTCGCGGTTTTCCTTGGTGGCGCGCAGCGCCTTGTGGCGCTTGAGCAGGAAGTTGCGGGCAAAGCCGTCCTTCACTTTGACCACGTCGCCCATCTGGCCGAGTTTGGCCACGCGCTCCAGCAGAATGACTTCCATGTTCGATCTCCTTCGTTGTCTGGTGATGTGTTGTGTTCTGTCGTTAAAGTGGTGCCTGAGGTCAGGTCGGTGGTGGTAATTGATTGTGCCGCTGCCAGTAGCGGCGGCGGATTCCAAACGCGGCGTCGGCCAGTCCGAGAATGATCGCGCCGACCAGCGGCCAGCCGATCAGCATCGTGGCCGCGTACATGCCGACCAGCATCATCGCGCGGCCCGAGACCGTCTGGGTCAAAGTGTGGACCACCGCAAAGCCGGTCATGCCGTAGACCATCAGCAGCGCGGCGCTGAAGATCTGCGCGAGAATCGCGATCAGGCCGCCGGCGAGGCAGAGCAGGATCGCCACGCCGAGGGCGGCGAGCGCCGTGGCCGGCAGTTGCACCATGCGCAGGTCGGGCCAGGGGCGCTTCAGGCGTTGCGAGGTCGCGGTGATCTTGGCCGCGAGCCACAGATTGAGGGTCAGCGTCGCGGCTGCGATCAGCGTCGCCGCGCCCGGCGCGAGGGCCGCCAGCGCGTTGACGGTGCGGTTCACCGATTCGTTGGCGAGGTGCTCGTTGCTGATGCCGCCCATGCGGATCAGCACGTTGCGCAGGCCGGCGTGAATGGTTTCGGCATCGGTGCCGAGCGTCAGCATCGCGCTCACGGTGGTGATCGAGGCGAATATGGCGATCCACACCAGCAGGCGGCCGATCGGATACCAGTCGAGCGCGGGCGCGAGACCGGCAAGCTGCGGATCGGAGGACACCGGCCGTGCCAGCAAAATCAGGTGCCCGAGCCACCAGGCCGGCAGTGCCACGGTGACCGCGAAGGCCGCGATATAGGGCAGTCCGAACACGCCGCCGACGCCGAGCGCGCCGATCAGGCCGCCGATCGCGGCGGTGCTCGAGCCCCAGCCGAGGCCGACGGTCATCAGCGGCAGCGGGGCGAGATAGAACAGCAAAAGCGAGATCGCCGCCCCCGAGACAATCGATGCGAACATCGTTGCCGAGGCGAGACCCGCCGCCAGTGCTATCAGAAGACCTGTCATCAGCTGTCCCGCCCCCTTCGAGCGGTTAGAGGCTCAGGGCCCCAACCATCGGCGACCGGGTGACCCGGAAGCCTTATGAAATACTCGGTTTAGTCTGCCGTCATTGCGAGGAGCACCCGGATTGGCGCTTTGCGCCGTCCGGGCACAGGCTCCGCGACGAAGCAATCCAGTGATTTCTGTGAAGCCCTGGATTGCTTCGCTACGCTCGCAATGACGAATTCAAGCGCGGCGTTGATCGCCGCGCCCGGTTTTAGCGGATCACGTACGGTAGCAGGCCGAGAAAGCGCGCGCGCTTGATGGCGCGGGCGAGTTCACGCTGCTTCTTGGCCGAAACGGCGGTGATGCGGCTCGGCACGATCTTGCCGCGCTCGGAAACGTAACGCATCAACAGCTTGGAATCCTTGTAGTCGATCTTCGGCGCGTTGGCGCCCGTGAACGGGCAGGTCTTGCGACGGCGGAAGAACGGGCGGCGTGCGGCTGCGTCAGCCATGTGTCTTACTCCTCAACCGATGCAGTTGCGTCTTCGTCGCGCGGGCGGCGCGGGCCGCGATCGCCACGGAAACCACCTTCGCGCGGACCGCCATCGCGGTCGCCGCGGAAGCCGCCACGATCGTCGCGTTCGCGGTCACGGTCGGCCTTGCGCATCATGGCGGACGGGCCTTCCTCCAGCTCGTCGACGCGGACGGTGAGGTAGCGGATGATGTCTTCGTTGATGCGCTCCTGGCGCTCGATCTCGGCGACCACCGCGGCGGGGGCGTCGATGTTGAGCAGCATGAAATGCGCCTTGCGGTTCTTGTTCATGCGGTAGGTGAGGGAGCGCACGCCCCAGTTCTCGGTCTTGGTGACCTTGCCGCCCTGGCTCTCGATCACGCCGGTGATCTGGGTGGTGAACTCTTCGACCTGCTGGGCGCTCGCATCCTGACGCGCGAGAAAAACATGCTCGTAAAGAGGCATGGGTGTCCTTTCCAATGTTGGCGCGGCTCCCGGCGGCAAGCCCTTCGAGACCTTCGGAAAGGACTCGACTGCTCAGAAGGCGGAAGCACGGGACGACGGACCGACTGGCCCTGCCGCATCAAGATCGCCTGGAAAGGGTGATATTGGTGAGACCGTCCGTTCAGCTCCCGGCCGGGATCCACGGATGGCGCGTTTATAGGGGTTTTGGCCGGGATGGCAAGGGGAGGCGCCGCCGGATCGGGCCGTTCGGCCCGGTTCCATGGCGGGCACCCCGCGCTTGACAGAATGGGGCCTGCCGGTGTCTTACGGCCCGAACTTCAGGGGCATTCATGACAGCGGCATTAACCTTTCCCGGGCAGGGATCACAAAGCGTCGGCATGGGCAAGGCGCTCGCCGAGGCGTTTCCGGCGGCGCGTGCGGTGTTCGACGAGGTCGACGAGGCGCTGGGCGAGAAGCTGAGCGCCGTGATCTGGGACGGCCCGGCCGATGCCCTGCAGATGACCCAGAACACCCAGCCGGCCCTGATGGCGGTGTCGCTCGCCACCCTGCGGGTGCTGGAGAGCGAGGCCGGGGTCGATCTGGCGCGCGACGTGGCGTTCGTCGCGGGCCATTCGCTCGGCGAATATTCGGCGCTGGCCGCCGCGCGCAGCCTGTCGGTTGCCGACACCGCGCGGCTCTTGCGGATTCGCGGCCTGGCGATGCAGAAGGCGACCCCGGTCGGCACCGGCGCGATGGCCGCACTGCTCGGCCTCGATTACGAGACCGCCGTCGCGGTGGCGAACGAAGCCGCGCAAAGCGAGGTCTGCCAGGCCGCCAACGACAATGGCGGCGGGCAGGTGGTGGTGTCCGGCGACAAGGCGGCGGTCGAGCGCGCGGTCGAGATCGCCAAGGCCAAGGGCGCCAAGCGCGCCATGCTGCTCGCGGTCTCCGCGCCGTTCCATTGCCGCCTGATGCAGCCGGCCGCCGACGCGATGGCCGAGGCGCTGGCCAAGGTGATGGTGAACAAGCCGGTCGTGCCGGTGGTCGCGAACATGCTCGCTTCCCCAGTGACCGATCCCGACCGGATCCGCGAGCTTCTGGTCGAGCAGGTCACCGGCACGGTGCGCTGGCGCGAGAGCGTGGCCTATATGGCCGCGCAGGGCGTGACGCATTTTCTGGAGATCGGTTCGGGCAAGGTGCTGTCCGGACTGGTCAAGCGCATCGCCGATGGCGCGGTCGGAATTGCGGTCGGCACCCCCAACGATATTGCAGCCGCCAAAGACGCGCTGGCCGCGGCGCGCGCGTGATCCTGGAGATCTGAGATGTTCGATTTGACTGGCAAGACCGCGCTCGTCACCGGCGCGACCGGCGGTATCGGCGGAGCGATCGCCCGCGCGCTTCATGCCCAGGGCGCGAGCGTGGCGATTTCCGGCACCCGGCGCGACGTGCTCGACACGCTGGCGGGCGAGCTGAAGGACCGCGTCCACGTGCTGCCCTGCAACCTCGGCAATGCCGATGAGGTCGAGGCGCTGGTGCCCTCCGCCGAAAAGGCGATGGGACAGCTCGATATCCTGGTCGCCAATGCCGGCATCACCCGCGACAACCTGTTCGTGCAACTGCGCGACGAGGACTGGAACGAGGTGATCAATGTCAATCTGACGGCGACCTTCCGTCTGGCTCGCGCCGCGACCAAATTGATGATGCGCAAGCGCTTCGGCCGGATCATCGGAATTACCTCCGTGGTCGGCGTCACCGGCAATGCCGGGCAGGTGAACTACGCCTCGTCCAAGGCCGGCCTGATCGGCATGATGAAATCGATCGCGCAGGAATATGCGCGCCGCAACGTGACCGCGAACTGCATCGCGCCGGGCTTTATCGCCACCCCGATGACCGACGCGCTCAACGACAAGCAGCGCGAGGGCGTGCTCGGAAAGGTTCCTGCCGGACGGCTCGGAACGCCGGACGACATTGCCGCGGCGGCGGTCTATCTGGCCTCCAACGAGGCGGCCTACGTCACCGGCCAGACGATTCATGTCAATGGCGGAATGGCAATGATTTGAAGCCCCTAGCGATTTCCCCGGGGATTGCAAGACCTTTCCACCGGGGACGCGGGCGTGTAGTCAAGGGTTCGGAAGTGTGATACCGAACGGCATCGGTCGGGGGCTTCCAACTGCAAAACCGGGTTGTGCGCTTGCGCAATGTCGCATCGGCAAGATCGTGATTGCAGGAGTTCAAAACCCCGTATATTGCCGAACGAGTTTTCGGACGAACGCACACCAACTCGCATCGTTCTGCGGTCGAGTTAATGGAACAAACACGAGGTTGATACGATGAGTGAGATTGGCGAGCGAGTGAAGAAAATCGTGGTGGAGCACCTCGGTGTCGAGCCGGAGAAGGTTGTCGATACCGCAAGCTTCATCGACGATCTTGGCGCCGACAGTCTCGATACCGTCGAGCTCGTGATGGCGTTCGAGGAAGAGTTCGGCTGCGAGATTCCGGACGATGCCGCCGAGACCATTCTCACCGTCGGCGACGCCACCAAGTTTCTGGAAAAGAACGCCAAGAGCTGAGGCTCGCGCGCCACGATGAATGTCGGCGGGTTGTTGCTGCAACGGCCCGCCGTCTTTCTATCGCCTGCGCGTCATGCCGCTTCCTTTGCGCGTGCCCGCGTCGGCGTCTCGCCTCGCGATCGAGGCCGGCCCTGTGCCGCCCGGCACTTGCGGCGACTGCATCACGCATCATTCGATTGGAGTCTGGGGAGGTCAAATGAGGAGGGTGGTCGTCACGGGCCTTGGCATGGTGTCGCCGTTGGGATGCGGCATCGCCCCGACCTGGAAGCGCATCCTCAACGCCGAGAGCGGCGCGCGGCGGATCGAGCATTTCGACGTTTCCGACCTAACCTCGCAGATCGCCTGCGTCATTCCTCGCGGCGACGGTTCTGACGGCACCTTCAATCCCGCTCAGTGGATGGAGCCGAAGGAAAGCCGCAAGGTCGACGATTTCATTCTTTACGCGGTCGCAGCGGCGACCGAGGCTCTCAACGATGCCGACTGGCATCCGGCCACCGAGGAAGAGCGCTGCGCCACCGGCACGCTGATCGGTTCTGGCATCGGCGGCATCGAGGGCATCGGCGAGGCGGCGGTGACGCTGCACGAGCGCGGCCCGCGCAAGCTGTCGCCGTTCTTCATTCCCGGCCGCCTGATCAATCTCGCATCGGGCTACGTCTCGATCCAGCACGGCCTCAAGGGCCCGAATCATTCCGTGGTCACCGCCTGTTCGACCGGCGCGCATGCGATCGGCGACGCCAGCCGGCTGATCGCGCTTGGCGATGCTGATGTGATGGTGGCGGGCGGCACGGAATCGCCGGTCAATCGCCTTGCGATGGGCGGCTTCTGCGCGATGCGCGCGATGTCCACCAAGTACAACGACAATCCGACCATCGCCTCGCGGCCCTACGACAAGGATCGCGACGGCTTCGTGATGGGCGAGGGTGCCGGCGTCGTGGTGCTCGAGGAATACGAGCACGCCAAGAAGCGCGGTGCGAAGATTTACGCCGAAGTCATCGGCTATGGCCTGTCGGGCGACGCCTATCACATCACCGCGCCGGCCTCGGACGGCGACGGCGCGTTCCGCTGCATGCAGGCGGCGATGAAGCGCGCGGGCATTGCCGCTTCCGACATCGATTACATCAACTCGCACGGCACCTCGACGCCGCTCGGCGACGAAATCGAGCTTGGCGCCGCGCAGCGCCTGCTCGGCAACGCCGCTTCGAAGGTCTCGATGTCGTCGACCAAATCGTCGATCGGTCACCTGCTCGGCGCCGCCGGCGCGGTGGAGGCGATCTTCTGCATCCTCGCGATCCGCGACAATGTTGCGCCGCCCACACTCAATCTCGACAATCCATCGGTCGAGACGGCGATCGATCTCGTGCCGCACAAGGCGCGTCAGCGCGAGATCAATGTGGCGCTGTCGAACTCGTTCGGATTCGGCGGCACCAACGCGTCCGTAATCTTGCGGCGCGTCACCAACTAAGCTTCACGTCACGGCTTCACCGAATTGCCGTATTCGGTCATATTGCTATCCATCGGCCATGCCAGATTGAGCGTGATCCCGACTCGAAGGACCGCTGCACCGCCAAGTCACCACGAGTTTGCAGACAGGATCATGTTCTCGAACCACAGAGCCATGTTGTGATGTCGGCGCCGCACCTTTCGGCACAGGACATCTTTGATCGGCCCGGCGTCGGCCAGCGGGATTTCAGGTAGCGATCATGAGTCAGAGGCCACCCATTTCTCCGAAGAGCCCGCGGGCCGCGCTGGAGCCGCAGCAGATGCCGCAGCCTCCGAAGCGCTCGGACCGCGCGAAGAATCCGTTCGTGGTGGTCGGCAACGCCATCATCACCGGTCTGGTGATCCTGATGCTCGGCGCGGGCGGGCTCTATGTCTACGGCAAGCAGATGCTCTCCGCGAAGGGACCGCTGACCGAGGAGAAGGTCGTCAACATTCCGCCGCGCGCCGGCATGACCGATATTGGCGACATCCTCTCGCGCGAGGGCGTGATCAAGGCCGACCGCTGGACCTTTATCGGCAGCGTGCTGGCGCTCAATGCGCGCTCGGGTCTCAAGTCCGGCGAATTCCTGTTTCCGAAAAGCGCCAGCCTGGGGGATGTGATCGGTATCATCGTCGAGGGCAAGGTGGTGCAGCATGCCTTCACGGTGCCGGAAGGGCTGACCTCCGAGCAGATCGTGGCGCGGCTGCAGGACAACGACATCTTCTCCGGCTCGCTGCGCGAGGTGCCGCGCGAGGGAACGCTGCTGCCCGACACTTATAAATTCCCGCGCGGCACGCCGCGCGAGCAGGTGGTCCAGCGCATGCAGCAAGCGCAGAAGCGCGCGCTGGGTGAAATCTGGGAGCGCCGCAATCCCGATTTGCCGCTCCGCTCGCCCGATCAGCTCGTGACGCTCGCCTCCATCGTCGAGAAGGAAACCGGCCGCGCCGACGAGCGCAGCCGCGTCGCGGCGGTGTTCGTCAATCGCCTGCGCCAGAAGATCAAGCTGCAGTCCGATCCGACCATCATCTACGGCCTTGTCGGCGGCAAGGGCACGCTCGGCCGCCCGATCAAGCGCAGCGAGATTCAGCAGCCGTCGCCTTACAACACCTATGTGATCGACGGTCTGCCGCCGGGGCCGATCGCCAATCCGGGCCGCGCCTCGCTTGAGGCCACCGCCAATCCGGCGCGCACGCGCGATCTGTTCTTCGTCGCCGACGGCAGCGGCGGCCATACCTTCACCGAGAACTACAACCAGCACCAGTCGGCGGTCTCCAAGCTGCGCGCGCTGGAGCGCCAGCAGCAGAACGACACCGCCGAGCCCGACGACGCGCCGCCGCCGGCGGGGACTACGGGGACGACGCCGCAGCAACAGCCCACCGCGCAGCAGCCCCCGGCGGGCCAGCCGGCGCACCAGCCCGCCGGCAAGAAGAAGCCGCGGGCCGCGAACGGCGCCAAATCCTCCGGATCGCAGGACGCGCTCAACCGCTATGAAGCGGCCCGTGCCCACGGCGCCAAGCCGCATGTCCGGGGTGCGACAGCCGCCGCGCCGGCGACGCCGGACGCGCCCACGGCGCAATAAGCCTCGCTCAAGGCAAACCGGCCGGTTTGACCGCCGCGTCCTGCCTTGTTCGCATGGCCGAAAACCGGTTTCCTCCGGCCCGGCGGATGGCCTATTGTCCCGGCGGTTCGCGGTGCGAATCTTCAATCTGAATCAAACTGGAGTGGCATCGCGATGGCGCTGTCGAGCATGACCGGCTTTGCGCGAAGCCACGGCACCAGCGGTCCCTACAGCTTCGAGTGGGAGCTGAAATCGGTCAACGCCAAGGGGCTCGATTTCCGGATGCGGCTGCCGCCGGGCTGGGACGACGTCGAGCCGGCGGCGCGCAAGCAGGTCACCGAGAAACTGGCGCGCGGCACCATCTATGCCAATCTCGCCGTCAAGCGTGCCGGCGATGTCGCCGCGATCCGCATCAACGAGGAGGTGCTCGCCTCGGTGCTCAAGGTTGCGCAGGATCTGGCCGCGCGCACCGGCGCCGCGCTGCCGAGCGTCGATGGCCTGCTCGGCATCAAGGGCGTGATCGAGGTGGTCGAGCCACAGGACGATGACGACGAGGTGCAGGCGGCGAAAGTCGCGATGCTCGCCGGTTTCAATGAAGCGCTGCAAAGTCTTGTCGAGATGCGCCGGCGTGAGGGCACCACGCTCGGCCAGATTCTCGGCCAGCGCATGGACGATATCGAGCGTCTGGCGAACAAGGCGGAAGCCGCGCCCGGCCGCAAGCCGGAGGCGATCCGCGCGCGTCTTGGCGAGCAGATCGCGACGCTGCTCGAAGCCTCCGACCGTTTCGATCCGGAGCGGCTCAGCCAGGAAGCGCTGATGATGGCGACCAAGGCCGATATCCGCGAGGAGCTCGATCGTATCGCCTCGCACATCGCGCAGGCCCGCGATCTGCTCGCCAAGGGCGGCGCGGTCGGCCGCCGGCTGGATTTCCTGTCGCAGGAGTTCAATCGCGAGGTCAACACCTGCTGCTCGAAATCAAACGACCTCGAACTGACCAACACCGGGCTGGAGATGAAGAACGTCGTCGAGCAGTTCCGCGAACAGGTCCAGAATCTGGAGTGAGGCGATGAGCCATCATCGAGACGGCACCGGCGATCGCCGCGGACTGATGTTCGTGCTGTCCTCGCCATCGGGCGCGGGCAAATCGACGCTGTCGCGCATGCTGATGGAGCACACCTCGGGCATCCGCATGTCGGTGTCGGTGACGACGCGGCCGATGCGACCCGGCGAGGTCGACGGCCAGCATTATCATTTTATCGACAAGGCGAAGTTCGACGTCATGGTGAGAGACGGCGAACTGCTCGAGCACGCGCCGGTGTTCGACAATCATTACGGCACGCCGCGCGCGCCGGTCGAGGCCGCGCTCACTTCTGGACAGGACGTGCTGTTCGACATCGACTGGCAGGGCACCCAGCAGCTTCGCGAAAAGGCCCGCGCCGATGTGGTCAGCGTATTCATCCTGCCGCCCTCGGCGGCGGATCTGGAGAAGCGGCTGCATACCCGCGCGCAGGATTCCGACGAGGTCATCCGTGGCCGCATGAGCCGCGCCAGCCACGAACTCAGCCACTGGGCGGAGTACGACTACGTCGTGGTCAATCACGAGCTCGACGTGGCATTCGCCGAGATCAGGACCATCCTGCGCGCGGAGCGTCTCAAGCGCGAGCGCCGGACCGGTCTGTCGACGTTCGTGCGCGCGTTGCAGAAACAGCTCGAGGCGTAGCGAGCTCGCGCGGCGCGGCGATGTCGCGACGCGGAGATGCCGGACGTTGCGACACCCGCCGCAGCAGATCCTCCAGCTCGTCGGCGGAACGGCGCGGTTCGATCGGCTCCTCATCATAAGTCGTCGTCCGCTCGGCATCGGTCTCGGCCTGCAACGGATTCTGATACGCGGGCTCGTGCTGCACAGGTTCATGATACGCAGGCTCATGTGCGTGCGTCTGCGCGTGCAGGCGCTCCACATGCTCGCGCGCCTCGGCGAGTTCGCGGACATTGCGGACCCAGCGCGGCGGCTCGGCCAGTTCGACCGGCTCGGCGACCATGTCCTCATATGTTGCGCGTTCGGCGTCCTGATCGAGCGGTGCCCAGATGTCGCGGCGCTGGCGCGGCTGCGGCTGCTCGGCCTGCAATCCGAAATAACGACGGCCGAGACGTTGCAGCAGATGCCGGTTCATGAAGGCGGCGAGGGCGATCACGACCACCAGCAGACCGAGCGCGATGCGGAACGGACTGAACGTGCTGGCGGTGGCCTGAGGCGCGGCGGGCGGCTGGGCCGAGACCGGCCGCACCACCGCGGTGCGCACATGCACCGGCGGCGCGGCGGCAGGTTGTGCCGTGACGGGCTGGACCTGCGGCTGAGCATCGGCGCGGGCCGTATCGGCGGATGCGCCGGACGATGCATTGTTGGTTTGTGCGCCGGTCTCGGGGATCGACGAGGTCGTGGCTTGTGCCGGCGTCTGTCCTTGCGAATTCTCGGCGATCACCTCGCGCGTGCCCTCGGGGGCGGCGCTGGCCAGAGTTTGCGGCGCACGCCGCGCGGGAAGCTGGGCATCCGCTTCCGTGGGCCATTCGGCGACCGGCGCGGCCGGCGTGGCGATCTCCGCGCGCGCATTGGCCACCTTCGGCTGCATCGGCGGTTCGCTCGATGTCGATTTCGCATGGCGCGATGGAGCCGCGGGCTTTGCGGCGCTCTTCACCTTGCCGCCTTCGTCGCCGAGATACCAGCATTTGCGTCGAGTGCCGCGTTCGAGGCGATAGTACCAATGGCCGCCCGGCGGCGTGGCGGCTTTCGGCGCGGCGAGACATTCGTCCGCTTTGTTCGTGTCCCCGCTTGTCGTCGCGCCGTCCGGCGCGGCGAGTGCAACGCTCGCGAGGCAGCTCAAGACAGCCGCCGTCGTCAGTCTCAGAGATGTGTTTGACATATGCTTCCCCAATCACGCGATACTTTGCGGGGGCAGTTGTCCGCGTGAAGTTGGGTGGCAATGAGCCGCAAATTCGGACGGCCGATGACTTAATTGGGGCGGTTCCCTTGGGGACTCCGGGTTTCGCGCGCAGCGTGCAATGGCTTCAATCAAAGCGGCGGAGACGCATCGCGTCTCCGCCGCGAGATGGTCGGTCGATCAGGGTCAGGCGGCCGAGCCGATGCTGGCAGCCTCGGCGGCCGCCCGCTGCATGCTCGCCGACATGTCGCTCGTCACCGTGCTCTGCTGCTCGACCGCGGCAGCGGTGGAGCCGACGTATTCGCTGACCCGCTGAATCTCGCTCTTGATCGCTTCGAGCGAGCTTCCGACATTGCGGGAAATATCGTTCAGCCCCTCGATTTCGCCGGCGATCTTGTCGGTGGCCTGCTTGGCCTGGTTGGCCAGATTCTTCACCTCCGACGCAACCACCGCGAAGCCGCGGCCGGCTTCGCCGGCACGGGCGGACTCGATCGTCGCGTTGAGCGCGAGCAGATTGATCTGCCCGGTGATGTTGCCGATGATCTCGACGATGCCTTCCATGGCGGAGGCGGCGTGGTGGAGCTGGCGGGCGCGTTCGTCGGCGCTCTCCACCCGCGCGACGGCTTCCAGCGCGGTGTCCCTGGATTTGCGCATCGCCTCCGCGATCTGGCGGACCGAGGCGTTCAATTCCTCGGCGCCGGAAGCGACGGTCTCCATCATGCCGCGGACACGCTCGCTTTTCATCCGGGCGATAACCTGCGCGGTGGTGTCGCTGGCGTATTTCACCACCTTGAACGGCCGGCCGTTCAGATCGAGGATCGGATTGTAGGATGCCTGGATCCAGATATTTTTGCCGCCCCTGCCGATCCGCTGGAATTCGCCGGCCTGATACTCGCCGCGATTGAGCGCGGCCCAGAATTCGCGATAGGCGGCATCGTCTTTCTCACCCTGGCTGACGAACATGCTGTGATGCCGGCCCTTGATCTCATCCAGACTGTAGCCGAGCGTCTTGAGAAAATTTTCGTTCGCGGTGCGGATGGTGCCATCCATGTTGAACTCGATCACCGCCTGGGATTTCCCGATCGCTGTGATCTGCCCCTGGGAATCGGCTGCATGCAGCTTTTGTTCGGTGACGTCCGCTGCGAACTTCACCAACCTGAACGGCTTGCCGGTGTCATCGAGGATCGGGGTATAGGTCGCCATGATCCAGACTTCCTTGCCACCTTTGCCGATGCGTTTGTATTCGGCGCTCTGATACTGGCCGCGATTGAGCGTGGCCCAGAACTCCCGATAGATCTCGCTGTCGCGCGTCGCCGGCTCGACGAACATGCTGTGATGCTTGCCCTGGATTTCGGCCAGTGTGTAACCCATCGTGTTCAGGAAATTCTCGTTCGCGGTGAGAATGGTGCCGTCCATCTTGAATTCGATCACAGCCTGCGAGTTGGAGATCGCTCGGATCTTTCCGGCATCCTCCATGCTGCGGACCTTCGCAGCAGTGATATCGGCTGCGAGCTTGATGACCTTGGTTGGCTTGCCGTTCTCGTCGAGAATTGGATTGTAGCTGCCGACGATCCAGATTTCGCGTCCGCCCTTGGCGATCCGCTTGAACTCGCCGGACTGGAACATGCCCCGGCCGAGCTCCTGCCAGAATTCGCGATACGCGGTGCTGTCGCGCGTCGCCGGCTCGACGAACATGCTGTGATGTTTGCCCTGGATTTCGGCCAGCGTGTAACCCATCGTGTTCAGAAAGTTCTCGTTCGCGGTGATGACGGTGCCGTCGAGCGCAAAGTCAATCACGGCTTGTGAACGGTTGATGGCGGCGACAATGGCGTGCTGGGAGCGAGCTTCATTCCGTCGCGAAAACATTCTGTATCCCTCAAATGAAAAAAGACCTGGGTATCGGAACGCAGTTTTAATGAACTGAGATTTTTCACGACCTGTCTAAAAATGTATTAATCATATCTGTTTCGCGATGCCGCAGCCGGGTCCGGCTGCACTTGCAAGTTGAGGGCGTTTTGTCGCGGCGTTGCTGAGGGCCGACGAACAGCACTCTCGGAAAAGACGGTGCCGCACAGCACGGCCCGCATGCCATTGCGCCCGGATCGATATTCAGACGATGCAATCAGCAGGCACCGAAAGCGTAATCAAAATACGCTTTCCCGAATGATGAAACAGAGCGAACGCCGTGAATCGGAGAAGCGTCGATGCGCGAGTGTGGCGCACAACGGGATCGGCTCCTTCGGCTGTCCGATGATGATTTCCTGCAACTTGCCGTTGCGCGCGCCGCGTCGCAAGCAGGTAAAATATTTTTTGGTCTTTCGCGAAATCCTTGCGAGATGCGACTGAACGGGATGTTTTGTCGCAGGCGATATTCTCAAAAAGAATTGCGCAGCATCACGCGCCCGACGATTTTTCCGGCGCGCAAATGGTTGAACCAATGTTGCGCGTCCGTCATCGGGCGGTCCTGCATCGGCGGCGGCTGGATCTTGCCGGTGCGGGCGAGGGCCATCAGTTCTTTCGCTTCGGCGAGCGTGCCGGTCATGAAGCCTTCGATGCTCATGCGCTTGTAGATCCACTGCACCATCGGCATGCTGAAATTGCCGCCGATCAGGCCGGACACCACGATCTTGCCGCCGCGCGCCAGCACGCTCATGGCGAACGCCATCGACTTTTCGCTGCCCGCGAAATCGACGATGGCGTCGAATCCGCCGGTCTCCTTCAGGATGCGACGTGCGATATCGGGCTCCGCGGGATCGTAGGCGACGGTGGCGCCGTTGGCGAGCGCGAGGTCGCGTGCGGCGGCGTTGATATCGGCCACACAGATATCATGATTGAACATCGCGCATGCACAGGACAGGCCCATCATGCCGACGCCGCCGAGGCCGATCAGCAACAGGTTGCGTCGGCGCGGCAGGTTCGCAAGACGTTTCAGCGCGCCATAGGCGGTGATGCCCGAGCACATCAGCGTCGCGGCCATGCCAACGGAAAGCGGATCGTAATCGAGCAGATACTTCGCATCCGGCACCAGCACATGCGTGGCGAAGCCGCCGTCGCGCGCGACGCCGAGATAGCGGTTGCGCATGCACAGGTTCTCGTCGCCGTTCTGGCAGTCGCGGCATCTGCCACAGCCGATCCACGGAAACACCGCGACCTTCCTGCCGACGATGTCGGACGGCGCCTCGGGTCCGGCGCTTTCGACCACGCCCGCGATCTCGTGGCCGAGCGTGAAGGGCAGGTTGATGCCGCGCGTGGTGTCGATGCGCTCGCCATTGCCGGCGTCGGCATAGCCGTCCTGGATGTGAAGATCGGAATGGCACAGGCCGCAGCATTCGACCCGCACCAGCACCTCGCGATCTTTGGGCGTCGGCGTCTCGACGATGGTTTCGCATAGCGGCGCGCCGAAATTGATCAGGGACTGCCGACGCATCTGCGCCATGGGAATTCTCCTCAGCGAAGCGATGATGATTTGAGTTCGGTCAGCTTGCGCGCCATGGCTACAAAGCCGGAGATCGGAATGGTTTCGGCGCGGCGCGTCGGATCGACGCCGGCGGCCTCCGCCAGCAGCGCCGGATCGACGCCGAGCGATTTGAGGCTCTGCCGCAGCATCTTGCGGCGCTGGCCGAAGGCCGCCGCCGCGATCTGCTCGAGAGCGCGGCGCTCGCACGGCTCGGGCGCGGGGCGCGGGATCAGACGGACCACGGACGATGTCACCTTCGGCGGCGGCACGAAGGCGCTTGGCGAGATATCGAACAGGATTTTGGTTTCGGCGCGCCAGTTCGCCAGCACGCCGAGGCGGCCATAGGCTTCGTCATTGTCGTGCGCGACGATGCGCTCGGCGACCTCGCGCTGGAACATCAGGACCATCATGTCGTACCAGGGCGGCCAAGGTTCGGCGCTGAGCCAGCCGATCAGCAGCATCGTCGCGATGTTGTAGGGCAGGTTGGCGACGATCTTCGCCGGCTCGCCATTCAGCAAGGGGCGCGGATCGAAGGTGGTGGCGTCGCCATGTACGATGTCGAGCCGTCCGGGATAATGCGCCGCGATCTCCGCCAGCGCCGGCAGCGCGCGCTCGTCGCGCTCCACCGCGATCACCCGCGCCGCGCCGGTCGCGAGCAGCGCCCGCGTCAACCCGCCGGGGCCGGGGCCGATCTCGATGACCGTCCTGCCGTCCAGCGGACCGGCGGCGCGCGCGATCCGCGCGGTGAGGTTGAGGTCAAGCAGGAAATTCTGGCCGAGCGATTTGCGTGCCGACAGATCATGCCGCTTGATGACCTCGCGCAGCGGCGGCAGATCGTCGATCTGGCTCATGGCGCAGGCTTGGCCCGCGCCATCCGCGCGGCAAGGCGCAGCGCCGCGATCAGGCTGGAGGGGTTGGCGCGGCTGCTGCCGGCGATGTCGAAGGCGGTGCCGTGATCCGGCGAGGTGCGGATGAAGGGCAGGCCGAGCGTGACGTTGACGCCGTCATCGAAGGCGAGCGTCTTGATCGGGATCAGCGCCTGATCGTGATACATGCAGATGGCGCAATCGTAGGTCTTGCGCGCGGCGGCGTGGAACATGGTATCCGCCGGCAGCGGGCCGCGCGCGTCGATGCCGTCCGCGCGCAGCCGTTGCACCGCCGGCGCGATGATCGCCTGATCTTCCTTGCCAAGCGATCCCTCCTCGCCGGCATGCGGGTTGAGGCCGGACAGCGCAAGGCGCGGCCTGGCGACGCCGAAGCGGGCTTTCATGCCGGTTGCGACGATGCGCGCGGTCTCGACGATCAGGTCGGTCGTCAGTGTTGCGATCGCCTCGCGCAGCGGCAGATGGATGGTCACCGGCACCACGGCCAGCGTCTCCGACCACAGCATCATCACCGGCAGCGGCGTCCTGCCGCCAACCGTCGCAAGTTCGGCGAGGAATTCGGTGTGGCCGGGATGTTTGAATCCGGCGCGGTAGAGTACGCTCTTAGCGATCGGGTTGGTGACAACGGCGCTGGCGCGACCGGCCACGACATCGGCGACGGCGTGGCGGATCGAGGAGATCGCGGCGGGGGCGCTGCTCTCGTCCGGGCGGCCAGGCTCGGCGGTGACGGCATGACCGTCGGCGACCACCGGCAGCGCGTCGGCGAACAGGTGTGCGGCGGTGTCGGGGGTTGCGGCGCTGGTGTTGAGCGTGACGCCGAGCAGGCGCGCGCGGCGTTCGATAAAGTCCTTGTCGCCGATCAGGTAGAACGGCGGAAGCTGCAACTCATTGCGGCGCAGCCACGCCGCAATGGTGATGTCGGGCCCGATGCCGGCCGGTTCGCCAAGGGTCAGTGCAACGGGCTTGATGCTCATGTCCGCCTTCAGCGGTATTCGATCATGGCGCCTTTTCGAATTTCCTGCAGATAGGATTTCGACTTGGCCTCGTATTTCTGGGCGTAGAGCTTGTCGCGCGCCGCGCGCTTTGCCGGGGTGTCCGCCGTGGTCGGCTTGCGGCTGCACAGTACGACCATCTCGATGCCCTGCTTGGTGACCTCAGGCGCGGTCATGTGGCCGACCGGCGTCTTGTCCATCACCTCGCGCAGATTGCCGGGCAGGTCGGCGGAGGTCTTGGTGATCTGGTCGCGGATCGCGCCGTTGCGCAGCGAACGGAAAATGCTGACCGCATCCTCGCAGCTCTGCACTCGCGCGCGCAGCGTCTCGGCCTCCTTGCGCCGCTGCTCGACCGAGGAGCCGTTCGGAACGAACAGCACCACCGGTCGCAACCGATACTCGAAGCTTTCGCCTTCCTTGGCCTCGCTTTCGTTGCCGAGGATCGAATGCACGTCCTTCTCGCCGACCAGCAGGCTTTGCTGGAAGCGGCCGCGCACCAGCGCCGACCATGCGGTCTCGGCCTTGAGGCGCTGTTTCATCGTCTCGGGGCGAATGCCTTGCCCCTCCAGCATCTTGGAAAGCTGGTCGGCGCTCAGCCTCATCCGGCCGGCCATGCTGGCATAGGCGGAATCGACGTCGGACGCCGACAGATCGATGCTGAATTTCTTCGCTTCCTTGATCTTCACCTTGTCGTCGATCAGCTCCTGGATCACTTCCTGACGCGACAGCGTCTTGTGAGTGATCAGGGTCATCAGCTTGGAGCGCTGCGCGATGTCGAGGTTGGTGATGGGCTCGCCATTGACGATCAGGGCCACGGACTGCGCGTGGGCGGCGGCGGGAGCCGCGCAGGCAAGAACGAGAGCCAGCACTGCAACGGACACCGATCGGGACAGGATGTGGTCTGCAATCATGATGTAATCGCCATAGATCCGGTTTTGTTAGAAGCCTCCCGTGGCGGAACGGCGGCAAGACGGCGCTGTCGCGACCTTACTGCGTCGTTCCGACGCTGGTGGAGACCGCAGTGCCTCCGATCGTGCGCAGTCCAAGCTGGAACATCACGCGGTGATCGGTGACGGGAACATTGTTGACCAGCGTCGTGTAGTTGTAATCGGTGACGTAGTTGACGCCGAGGATGAAGCAATCGTCCACGTAGCCGGCGCCGACGATGTACTGGTTCACCTTGTTGCTGTTGATATCGTAGCGCAGGCCGCCTGACACCACCCAGTTCGAGGCGAGCTTGAACGAGCCGGTGCCCAGAACGCCCTGACGCCGCGTCAGGAAGCCGAGCTCGGGCTGCGGCGCGTAATCGCCATACAGCATGCTGACTGACCAGCGGTCGAACGAGGCGCGCGCTTCGGTCTCGAAGCGCTTCACCTCGCCGGTCGATTCGTCGAGGCGGGCGCGCGCGGTGAGGCTGTAGATCTTGTTCGGCTGGTAGGAGAGGCGGGTGACGTAGTCGGAGCGGGTGGTCTCAAGGCCGGTGTTGAGGCCGGTATTGGTGAGATCGCGCACCGCGTAGGAGTTCAGGCCGAACAACTGGTACGACTGGCCGAACAGGAAGTTGATCGAGCCGCCGCGATCGAACTGCGTTGTCGCCTGGACGCCGACATTGGCGCGGCCGCCGCCCTCGACGCGATCCCAGCCGGAGAATTTGTTGACGCTGAACAGGTTGCTGTCGTCGAAGGTCAGGCTCTGGGCGTCTTCGTTCGGCAGGCGGCCGGCGCGGGCTTCGTTCGGGCGAACGATGACCTGCGCGATCGGCTCAAGCGTGGTGGTGCCCCACGGCTGCACGTTGATGAACGGGTAGCGATACTCCAAGCCGATGGTCGGCATGATCCGCGCCATCTGGGTGTCGCCCGGCTGGATGTAGTTGGAAACGCCCGGCTGGTTCAGGATGTGCGCGTCGATCAGGTCGGCACGGAGCGAGGCGAACGGCGTGAAGATCTGGCCGAACGGATCGATGAAGGAGCGCCGCCACTGCGCCTCGGCGGACAGACGGGTGTAGGTGCCCGGAACGCCGCGCAGCAGGCAGTTTTGCGGGGTGCGCGCCAGCGGGTCGGCCGAAGTCGGCGTGCAGAGGCTGAAAGTGTTGCCGGCGCCCATGGTCGGATCGGGCCCGGTGTTCGTATTGATCCGGTCGAACGACGCGCTGTCGCGGCTGAGGCTGGTGAAGTTGGCCTTGTAGCTGAACTCGCCGCCCAGAAGGTTGCGGTTGAGCACGTTGGCGTAATCGATCACCGGATGGACGACCGGGATCTGGCTCTGAACGTCGGTCGCCGAATAGCCGAGATAATAGATGGTCCGCGCATCGAAATAGCTGCGGTTGCCGACGCCGGTCAGATAGAGCTGCGAAATGCCCTCGGTCGGCGTCAGCAGGAACGAGTTGAGCGGGTTCTTGTAGGCCGCGAGGTTATAGTCGCGGAAGAATGCGTTGTCGGTCGCGGCCACCGCATCCCAGCCCCAGACCCATTGATGGTTGAGCGCGAACTGGCCCGAGGAATCGACGCCGCCGCGGAAGTTGCGGTTGCCGGGCTCGGCGCCGAACGCATCGCGATCGAGCTGGCGAATGCCGTAGGCGCGGATCTCGTAGGCGCCGTTGATCAGCCGCTGGCGGAAATCGCCCTGCAGCAGCACGCCCTGCTTGGTGGTGAAGCGGGGAGTGAACGTGAAGTCATAGTCGGGGGCGAGGGCCCAATAATACGGCGTCTCGATGCCGGTGCCGGTGCGGCTGTTGGTCACCGAATACGGCATCAGGAAGCCGGTCTTGCGCTTGACGGTCGGATCGGGCGTCGAGAAATACGGCATGTAGGCGATCGGCATGCCGAAGAACTCGAGCGTCGCATCTTCGAAATAGAGCATCCGCTCGGTCTTGTTGTGGATGATGCGCGCGCCCTTGACCTGCCATAGCGGCGGCTTCTTCGGGTTGTCCTTGCACGCGGCGCAGGCGGTGTAGACGCCGCTCTGGAACACGGTGATATCGCCGTTGCTGCGGTCGGCGCGGGCCGCGGCCATCCGCGTCGAATCGCCGGTGTCGACGCGCAGCGAGTCGACGAAGCCGTCGCGATAATCGTCCGACAGATCGAGCTCGTTGGCGTAGACGATCTTGCCGTCGGCATCGGTCAGCCGCACGTTGCCCTCGGCGTGCAGGCGCTTGGTCTTCTGGTCGTAGATCACCTTGTCGGCTTCGAGAGTCGAGCCGTTGTAGTAGATCTGGACGTTGGTGACCGCGGCGACGCGCGAGTTGTTGTAGTCGTAATTGAGTTCCTGCGCCCGCACGAGCATCTGCCCGTCCTTGGCGTTCGGATTGCGCGGCGGCGGCTTGGGCCGGGGCGGGCGCGGATTGTAGGTGAAAGTGGTCTGCGCGTTGGCCGCGGAGGGCGTCAGCGCCACGCCGGAGACCGCCGTCAGCAGGGCCAGAATCGCGGACGCAAGAACCCGATGGCGGCGCAAGCGATCGCGCCGCCTGAACCCAGGCGTCAGTCTTTGGAGGGCGGCGATTACGGCCACTACCCGTCCTCCTGGTAAAGCAAAGCCATGAAGCCCGTGAGGCCGCCGACAAAAACAGGCAGCCACGCGGCCGCGAGCGGATGCATCAGTCCGGCCCTGCTCAAATCCTCAGTTACTTTCGACAGGACATAGAGCAGAAACCCTGCTGCGACGCCACTTAAAACCATCTTCTGCACGCCGCCGAAGCGGAAGAAGCGCAGGCTGACAGCGGCCGCGAGCATCACCATCGCACACAGTAAAAAAGGCTGCGCGAGCAGTTTCTGATATTGAAGACGGTATCCAGATGCCGCCAAACCGGAGTTTTCGGCGGATTTGATGTAGTCCGGAAGTTGCCAAAATGACACGGTTTCGGGGGTGGCGAAGCTGTTGCGGACCTGCGCCCGGGTCAGGCTGGTGGCGATGAACAGGCTGTCATGGTCCTGCGGCGGCTCGCCCATGGTGAAGATTCGCGCGCCCCGTAGATGCCAGCGGCCGGGCTCCAGGGTCGCTTCGCGGGCCTCGATTCGGTTTTTGAAGCCGCCATCGGTGTCGAACCGGAACACGGTCAGGCCGGTCAGGCGCTCGCCCTGGGCGCGGCTGGTGGTGGCGTTGATGATGGCCTGACCCTCGGAGGTGACCTGGTTGACCCAGAAGCGGGCGTTCTCCTGGGGCGTGGCGGCGCCGTCGGAGAACAGTTGCGCCTCCATCTCCTTGGCGCGCTCCTGCATGAAGGCCGACATCGGATTGTAGATCAGCGTCGCCAGCGCGCCGATCGCCAGCGCGCTGACGAGGGCGGGGCGGGTGAACTGCCAGGCCGAGACGCCGGCGGCGCGCGCGATCACGAGTTCGAGGCTGCGAGAGAGCGCGAGGAACGAAGTCATCGCGCCGATCAGGATGCAGAACGGCATCAGCTTCTCGAGCAGTTGCGGCACCCGGAACAGCGAGGTCTGCGCGACGAACAGCGCCGAGGCCGAGGCGTTGTTGGCGGTGCGCCGCATCAGTTCGATGTAGTCCACCAGCACGACGAGCACGAAAATGCCGATGAACACCGCGGCGGCGGCGGCGATGAACCGAATCGCGAAATAGCGCGAGAGGGTGCCGATCAGCATGCGCGGTCATCCATCGTCACGTGACCGTTTGCGCACGCGCATGCCGCCGCGTTCGCGCGGGCAGCGCGCGATGCGATACGGGCGCTTGCGGTGTCGGCGCGCCCCGTCGGCAGATCAGAGATGGCGAACAACCCCATCCGGCAGCAATATCCCCAAGGACCCTGTCCGAACGCCCGTCTTGCCATGCCTCGCAGCGAAGCACCCCGTGGCCAGACGCCGATCCGGACAATTGTTATTATCTCATACTATCTCTTTGATCGGCCGATAAAATGGCTGCCCAGAGGCAGCGCCCTTGCTATAGTTAATAAAAGCCCAAGGCGTTGCTTTCGCATCACGCATCGAAGCCCCGATGCTGGTGAGTGAGTGTGCGTTCGCTTTGCAGCGCCATGGCGAAGGGCTCATAGTGCCGCTCCTGCCGGGATTCCCGTCAAGCTGTGATTTTTGGAGGATTTGCTTATGACCGACGCCGTCAAGGTCGGCTTCGTGCCTTTTTCAACGACGCCGCGCGGCGTGCTCGTGGTGTTCACCGACGAGACGATGCGATTCGGAACTGCGACCCGCAAGATTCTGGGCGCCGCCGCCGACACCGTGAAGCGGGCTGCGACCGCGAGCGCCTTCAAGGGCAAGAACGCCACCGCGCTCGACATTCTCGCGCCGGCGGGCCTCAAGGTCGGCCGTCTGATCGTGGTCGGCACCGGCAAGGCCGGCTCGCTCAAGGAAGAGGACTACATCAAGATCGGCGGCGCGGCGGTCGGTCGCCTGAAGGCCAGCACCGACGCGGTGACCTTGATCGCCGAACTGCCGGCCGGCGCGCTGAAGCCGGATCAGGTGTCAGCCATCGCCGCCGGCATCCGGCTGCGCGCCTATAAATTCGACCGCTACAAGACCAGGAAAAAGGACGAGGACAAGAAGCTCGCCGCGCAGATCTCGATCGCGGTGGCCGATGTCGCCGCCGCGCGCAAGGCGTTTGCGCCGTCCAACAACGTGGTCGATGGCGTTCTGCTCGCGCGCGAACTCGTCAACGAGCCGCCGAACGTGCTGTATCCGGCGGAATTCGCCCGCCGCGCCGCGCAGCTTCGTCGCCTCGGCGTCAAGGTCGAGATCCTCGACGTCAAGGCGATGGAGAAGCTCGGCATGGGCGCGCTGCTCGGCGTGTCGCAGGGCTCCTATCATGACGGCCGCATGGTGGTGATGCGCTGGAACGGCGCGTCGAACAAGACCGACAAGCCGATCGCCTTTGTCGGCAAGGGCGTCTGCTTCGACACTGGCGGCATCTCGATCAAGCCGGCCGGCAGCATGGAGGACATGAAGGGCGACATGGCGGGCGCGGCCTGCGTGGTCGGCCTGATGCATGCGCTCGCCGCGCGCAAGGCCAAGGTGAACGCGGTCGGCGCCATCGGCCTGGTCGAGAACATGCCGGACGGCAACGCGCAGCGCCCCGGCGACATCGTGACCTCGATGTCGGGCCAGACCATCGAGATCATCAACACCGACGCCGAAGGCCGCCTCGTGCTGGCCGACGTGCTGTGGTACGTCGCGCAGAAGTACAAGCCGAAATTCATCGTCGATCTGGCGACGCTGACCGGCGCGATCATGGTCGCGCTCGGCACCGAATATGCCGGCCTGTTCTCCAACAATGACGAGTTGTCGGAGCGTCTGACCAAGGCCGGCCGCGCCACCGGCGAGCATGTCTGGCGCATGCCGCTCGGCCCCGAATACGACAAGCAGATCGATTCCAAATTCGCCGACATGAAGAACGCGGCCGGACGCTGGGGCGGCTCGATCACCGCCGCGCAGTTGCTGCAGCGTTTCGTCGACAACACGCCATGGGCGCATCTCGACATCGCCGGCACCGGCATGGGCGCGCCGTCGAGCGACATCAACACGAGCTGGGGCTCGGGTTACGGCGTGCGGCTGCTCGATCAGCTTGTCGCCGATCACTACGAAGCAAAACGCTGAGGGAGCGAAAGCCGGTTGAACCGTCACCCCACGTCATTGCGAACGAAGCGAAGCAATCCAGAGGCTAAAGAAACGAGACTGGATTGCTTCGTCGCTTGCGATCCTCGCAATGACGAGATGCAAGGATAGCGGTACGCGCGATGACCGAGGTGCTGTTCTATCATCTGCAGAACCGGACGCTGGAAAGCGTGCTGCCGCCGCTGCTCGAGAAATCGCTCGAGCGCGGCTGGCGCGTCGCGATCCAGGCCGGCTCCGAAGAGCGCGCCGAGGCGCTCGACGGCCATCTGTGGACGTATCGCGAGGACAGTTTCCTGCCGCACGGCACATGGCGCGATGCCGATGCCGCCGATCAGCCGATGGTGCTGATGGTGGACGAGGGCAATCCGAACCGCGCCAACATCCGCTTTCTGGTCGACAATGCGAATCTGCCGGCCGATTGCGCCGGATATGAACGCGTGGTTCTCATCTTCAACGGCGACGACGACGATGCGCTGTCGCACGCGCGCGCCGCCTGGAGCGAGGGCAAGGCCAAGGGCTTCGACCTGACCTACTGGCAGACGGACGAGCGCGGCCGCTGGCAGCGCCGCGATTGACGGGGCGTATGTACTGGTTCATTGGCGGTGTCGTTCATTGAACGTCAGGGCCTGAGTTAATGATATCCGCGATTTTCGCGGTGGCCGCTTGCGGTCAGCCACCATCGTGCCGCAAATAGATGGTGGGAAGGGCTGCGTGGCACCGCTCGATGAGGGCAGTCAACCGCCGATCCCGCGAGGATCAGTTCCGCGGCACCCGTGCCGGACAATTGCCGAACGACATGCAAGTGCCGAGCGACATGGATGAGAGACCGATTTTGAGCGTTGAGACAAAGCTTGCCGGCCGCAAAGGGCTTCTCGTGGTTCTGCTGATCGCGCCGATGATCAGCGGTTGCGGTTCGAGTCTCAGCGATTTCTCGATCCGGGATCAGGAGTGGCTGGCCCGTCCCGGCCGCATGTTCGGCACCAAGTCGCTGTCGCTGGAGACGCCGCCGCTGACGCCGGAAAAACCGGTGACGCCGGACGATCTGGTGTCCGCCGAGGGCGCGTGCCCCGGCATGGCGCCTGCCATGTCGGCGGAGGGCAATGTTGCCGAGGGCGCGGCCGCCGATGGCGGGCCGCAGCCGGTCGGCGCCGTCGCGCTCGGCCACACCGAATGCGATGTGGTGCGATCCGTTGGCGCGCCCGACAGCGTCAACCTGTCGGCCAATCCGCGCGGCGAGCGCGTCACGACCATCACCTATCTGCACGGCGCGCGTCCCGGGCTTTACACCTTCACCGCCGGCCGCCTGAGCTCGGTCGAGCGCGTCGATGCGCCCGCGCCGGCCAAGCCGGCAAGACCCGCGAAAAAGAAGCGGCACGGGTAAGGCCGAGCCTGCGCTCGGCAAAGCTGTCATGTGCACTTGATGCGATCCTCATCCTGAGCAGCGCGCATCGTAGCCAAGTTTGCGCAGGCGCTACGCCTGCCATGGCGCGCGTCTCGAAGGATGAGGCCGTGATGTTTCGCGACACGGGCCTCATGGTTCGAGACGCGAGGCTGCGGCCTCGCTCCTCACCTGAGGAACGCTGGCTACTGCGCCTCGTCGAACGCGGCGCTGGCCGCGAGCCACTGTTCCTCGGCGCGTTGCAACGCGGTTTCGGCTCCCGCACGCGCCTTGGTGAGTTGCGTCGCCTGTTTCGGATCGCGCTGGAAGATGTCCGGCAGCATCAATGCGGCGTCGATCTTGGCGATGATGGCGGTGATGCGTTCGATCTCCGCTTCCGCCTCGGCGATCTGCTGTTTCAGCGGCACGCGCTTCTCGGCTTTCGCGCGCTGCGGCTTGTCGGCGCTGCGCTCGGCGCGCTCGCGGTTTTCATCATTGCCGCTGCGCGTGGAGAGCACGGTGCGGCGATAGTCGTCGAGATCGCCGCCATACGGCGTCACGGTACGGTCCGCCACCACCCATAATTGATCGGCGCAGGCCTCGATCAGATAGCGGTCGTGCGACACCATGATGATGGCGCCGGGAAATGCGTTGATCGCCTCGGCCAGCGCGGCGCGGCTGTCGATATCGAGATGGTTGGTCGGCTCGTCGAGGATGATCATGTTCGGCGCCTGGAAAGTCGCGAGGCCGAGCAGCAGCCGCGCCTTCTCGCCGCCGGAGAGATTGCGCACCGTGGTGTCGCCCGCCGCGCCCGAGAAGCCGATCGCACCGACGCGGGCGCGCACCTTGCTTTCCGGGGCGTCCGGCATCAGCCGGCGCAGATGCGTGGCGGGCGAGCCGTCGAGATCGAGTTCGTCGGTCTGGTGCTGGGCGAAATAGCCGACCGACAATTTGTCGGCGCGCACCACCTTGCCGGAAAACGCCGGCAGCTTGCCCGCGAGCAGCTTGACAAGGGTCGATTTGCCGTTGCCGTTGGCGCCGAGCAGCGCGATGCGGTCGTCGGTATCGATGCGCAACGTCACACGGTCGAGCACGGCCTTCGCCGGATCGTATCCGACGCACACATTGTCGAGCGCGACGATCGGCGGCGACAGCATTCTCTCCGGTTCCGGGAAAGTGATCTCGCGCACGTCCTGCGTCACCAGCGCGGTGACCGGCTTCATCCGCTCCAGCATCTTGACGCGCGACTGCGCCTGCCGCGCCTTCGAGGCCTTGGCCTTGAAGCGGTCGACGAAATCCTGCAGCCGCTTGCGCTCCTCGGCCTGTCGCCTGGCGTGCTTGGCGTCCAGCATCTCGCGGGTGGCGCGCTGCTCCTCGAACGAGGAATAGTTGCCCTTGTAGAGCGTGAGCCTGCCGCGATCGAGATGCATGATCTGGTCGACCGAGGTGTCGAGCAGGTCGCGGTCGTGGCTGATGATGATCACCGTGCGCGGATAGCTCGCCAGATGATCCTCCAGCCACAGCGTGCCTTCGAGGTCGAGATAGTTGGTCGGCTCGTCGAGCAGCAACAAATCGGGCGCGGCGAACAATGTCGCGGCGAGGGCGACGCGCATGCGCCAGCCGCCGGAAAATTCGGCGCAGGCGCGGGCCTGATCGGCGGTGGAAAAGCCGAGGCCGGACAGGATCGTCGCCGCGCGCGCCGGCGCGGAGTGGGCGTCGATATCGACCAGCCGGGTCTGGATCTCGGCGATGCGATGCGGGTCATGCGCGGTTTCCGCCTCGGCCAGCAGCGCGTGGCGTTCGCGGTCGGCGCGCAGCACCACGTCGATCAGGCTGTCGGGACCGTCCGGCGCTTCCTGCGCCAGCGAGCCGACGCGCCAGCGCGGCGGCAGCGCGATCGCGCCGGACTCCAGCGGCAGCTCGCCGCGGATGGCGTGGAACAGCGTCGATTTGCCCACCCCGTTGCGGCCGACGAAACCGACGCGCGATCCCGGCACGATCTGCACCGTGGCGTGGTCGATCAGCAGACGTCCGGCGATGCGGATGGAGATGTCATTGATGGACAGCATGGCGGGGGTTTGCACCGAAGCAGGCGCGGAACGCAACCCTTATCCGAACAGGCCGGGATCGGGGCAAACCCGCGCAAGGCGGGGGCCCAATCGGCCCGCCGCGTTGCGCGTCTTCAGTCGAGTTGCGGCACGATCGAGGGGGCATCCTCGATCCGCTGCAACTGGTCCATCAGGTCCTGAAGGCGAGGGGGCAGATGTCCGGCGCCGGGCTTCATGATGTCGCGAAGCCGTTCGCCGATTCCATTGCACACGGCTATGCTGGTGAAGTGATCCATCTGCGGGCCATCGCCAAAGCGCGGGTCTGACATGGTCGTCACCATTCCAATTTGAATCAAATCCATCATACGTAGACAAGCTCGGTTGAGAAGAAATGTTTCCGGCGATCGCCGATGTTGGTGAGCAAAGAGTAAAGAATTGCTCCGCGACTCACGTGCGGGAGAGTTGATCGCGGCGCGCACGAAAAATCCCGGCCGGAATGCGGCCGGGATTTTCTGTGAAAACGAGTTGCGGGACGGGAACCCCGCCGCGCGTTTAATAGCAGCGGTTGATCCAGCGATAGCGCCAGCCGTAAGGGGTCGGAACCAGACGGCGCACGGTGCAGCCGCCGTAGTAACCGTAATAGGCCGGACCGCCGGCATAGAAGCGCGGACCGCCCCAGCCCCAGCCGCCGCCACGCCAGTGGCCTCCGCCATGCCAGCCGCCGCCGCCGTGCCAATGGCCACCGCCGCCACCGTGCCAATGGCCGCCGCCGCCGCCACCACCGATAGCGTGCCAGCTTCGCGCCGATGCGGTGGTCGACATCGCGGTCGCGCCACCGATCACCACTGTCGCCGCGAAAAGTCCGAGAGCAAGTCTGTGAGCGAGTTTGCGTAACATGGCTGTCTCCTCATCGAGACGCCGGCAGGCCATGCGAGCAAAACCACATGTCGGCCGGAGCGCCTCGTTCGATGAATCTGTGCGCGAGCGTATGACCGACAACGTGAATGCGACCGCGATGGTGCCTTCAGACAACGTTCATTTTGATGAAATCGATGTAATCTTGCGCAATGCCGATATGGCGGCGAAACGGCCGGTTTCGGGCCATTTTCGGCACGTTTGACCCGCCGATCCGCTTGCCGGGAGCCGGAGGCGCCGTTATAAGCCGCGCACCTCATTCCCACAGCATTTCCAAGGACACGTCATGGCCACCGAGCGCACCTTTTCGATCATCAAACCCGACGCCACCGAGCGCAACCTGACCGGCGCCGTCAACGCCATCATCGAAAAGGCGGGCCTACGCATCGTGGCGCAGAAGCGGGTGCGGATGACCCGCGAGCAGGCCGAGACGTTCTATGCCGTGCACAAGGCGCGCCCGTTCTTCGGCGAGCTGGTGGACTTCATGATTTCCGGCCCGGTGGTGGTGCAGGTGCTTGAAGGCGAGAACGCGATCCTGAAGTATCGCGACGTGATGGGCGCGACCGATCCGTCGAAGGCGGCCGAGGGAACCATCCGCAAGGCCCATGCAAAGTCAATCGGCGAGAACTCGGTGCACGGTTCCGATGCGGCGGACACCGCCAAGATCGAGATCGCGCAGTTCTTCTCCGGGAACGAAATCGTCGGATAAGGGGCCTTGGAGCCGCCCGGCGCGGCACCAAGTCGCAATCTCCGCTACCGAAAGGAGTTGCTTTCCCCTAAATTTGGCGATGTATACCGTATACAAGAGCCGGAGGGTATCACCTGTGCGGACGGGTGATGCCGCTTGGCCGTTTGGGGGGAGACCATCGTGGACTGGTTATTGCAAATCCTGAGCCCGGCTGCCATTGGCAGCCTTTTCACGCAGCTCGAGCACGAAATTCAAAGCCCCCAGTTCTGGGTCGCTCTTACAAAAATCATCTGGATCAACATCCTCCTGTCCGGCGACAACGCGCTGGTCATCGCGCTGGCCTGCCGCAACCTTGAAGCCCGCCAGCGCATCTGGGGCATGGTCCTCGGCGCCGGCGTCGCCGTGCTGCTGCGTATCATCTTCACCGGCATCGTCGCGACGCTGATGGAGCTGCCTTATCTCAAGCTGGTTGGCGGCCTCGCGCTGATCGTCATCGCCGCCAAGCTGCTGGTTCCGGAGAACCACGACGAGGGCAGCGTGCAGGCTGGCCAGCATCTGTGGGCCGCCGTCCGCATCGTCGCCGTGGCCGACCTCATCATGAGCCTCGACAACGTGATCGCGGTCGCCGCCGCGGCCAACGGCAGCATCGTGCTGCTGATCATCGGCCTCGGCATCAGTATCCCGATGATCATTGCCGGTGCGGCGTTGATCATGGCGGTGCTCGATCGCATGCCAGCTTTGGTCTGGCTCGGCGCGGCGCTGCTGGGCTGGGTCGCGGGCGAGGTGATCGCCACCGATCCGGGCGTGCATCCGTTCCTGCAGAGCGTGCTCGACGGCCAGATCGCGCTCAATATCGATCCGAGCTCGACGCTGTTCGGCTTCGCCAAGCACTTCCAGATCGGCGGCAATATCGGCGAGGTCCTGCTCGGCCTCCTTGGTGTGGCTGTGGTGCTGGTGGTCGGCTCGTCGTGGCGCCGGAGCGCCCTGCGCGAGCAGGCCGCCGGCGGTCACGCAGAGGCGCAGGCCGAGGCTTAAGCTCTCCGCCTGTCACGGAAATGAAAAAGCCCGGATTTCGATCCGGGCTTTTTATTTGGCGATTACCTTGAAGTGTGGCGCTGTTCGCGCGAGGCGTCGCGCCGGACGATCATGCGCCGCGGCCTACCACTTCACCTCGACGCCGAGCGTGCCCTGATGCGAGGTGAAGTTGCTGCGGTACTTGCCATCGTAATTGGCATAGAGCCGCGCCTGATTGCTCAGGATCCATGACAGGCCGGCGCCGGCGTCCGCGCCGGTCCGGCTTTCGACGATGCCCTGCACCGAAATGCTGTTGCCGCCGAGACTGACCTGCACCGGCCCCAGACTCTGCGAGAAATTGTCGACGAACTTGCCATAGGCCGAGACGTCGATAATCTGCCGGCCGACGATCCAGTAATGGCCGACTTCGGCGCCGATCAGCACGCGGGCGCGCTCGCCGTGCACGTCGCCGACATTGACCGGATCGATGCCGCCGGTCTCGCGATAGTCGTCGGTCCGCGAGACCACATATTCGAGCCCGAGCTTGGGCACGATGCGGCTCTGGCCGAGCCCGTAATAATAGCTGAGTTCGCCGAGCGCGCCGTCGACGCGACCGCGATAGTTGGCCAGCGCAACGCCGCCGGCCGTGCCGCGCCGGCTGTCGATCCGGGCGAAGCCGTGCACCGCCGCGAATGCGACCGTCCATGGCCCGGTGGTATAGGCGCCGTTGACGCCGAGTTGCGTGAGATCGAGCCGCGCCGATTGCAGCGCCAGCGGCACGTCGATGTCGGTGCGGCTCTGATCGACCGAGATTCCGAGATTGAATCCCGGCACGACCGTCATGCCGACGCCAGCGACCCCGGCGGCCGTGGTGCGCTTGTCGCCGACGAACGAGCCTTGCGGATCGGTGCGGGCGGAAGTGCCGTAGCCCTCGAACCAGGCCCGGTAGGTCGGGCCGAGGCTTGCCATCGGCGCGCCGCCGCCGCCCGGGTTGGCGCGCTGCGCATAGCCATATGTCGCTTCGCGGCCGAGCCGTTGCAGGAAGTTGCTGCCGAGATCGAGCTGGCCTGCGGCCGCTGAAAACTGCGCGTTGTTGTCGGCGGAGCCCGGAAACACCGGTGGCGGCATCTGGGCGGACGCGGAGGTGGACGCCAGCGCAAGAGCGGCGCCGAGGCTGATCCCGGCGCAGGGCAGGGCCATGCGCCGCCACAACGGCCTCTGCTCGGACGCCTTCCGATCGGGTGCCCTCGATCGCGGCGGAAACGGTGGCAGGGATCGCTTCAAAATGATCTTCCGAATTTCACAAAAGGATGACTGGTCCGGATTTGGCGTGAGTTCGCCGCGACCGTCAACGTTTCCGCGATGCAACCAAACGCATTGCGCCCTGTTGTGCCGACAATGTCACAGCCGCCGGCCGTCCCTTCCTGTTGCGAAGGCCGGGTTTTCATGATCGGATCGCGCCCGCAATCGGATTTGGGTCGCTCGGCGTTGCGTTCTGAAACTTGGAATATCGGCACAGACTCTTGAAGCCCGCTTGTGGCGCGGCACGCAACGATGCGTGGCGCGTCTTTTTTGTTTTAAAAAATGAGGGAGACTGGCGTGGCAAAAGGCACCGTCAAGTGGTTCAACCCCACCAAGGGTTATGGCTTCATCCAGCCGTCGGGCGGCGGTCAGGATGTGTTCGTGCATATTTCGGCGGTCCAGCGCGCCGGCCTGACGACGCTGAATGAAAACCAGACCGTGGAATACGAACTGGTCGACAACCGTGGCAAGTCGTCGGCAGAGAACCTGAAGGTCTCCTGACGGACGCGCGGATCGTTATTCGATCCGCGGCGAAATCAGAACGTCATCATCCTGCGATGGCGCCGCGACCTTGCACGCGGCGCCGTCCAGACGTGTCTGGCCGCCGGCCACCAGACGCAACGCCTCGGCATAGATCCGGTGCTCGGCGCGCAGCACCCGCGCCGCCAGCGTGTCCGGCGTGTCGTCGTCGCGCACCGGCACCGCGCCCTGCATCACGATCGGCCCGGAATCGACTTCCGGCACCACGAAGTGCACCGTCGCGCCGTGGATCTTCACGCCGTCGGCCAGCGCGCGTTCGTGCGTATGCAGTCCGCGATAGGACGGCAGCAGCGCCGGATGGATGTTGAGCATCCGGCCGTCCCATTGCCGCACGAACCACGGCGTCAGCAGCCGCAGGAATCCGGCGAGGCAGACCAGTTCGACATCGCGCGCTTCGAGTTCGCGATGCATCGCGCGCTCGAACGCCTCGCGGTCCTTGCCGTACGGTTTGCTTTCGACGGTCAGCGTCTCGATGCCGTTGTCGCGGGCGACGGCGAGGCCGCCGGCATCGGCGATGTTGGACATCACCAGCACGATCTGCGCGGGAAAATCAGGAGCTTTCGCGGCCGCGATCAGCGCCGCCATGTTCGAGCCGCGGCCGGAGATCAGGATGGCGACGCGGCGCTTGCCCATGGCTCACAGCGCCAGATCGAGATGGCCATTATAGACCACGCGCTCGTCGGAGGTGGCGGCGACCACTTCGCCGAGCGTGACGACGCTCTCGCCGGCCTCTTTCAGAATCCCGGTCACGGCCTCGACCGCGTCGGGGCGCACGATGGCGACCATGCCGATGCCGCAATTGAAGGTGCGCAGCAGTTCGAGCTCGGCGATGCCGCCTTCCGCCGCGAGCCACTTGAACACCGGCAGCACCGGCACCTGCGGCAGCGCGATGCGCACGCCGAGATGCTTCGGCAGCACGCGCGGAATGTTGTCGGTGAAGCCGCCGCCGGTGATATGGGCGAGGCCCTTGATCGCGCCGGTCTCGCGGATCGCGCGCAGGCAGGACTTCACATAGAGCTTGGTCGGGGCGAGCAGGGCGCCGCCCAGCGTCATCACCGGAGCGAACGGCGCGGCGTCGCCAAAGGCCAGCCCGGACTTCTCCACCACCTTGCGCACCAGCGAGAAGCCGTTGGAATGCACGCCCGAGGAGGCGAGGCCGATCACGGCATCGCCCGGCGCGATATCCTTGTGCGGCAGCAGCGTGCCGCGCTCGGCCGCGCCGACTGCGAAACCGGCGAGGTCGTAGTCGCCGTCCTTGTAGAGGCCGGGCATCTCGGCGGTCTCGCCGCCGATCAGGGCGCAGCCGGATTCGCGGCACCCCTCGGCGACGCCGGCGACGATGGCGGCGGTGGCCTCCGGATCGAGCTTTCCGCAGGCGAAGTAGTCGAGGAAGAACAGCGGCTCGGCGCCCTGCACCACGAGGTCGTTGACCGACATCGCCACGAGGTCGATGCCGATGCCGCCATGCACGCCGGTCTCGATCGCGATCTTGACCTTGGTGCCGACCCCGTCGGTCGCGGCGACCAGCACCGGATCCTTGAAACCGGCGGCCTTGAGATCGAACAGCCCGCCGAAACCGCCGATTTCGGCGTCCGCGCCGGCGCGGGCGGTGGCCCGGACCATCGGCTTGATCAGATCGACCAGCCGGTTGCCGGCGTCGATATCGACGCCCGAGGAGGAATAAGTGAGGCCGGAGGTCTTGTCGGTCATGCCATTTTCCGAGATTTAAGCGGTGGTTACGTCGAATTCCGGCGCGGTGCAATGGCTCGCATGTCGCCCGGCGATGGACTATGTAGATAACTGGCGCGGGAGGCAGGCCGGCGGTGGCGCGGCCCTCTCGCGCGGGCGTGCCGGGGGACGTTTCCCCGGGTTCGGGGACGGGGAGCGGCTTGAACTTACCCAATCTCATCACTCTGGGCCGGATTCTGCTCGTTCCGATGATCGTCTGGGCGATTGCCTCCAACCAGATGACGGTCGCCTTCGTGCTGTTCGTGGTCGCCGGGGTGAGCGACGCGGTGGACGGCTTCCTCGCCAAGCACTTCGACATGGCGACCGATCTCGGCGCGATGCTCGACCCGATCGCCGACAAGGCGCTGCTGGTCTCGATCTATGTCGCGCTCGGCATCACCGGCGACATCCCGCGCTGGCTGGTGATCCTGGTGGTGTCGCGCGATCTGATGATCGTCGGGGCGATGATCCTTTCCGGGCTGCTCGACAACCCGATGCCGGTCAAGCCACTGATGGTCTCCAAGCTCAACACGGTGGCGCAGGTCTCGTTCGCCGCTCTGGTGCTGGCCTCGCTGGGTTTCGGTTTCAAGGCCGGGCCCTATGACGCGATCCTGATGGGCCTGGTCACGGTTTTCACCCTGTTGTCGATTTCCTTTTATCTGGTGGAATGGATCCGCCATCTCGGCACCACGGAATCGATGTGACGTTGATTGGCGGGATGGGATCGGGCACGGTGGATCGTGCCGGTCCGTCTTTTTGATTGAGCATGATCTTGCCCAAAACCGGTGCCCGCGTTTCGGGCGTGCTCCAGGAGTAACCAGTGACCGTCCGCGTCCAACCTCGCCAGCTTGCGTTGACCTTGCCGCATGCGGAAAGCCTGTCGCGCGACGATTTCCTTGAGGGGCCGAGCAACGCGCAGGCGCTGGCGCTGATCGAGAACTGGCCGGACTGGCCGAACCGCGTGATGATGCTGGTCGGCCCCGAGGGCTGCGGCAAGAGCCATCTCGCCGCGATCTGGGCCGCGCAATCCGGCGCGCGCATGGTCGCGGCGCAGGCGCTGACCGCCGCCAATGTGCCCGGCGCGCTCGCCACCGGCGCGCTGGTGGTCGAACATCTCGAACCCGGCGCGTTCGACGAGCGCGCGTTGTTCCATCTGCTCAATCTGGCGCGCGAGGACGAGGCCTTCGTCCTGATCACCGGCCGCACGCTGCCGACGGCCTTCGAGGTGGCGCTGCGCGATGCCGCCTCGCGTCTGCGGGCCCTGCCGGTGATCACCGTGGCGCCGCCGGACGACCAATTGCTCCGCGCATTGATCGTGAAGTTCTGCGCCGACCGCCAGATGAGCGTGGACGAGGGTATCGTCAGCTTCCTCGCCGCCCGGATCGAGCGTTCCTTCGTCGCCGCCCGGCAGGCGGTCGAATTGCTCGACACCGAGGCGCTGCGGCGAGGCCGGCCGGTGACGCGGGCGCTGGCCGCCGAGGTGTTCCGGGGTTCCACCGTACCCTGATGCCGTTCAAAGCGGTACGCCATGCGCGTTTTGGCCGCTTGGCCGATGCAACCTGTTGACCCATCATGTCATTGAACTGTCACGAGACGCGCCGATGATCGGGCGGTGTCATGCGGGACGATTCACCGTTCCGGCAAGGGAAGCAGGCTGTTTGCATGGATACCGCCCAAGTCACTGTTCGAAAAAGCGAAAATGAGGCGGTATTGCCGTCGGCGACGGTGGTGGCGGGTCCGGAACGGTTCATCAACCGCGAGCTGTCCTGGCTGCACTTCAACCGCCGGGTTCTGGAGGAATCGGTCAATACCAACCATCCGGTGCTTGAGCGGGTCCGTTTTCTGTCGATTTCGGCCAATAACCTTGATGAATTCTTCATGGTCCGCGTTGCCGGCCTCAAGGCGCAGATCCGCGAAGGCTTCATGGAGCGCAGCCCCGACGGCCTGTCGCCCGCCGAGCAGCTTGTCGCGATCAACCAGACGGTATCGAAACTCGCCGGCGACCAGCAGGCGATCTGGCGCGACCTGCATGCCATCCTCGCCGATGTCGGCATCGTGCTGGTGGACAGCCGCGATGTCACCAAGCCGGAAGCGGCGTGGATCGAGGACCACTTCCTACACAACATCTTTCCGCTGCTGACGCCGCTCGCGATCGATCCGGCGCATCCGTTCCCGTTCATCCCGAGCCTCGGCTTCACCATCGCGCTGCATCTGGCGCGCGTGTCGGACGGCAAGTCGATGAACGCGCTGATCCGCCTGCCGGGCAAGATCGATCGCTTCATCCGCCTGCCGCAGGAGAAGGACGGCGTGGTGCGGATGATCCCGCTGGAACAGGCGACCAGCCTGTTCATCGGCCGCCTGTTTCCGGGCTACCTCGTCAAGGGACGCGGCGCGTTCCGCATCATCCGCGACTCCGAACTCGAAATCGAGGAGGAGGCGGAGGATCTGGTCCGCCTGTTCGAGACAGCGCTCAAGCGCCGCCGCCGCGGATCGGTGATCCGTCTCGAGATGGAAGCGAGCATGCCCGACGATCTGCGCGCTTTCGTGCAGCGCGCTCTGTCGGTGCCGGACGATGACGTGCTGCTGGTCGATGGTCTGCTCGCGATGAACGAGCTGTCGCAACTGACGCGCCTCAACCGGCCCGATCTCGAATTCACCCCTTACGTGCCGCGCTATCCCGAGCGTGTGCGCGATCATGGCGGCGATATCTTCGGCGCGATCCGGCAGAAGGACCTGATCGTCCATCATCCCTATGAATCGTTCGACGTCGTGGTGCAGTTCCTGCAACAGGCAGCGCGCGATCCGGACGTCGTTGCGATCAAGCAGACGCTGTACCGCACCTCGCGCGACTCGCCGATCGTGCGCACGCTCGCCGAGGCCGCCGAGGCCGGCAAGTCGGTCACCGCGCTGGTCGAATTGAAAGCGCGGTTCGACGAGGAAGCCAACATCCGCTGGGCGCGCGATCTGGAGCGCGCCGGCGTGCAGGTGGTCTACGGCTTCCTCGAACTGAAGACCCACGCCAAGCTGTCGTTCGTGGTGCGGCGCGAGGGCGGCGGTCTGAAGACCTACGTCCACACCGGCACCGGCAATTATCACCCGGTCACCGCGCGCATCTACACCGACCTGTCGTACTTCACCTGCGATCCGGTGATCGCGCGCGACGCCGCGCGGGTATTCAACTACATCACCGGCTACGCCGAGCCGATCGACATCGAGAAGATGGCGGTGTCGCCTTTGACATTGCGCAAGCGGATTCTTCATCACATCGAGGGTGAGGCCAATCACGCGCGTCACGGCAAGCCCGCCGCGATCTGGATGAAGATGAATTCGCTGGTCGATCCGGACATCATCGATGCGCTCTATGCGGCCTCGCAGGCCGGCGTGTCGATCGATCTGGTGGTGCGCGGCATCTGCTGCCTGCGGCCCGGCGTGCCGGGATTGTCGGAAAACATTCGCGTCAAGTCGGTGATCGGCCGCTTTCTGGAGCATGGCCGCATCTATTGTTTCGGAATGGGCCACGGCCTGCCGAGCGCCAAGGCGGCCGTGTACATCTCCTCGGCCGACATGATGCCGCGCAATCTCGACCGCCGCGTCGAGGTGTTGTGTCCGTTGCAGAATCCGACCGTGCACCAGCAGGTGCTGGAACAGATCATGGTGGCTAATCTGAAGGACAACGAACAGAGCTGGCAGTTGTTGCCGGATGGATCGTCAACGCGTATGAAGGCCGGGAAGGGCGAGGAGCCTTTCAACCTGCATAATTATTTCATGACGAATCCGAGTCTGTCTGGCCGTGGAAAGTCGCTCAAGGAATCTTCGCCGCGCCGGCTCACGCGCCGCTCGGAGCGCTAAGACGGGCAGTCGCGCGACACGCCGCCCGCACGATCGCGCGCGCAAATCGTCGGATACGATCGCCGTCATCGATATCGGCTCGAACTCCGTCCGCCTTGTCGTCTATGAGGGGCTGGAGCGCAGCCTCGCACCGATCTTCAACGAGAAGGTGCTGTGCGGTCTCGGCCGCGCGGTGCAGAGCACCGGGTTGATCGGCGACAAGGATATCGACAAGGCGCTGGCGGCGCTGCGCCGGTTCCGTGCGCTGTGCAAGCTGATGAAAGTCGGGCGGGTGCTCGCCATCGCCACCGCGGCGTGCCGCGACGCCAGCAACGGCGCCGACTTCATCGCTCAGGCCGAACGTGTCTGCGGCGTGCCGATCGAGGTGCTGTCCGGCACGCGCGAGGCCAGGCTCGCCGCGCTCGGCGTGGTCTCCGGTGTGTACCAGACCGACGGCATCGTCGGCGATCTCGGCGGCGGCTCGCTCGAACTGTCGGATGTGCGTGGCCATCGCGTGCTCTCCGGCGTCACGCTGCCGCTTGGCGGTCTCGCGTTGCAGGACGCCGCGCAGAAATCGATCAAGAAGGCCGAGCGGATCGTCAAGACGGAGCTCGCCAAAGCCCCGCAGCTCCAGCACGGGCGCGGCCGCACCTTCTATGCGGTGGGCGGCACCTGGCGCGCGCTGGCGCGGATCCACATCATCCAGAGCGGCTATCCGCTGCACATCATGCACGGCTATACGATCCCGGCCGCCGATGCGCTCGATTTCGTCCGCCGCCTGCGCCGTCTCGTGCTCAGCAACACGCTCGCCGATGTCGAGACCGTAACCGAAGCGCGCCGCCCGCTGCTGGCCTACGCCGCGCTCGTGCTCGAATACATCATCCGCACCGCGCACCCCTCGCAGGTGACGTTCTCCACCTACGGCGTGCGCGAAGGTCTTCTGTTCGAGATGCTGCCGTCGCAGGAGCGCGCCGAGGACGGCCTCCTGACCACCGCGCGCGCCATGAACCAGTTGCGATCGCGCGCGCCGCATCATGCGCTCGACCTGATCGACTGGACCGAGCGATTCCTGCGCGCGGCGAAGTTGCGCGAGAGCCCGCAGGAGCGGCGGTTACGGCAGGCGGCGTGCCTGTTGTCGGATATCGGCTGGCGCGCGCATCCCGACTATCGCGGCGAGCAGACGCTGCACATCATCACCAACGGCAATTTCGGCGCGATCAGCCATCAGGAACGCATCTTCCTCGCGCTCGTGCTGTACTACCGCTATGCCGGGCTTGGCGCGAAGAACCAGCCGCCCGAGGACATGCGCGCGCTGTTGCCGCCGGCGATGGTCGAGCGGGCGCGGCTGATCGGAGCGATCTTCCGCGTCGCTTTCCTGATTTCGGCGGCGCATCCGGGAGTCTTGCCGCAGACCCGTTTCAGGACCCGGGCGCGGAAGTTTTTCCTGGTGCTGGAGCACGGGATCGCCAATATTGCAGCCGATCGCGTCAACAACCGTTTCCGCCAGCTTCTCAAGCTGATCGGGCGGAGCGGGACGATCGAGACCGGCTGACGACCATGCTCGCCTATCTTTTCTGGCACGTTCCGCGCGCAGACGTGGACCGGCGTGACTATGAATCGGCCCTGGTCGGCTTCCATGCCGATCTTCGCGCATCGCCGCCGACCGGGCTCGAAGGCTCGGCGACTTATCGCACCTCCGAACTGCCATGGCTCGACGGCCGCGCGGGTTATGAGGACTGGTGTTTCGTCGCCTCGTCCGCCGCGCTCGACACGCTCAATCAGGCGGCGGTGAAGCCGGAGCGCTGGGATGTCCACGCCGCGGTGGCGAGCCGCACCGAATTCGGCCATGGCGGGTTGTACTATCATCTGCGTGGCGATGCGAAACCGGTCGCCGGTTCGCGTGTGCTGTGGCTGAAGCGGCCGCGCGGCATCCGTTACGAACAGTCGCTGGACGCGATGATCGGCGCCGCGAAGGGTGTTCTCAGTTGCTGGCGCAAGATGATGGTGCTGGGGCCGGGCGATGAATTCGCCATCGTCGGCGACGCCTCGCTCGACGTGCCGCTGCCCGAGGGCTGGCAGGGCCGCATGGTCGAGCGCACGCGGCTCGGGGCTTAGGGCAACTGTAGCTAGCGTGTTTTGCTGGCCTCATCCTCAGAGCCTGATCGGAACAAGGAGTCGTCCCGGCGCAGGCCGTGACCCATAATCCCAGTCGGTGGTTTGGGTATGGCGGGCCCGGCATCTTTCGTGAAAGGCCCGTGGTGATGGGTCCCGGCCTGCGCCGGGACGACCACGATCAAAACTCCCGTCGATGACGGGAAAACGCCCTGAAATAAAAAAGCCTTTCACTCCGTCATTGCGAGGAGCGCTTGCGACGAAGCAATCCAGTTCGTTTATGCGGCTCTGGATTGCTTCGCGGAGCTCGCAATGACGATAGCGGGTTATCTCGCTCGACCACGCGCCAGCGCAGCGGTCAGCCCGTCTTCTGGTCCTTGCCGGTCACCGGCACGACGCGGCCTTTCTCGATCGCCAGTGCGAGCTTGCCGTGCTTGAGCGCCAGCGCGGATTCGCCGAACAGTTCGCGCCGCCAGCCGTGCAGGGCGCCGACATCGGCCTGATCGTTGGTCGCGATCTGTTCGAGATCGTCGACGGTGGCGATGATCTTGCTGGCGACGGCGTGGCGCTCGGAGGTCATGCGCAGCAGCACCTTGAGCAGTTCGACGGTCGCGGCACCGTTGCCGTTGTTGCGCGGCTTCTCGATCTTGGGCAGCGTCGCCGGATCGCGGGCGACGCCGCGCTGCACGGCGGCGACGATGTCCTGCCCCCATTTCGATTTGTCGAACCCCTTCGGCAGCGAGCGCAGATGCGCGAGGCGCTCCAGCGAGGTCGGGGCGTGGGTGGCGATGTCGCCGATCGCGTCGTCCTTCATGATGCGGCCGCGCGGCACGTCGCGGGTCTGCGCCTCGCGCTCGCGCCAGGCCGCGACCTCCATCAGCACCGCCAGCTCCTTCGGCTTGCGCACGCGGGTCTTCAGCCGCTCCCAGGCCCGCTCCGGACTGGCGTCGTAGGTGGCGGGCGAGGTCAGGACCCTCATCTCCTCGCTGACCCAGTCGCTGCGGCCGCGTTTCTTCAGGTCGGCGTCGAGCGCCGCGAACACGTCGCGCAGGTGGGTGACGTCGGAAACCGCATAGGTCACCTGATCCGGCGTCAGCGGGCGGCGCGACCAGTCGGTGAAGCGGTGGGTCTTGTCGGGGCGATGGCCGGTGATCCGCTCGACGAGCTGGTCGTAGGCGATGGAGTCGCCATAGCCGAGCACCATGGCCGCGACTTGGGTGTCGAACACCGGTTGCGGCAGACTGCCGGCCATGTTCCAGATGATCTCGATGTCCTGCCGCGCGGCGTGGAAAACCTTCAGCACCTGTTCGTTGCGCATCAGGTCGAAGAACGGGGCGAGGTCGATGCCCTCGGCCAGCGCGTCGACCACGATGGCCTCCTCGGCGCTCGCCATCTGCACCACGCAGAGCAGGGGGTAGTAGGTGGTCTCGCGCAGGAATTCGGTATCCACCGTGATGGTGGGGTGTCGGGCGAGGCGGTCGCAGGCGGCGGCAAGCTCGGTCGAGGTCTTAATCAGGTCCATACCGCTGCATAACGCTTCTTGGGCCGGTTGTCGCCCCGCTTGGCCGGGAACGGCGTTGTTTTCGCCCGGTTTTTGCCGCCCGCCGGGGCGGCCGGCAACACGGTCCGGGCAGGGCAGCCGGGCGCCGGGCCGCGGTTGCCGCTGGGCCCGGGCTCGGCTAAACCGGGCGCGCGTTACCGCGTCTATCTCCTTTGATTCCGTCCTCTGACGCCTTTTTCGGGATTTCCATGCATCGCTATCGGTCTCACACTTGCGGCGCTCTCCGCGACAGCCACATCGATTCCGAGGTCCGCCTGTCCGGCTGGTGCCATCGCATCCGCGACCATGGCGGCTTGCTGTTCATTGACCTGCGCGACCATTACGGCCTCACCCAGTGCGTGGTCGATCCGGATTCCAAGGCGTTCAAGCTGGCCGAGACGCTGCGCTCCGAATGGGTGGTGAAGATCGACGGCAAGGTGCGCCGCCGCCCCGAAGGCACCGATAATCCGGACCTGCCGACCGGCGCGGTCGAGGTGTTCATCGCCGATATCGAGGTGCTCGGGGAAGCCGCCGAGCTGCCGCTGCCGGTGTTCGGTGATCTGGAATACCCAGAAGAAACAAGGCTTAAGTATCGTTTCCTCGACCTGCGCCGCGAGAAACTCCATCAAAACATCATGATCCGTGGCCAGGTCGTTGATTCCATGCGCAGCCGCATGAAGAGCGCCGGGTTCTTCGAATTCCAGACCCCGATCCTGACCGCGTCCTCGCCGGAGGGTGCACGCGACTTTCTGGTGCCGAGCCGCATCCATCCCGGCAAGTTCTACGCGCTGCCGCAGGCCCCGCAGCAGTACAAGCAGCTCCTGATGATGTCGGGCTTCGACCGCTACTTCCAGATCGCGCCGTGCTTCCGCGACGAGGATCCGCGCGCCGACCGCCTGCCGGGCGAGTTCTATCAGCTCGACCTCGAAATGAGCTTCATCACACAGGAAGACGTCTTCGCGACCATGGAGCCGGTCATCACCGGCGTGTTCGAGGATTTCGCGAACGGCAAGCCGGTGACCAGGAACTGGCCGCGTATTCCGTTTGCCGAAGCCTTGCGCAAATACGGCACCGACAAGCCGGACCTGCGCAATCCGCTGGTGATGCAGGACGTCTCCGAGCATTTTCGCGGCTCTGGCTTCAAGGTGTTCGCGCGCATGCTGGAGCAGGCGGGCAACGAGGTCTGGGCGATCCCCGGGCCCAAAGGCGGCAGCCGCGCGTTCTGCGACCGCATGAATTCATGGGCGCAGGGCGAGGGCCAGCCCGGTCTCGGCTACATCATGTGGCGCGAGGGCGGCGAGGGCGCCGGCCCGCTCGCCAACAACATCGGGCCGGAGCGCACGGCCGCGATCCGCGAGCAGCTTGGCCTCAAGGAAGGCGATGCGGCGTTCTTCGTCGCCGGCGATCCTGCCAAATTCTGGAAGTTCGCGGGTCTCGCGCGCACCAAGGTCGGCGAAGAACTCGACCTGATCGACAAGGATCGGTTCGAGCTCGCGTGGATCGTCGACTTCCCGATGTACGAATACAACGAGGACGAGAAGAAGGTCGATTTCTCGCACAATCCGTTCTCGATGCCCCAGGGCGGGCTCGAAGCGCTGCAGACTCAGGACCCGCTCACCATCAAGGCGTTCCAGTACGACATCGCCTGCAACGGCTACGAGATCGCCTCCGGCGGCATCCGCAACCACAAGCCGGCGGCGATGGTGAAGGCCTTCGAGATCGCCGGTTATGGCGAAGAGACGGTGGTCGAGCGATTCGGCGGCATGTACCGCGCGTTCCAGTATGGCGCGCCGCCGCACGGTGGTATGGCGGCCGGCGTAGATCGAATTGTTATGCTGCTGTGTGGCACGAACAACTTGCGCGAAATCTCGCTTTTCCCGATGAATCAGCGCGCCGAGGATCTCCTGATGGGGGCGCCTTCGGAAGCAACGATCAAGCAGTTGCGCGAACTTCACATCAGGCTCAATCTTCCGCAAAACTGATCGAGGGAGCGCCGGGACCAGGTCGGCGAACAGCATTGGCTTCAGAAATGGGACAGTCGTCGGACGAGCTGCGCAACGCGGCTCTATCCTACCATCGTTTGCCGCGTCCCGGTAAACTTGAGATCCAGGCCACCAAGCCGCTCGGTAACCAGCGCGATCTGGCCCTTGCCTATACGCCGGGCGTCGCGGCGGCCTGCGAGGCCATCGCCGCCGATCCGTCTCAGGCCGCTTCGCTCACGGTGCGCTCCAATCTCGTCGCGGTTGTCACCAACGGCACCGCCGTTCTCGGTCTCGGCAATATCGGCCCGCTCGCCTCCAAGCCGGTGATGGAAGGCAAGGCGGTTCTGTTCAAGAAGTTCGCCGGCATCGACGTGTTCGACATCGAGATCAACGCCCACACCGTCTCGCATGTGGTGGAGACGGTGGCCGCGCTGGAGCCGACCTTCGGCGGCATCAATCTCGAAGACATCAAGTCGCCCGAGTGCTTCGAGATCGAGGAGCAGCTCAAGGCCCGGATGAAAATCCCGGTGTTTCATGACGACCAGCACGGCACCGCGATCATCGTCTGCGCTGCGATCCGCAACGCGCTGGTGCTGAACGGCAAGAAGCTCGAGGACATCAAGATCGTCACCGCGGGAGCGGGCGCGGCGGCGCTGGCCTGTCTCAACCTGCTGGTCTCGATGGGGGCGAAGCGCGAGAACATCTGGGTCTGCGATATCGACGGTCTCGTCTATGAGGGCCGCAACACCCTGATGGACAAATGGAAGGCGATCTACGCGCAGAAGACCGACAAGCGCACGCTGGCCGAGGTCATCGTCGGCGCCGACGTGTTTCTCGGCCTGTCCGGTCCCAAGGTGCTGACGACGGACATGCTCAAGACCATGGCGGATGGGCCGCTGATCATGGCGCTCGCCAATCCGACGCCGGAGATCATGCCGGACGAGGCGCGCGCGGCGCGGCCCGATGCGATGATCTGCACCGGCCGCTCGGACTTCCCGAACCAGGTCAACAACGTCCTGTGCTTCCCCTTCATCTTCCGCGGCGCGCTCGATGTCGGCGCTACCGCGATCAACGAGGCGATGAAGCGCGCGGCGGTGGATGCGCTGGCGCAGCTCGCGCGCGATCCGCCGTCGGACGTGGTGACGCGCGGTTTTGACGGCGCGGAATCGACCGGCTTCGGTCCGGGCTCGCTGATCCCCGGCGCGTTCGATCCGCGCATCATCCTGCGCGTCGCGCCGGCGGTGGCGAAGGCGGCGATGGAGAGCGGCGTCGCGACACGCCCGATCGCCGATTTCGACGCCTATGCCGAGCAGCTCGACCGCTTCGCCTTCCGTTCCGGCTTCATCATGAAGCCGCTGTTCGGCAAGGCGCGCAAGCAGCCGATGCGCGTGATCTATGCCGAGGGCGAGGATGAGCGCGTGCTGCGCGCGACGCAGGCCGTTCTGGAGGAGGGCATCGCGCGCCCGATCCTGGTCGGCCGTCCCAGCGTGGTGGCGACGCGGCTCAAGCGCGCCGGATTCTCGATCAAGCCGGGCGAAGATTTCGATCTCATCAACCCGGAAGACGATCCGCGCTACCGCTCTTATGTGCAGAGCTATGTCGATGTCGCCGGCCGTCACGGCATCACGCCGGACGCGGCGCGCACGCTGGTGCGCACCAATTCGACCGTGATCGCCGCGCTCGCGGTGCAGCGCGGCGAGGCGGACGCGATGCTGTGCGGCGTCGATGGCCGCTATCTCAGCCATCTGCGCCGCATCCGCGAGATCATCGGCATCCGGCCCGAGCTGACCGACTACTCGGCGCTGGCGCTCCTGATCACCAACAAGGGCTCGTACTTCATCGCCGACACCCAGATTCGTCCGAATCCGACCGCTGAAGAGCTGGCGGAGATCGCGGCGCTGGCGGCGGTGCATGTGCAGCGTTTCGGCATCAAGCCGCGCGTCGCCTTCCTGTCGCATTCGGATTTCGGCAGTTACGACTCGGATTCGGCGCGCAAGATGCGCCGCGCCACCGAACTCCTGGCGCGCTCGCATCCGGAGATCGAAGCGGACGGCGAAATGCAGGGCGACACCGCATTGTCGGAAGTCACCCGCAAGCTGGTGCTGCCGCATTCCCGCGTCGAGGGTTCGGCCAACATCATGATCATGCCAAATCTGGATGCGGCGAACATCACCTTCCAGGTGATCAAGGTGCTTTCCAATGCGCTGCCGGTCGGCCCGATCCTGATCGGCCCGGCGAAACCCGCCCACATCCTGACCCCCTCGGTCACCGCGCGCGGCATTCTCAACATGACCGCGGTCGCCGTGGTCGAGGCGCAGGAGCGCATGAACCAGCCGACCCTGTTCGCCTAGGAGGCGGGTTCGGATCGGTCTGGCTCTTCATGCCGAGAGGTTGACCGGAAAGGGTCGTCCCGGCGCAGGCCGGGACCCCTAGTCCCGGCCGATGATTTGGGCGCGGCAGGCTCGGTATCTTTCCTGAAAGGCCTGTGGTGATGGGTCCCGGCCTGCGCTGGGACGACCGCGACAAAAAAATTCCATCAATGATGGAAAACACCCTCAAATGCAGTCTGCATTTTCGGTCAGACTCTGAGAAGCGATCCGAAAGATCGCGTCTCCAAGGGTGAGGCCACGAAGGCACAGCCTTATGGTTCGAGACAGCGCTTGCGCGCACTTCCTTGCCATGAAGGCGGCCCGTCATCCCATCATGAAAGGCGGCCCGCCATTGTGAGGCGAAAGTGGGGCGATAGCCGGTCACTTGCGAAAGCTCACAATTCCTGTTGGCGAAGGCGCGGCGGCGTTTGTATGGTTGCGCCGGTCGTCGTGGGTCAGTGGGGGTCGTCATGCAAGCATTTGCCGCATTCGGACGTTTTCTGTTCTCGATCCTGTTCATCGTCTCCGGCGGCTACAAGCTCTCCGACATCTCCGGGATGGTGCAGACCGTCACCACCCACATCCCGATCCCGCCGGATATCCTGACCTATACCAGCCAGATCGAGACCGCGACCGGCATGCCGATCGCGCAGCTCATCGTCATTATCAGCGGCGCGTTCGAGGTGCTGGCCGGCGTGCTGATCGCGCTCAATTTCGGCACCCGGATCGTGTCGGTGCTGCTCGCGATCTTCGTCGCGCTGACGATCGTCTATTTCCACGATTTCTGGAATCAGAGCGGCGCCGAGCGCTGGAGCACGATCTTCGAGGCGCTGAAGAATGTGTCGCTGATCGGCGCGCTGTTGATGCTCGCGGCCTCTCCGCGGTTGTCGCCAATGGCCGAAGGCGACGGCTATCATGGCGTGTAGATCATTAACTTGAATCGCGTCATTGCGAGGAGGCGAAGCCGACGAAGCAATCCAGCTCTTTTATAGATCTTCTGGATTGCTTCGCTGCGCTCGCAATGACGGTAAGCTGATAGATTCTCAGCCCATGACGTCCTACCGCCGCCAGGCCACCAGATCGACATGGCGCGCGGCGTCGAGCACCCGCCGCTCGGTCGCTTTCAGGCCGTGTTGCGCAAGGATCGCCTGCGGCGTCATGCGCGGCACGTCCGGAAACACGCCGAGGCCGTCCGCAATGCTGACGTCATGCGCCTGCGACAGCCAGAACGCATCGTAGCGGTCGAGAAACAGCGCATAGACCACCGGGCCACCGATCACCGCGACCTTGGCCGAAGCGCCGGCGCCGGCCTCTTTGCAGGCCTCCTCGAACGAGGCGCCGGCCGGATTCCACAGCGTCGCGTGCGGCCATTGCGTTGTCGGCTCCAGTGACGCGATCTTGCGCGTCAGCACGATGCGCCTGCGCTGCGGCGAGCGCGGCTGGTCCTCGTGCGAATGCTGGCCGTGAACGATGACGTCGGCCGCGTCGAGCGCGGATTGAAAGAACGCCTGATCGGGTGGAAATTTCAGACTTTGCGGCATCACCCCCGTGGAATCGGCGAGCATGCCGTTCGCGGAGACGATGACGTAACCTTCGATGGTCGGCACAATACCTCGCTATTCGGAAATGGTCTGCACCACGCTCGATAGCGGACGGGTGTTGACGGTGGGAAGCTTCATGCCCTTGACGACTTCCTCGTCATATTTGGCGAGGGTCTGCACCGGCGCCTTGGCCTTGACCTGCACCACCTTGTAGCCGCCGGCCTTCAGGCGCGAGACCAGGTCGGGCAGCGCCTCGGCGGTGTGCTTCTGGAAGTCGTGCATCAGGATGATGCCCTTGCCGTTCTTCTCCAGCTTGTTCATCACGGTGTCGACGATCTTCTTGGCGTTCGGGGCCTTGAAATCGAACGAGTCGAGATCGCAGGACCACATTGAGATGTTGCGCTCGCCGAGATAGGTCACCATCGCGGGCGGATGCTGCAGGGCCGGGAAACGGAAGAACGGCGAAGGCGGCTTGCCGAGCGCGATGGCAACCGCGCTGAAGCCTTTCTCGATTTCTTCCTTGCGCTGCTCGTCGGTCAGCTTCTTGTTGTTGAGGTTGGCATGCGACCAGGTGTGCGCGCCGATGGTGTGGCCGTGCGCTTCGACCTGCTTGAGGATTTCCGGATGCCACATCGCATGCTTGCCGATGGCGAAGAAGATCGCCTTGGTGCATTCCTCTTCCAGCGTCTTCAGCACCGATGGCGTGGTGTGCGGCCACGGCCCGTCGTCGAAGGTCAGCACGACCTCCTTGTCGCGCAGGAAATCGAGCTGCTTGAAATGCTCGAAGCCGAAACCCGGACCGCCAGTGGTGTCGATCGCGACCACGCGCGCGACGCCGAGCGCGTTCGGATTGGCGCAGGCCGTCTTGGCTGTTGTCGCGGCGGCCGGGGCGGGCGCGCCGGTTTGTGCGGCGGCAGGCGGCGGCGATGCGGCCGGCGTCGCAGCCGCCGGAGGCGCGGCGGGGCGCGGGGGCATGACGGCTTGCGACCAGGCGTATCCGGACCATGCGCCGCCGATGGCGATAACCGAAACCGCGGCGGTGACGAGGAATGCCGTTGTCTTGCGCATGAGATAACCCCCTGCCTTGATCGCATGGCGGCCGCGCGTATCGCGGCGCGAACGCTCCCGTCTCAAGCCTAGCTGGAGCGGATCGAGACGGCCAATGGATTTCGTGCGCCGGTGGAGCAGGCACACGAACGCGGTGGATAACCGCCGTACCGGGTTGGATGCGCGGGAGCGGAGAAGGTGACAGGCTTATCGCAGCGGCACGATGAAGTCGGTGCCGCGCCCGGTCTCGCCGCCGAGGCCCTGATCGGACACGATCAGCGAGCCGCCGGGCGCGATTGTCTCCGCGATCTTCTGCATCGCGTCCTCGGGGATTGTCAGCCGGTCGAGCGCTTCGCTGGCCGAAGAGGGCGGAATCGCGGGAGTCTGGGCAACGGGCTCCGCGCCCCTCTTGTGCCGCGGCGCGGGCTCGGCATGCGAACGCTGCGGCAGCGACACCACCGACCAGCGATAGGTTTTCGCATCGTCCTTGTCGGCGCGCATGGTGAAGACATGCGTGCCGAGCGGACCCTCGCCGGCGATCGTCACCGGCACTTCGAACAGCGGCTCGAAATTCTGCCGGACGAACAGCTTGCCTTCCTTGCGGCTGACATAGGCGGCGATATGGCCGGTGCGCTTGACCGGCGCGGGCTCGGCGGTCTTTGCCGTATCGGTGTTGGTCTCGGGCTTGACGTCCGGGGCGGGCGTTGCGGCAGGTGCGGTCTCGGCAGCAGCCGGCGCGATGCCGGCGGTCTTGCCGCCATCCGCCGCCGGGACTTCGGCCCGGGCCTCGCGTCTTGCATCGGGACCGGCGTCGGAGAGCGTGTCGTCGCGTTTCGGCGAGACGCCGCTGGCATCGGCGGTGCGCACGACGTCGACATACGGTGTTGCCGTGCTCGGCCGCAATCCGAGTTTCTCCAGCGCGGCCGGCGCTGGCTGCGCTTCTGCCGCAGGCGTGGCGGCAGGCTCGGGCTTGTGCGCCACCAGCAGCGGGTGGGTGATGTCCATCGGCGACACATCGCCGGGCGCGACGATCACCCGCGCGCCCATCCGGGTCCAGCTCCACATCCGCATCGCGAAGTGCATCGGCATGCGGATGCAGCCATGCGAGGCCGGATAACCGGGCAGCACGCCGGCGTGCATCGCGATCCCTGACCAGGTGATGCGCTGCATGTAGGGCATCGGCGCGCCGCTGTAGATGTTGGAGCGGTGCCATTTGTTCTTCTGGATCACGCTGAACACGCCCATCGGCGTCGCATGGCCGCGCATGCCGGTGGAGACCGGCGCTTCGGCGAACAGGCCGTTGGCGTCATACATCTTCAGCCGCTGCTTCTCGATCGAGATCGTGACGATGACGGGGCCCCGCGGCTTGCCGATCGCTTCCTTCGCCGGCTCCGCCTTGCGGTGATGCGGCCGCGAGGCGCGGGCGGGGCGCTGCGGCGGACGCGGTCGCTGGATCACCGGCCCGTCGTCGTAATCGGAATAATAGTCGGGGGCGTCGGCCGGGCCGCCCAGCCAGTACATCTGTGCCTGTGCCGGCGCCGACAGGCCGAGCAAAGCGGCGACCGCCAGCAGGCCGGCTTGCCTTGTCGCGCGGACGGGGAGTGCTTGATCGATACGGAAGAACGAGGAGGACTGCCTTGCCGCCGCACACGTCAGTTCGGTTTTCACGTCCTCAATCCCCAATCGCTTGCCGCTTCGCCATGGGTTGTGTCGCGGGCAGTCCGGAAGGTTCGATCGACCTTGATCCGGATACCGTATCTTTATTGAGAAACTATCCTATCGGCCGGGCGCGTCCGGCCAATCACGGCGATGTGTCGTCTTTCATTCGCCGGGCGGGTTCCCACATAGGGCGGGGGCTTTGATGGAGTTTCGTGCGATGATGTTTTTGGAAGCCGGCCGAAAGGCTTGCCGAAGGTTGAGGCGGGCGCGCGGCGGTCTCGTCCTGGCGTTCGGCCTCGCGGTCGCCTTTGTAGTTGCTGGTGTAGGTGGTACCAAGGTACAGGCTGCGGACGAGCCCGACCTGATCTTCCGCCGCTCGACCGTGTTCAAGCTGCTCAGCCCTGACGACAAGCTGGCGACCTACGGCATGGACGATCCCGGCATCGAGGGCGTGGCCTGCCATTTCACCGTGCCGGAGAAGGGCGGTTACAAGGGCTGGCTCGGCCTTGCCGAGGAAGTGTCCGACATCTCGCTGTCCTGTCGCCAGATCGGTCCGATCCGCATCAAGGCCAAGTTCTCGCAGGGCGAGGACATCTTCCGCCAGCGCCGCTCGCTGTTCTTCAAGAAGATGCAGATCGTGCGCGGCTGCGACGCCAAGCGCAACGTGCTGGTCTACATGGTCTACTCGGACCGGCTGATCGAAGGCTCGCCGAAGAACTCGACCTCGTCGGTGCCGATCATGCCGTGGGGCGCGGGCGACACCGTGCAGAAGTGCGCCGATTTCATGTCGTGAGCGACGCGACCCTCGTTCGGCGAGCGGATGTGCCGGGCCGGTGAACCCGGCGGCCAGTGGCCGCGACAGATGAGCGGATGCCTTGAGGAGATGATCCCATGCGGCCGCTCAGTCTCGTTCTTGCTTTTGCCTTTGTCATCGCCGGACCGCTGACGACCAGCGCGCCGCGCTCGACGCTGCCGGGCGTCGGCACCTTCAACTACACCGGCTCGAAGCTGACGATCGATGCGCCGCAGGTGATGGCGGCGCTACGCGACAATACGAAGCAGCGGAACTAGCGCCGCGCGCCGCGCCGCTCGATGCATTTGCGCACGCTGGCGACGCCTTGCGGCGTCAGCTTGGTGCCGGTGATCTCCTTGATCTGTCCGGTCGGGCAGGAGCCGTCATCGACCAGGATGTGCTGGCCAAGACGGATGCTGGTGATCTCGCTCTCGCGCGAGACCGTCTCCGCCGCTGCGGGCGTTGCGAGCACGGCGAACAGCGCCGCGCCCAGCAGTATGCTGCGCTGCATCATGCGATGTCGGCATTTTGTCATGCGCGCTCCTTCATGCCGCGGGTCCACTCAATGGACCGCTGCCTTTGAAAACAGATTGATGACGGCAACGCCGGCGACGATCAGCGCCAGCCCGATCACGGCGGGCAGATCGAGCCGCTGGCCGAACCAGACGAGGCCGACCAGCGTAATCAGGATAACGCCGAAGCCGGACCAGATCGCATAGGCGATTCCGACCGGCATGGTGCGCAGCACCAGCGACAGAAAATAGAACGCCGCGGCGTAGCCGATGGCCGTGAGCACCAGCGGCTTGGGCTTGGTGAATTGCTCGGAGGCCTGCAGCGCGGCAGTTCCGATCACCTCGAAGCCGACGGCGAGGACGAGATAGAGATAAGCCATGACGTATCGTACCGATGCCGCCGCGATTCTTGAAGGCTGCGTGTTGCGATGCACTCATCGGGCGTAGCGTATGCGACCTATTTCCAAGCTGCGGAACCACAGGAACACCACACTGTGACCGCCTCGCGATTGCCTCGACCGGCTTCGATTCGTATAACGCCCGAATCGGCAAAGGCCGTGTTTCCCTTCGGATTTCCGCGATAAGGCAGATGCGCTGAGATGAACCAGCTTGTACGGATTGCGCTCAGCCGGCCTTACACCTTCGTCGTCCTTGCTCTTCTGCTCCTGATCGTGGGTCCGCTCGCGGCGCTGCGCACGCCGACCGACATCTTTCCCGACATCCGCATTCCGGTGATCGGGGTGGTCTGGAATTACACCGGCCTGCCGCCCGACCAGATGGCGGGCCGCATCGTCACGCCGTTCCAGCGCGCGCTGACCACCACGGTCAACGATATCGAGCACATCTCCGCCAATTCCTATGGCGGCATCGGCATCATCAAGATCTTCTTCCAGCCCAACGTCGATATCCGCACCGCCAACGCGCAGGTCACCGCGATCGCGCAGACCATGCTCAAGCAGTTGCCGCCGGGTGCGACCCCGCCGCTGATCCTGAACTACAGCGCCTCGACGGTGCCGATCCTCCAGCTCGCGCTGTCGGGCGACGGGCTCACCGAGCAGAACCTCGCCGACTTCGCCACCAACCAGTTGCGCACGCCGCTGGTCACCGTACCGGGGGCGGCGATCCCGTGGCCCTATGGCGGCAAGCTGCGCCAGATCCAGATCGATCTCAACGCCACCGCGTTGCAGGCGCTCGGCCTGTCCGGGCAGGACGTCGCCAACGCGCTGGCGGCGCAGAACCTGATCACGCCGGCCGGCACCCAGAAGATCGGCGGGTTCGAATACATCATCCAGGTCAACAACTCGCCGCTGAAGATCGAGGAGCTCGGCGATCTGCCGATCCGCACCGTCAACGGCGCGATGGTCTACGTCCGCGACGTGGCGCAGGTGCGCGACGGCAATCCGCCGCAGACCAATATCGTGCATGTCGACGGCAACCGCTCGGTGCTGATGATGGTGCTGAAAGCGGGCTCGACCTCGACGCTGGACATCATCGACGGCATCAAGAAGAAGATCGTCCAGGTCAAGGACACGCTGCCGGAGACATTGAAGATCGGCCTGATCGGCGATCAGTCGATCTTCGTGCGCGGCGCCATCGAAGGCGTCGCCAAGGAAGGCATTCTCGCCGCGCTGCTCACCAGCGTGATGATCCTGCTGTTCCTGGGAAGCTGGCGTTCCACCGTCATCATCGCGGTGTCGATCCCGCTGTCGGTGATGGGCTCGATCGCGATGCTGTCGCTGATCGGCGAGACGCTGAACATCATGACGCTCGGCGGCCTTGCGCTCGCGGTCGGCATTCTGGTGGACGACGCCACGGTGACGATCGAGAACATCAACTGGCATCTGGAGCACGGCAAGGAGGTCGAGCCGGCGATCCTCGACGGCGCGGCGCAGATCGTGACGCCGGCTTTCGTCTCGCTGCTGTGCATCTGCATCGTGTTCGTGCCGATGTTCTTCCTCACCGGCGTGTCGCGCTTCCTGTTCGTGCCGATGGCGGAAGCAGTGATGTTCGCGATGATCTGGTCCTTCATCCTGTCGCGCACGCTGGTGCCGACCATGGCGAAGTACATGCTGCATCCGCATCCGCGCGACGAGAACGGCAATCCGCTGCCGCCGCCGCCCACCCGCAATCCGCTGGTGCGCTTCCAGCGCGCCTTCGAGGCGGGGTTCGCGCGTTTCCGCGATGGCTATCACGACTTGCTGCGGTTGGCGCTGAATCACCGCGCCATCTTCGTCTGCGGCTTTCTCGGCTTCGTCGCGGCCTCGTTCCTGCTGGTGCCGTTTCTCGGGCGCAACTTCTTCCCCTCGGTGGACAGCGGCCAGATCCTGATGCATGTCCGCACCCAGGTCGGCACCCGCGTCGAGGAGACCGCCAACCAGCTCGCCGACATCCAGAAAGTCATCCGCCGCATCATTCCCGCCGCCGATCTCGAGACGATGACCGACAACATCGGCATCCCTTATAGCGGCATCAACATGACCTACAACAACACCGGCGTGATCGGCACGCAGGACGGCGACATCCAGATCAAGCTGCGTGAGAACCATCGGCCGACCGAGGAATACGTCCAGGCACTGCGCGAGGAACTGCCGCGCGCGTTTCCCGGCGTGTCGTTTGCGTTCCTGCCGGCCGACATCGTCAGCCAGATTTTGAATTTCGGCTCGCCTGCGCCGATCGACCTGCAGATTCGCGGCGCCAACATTCAGGCCAACTACGCCTATGCCAACGACCTGTTGCGGCGGCTGCGCCGGATTCCGGGCGTGGCCGACGCGCGCATCCAGCAGTCGCCGAACGCGCCGGGCTTCAACGTCGATGTCGATCGCACCCGCGCGCAGTATCTCGGCGTTACCGAGCGCGACGTGGTCAATAGCCTGGTCGTCAATCTCGCGGGCTCGTCGCAGGTCGCGCCGACCTTCTTCCTCAATCCGGCCAACGGCGTGTCCTATTCCGTCGTGATGCAGACGCCGCAATACCAGATGGATTCGCTGAGCAAGCTGCAGACGGTGCAGATCAACGCCGCGGGCGCGCCGAGCCTGCCGCTGCTCGGCGGCATCGCCGACATCAAGCGCATGACTACCAACGCGGTGGTGTCGCAGCATGACATCCAGTCGCTGATCCAGATTTTCGCAACCCCGCAGGGCCGCGATCTCGGCGCGGTGGCCGCCGACATCCGCAAGGTGCTGGACGAGACCGTGAAGGATGTGCCGCGCGGCAGCACGGTGGTGCTGTCGGGGCAGGTGGAGACCATGAACAGCGCGTTCTCCGGCCTGCTGTTCGGTCTGATGGGCGCGATCGTGCTGATCTATCTGCTGATCGTGGTGAACTTCCAGTCGTGGACGGACCCGCTGGTGATCATCTCGGCGCTGCCGGCGGCGCTGGCCGGCATCGTCTGGATGCTGTTCATCACCGGAACGACGCTGTCCGTGCCGGCGCTCACCGGCGCGATCATGTGCATGGGCGTCGCCACCGCCAACAGCGTGCTGGTCATTGCTTTCGCGCGCGAGCAACTCGATATCAGTGGCGATCCGGTGCAGGCGGCGCTGGAAGCCGGTTTCGTGCGCTGCCGTCCGGTGCTGATGACCGCGCTCGCCATGATCATCGGCATGGCGCCGATGGCGTTCGGCCTCGGCGAGGGCGGCGAGCAGAATGCGCCGCTCGGCCGCGCCGTGGTCGGCGGCCTGATTTTTGCTACCGCCGCGACATTGATCTTTGTGCCGGTCGTGTTCAGCATGCTGCATCGTAAGCACGCGCCGGGTGTGGCCTCGTCCTCGTCTCATCCGCCATTGGAGCCTTCGCATGCCGTCTGAGCAGCCAAAGCACGTTTCCGTCCGCAAGCTGCGGCTCGCCGGCCTGATCGCCGGCGTGGTGATCGTGCTTGTCGTCGTGTTCGGCATTGTCGCGCGCGAGAACAGCGATGCCAAGCTGCGGGCGTGGACCGATGCGCAGGCGGTGCCGAGCGTGGCCGTCGGCAAACCCAACACCAAGCCGGTCGGCGCCACCATCACGCTGCCGGGCCGCATCGAGGCCTATTCGCGCGCACCGATCTATGCGCGTGTCAGCGGTTACCTGAAGAGCTGGAACGTCGATATCGGCGCGAAGGTAAAGTCCGGCGATCTGCTTGCCGAGATCGAGGCGCCGGACCTCGACCAGCAATTGTTGCAGGCGCGCGCCGATCTCGCCAATGCGCAGGCGGCGGCGAAATTGTCTGCCGCCACGTTGAAGCGTCGCCAGACATTGCTGTCGTCCAACTTCGTCTCGCAGCAGGAGATTGACGAGCGCTCGGCGGACCTCGCCAGCAAGGAAGCGCAGGTCAAGGCGATGCAGGCCAATGTTGATCGCCTTCAGGCGCTGACCGGCTACAAGCGTGTCGAAGCGCCGTTCGACGGCATCGTGATCGAGCGCAACACCGATGTCGGCGCGCTGATCAGTGGCGGCGGCGGCTCGGGTCCGGCGATGTTCGTGATCGCCGACATGCAGAAGCTGCGTGTCTATGTCAGCGTGCCGCAGAGCTATCTCGCCGCGATCCGCACCGGCTCCGAGGCCAATATCTCGGTGCCGGAATATCCCGGCCGCCGGTTTGTGGCGACGGTGGAGAGTTCGGCGCAGGCGGTCGATATCTCGACCGGCACCACGCGGATGCAGCTTGCGCTGGACAATTCCGGCGGCGAGTTGCGGCCCGGCGCGTTCGCCAATGTCCAGCTCAAGCTGTCGGGCGATGCCGCGCCGCTGTCGATTCCGGCCGGCGCGCTGGTGTTCAACAAAAGCGGGCTCAGCGTCGCGACCGTGGATGACAACGATCGCATCCGCTTCAAGACGGTGACGATCGCGCGCGACCTCGGCCGCGAGATCGAGATCGCGACCGGCCTGTCGCCGCACGACACCATCGTCGTCACGCCGCTCGACGGCATCGTGGATGGTGATCAGGTTCGCGTCGCGGGCCGGGAGTCCAAAGGCAGTGCCGAAAAGAAGACCTCCGACGCGGAGCGGTAGGCGGGGGTGTGATCAAAGCGTATTATTCGTCATGGCCGGGCATAGCCCCTCGAAGACGGGCGTGAACGCCCTTTTGACCCGGCCATCCACGCCTTGAAAGTTTCAGCGAACAAAGAAAGACGTGGATGCCCCGCACAAGGTCGGGCATGACGGCGTTTGCTGCCTCTATGTCGCTAATCGCGATGGCAACCTATCCGTCATTGCGAGGAGGCGCAGCCGACGCCGCAATCCAGTTTTGATTATATTGATGCTGGATTGCTTCGCTTCGCTCGCAATGACGCGATGGAGCTTTTCTAGCTCCAGTGCCTGATCAGCGGACCGTCCTCTCCATAGATTGGATCGGTTGTCGGATTCTCGACCTTCGGAATGCTCTCCAGTGCCGCGGCGTGATTGTCCGGCGTCGGCAGCGTGATCTCCATCTTCGGACCCGGCGGGTAGGCGCCGATCACGACGAAATCGTCGTCGGCCCAGATGCATTGATGTCCGGTGCCGGCCGGCAGGATCACCACATCGCCGGCGAACAGTTCGAACTCGCGGCCCTTGTCGCCGCCGAAGCGCACGCGTGCCTTGCCGTGCGCCACACCGAGCGCTTCGTGCACAGTGGAATGATAGTGCAGATAGTCATAGACGCCGTCGCGCCACATCTGGCCCCAGCCATTGGCGCCGAACAGTCCCTCGATGGTTTTCTCCGGATGAGGGTTATCGACCACGACTGCGCTGCGATAGATCAGAAGCGGCAGCGGATTGTTCGGCACCAGACCGTCGTCGTGAAAGACGAAGGCGAGAGGCTCGACCGGATCGTGTAGATCAGACCTGGCTGCGGCTGGCATGGCAAGAAACGCCTCGACAAGGATCACCGATCCAACGCGATGCGATCCTCGCGGTTCCTGCTCAGGATTGCAGGCTGAAGATTTCCAGATCGCGCAGCAATGCCGATGCGCGCGAGGTGAAGGTGGTGACGATTTCCTCGCTGCCGGCGATCTCGCGGTTGTGTTCCGCGCCGCAGCCGGTGCATTCGTAGATGAATTCGAGCTTGGTGGTCGCCCAGCGCACGTCCCTGATCTCCATCAGGTGGCGCGTGCAGGTCGGACACACGACGATCGCGGGCCGGGCGTCCCGGAGCGGAACGTTTGCGAGCATCTGAACTCTCCTGACGGCGGATGCCCACGCCGTTACCGCGCGCGAGTCGATCCGTACTGGCGGCAGTTTACCGCCGCGCGGCCCGGATCCGGCGCTTCGTGACAGGAAAGGTGGAGTTAATACACAGTTAATTATGGTTCAGACCCGGCCTTTCACCGGGATCAGGGCGCCGGTGACGGCGCTGGCCTGATCGCTCGCCAGGAACAAAATGACGTTGGCGAGTTCCATCGGAGTCACCCATGCCGCGAAGTCCGCATCCGGCATGTCGCGGCGGTTGGCGGGCGTGTCGATGGTGGAAGGCAGCACCGCGTTGACCGTGACCTTGCCCTTCAGTTCGGCCGCGAGCGATTCCGTGAGCTTGTGCACGCCGGATTTCGACGCGGCGTAGGGGCCCATGCCGGAGCCCGCCTGCAATGCGCCGAGCGCGCCGATATTGACGATGCGTCCTGCGTTCGATGCGGCGAGATGCGGAATCGCCGCGCGCGAGGCGTGCAGCGCCGTCAGCGTGTTGATGCGATACAGCCGCTCCCATGTCGCGGCGTCGCCGTCCGCGATGGTCTGGAAAGAGAACGCTCCGGCGATGTTGATCAGCGCATCGAGCCTGCCGAAACAGGCCGCCGCCGCGTCGATCGCCTGCTGCGCCTGCGTTGCATCGGTAAGATCGATGCCGCCGATATCGGTGCGGTCCGGCGAAGGTGCTGCGTTTGAAGGTGCGTGATCGATCGTCGCGATCTTCGCGCCCTGCGCCGCCGCCGCTTCGACGACAACTTTACCGAGCGCGCCCGAAGCCCCGGTGATGGCGATGACCTTTCCGTGCATGCGAAGATTCCCGTGGCGGCGAAGCGACGGGTGCTTATAGCGCGAAAGAGGCGTGAGAGGGAGTAGGGGCCGCGCGGTCAGGTCAGACGCGCGACCACGACCAGACGCTTAATCTCGTTGTTTTTATAGGCGCGCAGGAAGGCCTGGTAATCTTTGAACGAGACGCAGCCGTTGGAGTCGCCGCGCGGTCCGAGCATGTAGGTGTGCGCGAGCAGGCCGGTGCGGCCGAATATCTTGCCTTCGCCGCCGATCGGGGTGAGGCGGATCGCCTCGACGCCGTGGAAAAGACTTTCGCGCATGCTGAGATCGTAGATATGCGGCGGGGTTGCGCCGCGCATCCGCTCGTGGACGAAACGCGGGTCATCCATCCGGCCGCCGAGACCCGAATGCGCCTCGAGCTTGGTGCCGTTCGGCAGATAGACCGTGCGTGCCGAGATATCATAGACGGCGGTCTGCTTGTCGTAGACACCGCCGGAGGTCAGGCTCTGTCCGTCACTGCCGATGCCGCCATCAGGCGCGGCATAGGCCAGCACCGGACCGCGCTCGGGCTTGCCGAACAGCTTCTCGAAGATATTGGGTTTCTCGGTCGAGATCGCGGCGAGCACGGCCGTCTTGTTGGCCTGCGACACCACGCTGCGCGAGGGGCCCTGGACCTGCTCCATCTTGGGAATGTCGGCGGGGCGCGGCGTCGGCAACGGCACATTGACGGCGACACGTGCGGGCGCCGGAGATTCTTCCGGCTGCGCCTGCGGCTGGGGTGTCTGTACGTCTGCCTGCGGCTCGAGCGCGGCGACCTGCTCGTGCGGCGCGGGTGTTGCGACCGGCAGGCGGTCGGCCTTGGCGAGCACGGGCTGGGCGAAGACCTCGGCCGGATAGCCGCGGAACGCGGTCGGATCGAGCAGCGCGACCGCTTCGCTGCGCGTCATCTCCTGCGCGGGCGCGCTTGCAAAAGCGGGCTCGACGCCGGATCCGGCGAGATTGGTGTAGAGAGTCCAGCCGCAAGCCAGGGCAATAAAGCCGAGCGCGACATTGCCGATCAGAATCTGTGGGCGCATCCCCCGCGGGGACCGCCGGGCGACGACTGCCGGAGCATCGGAAAAGACGTAATTGCAGGCCGTCATGCGTCGCACGCCCAGACAAATTCCACGGAATGCCTTCGTCATGCGGAGGCCCCGCATGTCAGTGGCACGGTCGAGCGCAAATCTGTCGGAGCGAAGCGGAAGGGCAGCGAGTTCCATCGCGACGCGGCGCAGGCTTGCGGAGCGTCATTAACGCGACTTTTAGTTAAATGCCGATTAAGCATGCGCGCGCACGGCGCAAAACAGCTCGCACGGCTGTGCTGGGCACAATATTGCCTCAAATGGAGTTCCCCAAATGAAGATGTGGCGGCGTCCCAAACGCCGCCCCGCTCCCGAAGTCGCAATCTTGTGACCCGCGGGAACGGCAAAACGATGGCAGCGATTGATTTTGCGGGGGACGCCAGGAGGCTGCCCATGATCCGCAAATTACGCTCCGGCGAGTACCGGCTCTATTCCCGCAAGGTGAATCCGAAAACCGGCAAGCGGCGCAATCTCGGCACGTTCAAGTCGCGCGCCGCGGCAGAGAAACACGAGCGCGACGTGCAGTATTTCAAACGACACTGATGCGATGATCGTGCGATTACGCGGTGAAACGCGCGGGCAGCCTGTCGGCCAGCGGAAAGTATTTCATGAAGGGCTTCGCCTCGACCAGCACGCGCGCATAGGACGGGCGCTGCAGCAGCGCCTCGAAATAGCGCGCCAGTCGCGGATGCGTGGTGGCGAAGGGCTCGATCGCCTGCGCGTAGAATAGCGGGGACGCGGCCGCGCAATCGGCGATGCTGAACGTCGCGCCGCCGGGATGCGGCATCTCGCCAAGCCGCTTCTCGACCAGATCGAATGCCGTGCGCAGGGTAGCGCGCGCTTCCTCCACAGTCTGCGCGTCGCGCTTGCCCTCGGGCCGTAGTGTATCGGCGACGACACGCTGCATCGGCTGGTGGATGTAGAGATCGAAAATGCGGTCCCACAGCCGCACCTCGCGTGCGGTATCCGGATCGTGCGGGATCAGCGTCACCGGCCCCGGATAATATTGCTGGAGGTAATCCAGGATTGTCGAGGTCTCAATGACCGTTGCGTCGCGGCTCTCGTCTTGCAGCACCGGAATTTTGCCGAACGGCGACAGCTTCAGATAAGCCGCGCGCGCGTCCGGATCGCCGAGATTGACCATGCGCGGCTCGAACGGCGTGCCGTTCTCATACAGCGCCATCAGCACCTTGTGGCAGTAGGAGGAGAGGGGATGAAGATGAAGGATCAGCGGCATGTGGGAACCCGGCGGGTAATCAGGCATGGATACTAGCCAAGGTCGTGCGGGGCGGAAAGCGGGGCAGGGCGGCCTCACCGGCCGGCTGGATGGGCCCGCGAGACGTCGGGATGGGCGCGTGATGAACAGAGCGACCTTTCCGAATGACGGGACGAGGCGAACAATCCGCTAAGCGGGGCGTTGTCAGCGCGATTGGTTCAGGTAGGCTGAGCGCTTTCTTTAACGGGAGCATCCCATATGAAACGTCTTTCCCTTGTGGTTGTGTTGAGCCTGTTCGCTGCCGCGCCCGCCTTCGCGGAGGTTTCCTGCAAGGCCGTCAGCGCCGACGGCAAGCCGCTCGCCGGCGCCGCCAAGAGCAGCTTCATGAAGAAATGCTGCGAAGACAACGCCAAGAGCGCCGACGGCAAGGCGCTTTCGGGCGCAGCCAAGAACTCCTTCGTCAAGAAGTGCATGGGCGACTGAGACGCGGGGTTTTGGAGACCGCGACACATAGCCTCGCCGCAAGGCGGGGCTTTTGTTTTGGGACCGCGACATGAACTGGCTAGCGTGTGAGCAGGGGTGAGAGACACAAGGCTTCGTTCGCGTCCCTGTTCTCAACCGTCGAGATCGCTGGAAGGAGAGGCGTGTGAGGAAAATATCGAATCTTGTTCTGGGGCTGGTGTGCGGCGTGGCTCTTTCGGGAGCCGCCTTTGCCGCAAGCCAGGATGCCTATGATCTGCCGGAGCCCTATGTGGCGTGGGAAAAAGCCTACAGCAAGGAATTTCCCGCGATCCAGGGTCTCATGGACACGATGACCGCCAACAGCAAGGAGATGCTGTCGAAGCCGTCCGATCAGGATCAGGACATCCTGCACAACCGCGTCTGCGCCGCGATCGCCTACAAGATGGCGGTCGATCGGAAAGGCTCAGCCGAGCTGCGCAAGCTCGGCCCGGTCACCGATATCCTGCACAACATTTCCAAGGACAATAAGAAGCTGGTGCTCAGCGATCCGGACACCTTCAGGCGTGTGACCGAGCTTGTCGCGGATCTGAAACAGGCGGGCAGGTTCAAGAAGTCTCCGGAATTCTTTTCGGACCCGGAGATTCTCAAGCTGAAGCCCGTCGCCACCAATCTGGCGCTGATCCACCATCTAACCGGCGCGGTGATGGCCGGCGATATCCTGACCAAGGCAGGCGGATTCTCAAAGGACGAGATCCGCGTCGTGCAGACCGCCATTGTGGCGCACTCGACAGGCTACTGGTACTTCCGCGATTCCATCGACGCGGCAGCCGGCCGCGAAGGCGCCTGGAAGGTGGTGTTTCCGGTGCCGGAAAACGACATCGACAATTTTGCGCACGATGCCGACCTGATCTCGCAGTTCGTGCCGGAATCGGTGACGCCAGACGGAAGCAAGTGGCGCAACATCGCCACCAAGCGCTGGGGCGCGACCAATACCAAGGAAGAGGGGCAGGTCGTCTATTACGTGTTCAGCCGGCTTTATGACGAAGCCAAGACAGACGAGGGCCGTGCCATGGCTCTGGAGAAATGGAATGTCATCAAGCCGGAGCTGATCAAGCTGATGGGGCTGAAGCCTGACGAAGATCCGATCAAGACACTCGGTGTTCCGGCTTTCTGGGCGAAGAAGGGGAAGTAGCCGCCGGGTGACAATAGCCCAGACATAAAAAGAGCCGCTCGTGTGAGCGGCTCTTTCGTGTGGGCGCACTCAAAGGATGCCGCAGTGGCGCCGTTAAACGATTGATTTTCCGTATGAAAAAATCAAGGTTTGCCGCACGCCTGATCGATTGCACCCATTGAAACGCCGCAGTTTGGGACCCCATTGTTTGCCGCAGGTGCGGCAAACAATGAAAAAGCCCTCGGAGGGCCGAGGGCTTTTCTTCGAAAGATCGACGATCGTTTGGGTCAAGGGCTATCCGGGACGCCAAATCGTTTTGCGACAACTTCGCGATCGTAGAATGGCATGTCGAGTTCTTGCAGAACGAATGCCGGGTCGAGGTTTAGGCTGTCGAACCTTACTCGAAGGTTCTTTTCGCGGGTCCCATGTTGTCTCGCCAGTGTATGCAGAGATGCAAACTTTTCCACGAATTCGGCGAGCGTCTTCTCTTGCACCACTCGTTGAGGACAGCGATTTACGGGATTGACGATCTCGTCCGTCGCGAGATGCCCATCCGAAATTAGCGCCTTTACTACCGTACCTGAAGTATGAAGCTGTTGTTCGACGTCACGGAGTCGGAGCCCGCGGACTTCCGGACCTTTTACCAGCGGTTTCACTTCTTCCGGATCAACCAGAATAGAAAGGTATCCAGCGACGCCCGTTTGGCGGCGCACTCTCGAAAGCTTCTTGTCCATAATCAACGCCACCAGCGTCATGGTGGGACATTTTGCCCTTTTTGCCGCCTCCGGAATCGTAACGAGCGAATGGTCGGCCGGTCCTGCATGGTTCGCACCTGACAAAAGCCGTTGGAGAAAGGCGTCAAGATCGCGTTTGGCGAAGCCATGTTGGGTATCGTCGAAGATGAAAGGTTCAATGAAGCTCGCCTCAAAGAGAAGGTTCGCCTGAACTCGCGGAGCATTGATGTATCTTCCGGCCTGAGTGAGCGACATCGTTTCCGAAATTCTCTCCAAAAATCCACGGGCCTTTTCAGCGTCGAATACCGTCCGTTCGTCGGTAAGAGCCGGGGTATTGACCTTGATGTGGCCAGCCTTGGTCAGCAGTTTGCGAAGACGTTTCGCATGAGCGCCAGTCTCGACTGAGGCGGATCGGACGGAATGCAGGCGGCGAACTTCCACATTTTGTCCAAAGATATCGTCTCCGGGGCCAACGGGCATTGTCTCGATGACGTGGCGGCGAATGATATCCCTTAAGGGCTGATACGCGGCATCCGGAGAATCGTGAGCGAGCCATTCGTATAGACGGCCAAAGACAAATCGCGGGCCCCAGTCGTGACGACCCGATGGAAATGCCTCCTGGAGTCTGACGAGTAGCGATCTGATGCCAGGCTCTCCGGAAGCGGCAATTTCAAAACCCGTCGCGCCTGTAGAATGCCAATCAATGTTAGACAGCATCTTGCTGCTATATCGAATACCGAGAGTTGCGATCGCGCCAAGCACCTCACAGACCTTTGCAGCAGCATAAAAGGGCAAGCTCTGCAACCAATGTGCATGATCAACGTGTCCAGCAATTCGCCTCGCAAGGTGCTTCTCGAATCCGGAAGGGCGGAGCGGCGACGACGAAGCCGCAAGCCGCTCAAGGCTGGGAATGGATAGATTAACGAGATGTGCGAAATCGTGAATTTGCCGCGAACCATTATCCGGAACAACGTCAACGAGGGCGATCTCATGCTTCGCACAGGTGCGAATTGGCGTAATCAACCAAGTGGTGCGGCCATAAGGACGTACGGAAACAAGGCCTTGACGCGTGTCGATATCCTCAAGCAGGCAATGCGGGCACACTCTCAAGGTCTTCCTGCCAACCGTGTCCCTCGTGAGCAATTGGCCTCTTAGAGAGTGTCGTTGCTGGGCAAGTTTCACCAAAGAGAATGCCTTGAGTTCGTCGGCGTCGGCCCTGCAACACAAGGCTAGCGCTTCGAGCGTAGGAACATCCCCGTCAACGATATCCTGGAATCGAAGCCGGATATCTCGACTGAAATCACGCGCCGTCCGCCCGAGCAATAATGCGCTGCGAGAGCAGAAGCTCATGGGCGACTCACCGTCACCGAGATCGACGACCATATTGGGATGAAGTGACGTCACTTGCGTTCTCCCTTCTGCTTGCCCTTAGCTTTCGCCTTCCCGGACTGACTTTCCTTTTCCAGGAGAGGAGCGTCGGTATCCCAGATGCAAGACGTGTCGATAAGATCCCAATCGGTCGGCACAGCGAACACGTTGTCCTCGCGGACGCATCCAGTACGAGCAGCGAAGACCGCGACGAAATGATCGACCAGGAGCGAGGTATCGCGGAGGTGAAGAGCTTGTCTGACGGAATCCTGGATCAGTTCGACCATTACGCCGAATCGTCCAGAAGCAGCGTGATGCAGACGACCGATAAAGTCAGCGTCCTCGGTGATTTCTACAGTACGGCCGCCCTTATCCTTCCCGTAGAATTCAACCAGCTTGCGGATCATCGGTCCGTCGCCGGGCATCTCAAGATCCCGGAACACAACATGGCGGGTGCGTCGCCAGACCTGGGGATCCTTGGCCAGAAAGGTCGCTACGCTCGGAAGCCCAGATAGAATGAGCCAGACCGGCCAATCCTTGTCCTGCATCAGTGCTTTGAGCGTGTCTTGCACCTTGCCGATCTCGACCTTGTTTCGAGATTGCGCGACATGTTGAAGTTCGTCGATGTGGATGAATCGGATTCCGCGCAAAGGCAGATTCTGGTGAACCAAATCCCAGGCGACGTTCTCGTCGAGCTTGCGCGTAACCGGATATCCGATGGCCTTGAGGATACTCTCACCGAGAAGCCGGAGCGTGCAAGGCGAGGGGGCGGTCACGGAGATGAGCGGACAATCGGACTCCTTGCTGCCGTAACCGAGAAATTCCTCGCGCTTGATGAAAAGGCGCTCGAGCGCACGGGACTTTCCCGCGCCGGAAGCTCCGGTCACGGTAAGCGCGCGGCCCTCATGAAGACGACCCACGCGACGACTGTCCTGGACGGAATCGGCCTCAAGGAAGGCGTCGATCAGGAGGCTGAGTTCTTCATCCAGAGTTTTGTCGCGCTCCGTTCCGAAGTATGCCGATAGAAGCGGAGTCATAGCGCCGCTGACCTCGGCCCGTTGCCGCGAACGGATGCGTCGCATGCGGGAGAAGGGGTTTCATCGCTAGGATCAGGGGTGTTGATGTCGGTCATGTTCAGTCCTCCGTAAACCAGTTGTCGTCGGCCGACTCTTCGGGCGTCGCGTCGACGGGCCGAGATCGGATCGAGGGGGCGTCATTGGCGACGATGTCATCCGCAGGCGTATCCAGGACGGCAGGAGCGCCGCCGTCGGCGCGAATGAAGTCAAAGTTGCGGAAAAGATCGCGGTTCACGCGCTCGTAGTCCGTCGTCGAGAGGACCGGCCACGCGATATTGGCGCGACGGGTCGCAGCCTGAGAAAACTCCTGGATTTCGCGTAAGGCTTGCTGGACTACGGGCTCAGCAAGCTTCGCCATGTCGGCATTTTGCTGGCGAAGAACGGACGCAGTCCTGATCCAGTGTTCAACGGAAACGTTGTCGTAGCCGGGGGTCACGCAAGGAACCGTGATCCAGCCAGTGTCAGGGCTGGTATCGGTATCGGAGCGAACCGAGACGTGGCCGATGTTGTTGCGATCTACGCGAATGTTCACCGGCTTCGAGCGCACGACACGCCGGATCCGCTGTAGCTCGGACGATTGGTAGTCGTGCCCTGGAAAGCGGACGCCGCGATTCCCGATACGCACCGTCGTGGTCAGACCGAAGATGTGGCGGTTGATTTCCGCATCCGGAGGCGGCATCACCGGGAAGATCTTGCTCAGGCGCAACCACGCATTACGAGGCGTTTCGTTTCCCAATCCCGAGTGCGGCGTGTTGTGATAGACGTCGACAATCCACCGCACGATCATACGACCCAACTCGGACGGGTCGATAACCGCATTCAGTTCGGCTTCATAGTTGCCCTTGGCGACCGGATTTTCGAAAGTGCGTCCAGGAAATTGGGCAAAAAGCCCATCATGCAAAGAGCGGTAGAAACGTTCCTGGCGTCCGCGCATCTGCGGCACGCCCGTCGTCGGGAACAAGGCCTCCGCGCCGAGGTCACTGACAGCAGACCGATATTGGTTGGACTTATAACCAGCGCCAGCGTCGGAACCATAAGTTTCGCTAATGCCGAACATGTCCCAGGGCGTCACGCATCCCGCCGCCTCCGCATAGGCGGTCTTATCGTTAACCGCCATTTCGAGGGTGGCGACGGCGCTCACCGCAGACGGATTTTCAACGAGAAGGGCGGCCAGGACGCAGCGGGTCGCCGTATCAATGGCCGTGGAGAGCCAGAGACGGCGTCGTTCGACTTCCGATTGCTGCTTGGGAGTCAGATGGCGCCAAAGCCTGGCATTCGTTAGCAACGTTTGCAGCGGCACCAGGTTTTCATCGAGTTCTACCCGCTCGAGCGGCCGAGTGACGGAGAGTCCGCGGTTCGTCACGAAGAACTTCTTGCGCGCCGCCTCGGGCGAATGACGTCCGGCATAAACATGGAACGGATCCAGCTTATCGATTACGCGTTCGAACGCCGTCCGGCTCGGAAACCGGAGCAGTCGCAGACCAGCCGCCATAAGCTTCTTGCGTTGGCGATCCGGCGCGCCTCGTCCCAGCTCAGTCCAAGCGCGCCCAAATAGTAACGCGACGACGCCTCGCGATGATGGACCCACGCGACCTTCGTGCCATTGGCATCCGTGACGACGAAGGTTTCGGCATTTTCCTCTTCCACCCGCCAGGGTGGCGTAAATCGACGTTTTCCGTTGCTTGACTCCATGAGAACAAAATAAGAACATGGTTCGATCAAGGTCAATTAGGAACTCACGATGCCTGAAGCAGCTGAAGCCGATTCCGTCTCTGAATCGGAATGGCTCGATACGGCCGTGGATCAGGTCATCGCGGCCCATGGCGGCGATATGCGCAGCGCCATCCGGACGTTGGTCTTGATCGAGCGGGATCTGGAAAGGAGCGTCTCGCAAGGATTCGTCAGGGGCGTACGCCACGGCCGCTTCAATTGCTACAACGGGTAGGGATTGCCGCCAGTTACGATTTCGGCAATTGGCAAATCAATTGTACGGTTTACAACCGCAGGCTGTGATTCGGTTAGTGTATTTGAATGACTGATAGTCCTGTTCCTCCGCGGAACGTTGTTTTCATAAGCAAAGCAACCCCCGGCGACGATGAGTTTACCCTTTGGCTGGCGCCACGCCTGGAGGCCGCTGGCTACACCGTCTATGCCGATATTATCCGTCTCGATCCGGGCGTCCGGTGGAGGCAAGAACTGACGACCACGCTTCAATCCCGGGCAATCAAGATGTTGTTGTGCGGGCGGGATGCAAGCCTCGCGCGCAATGGCGTTCAGGAAGAAATCGGCATCGCCGAAGATCTGGTGAAAGAACTCAAGGATCCGAAATTCATCATCCCGCTGAGAATCGAACCCTATAAGAAAGTCTTCGGTATTGGCGAACTTCAATACGTCGACTTCTCCAAGAGCTGGGCGGCGGGCCTGAACGAACTGTTGGATGCCCTGGAAAGGCAAGGTGTACCTCGCGATCCTTCATCCATCCGGATCAGCCCCAACTGGGAACAATATCGTCGACGCAACTCCATTCAGATCAAGAACGAACCGGAGCCACTGACGTCCAATTGGCTGCGCGTCGTCGAAGTGCCGGACACGATCCGGTACGTCTCGCCAAAAGGCGCCATTGATCACGGCCAGTTTGCCAAGGCGTGCGAGAAATTTGAGTATCACGCACATGTTCATGAGCGCGGCTTTTTTACATTCGCATCAGTTGAGGATGTGAACGAGAAGCTCTCCCATGTGGGAACATTTGAATTGGTTTCAGAAACGGACACCCTGTCCTTCGTCAAGGAAGGGATACCGGATCGTAAGATACTGCCTCGAGAAGCATCGAATTGGGTTCAAACCATTTTTCGTGAGGCATGGGAGGCGTGGGCAACCAAGATGGGACTCCTGCGCTTCGAATATTCGAAGAGTTGCGCCTTTCACATCACGAAAGACCAGACCGCAATTGGTCAGCGCGTAAACTGGGGCACGCAAGGCGAAAAACGCTCGTCAATGCTTCGTAACATCGCAAAAAAACATGTCTGGTCATTCGGCATCACGGCAACGCCCGTCTTTTGGCCGTACTATCACTTTCGGCTGAAGTCCCGCGTTCTGTTCTCCGAAGTCAACGGCAAGGAATCCGGACCGGTCCTCAAGGAAGCCTCCGCTCAGCATCGGTTGCGTCGTTCGGTTTGCAAGGGATGGCGCAACAAGCAATGGCACGGCCGACAACGAGCTTTCCTCGAACTGCTCGTCGGGGAGTCTCCTTATATTAATCTCGCGGTTGGATCGGAGGCCGTCATCAAGCTCGACGCGATCCCGATTTTCTTTACCTCCCCAGTGACCACTGATCTGCCGGACGAGATCGATGATGCCGCCGAGGAAGCCGACGATTCGACGCTGACCGGTCCCGTCACGGAAGAGGACGAGTCCGAATGAAACTCAACGAAACATCTCTTCCGGTAATCCACATTCCGGAGCCGCCGCTCGAGTTTTCCTACGGTCAGACGAGCGCATATCCAAAAGACGGGCTGTTCTTGTTTGGACCGCACCGTAAACGGTCAAAAACGCCACATATTTCGATCGGGGTGATCGGGCGTCCCGAAGGTATCGCACACTTCCGGACGTGGGCTGAAAAAATCAAACGTCGTATTGAAGTGCCGCCGCCCAAGCGGGGCGAGAAACAAGAACGGCTTCATCTCTCGAACTTTCCGGGAATCGAAGAAGCTTTTGGAATCTCGTTCGATCCGGCTGAAATTGTTGCCTATGAGATCGATGCCAAGGAACTGGATAGCGCCACCCGCACCTTGAATTTACATGAGGCCGTCCGCAAGGCGATCGAGATATACACTGCCAAGGTAGAAGCTCACACCAAGAACGAGGAACGCCGGGTTGACGTGTGGCTCCTTATCTTGCCCGAAATCGTTTTCGAGCGATGCAAGCCCCAGGCGAAGCGCACTGGTTTGCCGCTCGTGAAAGGTGATTTCGGGAAGAAGCAAGCGGAGCGGGCCGACCTGCCATTGCTCGAGGACGTCATCGACCAATCCGGCGAAGAAATATTTGATGACGTTCCGGATTTTCATCGGCAAGCCAAGGTAGCGTTTCTCAAGCTGAACTTCACTTCGCAGCTTATTCGTGAAACGACGCTTGCGCCCGATGCGTTTCTAAACAAGGCTGGATTCCAACAGCGGCGTCTGCAAGACCCCGCGACCGTCGGCTGGAATCTCGCGACAGGCCTCTACTACAAGACTCAGCCTGATCCGCCCTGGAAGCTGGCGAGTGCAAGACCGGGCGTTGCCTACATCGGACTCGTTTACAAGATTCTGCCGAACGATCCGAACGAGCACGCCTGTTGTGCCGCGCAGATGTTCCTTGCCGAAGGTGACGGTATCGTTTTCAGAGGCGCAAACGGACCTTGGCAGACGGGACGAAACGAATTTCATTTGAAACCGGACGCGGCCAAAAACCTGATCAATCAGGTTCTCGAAACCTATCGTGACAAGCACGGCGGTCCGCCGAAAGAGCTATTTATCCACGGACGAACAACCTTCAGGGACGACGAATGGGCCGCGTTTGAGAGCGCGGTGACAAAAGAAACTACCCTGGTCGGCGTTCGGATCAGAACCACGCATGGTGAAACCAAACTGTTTCGAAATGGCGACTATCCGGTCTTGCGTGGCACCGCCATCCTTCTCGACGAGCAAAATGCCTATCTCTGGACGACGGGTTATGTGCCGCAGCTCGATACATATATCGGGCCAGAGACGCCCAATCCGATTTTTGTCTCTGTGTTGCGAAGCAGCCAGAAGACGCCGAATTTAAAGGATGTTCTTGGGGACATCATGGGCCTCACCAAGATCAACTACAATGCTTGCAATTTCAACGACGGTCTTCCTGTAACTGTCCGGTTCGCCGACAAGGTCGGCGACGTTCTATCGATGGGAAGTGCCAAAGGTGCCGAAAAACAGCCGTTCAAATTCTATGTGTAGATCCAAGAAGGGCTGAGCATCTCCGCTGCGGAAGTTTGGGAGCATGAGTTGCTTGACTTGCAGAGTCGCCTACTTATTCGTGATTGACCCCAGCATTCCGACCTATTCTAAATTTATGAGCATAATCGAATCCGGTCGAAGAAACGGAAAATCGAATACTTGATGCGCCCGCTATTCGGAGGAATCATGCCTGAACCCATTACACTCACGACGCTCCTTCTGGCTGGTGCCGCAGCGGCAGGCAACGAACTCGTTAAGGAGGGTACCAAGGACGCGTATCGGAAGCTCAAGGAGAAAGTCAGCGAACTGTTCGGCCCGCGTGCCGCCAAGGCTCTGATCAAGCTTGATGATGCTTCCACGCAGGAGGAGGGCAAAGCTGACCTCGAGCGCTACGTCGGGGAGAGGCTCGACCCCGATGAAGCGACCCAGATCCATCCTTTTGTCGAGACGCTATTGAAGGCCTTGAAAGACGACGCCGCAGCCACCAAGGTTGCACACGCGCGCGTTGGACTTGACATCGAAGCCGGGGGCAACGCCCTCATTCGTAACATTGAAGGTGCCCGCGAGATCGTCGCCAAGGTAAAGGCGGCGAATGACGTCACCATTGAAGGCTTCCGAATGGACGCCGGGAGCGATCCGGGAAAATAGCCGGCGCGCTCGCCGGTCCGAACAGCGCGCCAGTTACGAATACGGATCAGGCCTTCTCCGGCGTCCGCATCGAAGCGCATGCCGGGCAAAATATCATCGTCAACAATATCGGTCATGACACGGTCCAACTCCAGGCTGTGCTCCTTCAGACACTCCACAGTGTAGGTTTAAGACCGGAACTCGTGTCACAATTGAACGGCGCCGCCGTGCCAGCGCACGAGCAGCATCTTTCCGATCAATTGGACTCGTTAAGAGACAGTGCGAAAAATACCGAGCCAAGTGCCAATCTTCGGCTGTTTCAAAGCTTTCTCGATAGCCTGCCAAGGAATGCGAGTTCCGTCATTCGCTTCCGGGCGAAAGCAAACATCGGCCTGCAACACCTGGCGGGAGGTGACGCAGAGGAGGCCGTTCGCTGGTTATTGGAGGCGTACGATGAAGCCCCTGACGATCGTCGCGCAGTTGCAAATCGTACCTTGGCGCTATCGCTCCGCGGGGATGCCGAAGAAGCCTACAAGTTCGGCCGAGAACGACTAGCCGCCGATCCTGAGAACGAACTTCTTGCATCTTACCTGCCTCAGATCGCGGTGAACGTTCCCAGCATCAAGGACGGCTTAGAAGGGATCCCGGACGCCCTCCGCGAGAAAGAGCCAGTGGTCGTGGCGCAGGGCATCTTCCTGCGTGGTCGCAACCTTATTCCGGCATGGTGGGAATGGGTTCGATCCGCTCTCGATCGCTTTCCCGAGTCGGATCATCTCAAATTGCTCGTGGCTTCCTCATACGTAGATGAAATTGCGCGAGATGAAGAAGCTCAGCGGACGCAGATTTATCGGACGGACCAGCGGGAGCGCCTCACCGAAGCCGTAGCGATTCTGGACGCCGACTGGCAAGCCCGACCATGGCTTCTCAAGAGCCGACTCGATGATGCCTTGTCGACATTGGCCAATGCAATGATCGCCTATCGGCTGCTTCACGATCGGGATAACGCTCTGGCCCGCGCCGAACGCATCGCAGATGAGGCATTAACTTATCCCGATATCATTCTCAATGCGGTGATGATCGCGATGAGCTTCGATCAAATGAAGCTCGCTTCTCGATTGATCGCATTGGTGCCGGATGATCCTGACCTTGCATTTCACGCAGGGATCATTGCACTCGGCAACAATGATTGGCGCAACGCGGGCGCCCTGTTAGAAAAAGCGAATGTACCAGATGCCGAGAAACGAGTCGCAGAGACCGTGATCGCGCTGGCTCCGATCGTGGAGAAGGGAAGACCTACCGACGGAAGCCCAACCGACCCAGCGCCGCTTGAGGCACTCGCTGAAACATTTCGCGATAGCCCGCGCGGCCTCATCCTAATTGCACAGGTGGCCACCGATCAGGGCCTGGACGAACTGGCTCAAACGACATTGGAAGCCGCGGTGGCGGCGGTTCCGGACGATTGTCACATCGCAACGCGGTTGATGATCGCCAACTACGCCGAAAAGGCGAATTCGCCAACCACCGTGATCCAACTTCTCGATGGCCACCTGCCACTCGATGGATTCGAGTTGGAACATCAGCGGTTGGCCGTCGCCCATGCCAACGAGCGCCCGCATCGTCAAAGAAATCTGAAGTTTTTCGAGAATCTACCCGCGAGGTTACGAAACCTGCGCGGAATCGCGAGGGCGCATGCCAGCGTCCTCCTTGACGTAGGGAGACTGCCCGAGGCGATCCATCTGCTTCGCCACCTTCAAGCTGAAAATCCGACGGACGCATTCATTACATTGCGTCTCCTTCAAGCGTTCCATCACGCGCAAGAGACCGAGAGCATAAGTGCTCTGCTGGGTTCGCTCGATCTTTCGCGATCCGTTGGTCCGCCTGAATACATTATGGCGATCGCACAAGAGGTATCACGGGGAGGCTATCCGGAGCGCGCGTACCCCGTCGCCTACGACCTCGTTCGCCGGCATGCCGATGACGCGAGCGTTGTTCTTGGCTACGCCGGTCTAGGCCTAATGCTGGAAGCCAATCCGATGTTTGCAATGTCGACTGTGGGCGTGGGAGCCTACGTATCGATACAGGCGTCGGACGGTCAGCAACAGAATTTCGTCATCGACGACGGCGGCGACTTCTTTGGCATTCGCGTTCTCTCTCCTACATCGGGAATTGCAATCCGGGTTCTTGGGCGGAGCCAGGGGGATACAATCGAAATCGCCAAGTTTGGGCAGGATCATCCCGAAGTCTGGACGGTGACTGAGGTCGTCAACAAGTATCTGCACCTGCACCTTCGTGTTCTCGAGGAGTTCGAAACCCGCTTCCCTGACAATCCTGGCATCGCTCGTTACACGGTTGGTGAAGATATCGACACCGTGCTCGATGTCGTCCGGCGCGGTGCCGAGCGAAATGCGGAGATGGTTCGTCGTTATATGGAAAAGCCCGTACCGCTGGGCATCGCGGCACGAGGGCAGGGTGGAGATGTCGTAGGTTTCGCTCAATATGTCCGGCAACTCGGCGGGCTGATCATCACTTGCGTGGGGAACGGACCGGAGCGTGATCGGGCACACTTATTGGTAAACTGCTATCGTGGAAAGGGGGCTGTCCTCGACCCCTATACCGCATGGGTTGCCGCCGAGATTGAGGTGCTTCCTTCCCTGAAATCCTTCTTTGGATCGTTGCGTACGCCGGGTTCGACGTTTGGAATGATCGACCGCATGATACACCATGCGGAAGAGGGTCGGGGTAGAGAGCAGATGACGCTTAGCTATCGCGACGGGCAATTCTACAAAAACGAGATCACCGATGAATTTCGCGACGCGCAAATCGCGGCTTTAAAGCGTATTCGCGACGCCATCGAGGTAAATTGCGAAGTCGTTCCCGTCGTCGTTCCAGACGATCTTTCAGAACCTGCAGAGATGCTTCTCACTGTAGGCGGGAGCCATTTTTTGGATGCTGCGCTTCTTGCCGTTGAAACCAACTCAATTCTATTGTCTGACGACCTGCGTTATCGCGATTTTTCGTCTTTGGCCGTCAAATGCGACGGGATCTGGCTCCAAATTGCGCTCTCCGCCGCGTGCGGAGCTAAACATCTCACTCCTTCGGATTATGCCAAGAGCGTAGTGTGCCTAGCCGAGCGCGGGCACGACCACATCGCCTTGACCGGAGGGTTACTTTATTTGATCGCACGACAAGATCAGGAAGGCTTTCCTGGTCTTCAAGTGGCATTGCGTTTTCTGGCTGGGCCGAAGGCGGAAATGCCGTCGCACCTGTCGGTGTTCCATGATTTCCTGAATTTGTTGTGGCCACCGAAACAGAATTTTCCGAAGCATAGGGCGCAGACGGTAACGGGTCTCGGTCTGACGGCACTCCTCGCGCACCGAACCTCCGATTGGGCTCCGACCCTAATTGAAGTTATCTCGTGGAGCGAACGCAACCGCGGCCTGGCCAGATACCTGGCCGAGTGGTTACGAGGTCATTTTATTACCGAGAAAGATTTATTGGTGGGATCCGCGTCATCGGACGTGCAGAAAATAGCAAAGCGTAGGCGAAAGAGGCGATGAGACGGGTGTAACGAGATCTTCGGTATTAGATTGGCATGGTGTCGCTCACCCAACTAAAGCGAACAGCATTCAATGCCTCCCCGAATCTCTCAATTGAGCAAGAACTTTCCAAAATATGACATTCTACTGAAGAAGGCGTTTTCTGTTCCGAACAGTGGTCTCAAATGGTTGCTAAGTATTCCTCCCGAGGGTGAACGGCGATCAGAGGAGCTAAGCGGCCTTGCCGGTTTGACCGTCGATTCTCTGACGGAATACAACGGTGTTTTTTACCATGTCGAGTTTCAATCAAAAAACCAGGCTGAGATGCCATGGAGAATGCTCGGCTACTATCAGGGAATTATCGAGGACTATTTTGGCAACGCTCTCCATGAGGGTGAGCGACGCGTCGTTCAAACCGTCCTGTATATCGGGGAAAGCTCGCCCAATATGGTCTCGAGAATCTCCCAGGACAGTCTTCGCTTTCGTTTCACCCTGCGAGACATCAAGGAGTTCGAGGCGGCGGCTGATGAGTTGCTGAGAAGCGACAATCCTCAGGACTGGATCATAGGTGTTCTATGCAAGAGATCGGTCGACATTAATGAATGGCGACGGGTCGCGCTTAGAATACGGAACATATCTCGTCAGAAGGATTGGTTTTGGCGGGAGGCGTCGGCGATGTTCCTGATCGCTGCAATTTTGAGAAGGCTGCCGCCCACGGAATTGAAGGAGTTCGAGAAAGTGTTGCAGGTCAATATTGAGGAAAGCGCGCTATTTAAGGACGTGTACGATCAAGGTTTCGACCTGGGCTACGGGAAGGGCCACGATAGCGGTTTTACATCGGCCTGCAGGCGCGTCATCGACGCCAAATTGAAGGCCGAAAACATCACGGACGAAGTCGTGAAGAAGAAGCTGGACACGCTCGACGAAGAGGCCCTCGGTGATTTGGCCGAACGGGCGGTACAATCTGCCGATTTCCTTTCTGACATTCTGGGCATCAAATTGCCGAGCCCCGGACCGCGATAGATGGGCCGTCGTTTCGCCGCCAAAACCGCGACGGTCTTATGGGGTGCGACGCGACGGTCATTTGCGATGAACTGCAATCTTATGAGGGGAACAACACCAGGCGAAGGACACGTTTGAAAACAAGGCAGCAAAATGCTACCTTGTTTTCAGAAGGTGACCCATGGCCCAGTCCATCAAGCTTGGTGACGACATCATGAAGATTGTGCGTCGCGAATCCGAGTTGCAGAGCCGCTCGATCGCCGGCCAGATCGCCCATTGGGTGCGCATCGGCCGCGCTATCGAAAAATCCGGCAATTTCGATCATGCCCGGATCACCGCCGCGCTCGTCGGTGACATTGAGACAACGAATCTCACCGACGAGGAGAAGGATGTCTGGCTCGACGGCTTTGTTGAGAAGATGGGGCGGCCCGGATCTGACGAGGACGCCTTCTTTGCCCGGCGGCGGCAGCTTGGGCTGGGTGTCGGCCTCGATGTAGCCGGCAACCTCGTGCGTGAGAAGGCCACCCGTAACGCATGAAGCCGACGATGATCGTGCTTGCCGGGCCGAACGGTGCCGGCAAGTCCACACTCTACGAAACCCGCATCGCGCCGAGTTTCGCGGGCCTCTTCATCAACGCCGACATCATCCAGCGCGACGAATTGCGCAATCCGTCACCGGCTGCGTCTTACGAAGCAGCCAACATCGCCTCCTCGCGCCGGGGCAGCACTACGGCCGGAATTTGAGATCTTCCACGACGGCGCGCCGCGGGAAGTCTAGGTAACCCGAGGCTAGATAGGTGAACGTGTTCCGGCCGGAATATCCGTCGTCACCATCATCCGTCGAGCCGCTGACGTCGAAATGCACCAACGCCGTAAACGACACCCCGTCGCCGCCCGTGAATTCGACCTCATCAACATCGATATCGTTGATCTCGGTGTACTCGTGAAAACGCTCGATCTCCCAAAGAGTGTGGTGGTCCCAATAGCGCTCCTCGCGAAGGCTCTCGACCACGAAGTCGTCGTACAACTCCCACAGCGTCTCCCCGTCGCATCGCCCCGCTACTGATAACTCGATCTCATCGGTGAATTGATCGAATTCGCGTAGGATCTCGATGAGATTGTAGATGCGGCTGCTGTCATCGTCAGTCTGCGCAAACCTGAGCAGGTGAGTATAGGCGTCGTGCGGAAACGCACGGATCAGGCGATCAATGAGCGCGAGAAACGCATCGAAGTGAAGCTCCCGGAACTTCGCGATCGCGGAATCCTTGGGCGCTCGCCCGATGATCCAGGGCACAACCTGATCGATGATCTTCTGCTGGTCGGCATCGTGCGGCCAGACGTCGGCGCCGCTCAACGACTTGACCCGTTCAAAGTAGGGTACCAGATGGCCTCGGAGCGCACCTACGACAACCCGGGGGACCGAGGTCTCGATCCGTTTGCGAGCAGCATCGATCTCGATGGCAGCGTTCTTAGCCCGCTCCTTGGGAAAGAATTGGCGCAGCAGATCGGCGAACGGGTCCGACAACAGCATCGCGGTCAGTTCAAAGCGATCCCAAACTCTCGTTTGGATGCGGTCGGGAGGATTACCCTGTAATGCGTCCAGCTTCGCCTTCAGTGCCGCGCCGACCGTCGTCGTGGTTGCGAGCAGAAAGCCTGCGCAATCGTGCTGGCGCACCTTATCCACGACACTGCCGACGTCTTGTTCGCTGACTGATTGATTGGTCTTTGAATTGTCCTTGCAGTTCACGAGCCACCGGACCGGTGTCGATCCGATCCGTCCGGACTGGGTCTCAGTGAAAATGAGGTCCCGCCCTTGATCCGCGCCGCGACCTGTCCACGACACGGTCAGCCCCAACCGCTCTCCTATCAGACGGACCAGCCCCTCAAGGTTCTCTCCCGCGGGTTTGCTGCTCAGTTCGCTGAAATCGAGGGTCCCCATCCAAGCCTCAAATCCCGTCCTCGTGGAGGCCTCGTCCGGGCGCCGCTCCGAACCGCCGCCTCGTTCCACCTACGCGACGTCATGACAAACGGATCGTCACACGGAACGAGAACAATTGTCCCAAATGTTGCACGATTTTAGCGCGCAGTTTCCACAATTTCGAGGTGGATCGCTCAGGCGCTTAACCGCAGATGTCGCAGGCCCAGAGATAGCTGACCACGTCGTAGGTAAGGGACGCCGATGTCTCGGCAACAATCATCGAGTCCGCGCATACGGGGCAGGTCGAAAGAGCAGTCTTAGCAATAGAAAACCCGCCGTTTTCGGCGGGTTTTCGTCACTGCATCGGGGTGCGGCTAATCTTTGGGGTGATTTGCGGCGCACTTTCGCCGAATCCGGCCATCCTATGCGAGCATTCACATTTCGTTTTTATCGTGTGTCATTTACCCCATAACCGCGACGCGAACGCGAAAATTCCTCAACGATCACGCCGTGATTTTACCTCATAAGCGCGCATGACTTATCTCATAATCACGTCGTACCAAGGCTGCGATACCCCATAAGCAGGTAGCGTTTTTCGCCCGTCTATCAAATTGATGTTGGCATCGGTTAGTGTAAACGAAAAGGGCCCGCCGGATATTTGGCGGGCCCTTTTCGTGCCAGATCGTCAAAGTTTGCGCGGAAATAACTTTGCGAGATGCAGGAGGGTGTCGCTCAAGCTCCTGCTATACGACAGCCCGTCGCCGCGGGTTTTTCTTCTGAGGGCCGTAGGGGCCTCTTAGTCCGCGCCGCTGTGATCCGAGCTTCTTTTTAATTTCCGCCGGCACGGATGCTTCCACATCGGCCGTTCTGAGAATGGCTCCGCCGAACTTCGGCTTCCCGTTGAGCCGTCCGATAACGGTGATCCGCCGATCACGGATGGCCTGGACGAGAGCTACGATGGGAAAGATCTTTCTAAATGGCGTTTCCGCGAGCAAGATGCCGTCGTTGGGTGCTGACTCGATCATCGGCACCTCACCGATGAGGTCATCTACCCACTTCGCGATGTCAGCTTGGCGAAAACGGTAGCGCCGCTTTTCGCCAAACTTACCTCCGAGGATCCATTCAGGTACCTCCTTGGCGTTGTGAAGCATCCTTGTGCTACACGTTCCAACTCCTAAAAGCGGCGCAAGTTGTCTGAGCGAGACTGCGCTCACATAGTCTCTGGCGATTCGGGCGACATCATCGTTGGCGATCGCAACGGGAGAACCCCTGCGTTTCTCCTTCCTAACCTTGCCATCAATTTCGAGAAGATCACGCAAAGTTTCTCGGCGAACGCCGATGTTTCTCGACGCTTCGGTTAAGGTGAGTGACGTCGGAGCCTGCCTAACTAGCGTGGGGAAGGTGCCTCGTTGAACTTGGAACTTTCGGGAAGCATTGGCGATGATAATTTCAGCGATGCCCTTCGAAAAGTTCTCGGACTTTCTGGATGTGAACCAGCGGCCAAACCATCCGTATGCCGAGTGGACTGACGCCGTCGCCGATGGCTTGGATCGCATGAATTCCTCATAGACTTTGTCTAAGACTGCATCCAAGCGACTTTCGTGAAGGATGCGAAATCCTCGAGCCCGAACCTCAGCCTCAGGGATTTCGAAGTCGCGGGGCTGGACCCAGTTCTTCCGATAGCCTCCGAAATCCAGCGCGCCGATACGCCCCATGGTATCGAGAGCATGCGTGAGGCTCATCTTATCCAGAATGGGCACTGGCCCGGATTGACCGATACCGAGCCTGGCAAGGACCCACTTATCCATTGTTTGGACGTCATGGTTCGCGCGTGTTTTCGGTAATGACGCAACGTTTCCATTCTCGCAATGGCGGCACTTGGCGATCCGGACGTCCTTCCACGAAAGTTTTTCCCCGCAGGAACAGACATCAACCAATTTCATGTAATGTTCTGGGCACGTCGTCACGAATTTCAGATCCCACCAAAAACGATGATGAGCAGAATCGGCCACGCAGCCAGGACAAAGTCGTCTCGAAATGCGGGTGAGATCATAGATGGTGTCTAGACGCTCGCCGCGAATGAGAACCTTACCGCGGCTCTCGGCGATCAACGTGGAGTTCATGAAAGCCGCGGGATCGCAACGAATGATGGACGCAAGGCGATCGGCACCGTTCCCGACGCGTAGTTGAGCTACCTTCAGACCGGTGAGAGCGGGGACTCGCGCAAATTTTTCGATGCCGTTGCGTTCGGCCAGTCGGAAGAGAATGCCATGTGCAGGCTCGTCCTTCGCCGGGGGAAACCAGAGGGGAAGGGGGGTTTTTGTCATTTGCTGCCGCCCTTCCGCTTGAGAACGAGCACCTTTCGCCGACGTGTCGCGCGATTTCGCCGTGCTTCCTGAACTTGTTCTTCCCGCCTCTCTGCCTTCAGGGCCTTGAACCCCTCAGGATCAATCTTCGGTACCAGAAACGGGTTTTCGTGGTCCGGGACATCATGCTTGCGCCGATAAGCCTCACCGAGCAAATTCAGGTCGATAATCGCGATGTCCTCTTCGATGGCAATCCTAGCGGCTTCAGCGACCATCATCACGATACCGGAAACGTATCCATCAGAAGCAAGGTGAAGGCGAACGGCAACAGAGGCGGTATGGATGGATTGCGCACGGTCAAATGGGAGGTCAGACGACAACACCTTGAGAAACGTCATGAGTTCGCTCTCATCGCTGAAGTCGGGTTGAAACGGCCTCATCGTCATTTGCTCTTTTTTGAGCGTTTCGAGCTGCCGGTTTCCAAGCAGAAGGTCCGTTGCGTACGGAAGGCCGACACAAGCGATCTGTACTCGCACCTCCTTCATGAGCACCTTGAAGACATCCGCCGCTTCATACGGATCTCGCGTCATGCTGCTGTCCGCAATGTGTTGACATTCATCGAAGATGATCATGCGAATTTGCTGCTCCTTAACTTGTTGGCGCATGATCGACATCATCTCGGTGAAGCGGGTTGCCTTGGCAACATTCACGCCGATCGCCATCAAGGTCTGAGCGAACAACTGCTTGTAAGTGATTTTCTTGGCGACGCCGATCTTGAGAACGGGCCGGATGAGACCGTGGTTGGGCCTTTCAAGCGTAACGCTCATATCATGCGGGTAAGCCTCTTGGTCTTGCACCTGCAAATTTTTACCGTCCATCAGAACGCCCATGTGCTCAGCGCGAACCTCTTCGAGGAATTCGTTGGCGACGGTCGTCTTTCCGACGCCGGTTTCCCCGAGGAGGAAGGAGCAACTTGCCTGGTGGCCACCCCCATGGGAGCGATAACAGCGCTTCAGAACATCCAGTGCGCGCGTCATCGTTGGTGTGACTGCAACGAAACCATCGATGTGATTTTTGCGCTCGTCAGCAGTGCGATTCTTCCATTTCATTCCATGTACTCCTTACTGATATCGACGACGCCGGACCTCGATCTTGACGGTCGGCTCCGGCTTGGGCGACGTCGGCGTGCCGTTCCCGTCGGGGATCGGGTCGGCGGTTTCTTCCGACGGATCGAGAACCTCGACGTTCGGCGGCGGAGGCTCGAGGGCAGGAACGCGGTCACGCCAAGGTCCGCGTTCGTCAGGGGACGGCGACTTCAGGTTTTGATCGTGATGATCGTGCGCTCCGATCGGCGCCTCGCTCTCGTCGGGCGCGAAGCGCTCCCCGCGAATATGCTCACCCGGATTGCGACCGTCATGCTTGAACCGGACGATTTCGCGGGGAGGTGCCTTCGATTTCGACTTCGACTGATAAAGGTCGAGAATTTGCCTCATGGCCTCGGCCCTTTGCGTCGCAGCCTCGATGTCGTAGGTACCCGCCTTGCCCGATGCGATGACTTTCTTGATCTGCCTGAACTGGTAGAGGGTCATTTTGGCGACGTCCGGATCGTTCTGGAGAAGACCCTTCACCCACGCATTCTTGTCTTCGGCGCGCGTGGGATCGAGGACGTATGCCGTACTGAGGTCGAAAGGATCGATCCTGATCTGAACAATGGCGTTGGCACCGATCCTGTTACGGAGCGCGGAGAATGCATTCGAGTTCCAGCGAAGCGTCTCGAACTCAATTCCGGAAGGCCCAAGTTTGCGAGGGACAACGAGACCAGTAAGGGGAACGATGATGTCGTCTGGCGGGGCAGGGCGTTCACCAACCTCGGCGATGCCGCGCTGCCACCTTGCAAGCGGAGTCTCATCGGTCTCGGAGTGTTTATCCACGTTGTAGTAATCGACGACATACTTGGTGACCGCCCACTTCATGTCGGGAAGTGTGAGGCAGGCCTCCTTGGCGGATTTGTAGTTCCCACGGTCTTTGATGCTGCCTTTCGTCGTCCCGGGCGCCCTGTGAACGACCTTGCGGTTAAGAGTGCCGAGCCAACGCTCCACGCGGCCTTTCAGGTCTCCCCTGGCGCGAGGGAGATCGACGATCTGCATGTCGAGCGCACTTTCGGTTTCCTTCATGGAATTCGAACGGAACTCGGATCCGTTATCAACGAACAGGCGCAAACCCGCGCCAAAGCAAGGATAGGGGTTCACGAAGTCATTTGGCCGCCCCGCCGCCCTGCAGACCTCGTCCAGGAAACGATCCTTCGGTTGAACGGCCATCCGCAACGCTTCCATGACGCTTACCCACGATGGAGGCGTGAAATGCAGGGCGAAGCCAAGAATCATGCGCGAATAGCGGTCGATGATGGCCGTTAAGTACGGCCGTCCGAGCAGGCGGCCCTGATCATCGACGACCATGATATCGAGGGGCGTGTGATCGGCTTCGATCTCTTCCAAAGGCATGCTGCAAGGCGGGCCTTTTCGGATCGCCCTCATCAACATGTCTGCTTCGCGCTTGCCGTGCCTCACGTAAGTGAGGTCGTACAACTCCATTTTGTTGATGATCTTGGTGACGGCATGCTTGCCGATGACCCTTTCTGCGCCAAGATCGGAGCGCTTGAGACTGTGTTCTTTCGCATGAAGCAAAATGGCATCATGAACCGCCCACCAGGCGTCACCCTTGCTCCCCTTCAGATCGTTGCGATAGGTTTCATTGATTCCTTTTCTGAACGCCTCAATCTCCCATTCCTGGCGCCTGGGCTTCCGGTTGCCCTTCTTGCGATGGTTCACCACGAGCGAACGAATATCCCGACCTGTCGCAAGCCAGCGTTTGTACCAATCCCGGAGCTTGCGAAACTTGGGAGGGTTTTCCGGGCGGATCGTGTTCTTTTCATCCGCCATGACCTTTTCAATCATTGGTTCAACGTGCTTCCGCTTATCGCGATACTTGATCGGAAGGTCGTCCATGGCTTTGACGAACGGATACATCGCCAGCGCGGAGTTCTTCTCAATGTCGGTGAAAGCGCCCCAGTCCACGCTGAGATTCGCCACCGTGCTGGGAGGGAGTAAGCGGAACGAGGCGTCCGTGGTGATCCGGCCGCTTCTCATCATGTGCAGGATCGCGTCGTATCGAAGCGATCGTTCGGTGCCCGTTTCGGCATCGGCGAAGATGCGCATCTGATCGACCGGCGCTCCGACAATATGGAGACGACCATCCACGCGGACCTTGCCGCCTGTACGAATTTGAACGGGGATATGTGCGAAATTCATGCCGACCGCCCTTTCAGATTTTCACAAAGCTGGACGCGCGGCTGAAAAGCGTTCGGCGATCGAGGCGCAGATGTCCGAGCCAATCGAGTTGGATTGCGAGGACAAAGGCATCGAAGGGTTTGCCGAGGCAGGTCTGCAAGTCTGCTACGCAGGACTCCTTGGGCAGGCCGCTCAACGCTTCGAGCGCGGCGACGTGTCCATCCGACGTGCCGAACGAAGGCAGGTGGCGGCGAAGCATTCGTGCATTCGCGAGGCGCGGCTGCACGTAGACCTGCTCGTCGGTAACGAGGCGAAAGCCGAACCCTGCGCGGCGTGCTGCTACCGCCATGGCATCGACAAGGTCACGCTTGTAGACGGCGTGTTCTTCGGTCTTACCCATCAGCCAAGACACGGTGTGAACCATGACGAGATCGCGACGACCATCGTCATGAGCGATCATGTAATGCGGTTCCCAGTTCACAACCTTGCCCCGCACATGTACGTTAAGCGAAGCAGGTTTATCGGTGATATGGGTGATATCGCGCGTGAACGCGTCGGTCACCGTCAGGAAGTTGAGGGCGAGCATCGAGCGCGCCCCGATCAGTTTCCGTTCAATGCAAACCATTGGTGTCTCTCCGACATAACGATCCTCTTGCCCGGTCCGGATGTCACCGGGCCGAGTTCCGACGCGCCGACCGCGCTTCGCCTTCGATTTCTTCCGAACCTCGGGTTCGGCGACCTTTGCCGGACGCGAAGACGTTCGTCCCGCAACCGACTCCGGATTTGCAGGCGTGCGACGTCGACGCCTGACCTCGATGGCCGGTTGATTAGGGAGATTGGTGTTGTCGACTGCCTCCTGGCAGGCACGCGGACATGCGTCCTCGGCGTTTCCGGATTGCGCCGGATCGACCGTCAGCCTGTTATGAGGCGGCTCCTGGGATCATTCGGGAAATGAGAGCCGGACGCGGGAGTGCGATCACCGTGACTGGTGTCGTCCGTAATGGCGTTGCGGCTAGGGGGAAAGTTCTTGTCGTTCTTCGTAGTCATTGCACACGACTCCTCATCCCAACGCAGGCAGCGCGTTGAGCAGCTTTGTCGTTGCCAGTGATCTGGCACGTGTCAGCGGTGCGAAAGGTTCTCCGCGTGGTTGGGGGTTGACGCTGACATAAAGGCTGTGAGGAAAGGAAAAACGGTCGCGAAGAGGGAGACGGTAACGACGGAATTCGGCATCACGTTTCTCCTTCGGTTGCGACCGCATCGGGTGGGTCGTGGTTGACGTTGTCCCCGCCGACGTGGCGAGGGTCGAACCTGTACAGGATCGAGTCCTGCCAAGCCCGGCGAGATCGACATAACAACGATCCATCCGCAGATCCAGATCTCACGGGTTAAAGGATTCCCCGACGGTTACCGAGCCATTGCTCGATGTCTCGGAAAGTAGAGAAAATTTTTCGGAAACGAGCCTTTCGACTTCGCTTGCGCCGATGGCGTCGCACTCCATAAGGACTCGGGCGACCCCATCAAAGGATTCGGAGTGCTCTGCGATAAGGTTCTTCGCTCGCTTGAAGCATTCATCAAGAATTTTCGATACGCGAGTGCGCAAGGATGCGTCGATCCTGACGCGGGCTAGAACGTCCGCCGGGCGCCGAGAAGAAAGGTACACAAGGCTTTCGCCGAGCCCGAGGGAGATTTCCATGGTTGCCGCGATCAATGTCGCCTGGTGCAGATCGGATTCATCTTCACCACCGCCACCTTCCGCATGATCACCGAAAATAACGTCTTCAGCCGCAATACCAGCAAGGAGAATTGTGATTTTCGCGAGATGCGCAGACCTTCCGCGATCCAGGCCAAGCAATTGCTCAAAGACCGTCTTACCGCCTGATCCATCTTGCAAGACCTCACGGAAAACCCTTGTTTCGACGAGCCTGCTTCCGGACTCTGTAGCAAGAAGACTCCCGACCACGGTATGACCAGCTTCATGGACACAAGCGCGATGGAATGCCTGATCCGATTGGACGACCTGATGGGGAAGTCCGTGTTTCAAGTCGGCAAGCCTCATCGATCGGCGTTCATATCTCGCCTTCCGCCGGGCATCTCGAACGACTTGTTCGATCACCGCCCCCGAAGCCCCAGCGAGCCGAATGGCGATATCTTTCACATCCTCCGAGGCAAGCTCCCCTCTGAGATGATGGCGAAGAATGCCAATCCGGGCCTCCGTATCGGGCAGGGGGATTCTGATATGTTTCCCCAATCGACCAGGTCGAAGGATGGCCTTGTCGATCTTGCCAGGCAAATTGCTGGCACCGACGACAATGACCCCCTCACGCCCCTCGACGCCGTCGAGAGCTTCCAAAAACGCGTTGATCACTTCGCGGCAATATTGCTCGTTTTTTCCATCAAGCGTCTCGCGATCTCCGAATGAATCGAGTTCATCGATGAACAAAATGCAGGGAGCAGCTTTTCGAGCGTCATCAAATGCCGTTCTCATCGCTTTCAGAAGATCATTGAGATAGCCCTTTGCCTGCCAACGGGCGAGCGAATGGATGTGAATCGGAACATTGCAGGTTCGAGCCAGCGCCTGTGCAAAGGTGGTCTTACCCGTTCCCGTGGGGCCGCTGACGAGAACGCCTCTGTCCACGTCGGCCCACGGCAACAGTCCGTTTCGAAATTCATTGAGGTCCTTCGCAAGTTCACGTCCCCAAATCGCCGCCTCGCCGAGTCCATGAAGGTCGTCGAGGGTCGGCTGTTCGGCAATGGATCGGATGCTTCGTTGATCAGCTCCGGCATCCTTTGCGCGCCGCAGCCTCCGGACGATGGGCGCAGGATCGCGGTTCGGCTTGAAGATCTGATTCAGGATTGACAATGGTTCGCCAGCCACCGACGAGATCGCGTCATCAGGCACGAAATGTTTGGTAATTGCGCGAATGGCAATCTTGAGAACATCGATGTCAGGAGTGGCCAGATCGACGATGCCGTCCGATGCCGAACGGATGGATGGCGGGAGTGATTCCAACTCCGATACGAAAACAAACAACCTGTTTTCGGCCAGCATTTCCCTGAGGTTTGTGTCCGGCGAAGACGGTTTTCGAACGGGCTTTGGTTTGTTCCAATAAACGACCCTGTAATCTGACGCGTATCTATCTCCGGCCTGGCCTCGAAGAATATCTTGTGCGGCTTCCACGAAGATGTCGGCGTCGCTCGCGAACGGTAGAACAAACGCGATCACGCATGGTTGTCCGTAAAGTGCATAGCGCAAGCTTGCACGTCGCAACGCGCGGACGATGAGGCACCGGGCGACGATCTTTGCAAACTCGGGCGCCCGGCGATCCCCCATCATCCGCATTCTTCGCAACCTGAAACTGTTGTTCATTGTCATCTCCATCGAAACGGCGCGGATGCCGCTTAATGGGCGGCGCGCGTGGCAGCGCGTTCGCCAAGGACGTAAAAGCGGGTAAGCGTACGGGCATATCGAAGATCATGCGCCAGCACCCACAAAGGTGAAGTAACGGCCGTTCGGCCGTCGCCGATATCGGGATGACCGCGCACGTCTCCGGTCAGGCAAAATTCCGGACGTTGCGCCATCCTCCAGTTCTCAAGGATCGGCACCGTCGCGAGCGTTCGTCGTCCGGGATGGTTACCGTGGTGGATGCGTTCGAGGTCGGCCACGAGGCGTCGCAAGCGCTCGATTTCGGGACCGATTTCAGGAACAGGTCGGCGATCGTAGACAAAAAATGTCATGGCGTACTCCGTCGCATGCGATCCCCATCTCGGAGGACCGGCGAGCATCGATTGGGATGGATGGGAGAAATCAGCCGCGGAAGCGGGACACTCGGGTGTCGGGGCCGATAGGAGCTTCGTCGAGTTCGATCTCAATGAAGCGACGCAGCACCAACGCGGCGATCACGCCTATCGCGTCATGCCCATGACGGATGGCCTGCAAGCAGGCCGAAAGCGACATGGGGCCATGGTCTTCGAGAAGGGTCAGAACCCGGAGTCGATCACCAAGGGATACTCGGTAGGCGGCATACTGCAAAAGATCACGGGCGTTCTCGAGCCTGACGTTGCCGCGCAAGCTGGCTTCGTGATGTGTTTCGTAACCGTAGCCGAGCTTTTGAGCGGCATCACTTGCCCACTGCGGAGGAATGGCTCGTCCAGAGGCGGGGATCGTGTCGACGAGATGGGCGCCTGTTGCGCGCGTGACGGCGAAATCGGGTACGTGCCGTCGATTCCGGTTGCTCAACACCAGCGGCAGACAGGTCCAGGAAATGACGGACGGATCGAGATCGAGGAGGCAGCCGACATCCCGAGCCAAAGGCGTCCGAAACATCGGAAGGCCAACGCATCGGACCGCACCTCTGGGTGTAAACGAGAGGGCCGACGTGTCGGCCCGGACGCGGGTTAGCAGGCGCGTACAGCCGGAATCCGGAAGCTCAAGGGAAGGGTGGGAATTGGACATGGATACGCTCGTCCCGAAGCGGATGAATTTATCCGCGACAACCAATCGACGAATGGGTTCTGGAACGTCAGCGTATGTATGAGAAACGCAGGCTGGCGGCGCGTAGGGAGCACCGAGCCGGAACCAAAAATTGAGTGGGTTCGTTCTTCATACGCGAACAAATAGAGAACATTGGCTAATTGTCAAGCATGAATCACGGACCCTGCTATGCCAATTTGCAAGGTAATCCAAGTTAGCGTAATCTAAATTACCGTAATCAGGATTACACTATGTTTATTGGCCGAACCCAAGAAATTTCTCGTCTCCGCAAAGAATTCTCACTCGCTCGGCCATCCTTGCTCGTGGTCTATGGGCGCCGTCGAATCGGGAAGTCAGCGTTGCTGAACGAAGCAGCCAAGAACCATCCGCACCTCTTGTATCAAGCGACACGCGTAACCTCAGCACTGAACCTGGAAGGCTTTAAGGCGGAGATCGTCCGTTCGCTCGGTACTGACCCCTTGTTGGATGGTCTCAGCGATTGGCTCGGCGTGCTGACATATCTCGCGCGTAAGGCCAAGGAAATGCCTGGACTGATCGTGGTCTTGGACGAATTCCCCTACCTTGTAGAAGGCGACCAAGCGTTGCCATCCATCATCCAAAAATTTTGGGACGCAGTTGTTGCCGAACAAATCGATCTGAACTTGGTGCTATGCGGGTCGATGATTGCCCAGATGGAGGATCTGCTCGCCGAAAAGAACCCTCTCTACGGACGTCAAACCCTTTCTCTAGAAGTCAAGGCATTGTCTCTGCGAGACGCGGCAGGATTCTTCCCAGATTATTCTGCTGAGGATCGCATCCTTGCCTATGCCATCTTCGGTGGAATTCCCTTCTATCTCAGACTCTGTGAGTCGAGCGCAAGTATCGAGGAAAACGTCACCAACCTACTTCTCACCGATGCCGGGCCACTGGTGGACGAGCCGAACGTCTTGCTCCAATCGGAACTTCGGGAGACACAACGTTACGCCAGTATCCTGGCGGCGATTGCAGACGGCTGCACAAAGCTCGGAGAAATTGGCGGACGTGTCCGGGACGTAAAGGATTCCGTTTCTCTCAGCCCTTATATAAAACGGCTTGAGCGCATGCGCCTAGTTCGGACCGTGCATTCCCTTGATGCCAATCCGCGGTCCAGGGACACACGTTACTTCGTGGATGACCCGCTTGTTGCCTTCTGGCACCGGTTCGTTCGGCCAAACATGTCGAGTGTAATGCAGGGCTTCGGGGCAGATATCTGGCGACACCAAGTCGAACCGAGGTTGGACGACTATATGGGCGTTGCATTCGAGGAAATTTGCCGAGGGCACGCCCGGCGACATGCTCAAGAAACACTTCCTTCTCCAGCCCAGGAAATCGGTCAAATCTGGGGGGCCGACTACGATATTGACGTCGCCGGACGGTTGCTTAACGGATCGATGCTCTACAGCGAATGCAAGTGGCGCCGTGGAGCAATTGGGTCGGATGTTTTGGCAACACTAATCGAACGTGCAGAAAAAACCACCTACGGGCGTGGCGTGGAAGATCGTTATTTTGTGCTGTACGCGCGCACCAATTTCAAAACAGGTGTCCACGAGCGTGCGAAGGAAACGGGGCGGATCGTATTATTGACGCCCGATACTATGCTTGCGCCGTGAAACCATGAGGCTCGATCAATATTTCGACGGCTTCCCGGATTCATCGCCATAACATTTGGGATGATATTCGTTCTTATCAGCGCGGTGCAGTAGTCACCAAGTATGCAAGCCCAAAAAGGCGATGCCATATAGGGATACTTGGCTTCCACGTATCGGCGGCGCTGGACGACGGGACGACACCTTCTGAACGTTGGATTCTTGTTGTGCCTCTGGAGATTCGAATGCGATTGCCACTGGGCGAATGCGACGATTTGGTTTGGGACGCGTCTAACCATGCTGAGAGAGCTATTTGCGGGTTGCCCCGCTGAGTGACCGCAGGGAAAATCCGAATGTCAGGCCAGCGCGCAGTTCATTAACTGCGTGGCCGTTCGTCAGCGCGTGGCGGAATGCGAGGTCAAACGACAGTTTGTCGTTAATCTTCCAGATCGCGCCGATTAAACCCGACACCGTTTCCGATTGGCCAAACTCCTTCTCGTAGAAGATCTCGGCAACGGGCCGGATAGACCAATCCGCTGGACCCTCGACAATCGCGCCAAGGAACAGATCGGCGTCGTGGTTGCGCGTGAGGACCGCCTCGCCATTCAGATGCACCGTCCCCCAGTCCCATCGCTGAGACACGATCCCGGCGAAGCTTGCGCCCGTTCCGGACTCGCCTCGACTGTCGGGAAGCAACATCCCGAATTCCGTGGCTATGCTCGGTCCGTCCATGTTCTGGAGACTGCCCGGCCGAAGGACATGTTTGAGGAAAGTTCCGGCTGCGGTCAGCGTGGGTGGGGTGGAAGAGGACAGTGGAGTTTCCAACTGGCCCTCGAATACGGCTTCCCAACCCGGCGCCACGCCGATATTCACGACCGTCGCTGGAGCTATCAGCGTCGTCTGCGAGCCTTCCCGTCGGGCACCGACGGACTGCCACTCAACCTCGAGTTCGCCCAGGTCCGCTACCGCGGCGTCGGTCCCGTCGAATGGACGATACGCCGATGCGGCACGAGGCCATGCTGCAAGGGGGAGGGCAACGAGCATCGCTCCAATAAGGTTTTTGGAGCATCGTGGTGCAACGATTTGAGGCGTTGCGAGCATGGTCGAGCCTCAGGAAAACCCGCTATTCGGAAACTGGGCGAAATACCCAAACGGCCGAGGGCTGTCCCGCGTGGGTCGGGGCGGCGAGACACAGCAGATCAAGCGCGGGGACGAAGAGCGACGTGCGGGCGCCCGCGATCGTCGGAATGCGGGCTATGCGACGATACGAAGCGCTCCGAAGGTCCAGGACATCGAGGGAGCCTTCGCCGCAACTCACGTAGGCGCGCTGCCTCTTTTGGTCGATGAAAACGTCGTCAGCATCTCCGCAAATCGGCGTCGTGGCAACGATGGATCCATCCTCCATTGAAAAGATGCCGAGCCTTGGAGGACGGCGAAAGGCAACAAGGACATTCCGTCGCTCCTGATCCAAAGCCATCGGGAAATTCGCCGCCAGGTCCCCAGTCGACCAGCGGGCGACCTGCTTCAGAGAGGCATCATCGACCGCGACCATGGAATGGTCGTTCGGAAGATTGATGAGGACATGACCGGACTTGTCGTCAATCTGAAAGCCTTCCGGATGGACCTTGAGTGGCACATTGCCAACCAGTCGGCCGGATGGGTCGAGGACAGCAAGCGACCCACCGCCATGCCCGACCATCACGCGGGTGCCAGCGGCATTGATGCGAATGTTATCGGCATCTTCGCCCAAATCGACTCGTCCGATCGGCGCATAGTCATTCCCGCGAAACAAGCGGACCGATCCGTCGCCCGCGTTCGCGACGTACACAACATCCGATGCCGCCAGATAGGCGACGCCTTGCGGTTTTCGCAAACCGCTGAGGGTGCGCACGACGTGATGGCTGGCAAGATCGACAACGCCAATGCTGTCATTCTCCAGCTCTGCGACGAATAGACGTTGACGCTTCAAATCCAGCGCCATGTGATCAATGCGGCCTCGCACGTCGCCGAGAGGTATCTTGACCTCAAGCTGCAGTGGGAATGCGACCTTCTCCTCGGCCACCGCATGGGCACCGAGTGAATTCAGCACGACCAGACATGCGGTCCAAGAAAGTCCGGGCCAATGATGGGTTGGCCGATCCTGCCGTCTGTCACTCAGTTTTGAGGAGCGCGACATGCCTTCCCTCCGCTTCCTCGCTCCCGCTTTGGCTGGCGGAGCGGGCTATTCGTTCAGGGGCGTAGCCTTGTCGAGTGCGGATCGAAGTCCCTGAACGAGCTTGATGGCGTCATCGTTGGCGCCGCTGCAAAAGAGACCGCAAGAAGCTGATGGCTTCATCGCATCACCCCATCATCCCGGTGATGTGGAGGAAGAGGCCGACGGTGCAACAGGCGGCGAGCGTCGGGATCATGCCGACCTTGAATCGGAAAATCGCGACCGCCGCCGCAACTGAAAGCGCGAGTGCCCATGGATCAACGCTTGCCAGTTTCGGTGCGTCGAAGTCCATCAGCAACCCGTGAACCGATATGGTTTCCCGGAAGATCGTATGAATGGCGAACCAAACCGCAAGATTGAGCACCACGCCGACGACTGCGGCCGTGATGGCGGACAGCGCCGACGCGAGGCCTTTGTTGCCGCGGATCACCTCGATGAACGGCGCACCGAGGAATATCCAGAGGAAGCATGGAGTAAAAGTGACCCACGTCGCCAACAAACCGCCCAGCGTGCCTGCCAGCATCGGCGAAAGTGCGCCGGGATCACGATAGGCTGCCATGAATCCCACAAACTGCAGAACCATGATGAGTGGACCCGGGGTGGTTTCCGCCATGCCAAGGCCATCCAGCATTTCGCCCGGCTTCAGCCAGCCGTAATTGTCGACGGCCTGTTGGGCGACGTAGGCAAGCACGGCATAGGCGCCACCGAACGTCACCATCGCCATCTTGCTGAAAAACACCGCAATCTGGCTGAAAACATTCTCGGGGCCGAGCGTCGCAAGTAGCGCAATGACCGGGAGAAGCCAGAGCGTCAGCCAAATCGACGCCACCTGCAGGAAGCGGCCGAGCGTCGGTCGGGTATGTTCGGGCTGGCTCTCCCCTAGCAGGCTATCGACGAGTGCGTCATTGCCTTTATTGCTATTTGATCCGTGAGTCACCGCAACCTGGAATGCCTTTGCCCTCGATGCGGCACCCAGAAGTCCAATCAATGCCGCGCCGAAAACGATGATCGGAAACGGCACGTTGAAGAAAAAGATGCCCACAAACGCCAATGCAGCAAGGACCCTCATCGCGGTATTTTTGAGGGATTTCTTGCCGATCCGGATCACGGCCTCGACGACGATCGCCAGAACGGCGGCCTTCAACCCGAAGAATAGCGCAACGACCATCGGAACGTTGCCGAATGCCGCATACACGTAGCTCAGCGCCATAATGGCGATAATGCCGGGTATGATGAACAGGCCGCCGGCGACGAGTCCTCCCACGGTCCGATGCATCAGCCAGCCGACATATGTCGCAAGCTGTTGAGCTTCCGGTCCGGGTAACAGCATGCAGTAGTTCAACGCATGCAGGAAACGCTCTTCGGAGATCCATCGCTTTTCTTCGACCAGGATGCGATGCATGACTGCGATCTGGCCCGCGGGACCGCCGAAGCTCAAAGCCGCGACCCGCAACCAGACCCAAAAAGCTTCGCGGAATGAAACGCCATGACGTTCTGCCGGACGTACATCTGTGGCCGTTGAGATGGACAAGCGCGTTCTCCCGGATCAGGTGGATCGCCATTACGGCGCTCGGTACGACCCACTACAGTTTGGTCTTGTCGAGAGCGGCACGGAGCCCGCGAGCCAGTTTCATTGCATCGTCCACGGCCCAGAAATGCAGGAAGAACAGCCGGGGTTGCTCGGTCAGCATATGACTGTGGACCGCCGTCACGTCGATGCCGTTTGTGCGCAGCGCCGTGATGACCGGATTCACCTCATCACCCGTGAGGACGAAGTCTCCGGTAATGGCTGCCTTACCGTCACCGGTTGGCTGGAAATTGATGCCGATGGCAAGCCCTAATGGCGCGACGGGACTCAACGGCATGCCGTCTTCCGTGATCGGATCGTGGCGCGGCACGTTGAATTGATAGACGCCGCCATTCGACCGCCCCTTTGTTCCGATGATTTGGTCGAGATGGGTCGTATCAAGATCGACGGCCCCCGAGGGCGCGGACGATGCTTCGGGCGGTGTCTTGCTCGCGGCCAAGGCATCGTGGATCACGGCGGCCATTTTTGCAGGATCGCCGTGCCCGCCGACATGCATGTAGAAGGTCGCCGGAGTTGCCCGCAGCAGGTGATTGTGGACGGCGGTAATTTCCAACCCACCCTCGATCAGCTTGGCCATGACGGGATTGATTTCGGTCTCTAGCAAGACGAGGTCGCCCATGACCATGGCCCCTCCATGCATCGGCTTGAATGCAACCCAGCCGCCCAGCGCCAGCGCCGGTTTGATCGTCACGCCATCGAGGGTCACCGTGAGATCGGTGCGGGGGAAGCCGTAGCGGTGCACGTCTCCCGCGACGGTTGGTTTCCTGTTGAGAGCATGGTCCACTTTTTGCCAGTCGATCTCCTGGGCGTTGGCGACGGTGGCAAGCGAGATGAGCATCGAAATCAGGGTCCAAAGTTTGAAGCGCATGAAGGCGTCCTCCTTGATCGAGCCGATCGTT